>ENA-ORXR01001323-ORXR01001323.1-marine-metagenome-genome-assembly--contig:-NODE-1323-length-26577-cov-5.200642_pt1 | contig 26577 bp, 22 predicted proteins | sample MGYA00237866_ERZ511479 | MGnify/ENA metagenome assembly ERZ511479 | reverse complement strand
GACACGCACACCCATATCAGGCAGATTTTCTTTACGGATATTTGGCTGATAAAATTGCTCGCCCCGTTCTTAAAACCTTTCGCTCAGACCTTCCTGCGCCAAGACGCCGATATGGTGGACCTCCAGCAAATGGGCCTCAAATACGACCCGAGATTATTGCTGATTGACGACTCAGACACCCAAGCCAAATGGTATCACGCCATAAAACGCGAATGGGCCAAAAGTAAGGCTGAAGGACGGGCGTTCAAAAACCCCGTTAAGGCCAAAATATTGAAGTGGCGGAGTTAGATCTTTTTTGAAATTAAATAGATACATTTATCCTTACGACGAGAAAAAGAATTGATATCTACATGAACAATATTTCTGCTGTCAGAATAGAAATTAGCAAGCACTTTGATTTCAAACAGAGAGTTGAGGGAAGTGAAAACACCTCTGTTTCACCTAACGGTAGATATACATTATCAACGGTTAATTACATTCAGAACAAGCCAGACGTTAATTGGACTGTTACCAAAGTCAGCATTCTCGACAATCAAACTAGAAACCTCATGTTTGAATTTTATACAGACTATCACAGTTTTTTCCACGAATGGTTTTTGAAAGGAAAACAGGAATTTTTAGTAGGCGCAGAAGTTTTATGCGGAGGGCAAACCATAATAAACTTATCTACTAAAAAAATGGAAAGTTTCAGCCCAATGAATGATGAATTTATCTGGACTGATTTTTATCCATCCCCTGAACGTAACCGTTTGGCGGTTATAGGTTGTTTTTGGGCCTGCCCATATGAAGTGAAAATATATGATTTTAGCAATCCAATGACGCTGCCTTTGCCTGAGCTAAAAACTGTTTCACTAGATGAATTTGAACTGGATAAAATAGAATGGAAGGACAACCTCCACTTCCAAACTTTCGATTATGACGGAGTTCCCAAAATACACTCATTGGACATCTAATCACTATAAAGGTTTTTAAAGCAATCGAAGCGTTGCCTTTTAAAACCCTCCTCGTCAATAAATCGAGTTATATGACCACTGGCGGGTTGCACGCCTAATCGGAGGATTAGTGCGCATTTTTATAAGAGTATAAAGCTCTCAGCTTTGGCAGAAAATGGCGGATCTAACGCCGGCCTCACCTTATCTTTGCACGCGACCTGAGCCGTCGCCGCCCATCAGGGCTTCGACTTCTTTGCGGTTCACGCGGTTAAAGTCACCTAGGACGGAATGTTTAAGCGCGGAACCTGCTACCGCAAATTCGAGGCTTTGCTGACGGTCTTCATAGAGGTTAAGACCTGCAATGAAAGCAGAAGCAAAACTGTCGCCGCCGCCGACACGGTCAACGATATCTGTCAGCTCATATTTCTTTGACGAGAGGAAGCCATTTTCGCGGTCGCGCATGCAGGCTGACCAACCATTAATATTGGCATTGACTGCTGCGCGAAGCGTAATCGCAATCGTTGACATGCCAGGGTAAATATCGAGAACTTTCTGTGACAGCTCTTCATATTTGCTCAGGTCTAGATGACCTGATCCGCTTTCAACATCGACATCAACAGAAATGCCGAGAGACTTCTGGCAATCCTCTTCATTGGCAATGCCGACATCGATATGCTTGACCAGATCGCGCATAACTTCGGGCGCGGTCTTGCCATATTTCCAAAGCTTGCCACGGAAGTTAAAATCACAAGATGTTGTAACGCCCGCCTTCTGGGCTTCTTTTACGCATTCCAGGCTAAGGTCAGCGGAGTCTTGCGACAGCGCCGGGGTGATGCCAGTGATGTGGAGCCATTTGGCGCCTTTAAAAATTGTCGGCCAATCGAAATCGCCAACCTTGGCTTCGCAGATAGAGGATGCCGCGCGGTCATAGATGACTTTGGACGGACGCTGGTTCGCGCCTGTTTCAAGATAATAAATACCGACGCGGTCACCTTGGCGTTTCACATTGGATGTATCGACGCCGAGAGCCCGCAGCGCGTTAATCGCGCTCTGGCCAATATCATTATCTGGCAGCGCAGAGATGAAGCCTGCATCGAGGCCGTAATTGGTCAGCGAGACGGCCACATTGGCTTCGCCGCCGCCAAAGGTCGCTTCGAATGATGGGCTTTGGAAGAAGCGCTCATACCCATTTGTGCGCAGGCGAAGCATGATTTCGCCAAAGGATAGAAAGTCAGTCATTGTGTTGTCCGTTTATGAATGTGCGATCGCAATCGCGTCTTTTGCTAATTTAGTGATAGCCGCGAAGTCGCCCTTGGCAATCGCGTCTTTGGGTGTGAGCCAAGACCCGCCGCAAGCGAGAACAGCGGGAATGTCCAAATGTTCTTTGAGGTTAGCGGGATTAACCCCGCCCGTTGGCATGAATTCGACATCCCTAAAAACGGATGACAAAGCCTTAAGCATCTTAGGCCCGCCAACGACGGAGGCTGGGAAGAGTTTTACAGTGCGTAATCCCATGTTCCACGCGCTCTGCAATTCCGTCGCTGTGGAAATGCCGGGCAGAATTGGGATGCCCGCTTCTTTGGCAACATCGACAGAAGCAGGGTCAAGACCAGGCGAGACGATAAAGGTTGCGCCGCGGCGGATGACTTCTTTTGATTGATCGGCACTAAGCACCGTTCCTGCGCCGACATGGGCGTTTGGAAATTCTTTGGCGATGGCCTCGAGGCAATCCAGCGCTTCGTCCGTCCGCAAGACGACTTCGAGCACATCCAAGCCGCCTTCGAGAAGCGCTTCGGATATTTTCAGAGCTGTGTCGGGATTATCCGATTGAACAAGCGGGACAACCCGATTGTCTCGTAAGGTCGAAATGAGTTTTTCTGACATGATAAATGCTTATCCAAATATGGGTGTTACTAAAAATTATAGCTTGGTCAGTCTCGAACTCGACACTGACCAATAGATTTTACTTTTTAAGTTTGACGAAATAATCGTAAATCTCAGGAACATTGCCGTCGCCCATGCCCGCATCCACGGCGGCCTGAAGGCTTTTAGATGTCGCTTCCGCTACCAACGAGACAGACCCTAAATCAGAGACCATCTGCGCGAAATAGCCCAAATCTTTATTGGCATTGTTAATGGAGAAACCCAAATCGCTATTACCATCTACAGCATAGTTTTTACAGAACTTCATGAAAGGCGAGTTAGACGGGCCTGATGACATGATATCATAAAGCTGCTGACGGTCTACACCGGCAAGCTCAGCCGCAGCGAAAGCTTGTGACATGGCCGTGACCGTTGTCATGCCCATAAAATTATTGATGAGCTTTGTCGTGTGACCAGCCCCGAGCGCGCCAAGATAGAAGACGTTCTCGCCTTGCTCTTTAAGCATGGACTCATATTTGTCGAAGGTCTTTTTATCGCCCGCTGCCATAATGTTCAGCAAGCCATCTTTTGCGTGAGCCGGAGTACGGCCGAGAGGCGCGTCAATCATGCCGACGCCCTTTGCAGCTAGGTCAGCACCGATTTTCTTGGTCGAAGCAGGAATAGATGTTCCGAAGTCAATCAACACAGAGCCGGGCTTAATACCAGCCAAAACGCCATTATCGCCATAGACAATTTTCTCAACAACCGCAGACGTCGTCAGGCAGAACTGAACGATGTCAGACTTCTCAGCCAATTCTTTTGGCGATTTAGCCTCAGTCGCATTACCGCGATCAAGCACGCGCTGAACGGCGTCTTTATTGAGGTCCATAACGATAACGGGGAACCCTCTCTTTTGGAGGTTTTCGACCATATTGCCGCCCATAAGGCCAAGGCCGATAAATCCGATAGTTGGTTTAGACATTAATTAACTCCTAAATTTTAATTTTATTGGCTCGCAAGACGCGGCACATATTCACTCTCAATTTTAAAATCTTTACGATGAGAAATTTCCTTTTTTATAATTCTCAAAAAAGTCTTCGCGAATTGGCGAGAACATGTCGAGCAAAACACCTGCTTCAATGCAGATAGCGCCGTGCATGACATTAGGCTCAACAAAATAACAATCACCTGCTTTTTGACGCTTCGTAACCCCATTGATCGTAACGTCAAACACACCGCTCTCAATATAGGCGACTTGTGAGTGGTAATGCTTATGCTGATAGCCTTCAGCGCCTTTTTCAAAGATTGCTTTCACCAGCATGACATCATCATTATGACCTAGGATTTGGCGTTTAATACCAGGATCGACATCTTCCACTTCGACTTTATCTCCGAATAGAAAATTAGGGCTTTGCATGGTTATTTCTCCGCTGCTTTATGTTTTTTAGAATGAAATAATTTATAAGGACCTGTCCAAGTTACCTCAGTTCCGTCCGCATCAATCGTGTGGACAGTATCAGCATCCCCGTCCCCAGCAAGCCCTAAACCAACTCGGTCTCCGGCTTTGGTTTCGATAAGAATATATTCACCGCCTCCATTTTCGAAGTGACGGACAGATTTGACGGCGCTGTGACTGCCAATCGTGTATTCGAGTGTTGGGTTATAATCCCCGTGCGGCTCAATGACCGAGATAAATGAAACCCCGTCATCCGTTTGTGCGCGGAGCATAAACCCGGTTTCAGGCAGCAAGTTGAAATTGGGATCCGTCGCGCCGACTTCTGTAAAAACAACTTGCGTATCGGGCGGAACCGCAGAGGTGACGGAATAGAATTTTTTATCGAGCAGCCATGTAATTTGAGATAAGCCGTCGACCGGCTCGGCCTCTGCCGTTTTCCAAAGATATTGATACCCATTTGTACGGCCCAATGGGCGGCGAACTCTGGGGTTAGCTTGAAGTTCGAAATTTGTCTCAATCAAATGCCCTTTATAGAAGAAAGGCAAATCATAGCTGTGCGCGCCTTCGGCATGGGCTTCCATCACATCAATAATTATTGGGCTGTCAAAAGCCGCGTCTTCTATCATCGCAACCGTGCGGCCCAAGCGGACATCCTCATAGGCCGTATCAATTTCCGCCGATGTCATTTTAAGACTGTCTTCATTGACGAATTCGCCGACTGTCGGCCAGTTCGCATTTCCGACATCAACGTCGCCGTTAAAGTGGCTGGTCTCGTCGACAACCAGCGCGTTATGCGCCACAGTTTGTTTAGCGTATGTATTGTTCTCAGGCAGATAATGCCCGCCATATTTCGCTTCGATATTGAGGAAACGCGCCGCGCCGTAATCCAAGAGGATTTCATGGCCTGCATCATAGACGAGCAAGCCCATTTTATCGAAATGCCCGTGCCCCAGACCTTGAGATGTATTTTTCACAACGACCGCCAATCCATTTGGATCATTACTGGCTTTTAGAATATCAAGCGCGCCCTGATCGCCATTTTGACCATCACCGAGACGCATGGAGGCATATTCAAACGGCGTTGCTTTGCCAGCAGCCAGGTCAGCCGCTAGTTTACGGCTCTCTGGCGTGAGGACAAATGTATCCTGCTCTTCGGCAATAGACAAAAGCCCCGTGTCACCCGTGAGGTCATAGACGATGGCGACAGCATTTAGCAGCTCATCTGTCCTGATACCTTTTTCTTTTATCGCATCATTAATCGGGAAAAACAGACCGCCATAGGCTTGGTGGACAAGCGAATACGTTGCCTTCTTCAAAATGCCGTCGCGTTTCTCCCATATCTTGCGTTCTGGGTTATTTTTTTGAACAGCTTGCCCGAAAATCACAAATGGCTTCAGGGCGAAACGGTGATAGTATGGGCCTTCATTGTAATAACCGTCCGGTGAGAACAACACGTCCATCTGCTTAAGGAAGCCCGCCTTGCCAGATTTATCCAATCCGAGCAAAGCCTGCTCGACATATTCATCATCACCAATCGCATAGCCCGTCAGGCCGACAGCCGCAGTGGCCCATGTGCCGTGATTATGCACTTTGTTGAACGTTTCAGGCGCGCCGACAGAGAGGAAGTCCGCCATATTGCGGAGCAGGTCTGTTTCAATCTTTTCCCGCTGCTCATCGGTGAGCGTATCTTTGATGGCGTCATAGCTTTGCGCAACATTAAGAAGCCACATGCTCTCATTCAAATTTTGCCAAAACATCCGGCCCGGCGATTGTTCTTTTTTAGCGGGATGCAGGTCCCAGCTTGGATAGACATCCGCATAGTCCATCATCGCTTGCGCGGCGAAATCCGCATATTTCTTATCGCCCGTCAGCTTATAGAGCTGCCCAACATCATAGAGCAGAAAGCCGTTAGCTTTGTGTTTTTCATGAGTGTAGCCACCGCCCGGATTTAAAGGCACTGGAATGTCGAGAGAGCCCGCTAAGCGTGCGTCAATGCGGGCCTTAGCATTCGCCAAAGTTTTATCAAAGCCGCTTGCTTTAGAGTCGGCTTTAGCTTGTTTTGTCTCAGATGTTGCCGTCTCTGAAGCTGCATCTTTAGTGGCATCATACGCCGTATTTTGGCACGCCATCAGGGCAGCTCCTAAAAGAAGACCTGCCGTAAAATTCTTGATCGAACGCATTATGGAGTTAGTCCTTCATTATCTTCGATCATGGCCGTCGGCTCTAAGCCGCTGTTTAATTCCACGACACGCGGCGCGCCAGTTTCAACGAATGTGTTTTTAAATATCTTCGTTTTTGGCTCACTCACTGTATGGGTGACAAGAAACGGCGTGCTGTCTTTGAAAGTGTTTTTGGAAATATTCGCGACCTGAACCCCGTGGAGGTGAATGGACGCCTTGGATTTATTACGCGGCCCGGCGCCAACATTTGTCAGGCTGGAATCTGTCATATTAAAATGCGGCCCGAATGTACTTTCATCGCGGCCGCCGCGATAATAGTTAACCAGAGCGCCTTCGACATCTTTAAAATTTGAGTTTTCAATCGTCAGATATTCCGCATTGTAAATCCCGTAATCATCATTTTCTGTATCAAGCTTAAAGATAGCGCCCGAAACAGTCTCAAAATTAGAATTTTTTATCAGAATATTATCGGCGAAGGTCCCTTTAGCCGCCGACACCACATTAAAGGATTGGTTGATGTCCAAATCTTCGAAATCAGAATCGATGACCTCAAGACGGTAATTTTGAAGCATCGCATAAGGCGAGGTTCTGATAACTGAATTGCCTTTATAATCAGGCGCGTCTTTGCCCGAGATATTCATGCCCATAAGCTGCAGACTTCCGCCATCAAGAATTTCAAAAAGCGTGGAGCGCTCAAAACTTAAATTGACATTGCCATTGGATTTAAATGTCAGCGGCTTGTCCACCCTCAAAAACTTTCCGACTACATAGTCGCCTGCACTAAGAGACAGGGTGTCCCCGGCTTCAGCAGACTGAACCGCAGCGAACAAAGCCCCCTCGTCAGGACTTACTGAAATAGTTTTACCGGATTGAAATTCGATAGTCGGTTCGGTTTTTGGATACCACGACACACCTGTCATGTCCTTTGCGGTCACCGCCAAATCGCGGCTCGCCCCGGCGTCAATACCCGCTTGAGGGTACATCAGACCATTATCAGCGCGTGTCATCTCTACATGCTCATGCACAAATCCACTGGCAAAGTCTGGCGGATCCATAGAGCCGAGAACATTATTTTTAAACGCAATCCCTGACATGTCGTCATAGACGGTGAAGACATCACGGCCATCTTCATTGTAAATTAGGTTGTTTTCAAAAGTGGTGCGTTTTGGCGGGCCGAAACGCTCCGCATCGCTACCGGCGCCAAGTTGAACATTGTCGCTGTTAATCAAGCTATTATTCTCAATCGTCGAGTCGACCACAGGATCATATCGATTGATAGGCCCATTCGGTATACCGTTCATGACAACAAAAGCGCCGCCAAAGCGCGTGCCCTTCAGGCCTTCCATGTAATTATTTCGAACGGTCTGCCGCGCATTAATCACGCGAACCCCGCCCGTATGATCGACGTCATTTCCAAAAAAGACATTGCCTTCTACAAGCGTGTCATTCCCGTGGCGCATGGTCAGCGTACCGCGGGACTCAAAGAACGTGTTATTAAGAATTTTGTTCTGACCTGACTTGCTTGAGATAATTTCAAGCTCGCCGTCAGCGCGGTCAAAGTAGTTATTCTCAACCGTTGTGTAAGAGTTCTTACGCGAATGATGGCTCGTCCCGATGCGCAAGGTCTCGCCGCCATTGGAACCTAATATCGGCCTTGGCCCAAAATAGTTATGATCAATTTGGTGATAGTTTTCCTGACTGTCCTCGGTATTCATCCGCACCGCCATGGTCACGCCTTTATTGCGTTTGCCGACAAGGTGATTGTGATCGAAGCGGTTGTTCTTGCCATACATCATGACCCAGAAATCAGTCTCATAACGCTCGGGGTTATTGTAATTATCAACGACGACTTCTGTGATCCGAGAATTATTAGCGAGGTCTTTTCCGTTGCGAAAGGCAATGACTTCGCTCGTCGGCGTGTGTCCGTTTTTAAACACCAGACCGGAGACTTCAAGATACTCACCCGCCAAGCGCAGATTGGATTGACCGGAGATGATAACTTCGCCCTTAGTTTCAGCCGTTAGCGTAATAGGCTTGTCTTTTTTGCCCTTACCCTGAAACAGAATTTCAAAGTTGTCCCATGTTCCATTTGCCAGCTTAATGACATCACCCGCGCGGGCTTTTTCAACAGCTTCATTAAAGGCATCTTGGTCCTCGACCAAATAGTCTTCGGCTGAGACACTACAGCTCATGACCATCGCTACCATTGGCGCGAGTGCAGCATATTTATAAAACCTAGATAAGCTCTTCATTCGCCAAACATCCTCACATCAGCTTACAAGAACTCGCAATTAACCGCCTTGTTTCACACTGACTTATAAATTTTTGTTATGAGGAAATATCGACAATCTGCTGTTCAGTGTCAACCAATAATTCAAACCAATTATAGATATTGGTATAGGCATAAATTTATTCGATTTGAGCGCTCAATAAAAAGCGGGACCTACTTTCAGAAGCCTTGCGCTTTACCTCTTGATAAGCGCGCTCCTCTGAGGCTTTGAGCAAGGTGGCAATCATCCGTGTAAAGTGAGCCCGCATTGTTTTTCGGGCAGCACTAGAATCACGCCGCTTCAAAGCGTCAAGAATTTCACGATGCTCACGCTCCAGCAGGTCAACATCACTGTGACAGACCGACTCATAAATCATTTGAACCTGCATAGCCTCGGACCGCATTTTCCATAAGCTTTCGATTGTGAAGATTATTGCGGCGTTATTTGTCGCCTTTGCTATAGTCAGATGAAAAAGACGGTCTGCCTCTTCAATAGACACTTTTTTATCATTCCCTTTGCCCACCATAACTTGAATCAGGTTTTCTAGCTCTTGTAGGGTTTCTTCCGAAATAATCGGAGCTGCTAGGGCAGCTGACTCAGCTTCAAACAAGGCACGAGCCTCAGTCAATTCAAAAGGTCCAACCTTTGGCAAACCACGGCCCAACTGCCCGCCTCCATCCAGAACATAAGCGCCAGATCCAACTTTTATCTCCAAACGTCCTTGGGCCTGAAGGGCAATTTCGGCCTCACGCACAGCCACACGGCTAACCCCAAATTTCTTCGCTAAGTCACGCTCTCCCGGAAGCCGGCTTCCCGTCGGGAAAACTCCTGAGTCAATTAACTCCAATATTTGATTTGCAACTGTGTGATATAAGCGCTTTTCAACCATGTTTTCCCTGCACCAAGATTATGATCATAAGGCCACCTCTAGACCAATATCATATTAATTACATAATTGGTTCTACCAATTTGTAAAGAAAAAAAGCACAGCCCCCAAACAAATCGAAGGCTGTGCCCTAAGAATAGCTTTAATAGACCTAGAAGCGGCCTCGTAGCCCGAAGAATATACGCGGGCCGTAATCATTAACTTCGTAAAGATCGTCTACTAAGTTAGCATATTGAGTTTTAGGCTCACTAAAAATGTTAATCGCTTCAACCTGGAATCTTAGATTGTCATTAAGCTCATATGACGCGCGCGCTTCCCATGTTCCGACATCACCAACAAAGCGAAGTACGGTACCGTTGCCCGTAAATGGTTGGAAGTAATCAGAACGATATTTATAGTTCACTTGGAAATCAAAGTCGCTGATTTGATAATAAGCCTGCGCTGAAAGCGTATGCTTGGAAAGACCCGGCAGACCACCAGGCGCGATGATGCCATCAGCCACCTGAATAATAGAGCCGTCTTCCTGTCCCGCAAAAACATCACCATAATTACTATCTTCGAACTCAAAATCAGAATCCACATAATTATAGCTGACTTTTGCCCCCAAGCCACTCAATAGGCCTGGCAAGTAACTAAATCTATGAGAGCCCGTAAATTCAATACCAAACAGATTACTATTTTCGTCGCTAACTTGCTGTAAGCCTTCGACGTTAAACGAGGCATCTTCGCCGTTCAAAGAATAAGTCTCTTCTTGGAAAACATTGACAAAGCCGCCTTGAAAAACCTTGTAATATGCACCTAAGGCAAAAATCGAGTCCTCATTTGGATACCATTCAAATCCAGCATCGAAGTTCCAAGACATTAGGGGTCCAATCGCAGGGTTACCATCACCGGAAACCTGAGAAATCAACTGCTGCAAAGTCGTTGGATCGTCATCATCATCACCCGTAGACGCAGAAGAGAACCTCCGTGTAACACCCATGTCAGATGGGTCTGCACGAGACATTGCCTTAAAGGCACCAAGACGAAGGAGTTTATCATCTGCAAGCTCAACAATTGCAATCGCGCTTGGTAGAAGACGTGTGTAATCAGCCTCAACTGTGAATTGCTCAAGGTCAGTGCCTTGAACGAGCGTCAATGCCCCATCAGCGCCCGTAAGAACAGAGAGCTCTGGGCGATAACCCGTTGACGTAATGTCTGTTTGAACGACGCGAAGGCCAATATTACCGCTTATAGGCAAGCCGTCAAATGACGTCTCATATCCTGTCATGGCATAAAATGCTTTAGTGTTTTCACTTACATCCGTCGTGCGAGTGGAAACTCTATTAAGCTCAGGCCGAGCTGCCGACAGAGGACCAATCGGCCCATCAATATCTGACCTTGAACTCGTAGCGAATATTTCGTTCAACGTCGGCAGAATATCGTTGAGGGAATTTACTGTTGTATCAACAACACATTGCGGATCAAATGTCGCCCAAGAGTTAGTTGAGCTAATCAAGGTGCCCTCATCATCAATATTTCTGATTAAGTCTTCGTCGCGAACACTTGCAAGGAAGGCGTTCCCTTCTGGGAAGGAGGACTGGCACGCAGAATTCACAATGCCGATAACATCTACATAGGCATCCTCAAGCCCATTTAAATTACTGTCTGCTCTGTCGATAATTTCAAAATCATTGATTTCAAAGTCATAATTTCTTTCAATCTCTACTGAAAAACGTCCACTAGATTGCGCAAATACGTCACGTGAGTCCGCGCCTCCTGCTAAGCTTAAATAATCCTGCTCTGCAATCCGAACTCCAGTCTCGAGGTTTGTAAAGAACTTACCGTCAATATCATAATCAACGTCAAATCTTGCTGACTTAATCGTGTTTGTACGATCAAGGTCGTTATCCACGCGAATACGTAGACGGTTATTAAAGTTAGAGTGGTCGTTGACATCAAAAACTTCATCGGAAAGCGTGAATTGCGGAACTGTACGGCCGCGGACATCAAAATCTATAACAGGTGTGATGCTCGAGTTGATAGTGACTTCAATGGCTTTCTCAGTCCGTTCAGTTCTTGAATACCCGAGATCTGCCGACACAGACAGGCGATCAGAAATTTCATAAGAGCCACCAAAACCGCCCCCTAGATACTTTTCTTTGCGCTCATATTCAGCTGCTTGAGATTCAACTCTATTGTCAGTAACCGCCCGCAAAACGCCACCCCCAGGCGCCAAAACAAGCGCATCAAGTGATGTCGTATTAGTTCCCGTTCCAATGTTCAGGGATGTGTCGTTTCTTTTCCAACCATTGAAGGTTAGGTCATTACGCTCCTCTGACTGGGTACGCTCTGAATATTGAACGTCAGCATTTAATTCAAGTCGATCACTAGGCTCCCACTGAACGGCACTGAAGAGAGCTTCGCGTTCATCACGCGTATCATTTTGGCGGAAATGGCGCTGTGAAGGCGTGAAGACAAACGGAGCACCAAAGTCAACAGCCCTGCCAGTTACAGGATTGATACTCGTATCATACCCTTCGACGCGTGAACCGGTACCACGAAGACCTGCCAATTCTGCAGCTGTAGGACTAGCACTACCGCTCGAATCGCTGAGGTCGAACCCTTCAACGTTGACGTCATCACAATCATCATCACCGCGGCGTCTGGTTTCAGGGTTATTTGAAAATCCCGTTACAGTGCCATTTGTTGTAGGCTCAATATATTGTGGCAGACCATTAGAAATTACGCAGGCCGGACGAGATGACGCCTGGTTACTAGTTGAACGATACTCAGCTTCTGGCTGCGAAATATCACTGCGCTGCACACCAATAGAGATACCAATATCGCCTAGGCCGTTAACCTCAAACTGATCAACATATGAAACCGTACCGCGGTAGCCAATATCGCCCGCCAAGGTATCATCTTGCTTAAGTTGATCTGGATTGATGTTACCTTTAATTTCCGCCTGAATGCGGCGTTTTCCATAATCAAGAGGTTTTAGAGTTTCGATCTGGATTTGACCGGCCACACCGCCTTCGATTTGGCTGGCATCTTGTGTTTTAAAAACAGATAACTTGTTAACAAGTTCCGATGGGAATTGTGAGAAATTCACTGAACGGTCACCGGAACCGTTCGTCGTCGCGCGGCCATTTACAACTGTTGATGATAAATATGGCCCAAGACCGCGAATAGACACTTCCGTTGCGCCGCCATTTTCGCGATGAGACGCCACGCCTGTGATAGACTCCAAAGCTTCACCAATTGAGAGCGCCGGGATATCGCCAATTTCATCCGCTGATAGACCATCAACGATTTGTGTATTGTCACGCTTAAGCGCAATCGAATCCTGAATGACTTGACGCGAGCCTGTGACAATGACTTCGTCCGGGTCTGAACTCACCTGCGCAACCGCCCCTTGAGAGACAGCTAACATAGAGAAAGAAACACCTGACAACAGCAAAGCTTTGGCTGATTTACGGCGGACGGAAGAGTGGCGAAATTTGAACATATAGTCGTTCCCCATTGATTGATTATTCTTTTTTATTAGCACCAATAAGAACCAGCCATACCACTGTGTCAACCTCTTTAGATAACCAATTTACAATTATTGCCTATACCAATAGCTTTTAAAGCTGCTCGTGACATTCATGCCACATGCTTTGGTGATATTTTACGCCCTATAAAACCGCGGCTTGCTAAACAAGTTCTCGGCATGTTGGGTTTTTGAAAACATTTTCAGAATCACATACCTAACACCGCATAAAAAAACGCCCCGCAAAAGCGAGGCGTTCTCTTTTATTTAGGTTGGATGGCTTGGTATACTTAGAAAGTATAGCTACCACCAAAGACGATGCGGCGGTCAGGATAACCGACGAAACATGTCGTACCCGTTTCGCTTACACATCTCTGGATGATGCGTGCTTTCGTAAGGTTAACTGCTTCAACACCGACTGAGAAATTTTCAGTTACGTCATAATTGACACTGGCATTGAGCTGTCCTCTATCGAGTGTTGTTACAGGGAAGCTGAGTGTTGAGCTACCTGACGTATTCGCACCGCCGCCAAAGTCATTGGTACGGAATGCTTCACGCCATGTGTAACGAGCACGAGCTGAAAGACCATATTTCTCATAGAATGCGGTAACGTTATAAGCATTTTCAGAGAAGTCTAGCAGGCCACGCGGAATAGTCACAGGCCCCAGAACGGTTAGTCCGCGACCTGATGTGCTATCTTCAGCTGAACCACCGGAGAACTGCTGATGCGTGAAGTTGGCTATAACACCAAAACCAGACGCCCAGCCAAAGCTGCCCATTTGATCTTCATGACTTGAGAGATCATATTGGAATGCGACCTCGACGCCTTCTTGTGTCGTTGTTTCAGGGTCATTCCCTGGCTGTGTAAAGTCCACACAAAGTCCAGGTTGACTTGGATCACCCAAGACGTTTGGTATAACATCTGGGTTGAAGATACCACCGCCGGGACAGCTTGGGTCTGTCTCACGTGCTAGTCCGCCAGGCGTACTATCATCATCAACAAGTAATGCGCCCTCGAAGTCTTGACCAAAGATATTGGTCCGCTTTTTGTTAAAGTAACCAATACTGAACACGGCCGCAGGTGCGAAATACCAATCTGCTGAGATGTCAAAAGAGTCAACTTCTTCAGGCACAAGTGCCGGATTACCTAATCTTACAGCTGAGTTTTCACTCGTACCGAAGGTAAATCCACCTAGGTCATTATAATTCGGGCGACGAATATCCGTACCATAAGCGGCACGAAGAACGATGTCTTCACGCGGCGTGACAATCAAGTTGGCACGCGGCAGGAAGAAGTCATATGACGCCGTATTGGTATCAAGCGTACGCTCAGCACCACCTTCAGCAGGACCAAACCCTGTTGAGGCAACTTCTGTTTCCAAGTAACGGAAACCCACATTGCCGCGGACAATGCCTTGCTCAAAGTTAGCTTGCGCGTAGAAAGCATCTGTTTTTTCAACGACATCAAAGAAAGCATTCTGATCCGCTGAGAGTCTAAGAATATCTGGTCCACTAGGGTCATGGGCAATGACGGCAGCCTGCAATGTAGCTATGACGGCATCTGGGTCAGAGAATGAACGATCAGGGTCAAGCAAGAGGAAATCTTTAATAAAGAGGCTTCTATCATCCGCGTCACCATAATTGTCTGGGCCTGAAACTAACAGATCACTGAAGAGGTTTGCTCGCGGGGAGTCGCGTAAGTTACTAAAGCCACCGATGTTATCGTCAACATCATCAAACGTGCTTGAGGATTTATTGTAACGATATCCAACATCAACTGAACTCAGGAACCCTAAGCCGCTATCTTGCAAGTCGTAAGAGAAGTCTAACCGTAATGCGTCTTCTTTATTCTCAGTGGTGTTACGTCCAACTTGAACCTGATCCAAAACATAATTGAACGGATCAAGTAATTGAGCCTCCGTCGGCGCAAAAGGAGAAGCGAAATTAATGCCAAAGGCCAGTGAGTCACCGCTCAGATCATATGTGAAGGGTGTAGCATTGTCATTTAGCAGTGTAACACTGCGCAATCCAGTCGCACCATCTGGCGCATTGTCTAGAGCATCCGCGCCAATCGCGCTATTAACAGCTGCTGCATTGCTATAGTCTGCTTCGACAGCGGCGCGTTGTTCAGGCGTCAAGCCATAACGGAACCGTGTATTCGAGCCATTAAATCGAACTTCTGTGACCAATGGTGCATTGGGGTTAAGGAAATTAAGGGTGGTACTTAAGTTAGGGTTGACCGTATCCGAGCTCGTAGAAGCAAATTCAACACGCGCCGATAAGCGCTCACCTTCCCATTCACCGCCGACAGCGAAGATTTCACTATTCGTAACGCGTGAACCAGTATCCGTCGACATACGAAGGTTACCATCACTCTGGTTACAGGTTTGAGCTACACCTGGTGTTCCGATACAAGGTTCAAGATCACCAGCGACAGCAACCTGCTGAATTCTTCTGTCTCCAAAGCCATAATCAACTTCTTGAAACGTTCTTGGCGCATTGAAATTACGCAAGTTACTGATCCCTGACGCTTGGAGACGATAGGAATCTTGACTGCGCTCTTGATCATTTACAATAGCGTCAAAATACAACTTTAAGTTCTGAGTTGGCTTAGCCTCTACAGTGCCTGCAAAGTTGATGGTTTCGTAATCGAAATTTTCTTGCTCCTGAACGAGGAACTGAATGCCGTTATATTCGTCAAACTGGGCACCAGGGGCCGAAGCAATATTGTCGCGGTCAACACGCGGACGGAATGAAACTGATTCTTGCTCAGTGTAACTGCCGCTGAGAACAACACCAATCTCTTGGCCCGAAGCATTTTCCCATTTATTGCCTAACGCGCCAGAAATTCGCGGTTTAACGCCTTGTGTGCTCAAATCACTATATTCTCCTTGAACTCGAACAGAGGCTAATGGCTTTTTCAAATCAAGCGGACGAATGGTGCGTAGATTAATTGTACCACCAACAGAGCCTTCAATCGTGCTTGCTTCTGGGGCCTTAATGACTTCGACACCGGCAATGATAGAGGCGTTAACGTCCTCAAAATTGATACCGCTACGGCCTGCACCAGAACCAACAGTCGATACACCGTTAATTTCAATACGGTTTGCATTTGTGCCTCGAATTTGAACGCCCGTACCCACACCGGCTGTTCGCGTGATTTGAATGCCTGTAATATTCTCAAGAACTTCAGCGAGGTTTTGGTCAGGAAGCTTACCAATGTCTTCAGCAAGAATGACCTCAACAAGGCTATCAGCATTACGCTTCTCAATAAGCGCATTTTCAAGTGACTGACGAATACCTGTCGCGATAACTTCATCAGGTTCAGAGTCTTGCGCCATAGCTGTTTGAGACAGGGCCAGCATGGAGATGGACACACCCCCAAGCAATAGCGCCTTCATGGGCTTTATCCGAATCGGAGTACGGCTGTGTGTGGACATATTTCTTTCCCTTAAGTTCTAGTTTTATTATTATAGAGGAAAAGAACCAATAAATTACAGTATGTCAACCTATATGTTGACCAATATTAAATAATTGGTATGACCAATTAACGTTTTTAATTTAGTGTTGCATATCAGTCACACATTAGGCACTATTTTCTAAGGTTCAACGTCAAATAACTACCGCTTTATTTATCACGGACTGCAGTAGAGCAAACTACGCTTCGCCCAAAACGCGCCCCGCAACGGCATCGAGCATAGCGAGTCGTTTAGGATCGCGGGCGTCAGGCGAGGTTATCATGGCAACGTCCAAATTGGATTCTATCCCTTGCGCCCCGTTCTCGCGGGGGCCCTCAGTTTTTAATATCTTGACCATTTCGCGCACCGTATTTGAGGCTTTAGCCGCATTCTCCATCAGCACCGCAATCACGGCGGCTACATCAACATTGCCGTGACCCTCATGCCAGCAGTCAAAATCCGTGACCATCGCCACCGTGGCGTAAGGCAGCTCTGCTTCGCGGGCGAGCTTAGCTTCGGGCATATTGGTCATGCCGATAACGTCACAACCCCAGCTGCGATACATATGACTCTCGGCTTTGGTTGAGAATTGCGGGCCCTCCATGGCCAGATACGTCCCGCCTTGATGGACGCTCGCGCCTGCCGCTTTGGCCGCTTTAGCCGCAAATCCTGCCATACGCGCGCAAACAGGGTCAGCGACAGAAACATGGGCGACCATGCCTTTCCCGAAAAAGCTCTTCTCGCGCTTAAAGGTGCGGTCGATAAATTGATCGACAATGACAAAGTCACCGGGCGGGTAATCGGCCTTAAGAGAACCAACAGCTGAGAGCGAAAGCAAATCCGTGCAACCAGCGCGTTTCATAGCGTCAATATTGGCACGGTAATTAACATCGCTTGGCGTCAAAGGGTGTCCCCGGCCGTGGCGCGGCAAGAACCGCAGCTTGATACCGTCCAATTCAGCAAAGAGGATATCATCGGAGGGCATGCCCCACGGCGTCTCAATAGATATCCATTCTGGGTTTTCCAGCCCGTCAATCTCATAAAGGCCCGATCCGCCGATAATCCCTAATACCCAGTCTGACATAGCTGTCTCCGTAATTATTTATAATATATCCTACAAAAAAACCGCCCGTATGAAAGCGGGCGGTTGCTGAATTTTTTGTGAAAAGAGTGTCTCTAATGCTCTACGTTTCTCCAAACGCGCTTGTAAGAGAACCATAATAGCACGGCGAGGATCAGCAGATATAACATTGTCATAAAGCCGACGCTTTTGCGCTGCTCAAGCTTAGGATCTGATGACCAAGCGAGAAATTCTGTGACGTCAGCCGCCATTTGCTCAAGCGTTGCAGGCGTGCCGTCTGCATATTCAACCAGATCGTCGCTGAGAGGGTTTTTCATGGCGATCTTACCGCCATCCATAACGGGGTTATAATAAACGCCTGGAGTCAGCTGTAGGTCTGCTGGCGGAGGCGTATCATAGGCGAGCAGAAGGTTATAAAGATAATCTGCACCGCCATTTCGCGCTGATACCATTACGGAAAGATCCGGTGGGAGACCGCCGCCATTACTGGCACGAGCTGCCGCATTATTGGGGTAAATAGCGGGGAATTTATCCGCAGGAATACCAGAACGGTCGATAACATCGCCCGTTTCCACATCGATATCCTGAACAGTCCAATCCGCTGCGAAGTTCTTTACGAGTGGGTTATCATTCGGATTTGGAAAGTCCTCATTATAAAAGGGAGCCCCCTTATCGCCAAGGTGACGAAAAGCTAGATGCTTAAGGGCATGACATGACGCACAGACCTCTCGGTAAACTTGGTAACCGCGCTGCGCAGCCGCTTTGTCATAGGTGCCGAAAGCCCCCTGAAAATGCCAATGCTTATGCTCCATTTTATAGTCGCCAGTTCCGCCGCCGCCTGCCGCATAAGCGATACCTGATACAGCCGCGATAAAGGCGGCTGTGCCTGTAAGGATGAGTGTTTTCAATTTAAATGCCATGATCCCTCTCCTATTCCGCAGGCGCCGCAGCGCCGTGGGAGCTATCGCCCAGGATTGCTTTGGTGATAGACTCAGGCCTGTCTTTAGGTTTCTCGACAAGGCCGAGAATAGGCAGGATAACAACGAAATACGCGAAGTAATAAATGGTAGCGATGCGCGATAAGCCTGTGAAGTTCAGACCTTTATCGCCTACGCTCATAAAGGGCACCATATTGTCCGGTGTTTCCGCCCCGCACCATCCGAGGATGAAGCAGAAGAAAAGGAAAATCCAGAAGAAGCCGCGCGCCACAGGACGGAAACGCATAGAGCGCACCTTGGAGGTGTCCAGCCATGGCAAGACGAAGAGCACGGCAATCGCGCCGATCATCAAAAGAATGCCTGCAAGTTTATCCGGGACAGCCCGCAAAATCGCATAGAACGGCAAGAAGTACCACTCAGGAACAATATGAGGCGGCGTCTTAAGCGCGTCAGCTTCGATGTAGTTATCGGCATGACCTAGCGCGTCCGGCTGATAGAACAGGAAGAAGGCGAAAATCAGCAAGAACACCACCACAGCAAAGCCGTCTTTGACAGTATAATAAGGGTGGAAACTCAGCGTATCTTGCTTTGTTTTAGGTGTAATACCGATAGGATTATTTTGACCTACATGATGCAATGCCCAAACATGGACACCGACAAGACCGGCGATCACGAAAGGCAAGAGATAATGAAGCGCAAAGAAACGATTTAGCGTCGCATTATCAACGGCATAACCGCCGAGAAGCCACTGTTGCAAGCTCTCGCCAACGACGGGAACCGCGCCAAAGAAGCCCGTAATCACGGTCGCGCCCCAGAAGGACATCTGGCCCCAAGGCAATGTATAGCCCAAAAAGCCTGTCGCCATCATCACAAGATAAATAAGACAGCCGATAATCCAAAGGACTTCGCGCGGGGCCTTATAAGACCCATAATATAACCCTCTGAACATATGCACATAAACGGCAAAGAAGAACATTGAGGCGCCGACCGCATGCATCGGCTGTAACAGCCAGCCAAATGGCACATCGCGGCGAATACGTTGAACGGATTCAAAAGCAAGTTCTGTATGAGGCACATAATGCATTGCTAAGATGATGCCTGTAATAATCTGAGAGACGAGGCAAAGCGTCAAGATACCGCCAAATGTGTACCAATAATTAAGATTACGGGGTGACGGAAACGTCATAAAATCCGCGCCCATACGCACGATAGGAAGACGTTGATCCATCCATTTCGTCGCGGCGTATTTAGGTTCGTATGTAGAAGGATGACCGCTCATAACTAACCTACCTTGATCACTGTATCGGAAATATATGTATAATCTGGAATAGCCATATTCCGCGGGGCGGGCCCTTTGCGAATCCGGCCTGATGTATCGTAATGCGAAGCATGGCAGGGACAATACCACCCCTTATAATCACCCGCCTCGCCAACAGGAATACATCCAAAATGCGTGCAAACGCCAACCATGACGAGATAACGCGGATCAATTGTACCGTCTGGCTTCGCAACTAAACGCTCATTGTCAGCCTGCGGGTCAGGAATTTTGGACAGGTCAGTCTCTTCTGCCAAAGTAATTTCTTTGGCTGTCCGGTGACGTACAAAAACAGGAGCGCCGCGCCAAAGCATCTTAAGCTGCTGCCCTTCAGCAATCTTGGATAAATCAATCTCGATAGACCCCGCAGCCAGCGTATCTGCGGCTTTGCCCATTTGCGCAACGAGCGGCCAAGCTAATAAGCCCGCACCTGCAGCAGCGGCCGCACCTGTCGCGATAAAAATAAAGTCGCGCTTATCATCGTCAATGATGTCGCCATGGGCGTCTGTAACGTGCGTCTCGGACATAGTCTGCCCTCTCCTCTTCGGATCAAATCTCTTAAATTCTCAAAAGACATGGTTGTTCTGTCGTGCGTTCTATATATATGTCGTCACAATTTCCACCGTTTATTCGCGTTAAAACGCCGCAATGCGTCACTCTCTCTCAGTTGGCTAAATCCATGAAAATCATCCTTTATCAACCAGATATGGCGGGAAATTTGGGCGCAGTTATGCGCTCTTGCGCCTGTTTTGGCATAGAGCTTGAGGTCATAGAGCCATGCGGATTCCCGCTTACCGCCAAAGCCTTGCGCAGAACGGCCATGGATTACGGCGCGCCCGAGACCCTCATGCGCCATGCCAGTTGGGAGAATTTCACGCAAAGCGGCGAATCGGGCAGGCTCGTATTATTCACCACAAAAGGCGCAAGCCCCCTCACCGATTTTGAATTTAAAGCCAATGACCGCCTGCTCTTTGGCCGCGAGAGCGCAGGCGTCCCCGAAGCCGTTCACGCGGCTGCCGACGCCCGCGTCATAATTCCCATCGCGCAAGACGCCAGAAGCTTTAACCTCGCAACATCCGTCGCGATTGCGGCCTTTGAAGCCTTGCGGCAAACGGGTGAGTTGCCGTGAGCGAGAAGGATAACATCACGCTTGGGCGTGCAAGACATTTAAGGAAACGCGAAACAGACGCAGAGCGATTATTATGGTCTGAATTACGAGGGCGCAGGGAAGATGGATTGAAATTCAGGCGACAACACCCTATCGCGCCTTATATCGTTGACTTCGCAGAGCGATCTTTGAGATTAATAATAGAATTGGACGGAGCCACCCACTGCACAGAAGCTGAAAAAGCCTATGACGCTAAGCGCACAGCATTTTTGGAGAGTAGAAATTGGACCGTGATGCGTTTTGAAAATGAAGATGTCTATGAAGATATTGATGATGTCTGCGAAACGATTTGGCTACAGGCGATCGCGATGAAAGATAAGAAGAATAATGATTAGAGTTCCAAACAATGCGAACTTTTTGCTTCTCCCCGCACGCGGGGGGAAGTGGCTGGAGCGTAGCGGAAGTCGATGGGGGGAGCTTTCGGCTTGGTATCGAAGTTTCGTATTTGACGAGAGTCCCCCCCATCCCCTTCGCTGGCGCTACGGGACTTCCCCCCGCGTGCGGGGAGAAGAGATTCCTTCTGTTTTTGCGGCCATCAGTGCATCTAAAAATATCAAAATAAAAGCCGACGATATAAACGCTAAAACAAGCGCCTCCGCCTCTCTTCTCCCCGCACGCGGGGGGAAGTGGCCGCAGCGAAGCGAAGGTCGATGGGGGGAAACTATCGTCACAATACGTAACATGGCATTTCAACACTCCTTACCCCCCATCCCCGCTTCGCGGTACTTCCCCCCTCTAGCGTTTTCGCAAAACGCAGGAGTGGGGAGAAGGAGTTTCCTCCATGTTTGACGACCGCAAAGAAACTGCCGCCGCTTGGTTTAAATCGCTGCGTGATGATATCTGCGAGGAATTTGAGGCGATAGAGCGCGAGGCTCCCGCTAAGCTTTATCCCGGCGAGGCAGGGACATTTGTCTTTGAGCCTTGGGAGCGCAAAGTTGAGAACGGAGGCGGCGGCACGGGCGGAATGCTGCGAGGGCGGTTCTTTGAAAAATGCGGCGTGCATATTTCGGTTGTGAAGGGCGAGTTTGAAGGCGAGATGCGCGAACGTGTTCCGGGCGCAAAAGACGATCCGCGTTTTTGGGCGGCTGGCATTTCCCTCATTGCCCATCTGCATAACCCGCATGTCCCCTGTGTGCATTTTAACACGCGCTATATCGTGACCACGCAAGACTGGTTTGGCGGCGGCGGAGACTTGACCCCGACCCAAGCCAAAGACCGCGTTCAAACCTCCCCTGATGCCATTGCCTTTCACGCAGGCATGAAGGCGGCGTGCGACGCGCATGAGGTTGCAGATTATGAAGCCTTTAAAAAAGGCTGTGATGACTATTTCCATCTACATCACCGCGATGAAGCGCGCGGCGTCGGCGGTATTTTCTATGACCGTTTTAACAGCGGCGATTGGGAGGCGGATTTCGCTTTCACCCAAGATGTCGGGCGGCATTTCAAAGACACTTACGCCGCCATCGCTCGCGGCCGCATGCATGAACCTTGGACAGAATTAGACCGTGAAGAACAGCTCATTCAGCGCGGACGCTATGTCGAATTTAACTTGCTATGGGATCGCGGGACGACATTCGGGCTGAAGACAGGCGGGAATATCAAGACGATTTTAAGTTCCATGCCCCCCGTGGTTAAGTGGCCTTAGTGGGATGTGAATTTACATCGAATTAATCTACATTACAAATAATAGTCATATTAATAAAGGGATGCTGTTGCCGTTGATTTTGAAATGGGAACAAAATCAAGTAACAAGTTAACCCAATAGGACCTATCCGGTAGCACCTTTTAGATAAGTATCTTGAGTGATCTATGTTAAAATATTATGTCGCAAAGCAAAGTTATATTGAGGGTCGTGTTCTTATTATACAAGAGCCGACTTGGCATTCAGATTTTGTAAAGATTTTTCGGGACGAAGGTTGTCAGCACCTTCGTTTTACTTATTCACTGGGTTGGCGGCAAACGGAACTTGATTTTTTAGAAGAGTTTGAAGAACATGAGATTCTTGGTCTTGGTGTTGTTAATCTCAAAGTGAAAGATATCAAAGTATTTGACCGATTTAAAAAATTACGAAAACTCAGCATCGGCATTCCAATTAATACAGCACCAGATATGAGCGAATTTCCTGATTTGGAAGTTCTTTTTTTCGATCACCGAAAGTGTATGTTGCCATATTATAAAGCAAGCAATCCTTGGGCGCTCAGCATAACTAAATACCCTTTTGAAGATTTGCAAGCCATTGAATCCTTCAAGAACCTTCGTTATTTGCAAATTCATGGTGGAAATCTAACGAGGCTTGATGGTCTTGAAAACTTTCCTAAACTTGAACACATAAGTCTGTATGGTCTCAGAAAACTTGAATCAATCGAGTTAATACACCAAACACTGCATATAAATGCGATTGAGGTTGAACGCTGTAAGAATATAGAAAATATGGCGGTCGCTAGATATCATAAGATGAAGTATATTTGATCAGTAGGTGAAGTCGCCACAAGCGATACTATTACTGAGGTAAAGCAAGCATAAAATAGCAGCACTTTTGGCAGCAAATGCGGAACGTTAGGCATTTCCGCCATTTTATGCTATCCACACACCATGACCCCTGTCTCAAAACTCCTCCTCGCCTCACTATTCTCGCTTTCCATGGCGGCGACAGCCTCCGCGCAGGTCATCGTTCAGGGCGGCGGGGCGGCGCAGTCTTGTTATATGAGCACCAAGGCCGGCAACCCTGGGCGGCTCGGCACCCTCAAAACCTGCAAAACGGCGCTGACTGAGGCGCTGTCCAATAAAGACCTCGCCGCGACACATGTAAATCTGGGCGTGCTGCTAATGCGCAAAGGCGATTATGCTGACGCGCAAACACATTATGCGCAGGCTATTAAACTGCGGCCCAAATTGTCTGAAGCTTATATCAATTATGCCGCCAGCCTGATTTATACCAAGCAATATAGGGACGCGCTGACTGCTATTGATAAAGCCATAGAGCTGGGCACAGATAAAATGCCCGAAGCGCTCTATAACCGCGCTATCGCCTATGACCGTCTGAAAGATTACAAAAGCGCCTATAAAGATTTGAAGCAAGCCTTGGTTTTGCGTCCTGATTGGGCTCCGGCTCTGGATTTGCTTTCAGGCTACCAAGTCTCCACGCGGGTAAAATCTTAGGCTTGGACCCTCAAGCTTAAATCGCTTTGCCACGCTTATTCTGGCTTGAAGTTACAGTTCTATCCCTTACATTAAGTTTTCAAACATGATGGGCTCTTGAGCATGAAAAAAATACAATCTTCCTATGACTATGATGATTTGATTGTCAGCGGGGAAAAAAGCCTTTTCGGCCCCGGAAATGCCAAGCTCCCTTTGCCTCCCATGCTCATGCTCGACCGCATCACCCACATGGATGATAATGGCGGCGAATTTGATAAAGGACAAGTGATTGCAGAACTGGATGTGAACCCTGATCTTTGGTTTTTTGAATGCCACTTTAGAGGCGACCCTGTCATGCCAGGCTGTCTTGGTCTTGACGCGATGTGGCAACTGGTCGGCTTTTGGCTCGGCTGGTCTGGCTCCCCGGGACGCGGACGGGCGCTGGGTGTCGGCGAGGTTAAATTTACGGGCCAAGTCACGCCCGACATCAAAAAAGTCCGCTACGAGATTGAGCTAAAGCGCGTTATTCGCCGCCGCCTTGTTCTTGGTATTGCTGATGGGCGTATGTATGCCGATGATGAGCTTATTTACAAAGCCTCTGATCTAAAGGTTGGATTATTTATACCGGAAAATGCTACTGAAGGAGCCGTATAATGCGCCGTGTTGTTATCACCGGAATTGGGATTGTGTCTTGTATCGGTAATGATCAGGACGAAGTTGCCGCCAGCCTAAAGGCTGGAAAATGCGGCATCACAAAAGACGAGAAAATGGCCGAGCTGGGCTTTCGCAGCCAAATCTCTGGTCGCCCTGCTGATACGGCGGATCGCGCTAAAGAAGCCATTGGCAAACGTTCGTTACGCTTTATGGCCGACGCGGCGGAATGGTCGGCTCTCGCCATGCATGACGCCATTGCGGATTCCAAACTAACCGAAGAGCAAGTTTCAAATGATCGCACGGGTATTATCGCAGGTTCTGGCGGGCCCAGCGCGATAGAGATTGTCCGCGCGGCCGATATTACGCGCAAGAATAACTCGCCCAAACGTATCGGGCCTTTCGCTGTGCCGAAGGCGATGTCGTCCACGGTCTCAGCCACCCTCGCGACGCATTTCAAAATTAAAGGCGTGAACTATTCCATCACATCGGCCTGCACCACATCATTGCACTGTATCGGCGCGGCCTGTGAACAAATCCAATGGGGTAAGCAAGACGTGATGTTTGCCGGCGGCGGTGAAGAAGTCGAATGGGCTATGTCCTCGCTCTTTGACGCCATGGGCGCCATGAGCAGCAAATATAACGACGCGCCCGAGACAGCTTCCCGCGCTTTTGACGCCACGCGCGACGGTTTCGTCATCGCAGGCGGCGCGGGCATGTTAGTGCTCGAAGAGTATGAGCACGCCGTGGCGCGCGGGGCAAAAATCTATGCCGAGATTACAGGCTATGCCGCGACATCTGATGGCTACGATATGGTCGCCCCCTCAGGCGAAGGCGCAGAACGCGCCATGCGTATGGCGCTCGAAGATGCGGCCACGCGCGGCGTGAGCAAAGTCGATTATATCAACCCGCATGCGACCTCGACACCTGTCGGAGACGTCGCCGAAACCAGCGCCATTCACCGCGTCTTTGGCGAGGACGGCCCTTATATCTCGGCCACGAAATGCCTGACAGGTCACAGCCTCGGCGCGGCGGGCGTTCAAGAAGCCATCTATAGTCTCATCATGATGGACCGAGGCTTCGTCGCCCCCTCTATCAATATCACAGAGCTTGATCCTGAATTGCCAAAAGTCAACATTGCCCGCGAAATGGTTGAGACGGAGCTGACCTCTGTCATGTCTAACAGTTTCGGTTTTGGCGGCACCAATGGCAGCGTGATTTTTACAAAAGTATAATTCCCTCAAAGGCGCACAGCATTAAAGGATAAGATAATGGCAGAGCAAAATTTCCCCACGGGTCAACTCATGGCCGGCAAACGCGGCCTGATCATGGGCGTCGCCAATAAAAATTCCATCGCTTGGGCCATTGCCCGTCAACTCGCGGCGCAAGGCGCAGAGCTGGCCTTTACCTATCAAGGCGATGCCCTGCTCCGCCGCGTGAAACCTCTCGCCGAATCCGTCGGCTCTGAAATCCTCTGCGAATGTGACGTGACCAATGACGACACGATGGACAGCACCTTTGCGACCCTAAAAGACAAATGGGGCAAAATTGATTTCCTCGTCCATGCCATTGCCTTTGCCGGTAAAGACCAACTCGCAGGCAGTTTTATTGATAATACAACGCGCGAGGGTTTTAAATCCGCGCTCGATATTTCGGCCTATAGCTTTGTCGATGCAGGCCGCCGCGCCGCCGCCATTATGAATGATGGCGGCGGGATGGTCACCCTC
>ENA-ORXR01001322-ORXR01001322.1-marine-metagenome-genome-assembly--contig:-NODE-1322-length-26584-cov-9.467726_pt1 | contig 26584 bp, 28 predicted proteins | sample MGYA00237866_ERZ511479 | MGnify/ENA metagenome assembly ERZ511479 | reverse complement strand
TGGATTGGTGGTGGCGCTGAAAACGGTCATTACGTCAAACTCAATGATTTTTTCGACTCGGAAGGCATCAGCATGGACGACTTCGCTCCAGCAACGGTTTACGCCTATTCAACGTGGCCGAAGGGAACACCAAACTACTACGCCTTACCTGCAATGGGTGATGCTAATGGTTGGTTCTACCGTAAAGACTGGTTTGAACGCGATGATATTAAAGCGGCCTATAAAGAAGCCACGGGTGAGGAGCTGGGCGAGCCAAAAACACAGAAAGAAATGCTGCAAATCGCGCAATTCTTCCAAGAACGAGAAATCGACGGCAAGAAAGTTTATGGTGCTGCGATTTTCACCGAGCGTGGTTCAGAAGGTATCACTATGGGTGCCACCAGTGCGCTATACCCGTGGGGTTTTAAGTACGAAAATACCCCGGGAAAGTACGATATGGAAGGTGCTGTAAATTCTGCAGAAGCAGTTGAAGCATTAGAGTTCTATAAGGAATTCTACGAAACCGCTACTCCGCCTGGCTACACCAACTCTTATATGGGAGAGAGCCTGGATGCGTTTAAGTCAGGGCAGGTTGCAATGGCGATGAACTGGTTTGCATTCTTCCCGGGTTTATACGCTGACCCTGACACGGGTGGCGATAAAATTGACTTCTTTGTTAATCCACCACAGAACCAGGCAGGTTCAACACTGGGTGGGCAGGGTATTTCTGTAGTTTCATATTCTGAGAAACAGGATGCTTCACTGGAATACATAAAGTGGTTCGCAAACCCTGAAGTTCAAGCAAAATGGTGGAGCGTCGGTGGTTACTCTGCTCACAACGCGGTGCTTAACTCTGATACTTTCAAGGACAGCGCCCCGTTTGCAGGGGACTTTCTGGTTGCTATGGAAGATGTTCAGGACTTCTGGCAAGAACCTGCTTATGCAGAACTTTTACTTGCGATGCAAAAACGCATACATGACTATGTTGTAGCAGACCAGGGCACTGCGCAGGAAGCACTTGATCTTCTTATTGAAGATTGGACTGAAGTGTTTGAAGACGAGGGTAAGCTTTAACGCAGGCTTTGTTTTTTGCTGAAGTAGCGCTCAAGAGTTTGGTCAGTGGCGAATCTTTCGCCATTGACCTTCCTTAGCACCTGCTAATCAGGTACCAATTCATTCTCCATTGGACTTTCGTGGTATGTCTGACAAGACAATAGATCGCATGGCGAGCGCTACCCCTGTTCGTGTGGCGAGAAAAGTAAAAGGGTTATCAGACAGGGCGATTGCCTGGATATTTGTTGGGCCGACCATATTTTTATTGTTGGCGGTTAACATATTTCCACTTTTATGGACCATAAATTTAAGTTTTACCAACTTTAAAGCCAACCGAAATCGCGATGTGGAATACATCGGTTTGCGAAACTACGAACGCATTCTGGGTGACAGCGATATCTGGTTGTCCATGCAGGCCACAGCCCACTTTCTGTTTTGGACGCTGTTTTTTCAGGTGCTCATCGGCTTTGCACTGGCCTGGCTTATCAACAAGAAATTTCGTGGCAACGATTTATGGACCACCATCATCGTTCTACCCATGATGTTGTCACCGGCGGTCGTCGGTAATTTCTGGACCTTTCTATATCAACCGCAAATAGGGTTATTTAATTACGTGGTTTCCTTTTTTACCGGTGTTGACCCGTCAAGTTTTGACATGCTGGGCTCGGTTGACCTGGCACCCTGGTCCATTGTAATAGTTGATACGTGGATGTGGACGCCCTTTGTCATGCTTATTTGTCTGGCAGGATTGCGCAGTATTCCAGACTACATTTATGAGGCAGCCGAAATAGACAGGGCATCCAAACTGCGGCAATTCTTCACCATCACTATACCCATGGTGTTGCCTTTTCTGATGTTGGCTGTGCTGTTCAGAGGTATTGAAAATTTCAAGATGTTTGATCTGGTTGTGCAGTTAACCGGTGGCGGGCCAGGGTCGGTGACCGAAATGGCTTCCATCAATTTAAAACGAGAAGCTTTTGAAAAATGGCGCACGGGATATTCCAGCGCATTTGCCATTATTTTGTTTGTAACTGTTTTTGGTCTGGCGTCGATTTACGTTAAAGCGCTGAATAAGGTGAAGGAACGATGAGCTATTCAGTCACCGAACCATCAGCACGGCAAAAATGGGTTGCAGGAACGCTGGTCATTACCTATGCGCTCATCACCATGGTGCCGTTGCTGTGGATAATGATGACAAGCTTCAAAACACCACCAGACAGTATTAGTTATCCGCCTAAGGTGATGTACCAGCCTTCACTCGAAGGTTACGTAAATTTGTTTACAACGCGAACCCGCGTGACCCCTGAAAGGCTGGCCGAACTTCCGCCACCTGAAAACTTTGCAGAAGAAATAGTGCGCAATCGCAATATGGTGATTGCGGGCCCGTCTAAATTTGGTGGGCGATTTCTAAACTCAGTGATTATTGGTTTTGGCTCAACCTTTCTAAGCATTTTTCTGGGCACGCTTGCAGCCTATGCTTTTTCCAGATTTAAAATTCCGCTCGCTGATGATTTATTGTTTTTCATATTATCAACGAGAATGATGCCGCCAATAGCGGTGGCTATTCCCATATTTTTAATGTACCGCAAGCTGGGATTAAACGATACGCATCTGGGGATGATTCTGTTGTATACCGCTGTTAATATTTCGTTGGCGGTTTGGTTGTTAAAAGGCTTTATAGATGAAATACCCAGAGAATACGAAGAGGCGGCATTAATCGATGGGTACACGCGGTTTCAAGCTTTCTATAAAGTCGTGCTGCCACAAGCCGCCACGGGCATTGCCTCCACTGCAATCTTTTGTCTTATATTTGCGTGGAACGAATATGCATTTGCTGTGCTGCTCACATCAGGAACAGCGCAAACCGCACCACCGTTTATCCCGACCATTATCGGTGTCGGCGGGCTGGACTGGCCAGCAATTGCTGCCGGTGCCACTTTGTTCTTACTGCCTGTCATGATCTTTACCGTTATGTTGCGCAAACATCTGTTAAGGGGCATTACCTTTGGGGCGGTGCGCAAATGACCCGTTTTTTTAAAGGTTTGTTTACACTTAAACGTGGACCCTGGGAAATGGTCGCAACGTTACTGATTGCCGTTGGTGTTTTCATGCTTATGCAGCCATTTGTGCTGTGGGCCTATACGTATTCATTCATCGTCACGTTAGTAGGAACAGTGATGTTCATTATTGTCAGCCATTTTTCGGAGCAAGAATAATGGCTGAAATTGTCATTAAAGATCTTCGCAAAGACTTCGGCGATTTCACCGCTGTTAGAGAATCCTCTTTCACCATTGGTGACGGTGAATTTTTTATGCTGCTTGGCCCGTCCGGCTGTGGCAAAACAACAACCTTACGCATGATAGCCGGCTTAGAGCTACCAAGCTCTGGTGAAATATTCCTGGACGGTGAAGAGATCAGTCAAAAGCCGCCATCCCAGCGTGATATTGCGTTTGTATTTCAGATGTTTGCCTTATACCCGCACATGAATGTGCGTAAAAACATCAGCTACCCACTGGCCAGTCAGGGCATGAGTCGTCGCGATATTAAAACCAAAGTGGCAGAGGTATCCAAAATACTCGGTATTGAACACATGCTCGATCGGCCTGTCGGTGGCTTATCCGGTGGTGACAGACAACGGGTTGCGTTAGGGCGTGCCATAGTAAGAGAGCCAAAAGCTTTTATGATGGATGAGCCACTGGGTGCGCTGGATGCAGAATTTAGAGAGCACATGTCAGAAGAATTGCGAGCCCTGCACGACAGAATGGGGGCAACCACGGTTTATGTCACGCACGACCAGCTGGAGGCCATGCAGATGGGCGATAAAATTGTTGTGATGAACAACGCTGTGGTAGAACAGTTTGGCACACCGCGTGAGATCTACGATAAACCTGCAACGGTATTTGTCGCTGACTTCATTGGTTCTCCATCAATGAATTTCTTATCTTTTAATGGTCAGGTTATTGATGGTCATACCAGTGTACAGCTGGGTCAGAATGTGGTCGACATACCACAGCAATTGGCCAGTGCTGAAGGCGCATTAATATTGGGTGTTCGACCCGAACACATCAGCCTTGTTGATAACGGAATTTTGCGTTGCGAAGTGTTGGCTGTCGAATACCTGGGTACAACGCAGATTGTAGTCTTGGCTAGTGAATTTGGTGAGCTTAAAGCGCGGGTGGATTCGATTGTAGTGGTCAGCGTTGGCGACAATGTTGGTGTGTCTTTTAATGCCTCCACGATAACCCTGTTTGATAGAGTCAGTGGCAAGGCAATTCGGTCTGTGCTAAATGATGGAGCGTTTGCTCATGGCTGAAGTCATACTGGACAATATCGCCAAGTCGTTTGGTCGTGAAGATGCCATTATCGACATGAGCATGACCATCGATAATGGCAGTTTTGTTGTACTGCTTGGTCCGACTGGGGCGGGAAAAACAACCACTCTTCGACTGGTTTCTGGGTTAGAGAAAATGGACAGCGGCACCATCAGCATTGATGGTCGCGTTGTCAATGATGAGACTCCGGCGCAACGTGATGTTGCTATGGTGTTCCAGCAATATTCTTTGTATCCACATTTAAGCGTCCGAGACAACCTGGCTTTTCCGCTGCGTTCACCCATTTTAAAAACACCAAAGGCTGACATAGAAAAAAAGGTGGCCGAGGTCGCTGAGATTCTGCAAATTTCTGCCAAGCTTGACAACCGCGCCACCGAACTATCAGGTGGAGAAATGCAACGGGTATCCATCGGTCGGGCGCTGGTGCGTGACCCTGCAATTTATTTGATGGACGAGCCATTAAGTTCGCTGGATGCAAGGCTGCGGGCCGATTTACGTATTGAGCTAAAGCGCGTTCATTCAGACATAGGCTCAACGCTGCTATACGTGACTCACGATCAAATCGAGGCAATGACCATGGCAACCCATGTGGGAGTACTCGAAGAAGGTCGCTTGGTGCAATTTGGAACGCCAAGAGAAATCTATGAAAACCCGAACAGTGTTTATGTTGCCAGTCGCTTAGGGTTGCCACGAATCAATATTTTACCCGGTGATCTTTTTCCAGGCACCACAGGGGCCGCACATTCCATTGGTTTGCGTCCAGAGAATATTGAATACGGGCAGGGACAAGATGCTGCCGTTAAGCGAGTTGAGCATCTGGGCGATCAGACGCGCTTACACATGGATTTAAACGGCCATAACATTGTCGCCTTGAGTCCATCCGGAAATCCTTATTCCGCTGGTACAACCATTAAAATACAACCTGTCAATCCACTTTGTTTTGATGAAAGTGGTCACCGCATTGCTGGGAGTGACGCATGACGCAACTAATAAACGATAAAACTAATTTGGTAACTGAAGCTATTGATGGTGTGCTTGCAGTCTCCGGGGATGCTTTATACCGACTTGACGGATACCCCCATATAAAAGTGGTGTGTCGCAACGATTGGGACAAGTCCAAAGTGGCATTGGTTTCTGGTGGCGGATCGGGTCATGAACCTGCTCACGCAGGATTCGTAGGCACTGGGATGTTAACCGCTGCGGTGTGTGGTGAGGTGTTCGCTTCACCTTCGGTTGATGCTGTGCTGGCTGGCATCCTTGCAGTCACAGGCGAGCCAGGTTGTTTATTAATTGTCAAAAACTACACCGGAGATCGTCTTAACTTTGGACTTGCAGCAGAGCGTGCGCGCGCGCTGGGTAAAAAAGTCGAGATGGTCATTATAGATGACGACATAGCTTTGCCTGAACTACCACAAGCCCGAGGGCTGGCTGGCACTTTGTTTGTTCATAAGATCGCCGGTGCTGCCAGTGAGGCAGGTGAATCGTTGGATGCGGTCGCGAAGATTGCGCAGAGTGTCAACGCTCAGAGCGCCTCAATTGGCATGTCATTAAGTACTTGCATGGTTCCAGGGTCTGAAAAAGAAGACCGGATTCCTGCGGGAAAAGCTGAATTAGGATTGGGCATTCATGGCGAACCGGGTGTAGAACAAGTCTCATACGAAGGCGCAAAAGCTGCCATGGGCAAAGTGCTTGAAAAACTATCACCGCATATGGGCAAGGGAATAGTAGTGGCTATGTTGAACAACCTGGGTTCAACAACGCCGTTAGAGATGTCTGTATTGGCAAATGAATTTTCACAGTCTGCACATGCCAAACAAGTACAGTTTATTATTGGCCCGGCGTTATTGATGACATCGCTTGATATGCATGGCTTTTCTGTGTCTGTCTTATCTGCAACGCAAGAGCATGTAGATGCGTTACAAAAACCGGTGTCCTTATCAGCTTGGCCGGGAGTGTTTGCTATTACCAAACAAAAAATAGAGCCTCTGCCCGATGGCTTGACTCCAGTACAACCCGTGTCATCCGACAACAAAGAAACCGGCGACACGATTACGTCGATTTGCGATTTGCTTATTGCTTCTGAAAAGTCATTGAATGTGCTGGATGCAAAATCCGGTGATGGGGATACGGGCAGCACATTGGCTACGGCGGCAAAGTCATTGAAAGGCAGTCTGAGCAAAATGCCCTTGGCCGATCTTACTCAGTTGATGCCCGCTATGGGTAATGAGCTAAGTCAAACCATGGGTGGGTCATCGGGTGTGATTTTAGCGATATTTTTCAATGCCACAGGGGATGCTTGTGCTCGTGGTATACCCATTGAAAAAGCTTTGGCCGAAGGCTTAAGGCGTGTTAGTCAGGTTGGCGGTGCGGTAAAAGGTGATCGTACAATGATTGATGCGTTAGAGCCTGCACTGCAATCGCTGCCGGACGGTTTAGCGCAAGCGGCTTCTGCTGCGCGTGCAGGCGCTGATGCCACAGCAAAAATAACTAAAGCCAAAGCGGGACGTGCTGCTTATGTGCCAGAGGAAAATTTGTTAGGCCACAATGATCCGGGTGCCGAAGCGGTTGCGCTGGTGTTTGAAGGTCTGGCCAGGCGATAGGTTGCGCTGTCATCAGTCAAATGCAGATAAACAATGACGACAACCATTTCAAAGCCTACCGTTAATGACTTAGCTCGTCATGCAGGCGTCAGTTTAGCAACGGTTGATCGCGTGTTAAATGCTCGACCTGGTGTGCGCCCTGTTACCAGAGATCGGGTCAACAAGGCTATTGCAGAGCTTGGCTATATCAGAGACACGGCAGCTGCTAATCTGGCACGCAATCGTGTTTATCGTTTTACGTTTGTGTTTCCCGATAGCCCCAGTGAGTTTTATGATGCATTGGAAGCTCAGATTCATTCGCAATCAGATGCCTTGTCTAACGAGCGAACACTGTTAAATATTAAACGTACGCAAGCCTACGATTCGCAATCAGTTGTAGTGGCATTGGATGGTCTGGTTAGTCAGGGTGTGGATGGTATTGCGGTTAATGCGCCAGAGACACCCGCTGTTCGAGATGCCATTGATCGAGCCCGTAAGGCCGGTATCGTTGTGGTTGCCTTGATATCCGATTTGCCTAGTTCGTTGAGAGACCATTTTATCGGTATTGATAATCGCTCTGCCGGACAAACCGCTGCGCAGCTGATGGGTCGCTTTATTGATGTTAGTAGTGGGTACATCTTGTTTTTAACCAGTGCCAGGCTGGCTCGAGATCATCTTGAGCGTCGGCATGGCTTTGATACCGTGATGTCTGCTCGCTTCCCCAAGTTTAAAGTATTGCCTACCATTGAAGTGCGCGATGACGCTGAGCTTGTTGATCGTGTGTTGCCAAATGTTTTTAAGACGTGGGATGGTATTACGGGTATTTATGCATCATTATCCAGTAATCGTGGCCTTATCGATTATCTGCAACAGTCGGTCATAAAACCGGTTGTGATTGCGCACGAACTGACACCAGCGTCTCGTGGTGGGCTGCAGCAAGGTATGTTTGACGCGCTTATTTCGCAAGATACCGGACACATTGTGCGAAGTGCTGTGAGGTTAATGCGTACCACCGTTGAATCTGTACCGCATAATGCACCGCAAGAACGCATTCGCATAGATATTTTTTTAAAAGAAAATTTACCACCGCCTTAGCATCTAATAGCGTATAGGAATCATGAGCCACACCGGGGACTCGCTGGATTAGCATTTAAGTTGCTGCGTACAAAAGACCAATGGATACCACTGCTGCACCCAGACTTAGTTTTGTTAGCAGTGCAGGGCGTTCACCAAATACAATGATGGCGGTTAGTGTGGACGCCAACACGATACCTACGTTGTTTAAAGGAAACACCACCGAACTTTCTAACCCTTTCTGGGCAAGTGCTTTCATCACAAAATACACAGTCCCCAGATTAGCCAGCCCAAGCGCGGTACCGAACAAAGCGCTTGTTGGGTTGATCAGTTTGTCGCTTCGCAATAGATGATGAACAAATGCAGTGATAAACGCAAACCCGAAAACAGTCACCATAAATTCTGGAAACATAGCTTCAGTGAGTCCCCACACTTGAAACAGTTTAAAGCTGGCATCAATTAAACCTGTGGCGATAAAAACCATTAACGGCAGATACCAGCTAACCACTTTAAATTGGAACCCTGTTGCCAGAATCACGGCTAAAAATCCAAAAACCAGCCCGGCAATTTTTATGGTGCTGATAGATTCGCCCAGCGCAACAATGCCAATAAGTGTGGGAATGATAACGCTCATTTTGGTGGAGATACTGGCAATTGTGATACCGGCTCGTTGTGTTGTTAGCGCCATCATTCTAAACACAATATAAAAGCCCACACCTTCAACTGCTGCAGGCCAGAACCACAGTTGAGACGCCAGGTGCCAGTCAACATCAAAAAGCAATGCGCCTGCTATTGTCGATGCCAGATAACCAACGACGATGGCATGGCGTGTTACTGCGTTTGACTGTTGCATCCAACGAAATAGCACCAGTATCGATGTTGAGGCGACAATACTTGCAAGCAGATAAATCATTTCTTCCTGGTATTACCTGGTTGGGGCATCTGCATAATGCCAAATTTTGTCTTGATATGCACTCTTGGTATACTTATGTCAGCACTTCTAATGCATAAGGATATTCAATGAACTTTGAGCACAAAATTTCTATTGACAGCGACCCGGCTACTGTCTACTCAGTTTACAAGGACGTATCGGGCTGGTCGCAGTGGGATGTCGAATTGGTTTCTTCATCTCTTGAATCAGATTTTGCTGTTGGCACAATCGGAAAGTTAAAGCCCAAAGGTGGACCTGAATCGAAAATACTGCTAACCGAAGTCACCGACAACCAGTCGTTTACCGTTGAGTGTGGCTTACCGCTGTGTAAAATGCATTTTGTACACGAACTTAAGCCAATCGATACTGGTACCGAGGTGGTTAACCAGCTCAACTTCTCAGGATTGCTTGGGCCGGTATTTGGCAGGCTGATGGGTAAAAGCATCAGTAAGACTATTCCGACGTCCTTGGCAGGACTCAAAGAATTTATTGAAAATAAATCGTAACTGGATTTTTGGATATTCAGATCTATAACCATCTATCCATCAGTGAATCAAGCCGTTCCTGCGCCTTGGTTGGGTTGGTCAAATCACTGGCGTCGATCATCTCGCACTCATCTCTTATCATCTCTGATATTAAGCTAGGGTAGGTTCGGCAGTCTTCGGGTCTGTGTTGGTAGATGTTGCAGGTGTATTTTTTTGGTGCATTCGTATTTTTATCAGGTTCGGTATTCAGGAATGGGCAGCGCTCCAGTTTTTGCCCAGATATGGGGTCAAACCAGATTTCGTCGTCTTTGACGTACTCGAAAATCTCCGGATGATGGTTTTCCCAGTGATCAATTTCGTGAGTCGTTGCACTGAGATCGCCTCCGCCGTATTTGATACAACATTTGCCACATTGATTGCAGTCTTTCATGTTTCGATGTTTTCGTTTAAGGTGCGGCCGGTTCAAGGTGTACGCAATGTGTTTCCAGATACCTAACCCGTGAATCCGTGGCCAGGTCCTGCCCCAGTACGCATCACTGCAGTTATCATCTCGTCGTTATCAGACAGTTTGTATATAAATATAACGAAGTGATCCGATACGGTACTCATAAAGCATAGTCCCAGGCCCACTTTATTTAAAGCGCGAATATAGTCTTCGAATACCGGACTGGTCCCGCTTTTTGGTGGGAACGCCGACATCCCGTACTGAATTGAAGCATTAGCAGGATATTTGCTTATATCAGGCAGGTCTGGAGCATATTCTGTGTGTTTCAGAGCTCCCGCAACAAAATGGTCCAGTTCAGCAACACTCTCTTTCCAATCCAGAGTCGCAATTAAATGCCGAGAGACATTGTCATTGATCGCGGCGGCATATTTGTTTAAAAACTGGTTGTGCTTAAAGTGATCACTGCTATTCCATGTAACAGTGTCCAACAGCTCAATGGCTTGTTGTTTATCACCATTGCCCACCAGTAATTCCATGATGCGCTCGTGGCTAGCCCGTGTCTGCTCAAGGGTTGTCAGCAGACCTTGCGTGGCTGACTTCTCAGGCATCAGCATGATCGCCTGTAATGGTGGAGGTGTATTCTTATCTCGCCAGTACGATCGTACACGGGTCGCAAGATCGCTTGTGCGCTTTGCAAGGACATAGAAACCACCGAAAACCAGCAAGAGGACTACCGTGACTAAAATAATACCCAACATGCTCAGAAAGCCAAGTCATCGGCTTCACAAATGAACTTAACCAATGGTGATGCGGCTTTAAACAGCTTAGCGGTGGTTTTATCAAAGTCCTTTGCGTAAACAGACGAAACTTTAAGATTATGTACGGCGATAAAGTCTTTACGTTTGAGATCGTCGAGTAAAGGGTGTTCTGTTGAAAACCTGATGTCTTTGTGCACCCGCATTAACGAGCCGCCGACCTTTTTGGTGCTGACGATATAGTGTGGAGATATTTTAGTCATGTGTTGATCCATGGCTTCTATGTAGTCAAACGCAGGTGTTCTTACCTCGTCTTCGTATCGCTGCTTGTTAGCAGCAAACCATACGCGATTATTATTCTGTTGTAGCTCTTTTAAAAAGGCCACGGTTTTACGATTGAACATAGGTTTTGCACTCCTGCGGAATATTCAATTAAACACTAGCCAGTGCGTAATGCCAAAATTTTCTCTATGTTAATAACTTTAGGGTATTTGCAGAAATCAGTGTCTTGTTTTTCCATGGCATATATGGACATGCGATCTGCCAGTTCGTTACCTTCGACACCAACGTGACCATTCACATGCAAAATACTGACTTTGCCTTTTATCGATTGGTAGAGCGCGAACATGGGTTTAATAATATCCAGATTTTTAATCTCACCACCGCTTTTCGTCCAACCCTTTTTCTCCCAATTGACTGCCCATTGCGTAATGCATTGGATAGAATATTTTGAATCACATAAAATAGTGACCGAGCGATTATTATTAATTTCATGTTCAGCAATTATTAAGGCTTGATGTAGTGCGTTTAACTCTGCTGTATTGTTAGTGCCGTTAGGGTTATACAGGCCATACCACAATTCATCGATTTTCCCATCGCGGTATATAGCCATGCCAGAGCCTGCCTCTCCGGGATTTGGTTCGCAGCCACCGTCCGTATAGATAAATGTATCACTCGGAAGTTGCTCTATTTCTGCAGCAGTGTAGGTTTTTACTGAATTGGATCTGCTGGCACTGGTTGTTTTGCCGCTGGCAGCTGTTGAAGAGGATCTACTGTTGGACTCCGATGTGCCGTTGGCGCGCCCAGCTGCCAACGCTGCGCTAGGCCCGGCTGCAAAAGCCGCCTGAGCTGCAGTTTTTGTAGGATAAGATTTGTACTTAGCGCCTTTGACATTGGAGACTTGTTGTCGGCACGTCTCCCAGTCTGTGAATATACCTGTCTGTTTGCCTTGCCAAACGACGTAAAATTTGCTCTTTGCCACGAAATTAATAAGCTCAGGTAGTGTTTATCAGCAACCAGCGACAGTGATGAATCGCCCTTCGGATGCAGCGTGACGAAAAACCATGGCTTCCTGATAATCAGGGTCGTTATACCAGTCTTGAACGGCTTGCTGACTTGGAAACTCGATAATCACCATACGATCACTAAACGCCTCGCCTTCTATGGCCTGTGCTTCCCCACCTCGGGCGAGGAATTTACCACCGTGTTTTTCAACTATGGCTGGTGTTCTGTCTGCGTATTTTTTGTAGGTTTCAGGGTCAGCAACTTTCACTGTTGCCACAACATAGGCTGTCATCTTTGGTCTCCTGTCAATATTGTTGAGCTTGTTCAGTATTATAGGGCAATTGCTTAGCGCTAAGTTAGCAGCAGTGCCGCAGTGCTATTCTCGGCGCTAATCCTATCGTTAATCCAATGCTATTCCCACTGCTATTCCCATCGGAAAAGTTTTGCTCCAATAAATACGCAAAAGACTGAAAACACCAGTAAATAGGCAATGTGCCATTTAACATCGAATAATGTTGCGCCGTCTATCATGATTGATCGTGCCGCGTCGACAATGTGTGTCAGTGGCAGAATTTGAGACAGACTCCTGATCATCGGGTGAGCGCCTTCAAGTGAAAACCACACTCCAGACATCACCATCATTGGCCAGGTGAACAAATTAAGCAGGCCGCCGGCGAGCTCCTCGCTCGCGGTTCGGGCAGCGACAAGCAGACCCAATGTAATAAGTGCAATGGCACCGATGGTTAACACCAACACCAAGGTGGCATAACTGCCGTGCATTGTGAAGTTTAATAAGAAATGTGTGCCAAAGAAAACGCAAAGTGTTATCGCCATGACTAACCACAATCTTGATGCGACTTGCGCGCTTAGGAATTCGACCGCTGCCAGTGGTGTTGCTTTCAGCCGCTTTAACACGCCACTTTTCCGATACCGGACAATGACATACCCAACGCCGAATAAACAAGCGAACATCATATTCATGCCCAGGATGCCGGGCAGCACCCAGTCAACATATCGCACCTCTCGCCCGGTAACGATTTCGCGCATATAGCTTGCGTCAGTTTTTGCCAGTAATAGTTGTTCCGAAATGTATCCGTTGGGCGAAGTATCATTCACCCAGTAGCGCTTGGCAGTAGTATCAATTAATAGATCCAATTGATGTCGCTGCACTCGAACAATAGCCGGTGTAAGGTTTTCTATGGGGAGAAACTGCATGTGCCGTGTGTCGAAAAAGGATTCATTTTCATCGCTTGCCGGATACACACCTACTTTAAATAAGGAACGGTTGTCATTTCCGAACATAACAGCAAGTCCGGCAATAAGTAGTACCGGAAAAAATATGTTCCAGGCCCACGATGAGCGATCACGAATAAACTCGCGGTTGCGTGCCATAAACACAGCCCTAAAGTGTTTTAATGACATCACGCTCGCAGCTCCTGTCCGGTTAAGTCGATAAACAAGTCTTCCAAAGTACGCGAGCGAACCTCTAAACCTGCAAGCGATACATGATGAGCAAGCAAGTGTTGAATGGTTTCATCGATATTGGTAGTGACAATGTCGATGTGCGTATCGCTGCGATTGACTGTATGCGCAGCGAGCGCGGGCAACGTCTCTGGCACTGCGGCTATTGGCAGTTCGATAAGCACGTCATTAAAACGATTAGATAAAAGCTCGCTTGGACTGCCTGAGGCGATAATTTTCCCGTGATCCATGAACACCAACTCGTCACACAATAATTTTGCCTCTTCCATGTAGTGTGTTGTCAATACCACGGTTTTACCGCGTGATTTTATATCTTCAACCAATGCCCAGAAATTTCGTCGAGCTTGTGGATCTAGACCCGTTGTTGGCTCATCTAAAAAAATAACTTCTGGGTCGTTGACCAGCGCTATCGCCAACAGCAGTCTTTGCTTTTGACCACCAGAAAGCTTTCGGGTATCTCTATCGAGAAATTCGGACAATGAGCACTGATCGATCAGGCGTTCGACAGGCACGGTGTGTTTATAAAAGCTGCCAAACATCTTAAGCGCTTCAATAACGCTCATATAGTCTTGCAATGCGGTATTTTGAAACATGATGCCAGCGTCGCGTTTGAAGGCATCGCCAATGGGTTCACCCCGATACAAAATAGTGCCGCTACTGGGTTCTACAATGCCTTCAAGCATTTCCACAGTGGTGGTTTTTCCAGCGCCATTGGGGCCAAGCAAGCCAAAGCAGGTGCCAGATTCGATGGAAAAACTGACATCGTTAACGGCGTTGACCCGTTCTTTCTTACTGGGCTGGAAGTGCTTGACTAAATGACTGACTTCGATGACCGCGGTCACATTTGCTCCTGTCGTCTGGAACGACATTAAGGCTAAGAATGGCTGTAGCAATTATAGCGCGCCAGCGTTAAGAATTGCGGGTAGCAGGCTTACGCCACTTATCGCTGAAAGTTTCCCAATGGGAGTGATTCTGATGCTATGTTACCGGCTAGAATAAAAATTTAACGAGCACGTAATGAGCAGCACTAAAACAACCCTTGCACATGGTCGCGACCATCTGGCAATTCCCGGTCCATCAGTGATGCCGGAACGCGTACTCAATGCCATGCACCGTCCAGCACCCAATATCTACACTGGTGAATTGGTGGATATCACGGCCAGTGTAAAGAGCGACCTGAATATGCTTGCTGGCAACAGTGGTGAGGTGGGTATTTATATTGGTAATGGTCATGCTGCCTGGGAAGCCAGTCTGGTCAATTTTTTTTGCCGTGGCGACAAAGTGTTATTTTTGGTTAATGGCCGATTCGGCAATGCGTGGGCTCATGCCGCCAAGGGCTTGCATCTGGATGTGGACATTATTGACTATGGAACCAATCAAGCAGTTGGAGCAGCGGAGGTAAAAGCCAAGCTCGTCGACGATAAGCAACATGCCTATAAGGCGGTGCTAATGGTTCACACCGATACTGCATCATCCGCCAGTAATGATATTCCTGCTATACGTGCGGCCATCGATGCTGCAGGCCATCCCGCTTTGTTTTTTGTCGACAGCATCGCCTCCTTTGCGTGCGAGTATTTTCACATGGATAACATGGGGGTCGACGTCATGATCACCGCCAGCCAAAAAGGGCTTATGACACCGCCCGGTCTTGCCATGGTTTTTGTTGGCAAACGGGTGTGGGAACATCAACAAAAGGCTGACCTTGTTACTCCCTATTGGAATATTCACTCCCGCGTATACCCTAATATGTTTCCTGATAATTTCAACGGCACACCCCCTACGCATCACTTGTACGGTTTGCGAGAAGCGTTGAACATGTTGTTAGAAGAGGGTATTGACAACACATGGCGTCGGCACGAAATTCAGGCCAGAGCAGTTTGGGCCGCAGTGAATGCCTGGGGTCGCGATGGTGGGCTAGCGTTTAATATCAAAGATGAAGCCATGCGTTCGAAAGCGGTCACCATGATCACGACGCCAACCGAGGTCGGTGGGAAACTACAACAGTACTGTATTGAACACTATGGTGTTGTTATCGGTGTTGCATTGGTTGGTACTGCTAGTGGAACCACTTCAAATGATGCGTTTCGTATCGGTCACATGGGCCATTTAAACCCGTCTATGTTATTAGGAACTCTAGGGACAATTGAAGCGGCGCTTGAAGGTTTGAGTGTTAAACGAGGGGCGGGTGCGGTTGATGCTGCGGCCCAAGTATTTGCTCAGGCTGTGTAGTCACAGCTGTGTGGTCATGGCCATGCAAATGTAGCTATGTGGAAACAGATGTATAGAATAAGATATAAAAATACTTTAAAAAACGTAACGGAATAACATCCTGGCTATTGCGTTACGGTATATCTTCAGCAACCAAATAGTCCAAGCCGTGTTGACTCCGCTGATTTTTCTCCTCCCACTGAGCGAATCAGTTTTAGTGGCATCGTGCCGCTGACAATTGTGCAGCTACTTGATCGATGTAGCCAACTACATACTATTGTGAGTAACTCCTTGCTATTTCGCACAAGCTTCATAATCCTTAATATTCTTGCTGGGTAACCAGATAGTCCTGTTACCGCCGTCTCTACCGAAAACAAACTGACGCATTGCCTAGTTTTTATCTCTAACTAAACATCCTTGCAGACAGTTTGTTTGTTTCTGTTGTCGATCAGTGGGTGTTGCTAATCGTTCGAGTAAAGATACAGATATGAGGAAAAAAATGCACTGATTTTTCTACCGAAAATTAAGCACTATGGCGCGAATTTTCAGTAAATATGTCGGCTGTAATATTCTTAAACTTATGTCCAATACAAAAGTATAGGATTATCGATCAACAACTTTTTCTGAAGTGTTTCGTTTGGCGCTATAACCGGAATTCGATCAACTAACAATCCATCGTCAGGCAAGTGGCTTTTCATATTGGGATGCGGCCAGTCAGTACCCCAAAGTACCCGATCAGGGGCTTTTTTTACCAGCGCTTTTGCGAAGGGTGCAACATCATCGTATGGAGGGCCATTTGTAGTCAAGCGTTCGGGACAGCCTACCTTAACCCAAAATTTGTCATCTTCCATTAACGTAAGAAAAGCCTTAAATCCCGGATTCTGCACGCCAGCTTTTATATCAGGTCTACCCATGTGATCAATAACAATGTTTGTTGGTAGTGATTTTAAGAACGGCACCAGTTCTTCTCTGTCTGCCTCTTCAAAGTATACAACCACATGCCAACCGAGCTTTGCCACACGCTCAGCTAAGCGTGTGTAAACGGGTTTTGGTGCTGGGTCGACCAGTCTTTTTAAGAAATTGAAACGCACAGCACGCACACCTGCCTTGTGCATTTCTTCCATCTCAAGGTCGGTGATGTCGGGGCTGACCACGGCTACACCTCTTGCTTGATTGTTTGATGTGCGCAAGGCATCCAGCAATGCGGCATTGTCTTTTCCATGGCAGCTTGCTTGTACGATAACGTTCTTGCTAAATCCCAAATGATCGCGTAGTGCAAACAGTGACTCTTTTGGTGCGTCAACGGGTGTGTATTTGCGTTCAGGCGCATACGCGAATTTATGTGCGGGACCAAACACGTGACAGTGCGCATCAACAGCGCCAGCAGGTACTGTGAATTCTGGTTTTTTAGGGTTCGGGTGCCAAGTGGCTTCCCCGTTTTTCACTTCAGTCATATTTCACTTCAGTCATATTTCACTTCAGGCATATTTTACTTCAGGCATATTTTACTTCAGGCATATTTTACTTTAGTCGTATTTCACTTTAGTCATATTTTACTTTAGTCAGAGTAGTCTCGAAAAATTAACTTCAACTTAGTAGTCGAAAACTTTAAATTCAAATTGGCGCACTCAAGCCATAAAGCTAAATCCATTACACTTAAACTTTAAATCACAAAATATTAAATAACCTATTTGAATGAACTAAGCAGGGTACACAGTGCCTTCAAATAGTTTGCGTGCTGTTCTGAGCATGCCGGCAGACTCCAGCGCGGCTTGTTCATTAGATTTTGCTTGTTCTTTTAAATTTAAAATCGCACTTGTTTCACCCAGAGGATGTTCAACATCCAGTACGCGCTTTAACCCCTTGCTTGGTGTGGCAATATCAAATGCGACCGAGCCTTGCATAATGCACGCGGTGGCAACACTCACTGCGCAGAACACACCAATGGTGGCATGACAGCGGTGTGGAATAAAAGTACGGGTCATCACAACGCCATTATTTTTTGCAGGAGCAAGCAGCGTCATCTTGGGAACCGACTTCTCGCTGACATCTCCAAGGTTCATCATAGAGCCAGCTTGAAGCCTGATGGATTCCAGTTTCGATTTTAAAACGTCGTTTGCATCGAGTTCTTCGCGTGTTTCGTAACCGCTAATACCAAAGTCGTCTGCTTTTAGCAGCACGGTGGGCATACCGTTGTCGATTAATGTCACCGCAATATTATCGATGGTATTTTGGACATCACCAGTGGGCAATAAAGAGCCGCAATTTGCGCCAGCGATATCTTTAAATATCAGAGGCACCGCCGCCGATGTTCCCGGCACGCCATCGATTGATGCGCCCCCTGTATAAGATACTTGTCGCGCAGGTGTATTAATTTGTGCTATCGCTATGCTATCGGTGTTTATCAAGTAAATGTTGACAGGCGTAATATCGTCGATGGCGTTTACCAGTTTTTTTTCTATAGCGAAGCCGCCAACTCCCGCCAGCATATTGCCGCATCCCTGAGCATCGGTTACTCGAGCCTCATCAACACATACTTGTAGAAACAAATAGTCGACATCGATATTGTTGCGCGCTGATGGCGATACGATGGCGACTTTGGATGTCAAGGGATCAGCCCCACCCATGCCGTCGATTTGTCTGGCATCTGGTGAGCCCATTATGCTCAGTAAGACAGCATCACGGTGTGCTTTATTCGCTGGCAGGTCTTGAGCTAAAAAAAAGCCTCCTTTAGAGGTGCCGCCGCGCATCCACGTGCATGCTATTCCATCTCTGGCTAAATCTGCAGCCAGTTCAGCATCGTCAGACATACTTTAAGCCCTTGTCGGCCAGGCGTTGGCGCATGTCATAGATGTCCAATCCCAATTCACCATTGGATAAACGCTTGCGTTTGGTTTCCTCGGCTGCAAGACGTTGCTGTGCTTTTTCCAACACAAGGGCTGCATCTTCGCGTCGAACTACACAAACGCCATCATCGTCTGCCACAATGACATCGCCCGGATTAACTGCCTGGCCTGCGCACACGATGGGGACGTTAACTGAACCGATAGTTTCCTTCACAGTACCTTGTGAAAATATTGCAGTAGACCAAACCGGAACTTGCATTTTTTCCAGATCGACGGTATCTCTTACACCAGTATCGGTGACTAAGCCTACACCACCACGTGCTTTTAATGATGTAGCAATTAAATCTCCGAAGTAACCCGCATTGGACGGTGAGCTGGGTGCTTGTACCAGTATGTCTCCTGGCTTTACTTGTTCAATTGCTACATGCAACATCCAGTTGTCACATGGAGCTGCTGATATGGTTATGGCTGGTGCTGCTACTTGTGCACCTTTGTAGATGGGACGCATGTTAGCGGCAAGCAGGCCAATACGACATTGCGCTTCGTGAACGGTAGCAACGCCGCATTTAGCCAGGCCAGCAACGATTTCCGGGTCTGGGCGTTTTATGTGTTGAACTACAACGTTCATGTTCAGGTTTTCCTATTACTAAAAAGTAGTTTTATAGTTGATCTACTGTACGTGGATAAACCGACTGGAATCCTTCAGCATAGCGAGCAGGACGTCCGCCGGCCATGCCACCAGAGTTGCGACGGAAATGATTGCCACGGTTTTGCGCAACGTTTGTGTAATAGTCCCAAAGGTGTTCTTGCCCTTGCATGCACTCTATTGCAGCTCGCTTATTGTACCAAACATCAGTGATGTCTAAAAACACATCAGGCTTCCAGCCCATTTGCTCAGTTTGGTGTGGCTCGAACAAATAGAGCTGAGGTGCGCCGAGTACTTTTTCTTCTGGGTTGTGCCCCCAGGCTTGCGCGATCATGCGACATTCCATAGCCACTTTTGTTGCGTAAGAATGATCGGTGTTGTACGGGTCGTAGTGTGAGTGGCTCATCATGAACGCCGGTTGCACACTTCTTATAACGTCAACCAGTTTAAACTTTGCGTCTTTGTCCATATCGAGCGGGTAGTCGCCTAAATCAAAAAATTGTATGTCATGTGCGTTGAGTGCGTTGGCTGCGCGTTCTGCTTCTTTTCGCCGCTCGGTTTTAACTTTCTCGAGAGACATATTCGGTAACTTCCACAATTTTGCCGATTCGCCACGTTCACCGTAAGATAAGCAAACTACCGTAATGTTGTAGCCAAGTTTGGCGTGTAGTGCGATAGCTCCGCCACAGCGCCAGACAAAATCGGCAGAATGTGCGCTAACAATCAGGGCGGTTTTTTGGTCACTCATAGGTATTCTGCCGGTTGTTTAGGTCTATTATAATGACAATGACAAACGAAATCACCCAATGCTGAGAATAAGCAACACAGTAGAGATTCCATCGCACGAGCTCGAATTTGAAGCCATTCGTGCGCAAGGTGCTGGTGGACAGCATGTTAATAAGGTATCAACCGCTATTCACCTTCGGTTTGATATCAGAGCGTCATCCTTGCCGGAATTCTACAAAGAAAAGTTGTTGGCGTTTGCAGACCAAAGAATTACAAATGACGGTGTTATTATCATCAAAGCGCAGTCGTATCGGTCGCAGGATAAAAACCGCGACGATGCTCTACAGCGGCTCAAGCAATTGATAAAAAAAGCCACGGTGGTGCAAAAAGCGCGACGTGCAACAAAGCCGTCGCGCAATTCGCAGAAACGCCGCATGGATTCAAAAAGTAAACGCGGTAAGGTTAAAAGCCTGCGTCGCAAGAATAACTACGATTGAATGCTGCGCATAGTTATTACGCATGGTATACGTAAACAAAAATTCGAGCATCAAGTTTGACGTTAAGTAACGATAAGCCTATTTCAAAGTCTATGCCTAAATTCCTCACCAATGCACAAGTAACGCAGTATCACGAAGATGGTTATCTATCTCCAATAAATCTGATGTCAGTATCTGACGCTATCGCTATTCGTGAACAGCTTGAAGAGGCTGAACGCTTGCACCCGCAACACATTAACGCAGAGAATCGTAACAACGCACATTTGGTTTTTAGCTTCCTGGATAAACTAGCCTTTAATCAAATTATTCTTGATGTGGTTGAAGACTTAATTGGTTCAGACTATTCCTTGTGGGGTAGTGTGTTATTTATTAAAGATCCGGGTACAGCGCATTATGTAAGCTGGCATCAGGACGCCACTTACATGGGCATGACATCCAATGACTTTGTTACGCCATGGATTGCGTTATCACCGAGTAATCGAGAGACCGGCTGCATGAGCATGATTCCTGGATCTCATAAAAATAATATCCGACCACACGATGATACGTTTGCCAAAGATAATATTTTAACAAGAGGGCAGGTTGTTCAGGACGTCGATGAATCCAAAGCAGTCGATCTAATTTTACAACCGGGCCAGATGTCAGTCCATCATGGGGAGATTGTGCATGGTTCGCAGGCCAATCTCAGTGAGCGAAGAAGAGTGGGGTTTGCGCTACAGTCTTATATGTCAAACGATATCAGGCAGCACATTGGTAAAAACATGTGGCTGCCCGTGCGCGGCAAAGTGCGTGATGATGACGCCGTGTTACTGCATCGTCCTGTTACCGATATGGATGAAGCGGCCGTGGCACAACGTGAGGTGGTAAACAAGAACTTTGGAGACATCCTTTATCACGGCGCCGAGCAACGGCGAAATTATTAGCAACCATTGATTCAGCGACCATTGATATTGATTTTGCTAACTAACGCAATGCTAAATAAAACTTACGCTAAACCTAAAGCTGTTTTAACAAATTTGCCATTTCTATAGAAGCTAAAGCGGCTTCCTCACCTTTATTACCGGCTTTGCTGCCAGAGCGCTCAATGGCTTGCTCAATTGTTTCAGTGGTGATGACACCTAAAGAACAAGGAACACCACTGACGTTAGCCGCATTGCTAATGCCTTTGCTGGCTTCAGATGCAATCAGGTCGAAATGAATTGTTCCGCCACGAATTAACACACCCAAACAAACGAGTGCATCGTACTTGCCACTTTCGGCCATCTTTTTAGCGGCAAGTGAAATTTCAAAGCAACCTGGCACCATGGCAACGGTGATGTCTTTTTCTTTAACGCCGTGTCTGATTAAAGCGTCTTGAGCGCCGGCGAGCATTTGCTTGCCCATAAAATCGTTCCATCGCGTTGCAACGATACCAATCTTTAAGCCGGTACCTATTAAATTGCCTTCAATTGTATTTGCCATCTTTGTATTCTCTAAGTCTTTTTTTATTAATCGTAGTTGCTAGTTCAGATTATGTCCCATGCGCTGCGCTTTGGTTTGCAAGTATGCAGCGTTATGTTCGTGTGTTTCTACTTGATGCGGTAGTTGTTCAGTGACGGTAATTCCAAGAGCTTCCAACCCGGCAACCTTCTCAGGGTTATTAGTCATTAGACGAATGCTGTTTAGCCCGGCATCTTTTAACATAAGCGCTGCAGTGTCGTATTGACGCGCATCGGCTGGAAATCCCAGCTGGTGATTAGCATCAACTGTATCCATGCCCGTGTCTTGTAGTTCGTAGGCGCGTATTTTATTCCCAAGGCCTATGCCGCGGCCTTCTTGTCGTAAGTAAACCAATGCGCCGCAGCCGTCTTCTCCTATGCGTTGCAGCGCGGCTTTAAGTTGCTCGCCACAGTCGCATCGCAAGGAACCAAACGCATCACCGGTTAAGCATTCTGAGTGCAAACGGACCAGTGGAGTGTTTTTGTCAAGTTCTCCCATGGTGAGCAAGCTGTGTTCTTGACCTTGCTCGTCACGGAAGATACTGATGTCGAACGTGCCATGCTCGGTAGGCAATTGGCTTGAACCGATTTTACTAATCGAAGCTGCACTGTTGGTTACAATGCTTGATGCTTTGTCGTTGTTCTCGTTGTTCTCGTTTTTCTCGTTTTTCTCGTTGTTCTCGTTGTTCTCGTTGTTATTTTGGTGTTCAGTTTCCTGACGGTATTTGGCAATAGCATCAACCGAGGTCACCAGCATGTCGTGCTCCTGGGCGAATTCACATAGCTCTTCCAAACGCATCATGTCACCATCATCTTTCATGACTTCGCAGATCACAGCAGCAGGTGTAAGACCGGCAAGTTTGGCCAAATCAACCCCAGCTTCTGTCTGACCGCGCCGGTTAAGTACGCCACCATCGTCAGCTCGCAACGGAAACATGTGTCCCGGTGTGGCGATATCGATTGGTCGAGTTTGCGGGTTGATCAGTGTTTTTATCGTTTGTGCTCTGTCCTGTGCTGATATGCCTGTGCTGACATTTTCCATGGCTTCAACCGAAAGCGTAAAAGCGGTACCAAATCCACTTCGGTTTTGATGTTTAGGAACCATCATTGGTAGTCTGAGCCGGTCAAGCATAGCGCCTTGCATAGCGATACAAACCAAGCCTCGACCGTGCGTCACCATAAAGTTAACTTTTTCGGCCGAACAAAATTCGGCTGCTATGACAAAGTCACCTTCGTTCTCTCGGTCTTCATCATCAACAACTATCACGAATTCGCCGTACTTAATGGCTTCTATGGCTTTTTCGACCGGTGCCAGTTTTATATTAGTCATAGCCATTCTCTTTTAATAACGCGGCAGAGACGCCGTGCTCAGTTGTGGTTCTGTGTTCAATAAGCCTTTCCACGTACTTACCTAATACATCAACTTCGACGTTAACTTTTGCGCCTTCTGATTTACCTGGCATAACGATGTGTTGCTGCGTGTAGGCAACCAAGGTGACGTTGAACCAATTCTTACCCGTGTCAACAACGGTCAGGCTGGTGCCGTCCAAAGTGATATAACCTTTGTTGACGATGTAGCGCATAAGCTCATCGGGTACTTCAATAGCAACCCATAAAGCATCACGATCTTTCTTAAAGCTTTTTATGGTGCCAGTTGCATCAACATGACCTTGGACAAAGTGTCCACCCATGCGCGTGGTTGGTGTGACTGAGCGTTCAAGGTTGACAGGTTCGCCTGGTTTTAATGTATCAAGATTGGTGCGGCTTCGGGTTTCCGGTGCCAGCCCGGCGGTAAAGCTCGATGGTGTTAACTCAGTGACCGTTAAACATACACCGTTAACGGCGATGCTGTCACCGAGTTGCGTGTTACCTAAAACAGTTTCGCATTTGATTGATAAGTCAAATCCTGTGCTCGATGGATTGCATTGCAACACATGGCCAAGCTCTTCGACAATGCCGGTAAACATAATTTAAACAGTGCCTTTAATCAGTAGATCGGAATCAAATGTTTCGACCGTTGTGTTTTTAAGTTTCAGTGCGTCTTCCAGCAAATCGGTGCCCGTACCGCCAATACTGGGCAGTGCGTTTTTCCCGCCAATGATGATTGGAGCTATAAACGCCCAGACTTCGTTAACCAGTTTGTTGTCAAGAAAACTACCGTGGACATTTGCACCACCTTCAACTAACAGGCTTTGAATTTGTCTTTCTCCCAGGTTCTTTAGTAGCAAATTTAAATCGGGATAATCGCTATTGATTGCGCGGGGAAGCTTTAAAACGTCGACGCCGTTGCGTAATAGTTGTTGCTCGTGTTCTTTGTCCATTGCGTCGGTGGTGACCAGTAACGTACTCGCTGGCAACTGCTTGTCAAAAACAGCGTTGTCCACTGGCACTCGGCCCTTGCTATCAAGCACAATGCGAAGCGGATGAGCAGCTTGTGTGTGTTTGTGCGCATTGGCATTGCGTACAGTCAGTTGCGGTTGATCATTAATGGCGGTTTGGGCGCCAATCACAATGGCATCGACTGCCTGGCGCGCAACATGGCCTTGCTCTCGTGCTTGTTTTCCCGTTATCCACTGGCTGTTCCCACTGTGGGTTGCAGTTCTGCCATCTAAGCTACTGGCGAATTTAGCGATAACATAGGGAGTTTTGTTTTCCTGGTAATGAAAGAAAAAACGGTTGGTGTGTTTCGCTCGCTGTTCGCACACACCGCCAATGACAGTAACGCCAGAGTCAGTTAAAACGACAGCGCCACCGCTGGCGATATGATTGGTATCGGATGTGGCGTAAATCACTTTGCTGATTCCCGCGTCAATAATGGCCTGGGTGCACGGCGGTGTTTTGCCATGGTGGGAACACGGTTCAAGCGACACATAAAGTGTAGCGCCTGCAATGTTTTGGTTTTTATCTTTGGCGTCCTGAATGGCGGCGACTTCGGCGTGGGCGAGGCCTGCCTGTTTGTGCCAGCCTTCAGCTACGATCTGATTATCACGCACAATGACTGCGCCCACGAGTGGGTTAGGGCTGGTATTCCCTGATGCACGTTCGGCCAGCTCAATAGCGCGGAGCATGTATTGATCTTGTGTCGGCATTCACCGGACCCCTTATTAACGCTAACTTAAATTAACGCTTAATTTTACGTTGGGGCGGTAAGACACAGGAGGATGCTTGATCAGCCACGACAGAGGGTCGCGCCAGTGCACGCGCAACGAAGTTAGCATACGCGCGTACAAACTCAGTCCTGCAGCAAACTTCTCTCATCCGGACTATAACCGTCGGCTCTGGAATTTGACCAGATCAGCCACAAACCATGGGAGGTTTGCAGGTCACGGGCTCGACACGCCTGAGCATGCCCTACCGTCGGTGGGGAATTGCACCCCGCCCCGAAGCTTGTCGAGCAAAGCTACATCAATTTGGGGTTTCTGGCAACGTAATCAGGACGAAACTGTCGATTTTGACGAAATTTTGATGGCCAGTTTGCCCAATACACCATAGTCAGCGACGATTTGCTGACCGTCGTGTAAATCGAGTGCTCCCGTACAGGTGCCGCAGCTGACTATTTGTCCAGCTTTCAGCCCAGTGGCGTGCATCCGCGGGTGATTCAACAGCCAGCAAACCAGTTCCAGCGGATTGCCGGTAATCGACATGCCGCTGTTACCTTCGATGGGAGGTTGGTCGCCAATGGAGAGTGCGACGCGGAGGCTAGTAATATCCAGGGTCGTCCACTCTTTATAAGGTGTGCCCACAACCATGTGTTGATTGCCGCCTCCATCTGCAATGACGAGTGGGCCAGTTGGCGGAATACTGCTATCAAGTCGAGATGCGACAATTTCGAAACCGGGTGCAATCCAGTCAATATTATTTTTTACGTCCGCCACCGTAATATCTTTATCACCTCTGACCAGGTCATTTTTCATGCTGACAACAAACTCTGCTTCGATGCGTGAACCGTGTTGTAGGTAGAGGGGTATGTCTAATGGATTCTGTTGATCGGTGCTGACATCCAGCACACTCTTATATAAGGGTCCGTAGAACGGTTCGTCCAGGCCAAACATGGAGATAATTTTCTGGACTGTTGCGCCGATTTTGTAGCCGATAATCTCTCCATCATCACCAGCTGCCTTCGTGTAAGCATCTTGGATGACGTAGGCCTCGGATACTTGCAGGGCACCTTCCCGCAGAAGCTCTTCTGGCAACTCACAAATCTGTCCTGTTTGCCGTGCAGCCCAAAGGTTCTTTGCGAGTTTTTCTGTTTGCATGGTTGTGGTTTCGTTGTGTGGGGTGGGCGAATTTTGTTGTTGAGCACCTGATGAATTTAGTATACGACATTGGATCTGGGTGTTAGGTCTGTTGTTTGATTGTTTGATTGTTTGATTGTTTGATAGTTTGATTGTTTGGTTATCTGGTTATCTGGTTATCTGGTTATCTGGTTATTTGGTTATTTGGTTATTTGGTTGATAGGTTGATAGGTTGATAGGTTGATAGGTTGGTAGGTTGGTAGGTTATGGCTTGGTAGGGATTTCCGGGCATGTAGGAATAATAATAGTGAACAAGTTTTTACGCAGACGAGCTCGCGGTAGTGAAAACAGAATCGAAATTTTGTCACTGCAAGGACACTTTGATAAGCAATCTGTTTGGTTTTTACTAATCTGCATTACCGACGTTTTATTAGTGTAATCACTGTATATAATAGGGTCTTCCCCACACCGGGTGGGTAACGACTACTGGTTATATTGCCAGTATATACAAAAATTGCGGTACACTGCAAAAAGCTTCTGTTTTTATGT
>ENA-ORXR01001320-ORXR01001320.1-marine-metagenome-genome-assembly--contig:-NODE-1320-length-26639-cov-4.643024_pt1 | contig 26639 bp, 24 predicted proteins | sample MGYA00237866_ERZ511479 | MGnify/ENA metagenome assembly ERZ511479 | reverse complement strand
GTTGAGGATCGCGCGCAGGTCCTTGAGGTCGAGCAGCAGCATCCCCTCGTCGTCGGCGATGGTGAAGGCGATGTTGATCACGCCTTCCTGCGTCTCGTTCAGGCCCAGAAGCTGCGACAGCAACAGCGGTCCCATCTCCGTCACCGTGGTGCGGACGGGGTGGCCCTGCTTGCCGAACAGATCCCAGAACACGACCGGAAAATCGTCGTAGCCGAAATCCTCGAACCCGATGGTCTCGGCCCGGGCGACCAGGGCATCGTGCAGCTTGTGCTCGTGCGTGCCCGCCATGGCGAGGCCCGAGAGGTCGGACTTCACATCCGCCAGGAAGACCGGCACCCCCGCCTGACTGAACCCCTCGGCGAGGATCTGGAGCGACACCGTCTTGCCCGTGCCCGTCGCCCCGGCAATCAGCCCGTGGCGGTTGCCGAATTTCAGCAACAGGGTTTGCGGCACCGCATAGTTTTCACCGCCGCCGCCGATAAAGATGCTGTCCTGATCCATCATTTTCCCTTCCGATGGGCATATCTTACCTTGCCCACGACTTCCGCCGGTTTGCCGTCAAGGGTTTCTTGATAGCGATGTCTGGCCGGGTCAACCGTTTCAGGCGGATGCAGTTTTTTCGGTGACACGAAGCACAGACGAAAGACCGCCAGCGCCGCCCCGAGCCGGTCGATGTCGCGCCCCACGTCAAAGCCTGCCTGCCCCAGCGTTGCCGCCGCCAGCACGCCGAACGCCAGATCATACAGGTCGTGCGTCTGGTCCAGATGCCGCAGGTCGGGCGTGACCCAGGCGGCGAAAAGCCCCGTATCAGGGTCGAATCCGTGGTCCATCGTGCGGCGGAACAGCTGCCAGCCAAGCGCGCGCAGATCGCTGTCGGGGCTGCGGGCAAAGACGTTGGCCTGTCTGAATTGCACGCGCTGGCGGCGGTCGAGACCGGGCAGGGGGGTGCCGTGATGGTCCAGCGCCTCCCAGGCGGTGCGGGTGGCGGGATCAATGCCCGCCCCCGACCACAGCGGCAGGGCGTGGTCGCGGCGCCACTGCACCAGCGGGGCGGTCCAGTCCTCAGCGCGGGTCATGGGCATCGGCCAGTGCATCACAGATATGGCGCAGCGCCCCGCGCCCGCCCGCATGGGGCACGATCCACTGCGCCAGCCCCATCACATCGCCATGCGCGTCGCAGGGGCAGGCGGCCAGTCCGGCCTTTTGCATCGGCGCGGCATCGTTGATGTCATTCCCGACATAGAGCATTTGCGCCCATGTTAGACCCTGATCCGCCAGCCAGATGTCCAGCGCCGCGACCTTGTCGTCGATGGCGGTCCTCACCTCGATCCCCAGTTTGGCGGCGCGGGCCAGCACCACGGGGTTGCGCTCCTTCGAGACGATGAGGCGTTTGACCTTTGTGCGCCGTGCCAGCTCTGCCAGCCCCATGCCGTCCCCGCGCGAGGTGCGCACGCTTTCGCGCCCGTCCTGATCGGTCAGCACCAGATTGTCGGTGTGGACCCCGTCGAAATCCATCACCAGCGCGCGCATCCCGTGCAGGGTCTGCGCGGGGATGCCGCTGTGATCGTGGCTGTGGGCCATGCGTATCGCCAGCTCCAGATCGGCGGGGCTGTCGATTTCCAGCGGGGGCTGGTCGACGGGGCACAGGGCGACGGGGCCGCAAAACCGCCTTCCTGTCGCCTCGAAGGCTGCCGCCTCTACGCAGTAGATCGCGCCGTTCTCGCGGTACTGCGGGGGCAGGTCTTGCCGGCGCTGGCGCTGGCGGGTGTGGTCGTGGTTCTGCCCCGTGCCGCGCCCCTGCGCATCCAGCCCCCACAAAAAGCCGTGATCCTCGACCACGGACAGCGCGCAGGCGGCACCTGCCTGCGCCATCGCCGCCATGCAGGCGTCGATATCCGCGCCCGTGATGAAAGGGGAGGTGCATTGCAAGAACGCCAGATGGGTCAGCGCGGGCAGCTCTGTGCGGATCAGGGGCAGGGCGTGCAGCCACCCCGCCTCGGAGCTGGCGGTATCGCCGGAAATCTCTGCGGGCCGTGTGATGATACGCGCGCCGTACAGACGCGCCGCCGCCGCGATCTGCGCATCATCGGTCGAGACATAGACGGCGCACTGGCTGCTGGCCTGCTGTGCGGCGCGCACGGCCCGCCCGATCAGCGGCACCCCGCCCACAAGGCGCATGTTCTTGCCCGCGACCCCCTTGGAGCCGCCGCGTGCCAGAATGACGGTTGCGCAGATTGGCGTGGACATGGCGGCCTCCGGTTGCGGTTGCAAAATATGTTTCACACCCGACTGCACCGCGCAATGGATATCCCCCGCGCAACACCCTGCGCGCGCTGTGTTCGGGCAATCTTGAGGGGGCGGTTTTTATGCTGTGTGCTGTCCTTGCTCCGGAGAGTTTACCGCCATGTCAGATACCTCGCCCAACCTGAACCTGCCCCTGATCGCCCCTGCACAGGCGATGAAACACATCACCCACAACGAGGCGCTGGCCCGTCTGGATGCCCTCACCCAACTGAGCGTCGAGAGCTTTGGCGCGCTGCAGCCGCCGGCGGGCGCACAGGAGGGGGAGTGCCACGTCACCGGCACCGGCGCACAGGGCGCATGGGCGGGCCATGACGGTCAGGTCGCTGTGTTCTCCAACGGGGGGTGGTTGTTTGTGCCGCCGCGCGCGGGCTGGCGGGCGTGGGATCTGCAGGGGGCGGTGCTGCGGGTGCTGACCGCAGGCCAGTGGCTGCCGGTTGATCCCTCGTTCAACAACGTCGACGGGCTGGGCATCAACGCCGCCTATGACACGGTGAACCGGCTGACGCTGGCCTCGGACGCGAGCCTGTTCAATCACGCAGGCGCCGGTCACCAGCTCAAGCTCAATAAAGCGGCCACTGCGGATACGGCGGCATTGCTGTTCCAGTCGGATTTTACGGGGCATGCGGAAATCGGGCTGGCGGGGGAAAACGATCTGTCCTTCAAGGTGAGTGACGACGGGACGAATTTCGCCACCGCGCTGCGTGTGCGCAGCACCGACGGGCTGGTCGAGACGCCCTGCCTGCGCAGCGGGCGCGTCTACGTCGAGCAAGAGACGGTTGTGGATATTCCCACACCCGGTGATGGCGGGATGATCGCGATCTCGCTGGTGAACCCGAACTATCCGCAAACCCCGCACAGCGGATTGTTCAGCTATGACGCAGGCGGCACGCTGCATCTGTTCGCGCTGGCCAGCGGATCGGGGTTCAACACGATGGGATCGACGGTCCTGACCGGCACGGCAGGGGTTTCGGGCAAAAGCAACCTGTCGGTCCAGGCAGGAAAGCTGCAACTGGAAAACCGGTTCGTCGCGCACAGCTATTACAGCTATACCTTCCTGAATACCTACTGATGCGGCCCTGGGCGCGCGCGGGGCTGTTGCACGGCACCTTGCCGTAGGTTCCTTTGGTGACGTAGACAGGACACAGACGGCCCGCAGCGCCTGCGCGGGGCTGTTTGTGCAAATGCCGCCACCAGCAAGGATACCATGACGCAACCCGCCGCCCCCGCAACACCCAGCCTGCGCGCGCCGAAGTTTCTGACTTTGCGTGCCATCACAGCCCTGATGCTGCGGGAAATGGTGTCGACCTATGGCCGCTCTCCGGGGGGGTATTTCTGGGCCGTGGCGCAGCCCATCGGGGCGATTACGGTTCTGGCGATCGCGTTCAGCTTTTTGTTCCGCAGCCCCTCGCTGGGCACCAGCTTTATCCTGTTCTACAGCACCGGCTATCTGCCGTTTGATCTGTACAACCAGTTGCAGGGAAAAATCAGCACGGCGCTGCTTTATTCGCGCGCGATGCTGGCCTATCCGCGGGTGACATGGCTGGATGTGTTTCTGGCGCGGTTCGTGCTGAACACGATGACCCTGCTGGCGGTGTTCTGCATTGTCATCACGTTCATTTTGCTGATCGAGAACACGCATACGATCATCACCGTTACGCCGATCCTGCTGGGGCTGTCGATGGCGGCGGCGCTGGGGTTCGGCGTGGGGTTGATGAACTGCCTGCTGGGCGGGCTGTTTCCGGTCTGGACGATTTTGTGGCGCATCGCCATGCGGCCGATGTTCATGGCCTCCGGCGTGTTGTTCGTCTTTGAGGACATGCCGCGTTTCTTGCAGCAGCTCTTGTGGTGGAACCCTGTGTTCCATGTGACCGGTCTGGTCCGAAAGGGTTTTTACAGCACCTACAACGGCAGCTATATTTCCCTTCAGTACGGTTTCGGGGTGGCTTTGGTTCTGACGGCGGTGGGGTTGTTGTTCCTGCGCTCCAAATACCAGCGGGTGCTGGAGAACTAGGGCGGGTGCGGGTCCGTGCGTTTGCCCGAAAGGGCCCAATGGATGTCTGGCAGAAGTCAGCCGGGCGCGTTAGGTTGGCGGGACGAGTGTGCCCCCCTGCGGTAGTAAAGGTAAAACAGCCATGAATGACGGCCCTATTGCGCCCGCGGACAAGCCGGATGCCCCCGCCGCAGCTGACAAGCCCGCGACCGCTGCTGCACCCGCAGCAGCGCCGGCACAGCCTGCACCCGCAAAACCCGCAGCCCCGGCGCAACCGGCAGCCCCGGCAAAGCCCGCACCTGCCGCAGCCAAACCCGCAGCCCCGAAAGCAGCCCCGAAAGCTGCTTCTGCGAAGCCGGCGGCAAAACCGGCAGCGGCGAAAGCGGGGGAATCAAAGATCGTTGTCCGCCCGCTTGCCTCGCCTACAAAAATACACCGCCGCCACTGGGGTCTGTTGTTCACATTCATCTTTTGCGTGGCGTTGCCCATCGCGGCGGCGGTCTGGTATTTATACGAACGCGCGGTGGATCAATACGCCTCGACGGTCGCGTTCACCGTGCGCAACGAGGACATCAGCAGCAGCGCCTCGGATCTGTTGGGCGGGCTGGGCGGCACGCTGGGCGGGGGCGGTTCGAGCGATGCGGACATCCTGTATGAATTCATCCGCAGTCAGGAGATCGTCGCGACGCTGGACGCCAAGCTGGATCTGCGCAGCATTTACGCCGCACACCGTGATGTTGATCCCTTGCTGGGGTTCGACCCCGACGGCACCATCGAGGACCTGACGGCCTTCTGGCAACGGATGGTGCGGGTCTCCTACGATTCGGGCACCGGCCTGATGGAGCTGCGCGTGCTGGCCTTTAACCCCGACGAGGCGCGGACCATCGCCGTCGCCATTTTCGACGAGAGCGCGCGCATGATCAACGCGCTGTCGGCCATCGCCCGCGAGGATGCGACCCGCTATGCCCGCGAGGATCTGGAGCTGGCTGTCGAGAAAGTGAAATCCGCCCGCGAGGAACTGACGGCCTTTCGCGTCGAGACGCAGATCGTGGACCCGACAGCGGATGTTCAGGGCCAGATGGGTCTGCTCAATACCTTGCAGGCGCAGCTGGCCGGCGCGCTGATCGAAATGGACCTGCTGGGCACGTCGACGCGGGTTGGTGACCCGCGGCTGGAACAGGCGGAACGCCGGATAAATGTGATCGAGGCGCGCATCGCGGACGAGCGGCGCAAGTTCGGGGCAGGGGCGCCGGGCGACGAAAGCTATGCCAAGACGATCGCGGAGTTCGAGCGCCTCGCGGTCGAGCGCGAATTCGCAGAGCAGGCCTATGCCGTGGCTTTGGCGAATTTCGACAGCGCCAGCGCCGAGGCCAACCGCAAAAGCCGCTATCTTGCCGCCTACATCCAGCCGACACTGGCCGAGCGCGCCGAATTCCCGCAGCGCGCCCTGATGGTCGCGGTTGTGGCGCTGTTCAGCTTTCTGAGCTGGGCCATCGCGGCACTGGTCTATTATTCGCTGCGCGACAGGCGCTAGGGGAAGGCGGGCCATTGATCGAGATCAAGAACGTCTGCAAGTCCTTCCACACACGCGGCGGGACAAAGGTTGTCGCCAACAACATCAACGCGGTGTTGCCCACCGGCGTGGCTGTGGCCCTGCTGGGGCGCAACGGGGCGGGCAAATCCACGCTGATGGGCATGATCGGCGGAACGATCAAACCCGATTCCGGCGAGATCAACATCACCGGCACCGTGTCCTGGCCTGTGGGGTTTGCCGGCGGGTTCCACCGCGATCTGAGTGCGGCGCAAAACACCCGCTTTATCGCGCGGATTTACGGCGTGGATACCGAAAGCCTGCTGGCCTATGTCAGGGATTTTGCCGATTTAGGGCCGCATTTCCATGCCCCGATCCGCAGCTATTCTACGGGGATGAAATCGCGCCTTGCCTTTGGTGTCTCGGTGGGAATCCCCTTTGACACATACCTCGTGGACGAGGTGACAGCCGTGGGGGATGCGAATTTCAAACAAAAAAGCCGCATCGTTTTTACAGAGCGGATGAAAACGGCAGGGGCGCTGGTGGTGACGCATTCGATGGCGCAGGTGCGCCAGCTATGTCAGGCGGGGGCCGTGCTGGAAAACGGCGCCCTCACCTATTACGACGACATCGAGGAAGCGATAGATCACCATCACCGCAATATGGAAACCGACGAGGACGAATAGCCCTCCGGCCTGCGCGCTATTCGGGATCTTTCAGCATCGCCTCTTGTGTCCAGCGCAGGCCCAGCAGACCTGGATTGATGTCTTTGGGATCGGGCCAGGAGTGGAAGAAATCAGGATCGCCACCGCCGCCATATTGGGCCTGGATAAGGGTGAACTGGGGTCTGTAGGTCGTGATGATGTTCTCCAGCTCGTCCGGCGTGAACAGGCTATAGCGCCGCCCGTTATAGCCGTAGCGTGTGAGATGTGCGTTCAGCTTGTCCAGCTGCGCTCCCAGCTGCTTGGTGCGTGTCAGGTTCTTTTGAAACAGGCTGCGCAGCAACAGGCTGTCTGTGTCGGGGGTGGCATTGGCGCGGTCGGGCAGGGTGAATTCGTCCACCGGCAAACCGGTCGTGTGCAAAAAGTCGATCACCGCATCGCCGCCCTCCAGCTGCGATTTCTCATAGGCGCGCAGCTTGATGGACTGCGCTCCGAACAGGCTCTCGTAGCGCTGGATCAGGGGGAGGAACTGCAAGCCGCTGCGCGTGAAAGACGAGGCAAGAAAACCGGTCATCGTATGCGCGCCTGTTCCGCTTTTCAGACCTTGCTGGAACCACGAGTTCAAAAAACTGTCGGGGCGGCGCAGATAGATGAGGACGGTGACATCATAGCCTTCCAGCAGTTGGGCAAGCTGTTCGGTGTCGCTGCGCTTGCTATCGGTGAAATGCCACAGACCTTCATCCGAGATGATGAGGTTCGGCGCCCCGGCCGGTACCTGTTCCAGCGCAGGCCCCAGAACCGACGAATGACGCATCGGTGGACCCATATAGCTATAGCCCAGACGCGTCAGCAGATCGCGGTTGTTCGCAAGCGTTGCCTGAATGGAGGTGGTGCCGGTCTTCATTGTGCCGATGTGGAGAATAGCTTTGGGCATTGACGCGTCCTGATCCTGTTGCTGGTAAAGAACCTGAGGGGCCTTGTATGGGACACAGGCGGCTGGGGCCACTCCTGATTTGGCGGGCAGGCTGCGGTGTTGACCTCTGCCGCGCTGGCGGGGTAAGCGCAGCCCACCCCACCCCCTTCGGGACACATCACGGCCATGACCAGATCTGCCGGGCAGCCTGCCCAGAACGACAGCACAGCGCCGGCGGTGGCCGAGCTTCATCTGTGCAACAACCTGCGCCATCTGGTGTTCGCCCTGACAGATATTGCCGGGCGCGGCGCGCGCGCGCATGTCGTCTACCTTGAGGATCACGCGCCGCTGTCCGCGGCGTTCAAGGCGCGCCTGTCGCAGACCTATCCACAGATCGAGACGCAGTACAGCACGGACGCCGCCCAGATTGCCGAATTCGCGGGGGTGCAGAACGCAGGCCTGATCCGGCGCAATATCCGCCTTGGCGGGCCCGCAGGCGTGACGCGCGCAACGCGCAGGCCCCTGCCGCTGTTGGGCGGGCGGCGTTTCGATGTGGGCTATCTCTATCACTCGGGGCTGTTCACGGCGAAATCCGCAGCGTTCAGTTGTGACCATGTCGTGCTGCGCGAATCCGGTCTGAACAATTATGTCTCGCTTTGCGTGCCCTGGCCCAAGGCGCTTGTGCGCGCCTGCGCGGGCCTGCCCCCTTTCGCGCAGGTCTGGGGGGAGGAGCGGTGGGTCGATGTGATCGAGGCCGCGCGCCCCGACGCGCTGCCCGTGGCCGTGCGCGCAAAAAGCCGCGCCCTGAAATTCAGCGACCTCTTTGTCAGGCTGGACCCCGCGCAGGCCCGCGCGCTGGGGCAGGTGTTTGTCCCCGACCCGCCCGTGCTGGGGCCTGCCCGCGCGCCACGCGCCGTTGTGCTGACACAGCCGCTAGAGGCGGTGGGCCTGTGCAGCGGGCCGCAGAAACACGCGCTCTACCAGCAGATCGTGACCCTGCTGGGACAGCGCGGCTTTGAGGTGCATGTCAAACACCACCCGAGCGAGACCCCCTATCCGTTGCAGGGCGCCACCCGTTTCGAGGTGAATTTTCCCGTCGAGCTGTGGCGCGCGATCGGCCTGCCGCGCTTCGATCTGGGGGTGGCCTTGTGCTCGGCCTCGCTGTCGGAGGGGGACAGCCTTGTGGCGGGGCGGGTCGTGCAGCTGGTGACACCGGCGCAGTTCAATCCGGCGGGCATGGCACAGTGGCGTGCCGCCCTACCTGCGGGGCTGGCTGTCCTGACGGGCTGAGCTGCGGATCAGGCTTTCCCATTGGTGCGCGATTTTGTCGGGGTGGTAGGCCTGCGTGATGGCCGTGGCCTGCGTGCCCATCGCGTGCAGTTTGCCGGGCGCGCCCAGAACGCCGGACAGGCCCGCCGCCAGTACATCGGCGCGGTCCGCCTCCCCTGCCTCCAGCAGCACGCCGTCGACCCCGTGGGTGATCAGCGCGTTGATGCCCGTACAATCGGCAAAGCCTATGGCCGGCGTGCCGTGGGCCATCGCTTCGGCCACGCTCAGCCCGAACCCCTCGAAGGTGGCGGGGTGGCACAGCAGGCCCGCGCGGTCATACAGCGGGCCGGGATCGGGTGTGGTTCCGCACAGGCGCACGACCGCCTCCAGCCCCGCAGCGGTGATCTGCGCGGTCAGGGCGTCCTGTTCGGGGCCAGCGCCGTAGATTTCGACCCGCCAGTCGGGAAACTGCGGCCGCAGCCGCGCCCAGGCCGCGACCAGCAGATCAAAGCGTTTTACCGCTGTCAGCCTGCCCATCGCCAAAACCAGTTTTTCGCGCGCAGGCGCTGTTGCGGGGGCAGGGGCGGGCGACAAACGGCTGACAGGATTGGCCAGCACCGTGATGCGCGTCTGCTCGTCGGGGGTGAACCAGTCACAAAAACTGTCCTGAAGGACGGTGATGCGGGTGGCGTGTGTCAGGGCCGCGCGGGCACGGCGGCGGTAGACGGGGTTCTGGTCCCAGCGCGGGCTGGTCGCGCCGAAATCCTGCTCTGGTACATTATGGGTCGAGGCGATGACCGGCACGCCCGATGCCCGCGTCGCGCGCACCGCCGCCGTGATCGCAGGCGGCAGAAAGGCGATGACGACATCGGGTTTGCGGCGGCGCAGCTCTGCCCTGAGACGGCGCGCGAACAGGCCGTGCGTCACGGCCCATTTCAGATGCCCCATCACGCCGGACTGTGGAAATTTCCTGAGCGCTGCGGGCGTCTGCCCGCCCTGCGGGGCCGCACCCGCACGCGATTGCAGCACAGACGGCAGCAGGTTGCGGATCTCCAGCCCGCCGGTATCGAATTTGGGCGGCCCGCTGGCGGTGTCGTAGATCACGATGCGCACCTGCATGCCGCGCGCGGCCATCGCCGTGGCCGTTTGCAGCACGACACGTTCCGCCCCTCCGCTCAGGCCGTGCAGTTTCTGGATGACAAAACAAACCTGAAGGGGGGCGGGCGTCATCGCAGGAAAGGATCGGCTTTGTCACAAAACAGCTGATGCCCGCCGTCCGCCAGATGCATCCCGTCGGGCAGCAGAACGCCGCGGTTTTGCGCCTGCCAGACATGGCGGTCCATATCCAGCAAACAGGCATCATAGTGATGGACCGCGTCCATGATCTCGAGGTTGTAGGCGGCGAAATTACGGCTCATCCCCGGCGTTCCCGGCCAGCTTTTTGCGGGGGGCAGGATGATCGTCGTCAGGATGACCTTGCCGACATTGCGCGTCTTGAGCAGCTCGACAATCGAGATCAGGTTTTGCCGGAACGCGACAGGCGGCACATAGTGGTGCGGTGGCAGGCGCAGGATGATCTCGCGGCGGTATTTGCGGGTGAATTCGATCATTTTGTCGCGGGTTGTTTTGCTCAGGAACGACAGGGCGATCCGCTCGTCCTCCAGAAACATCCGGTTGGCGCAATCGTTCAGCCCGACATGCAGGACAAAATCCGAATCCTGTCCCAGGGCAGGGTCCGCGCGCAACGTCTCCAGCACGGTCTGCGTGGTGGCAAACCGCTGGCACATGCTGGTCACGCTCAGGTCGGGATAGCGCGCGTCGATGTGGCCGGTGTAGGTGGCATCGATCCTGTCGGGTTCATCGGGGCGCGGCAGTCCCAGACTGTCGGCCATGATCAAAACCTTGCGCGTCGCGTCGGGTTTTGGCGGGAAGGCCGCGCGAAACACGTCCCTGTGCCGGACATAGGCGGCGGTATCGCTGGCCAGCTTTTGCGCAAGGGCCACAGGGTCGGCCAGATGCAGCGCCTGCGTGCGGGCCAGGACGAACTGTTGCAGACCGATCTCGATCGCGCCCGCCTCGACCGAAGCATAGGCGGCGTCGATCAGTCCAAGGATGTCTGCGTCATAGGCGGCGCTCATCCGCCGGCCTCTTGATAGCTCGATCCGGTGCGGATCGCCTCGTAGAATGTCATATGGGCGGCATGGGCCTCAAGCGGGACCAGCCGGTCGGCGTCCTCGCCGGTCAGGAAGGCGCGGGTCTGGCGCAGCAGGCCGGGTTTATAGCTTTGGTCGTCCGCGTCCTCCAGCGGCACATCCACCTCTGCGAAACTGTCGTGGGTCTGGACCCGCAGCTTTTCGAGCGGTTGCAGGATGATGCGCCGCTCGCGGGTGAGCACCTCCATCCCCCAGCGCCCCGGCGAGACCCAGTTGGCATGCCACGCGATCGTGGCCCCGTCCGCGCGGTGTCCAAAGCCTGCGAAAACCCCCGCCTGCGGGTGCCAGTCGACGCCCTGTTGTTCGGCGATGCGCGCCGACAGGGCGGCGGGTGGCCCGAAAAAGTGAAAGGCCAGATCGACCACATGGGTCGAGTTTCCGTAAAACCATGTCGCCAGTTCGCGCGGGTGTTTGCCCAAGGCCCCGATGCGCCGCGCGGGCTCCGAGAAATCAAAGCGCAGGCTGACCACGCCGCCGTCTGCCGCGATCATGCGGTCCGCCTCCAGCACCGAGGCAAGGAACCGGCGGTTGTAGGCCACATACACCTGCGCGCCCGCAGCTGTCGCGGCCTTTTGCAAGCCGGCCATTTCCGCCAGATCCAGCGCGGCGGGTTTTTCCACCAGCAGGCGTTTGATGCCGCTGTCCATCAAAAGCTGCGTCGTCTCTGCCAGCGCATGCGCATTCACGGTCACAATCGCCACGGCATCGGGGTCGACATCTGCCAGTTGTTCGGCCAGCGGCCCGGTGCCGGGGGTAAGGCCTGTCGCCGCGGCAAAGCTGGCAGCGCTTTGCGCCCCGCGGCCCAGAACACGCGGCGTAATCCCGAGCGCGTCCAGAACAGCCGCATAGGCCTGCGCCATACCGCCGGCACCGATTAAAAGGACATTGGGTTGCTCGGCCATTTCAAGACTCCGGTAAACGGGTTAACTGATAGGACAGACAGTAGTGTCTGCATCGGGCAGGTTCAGATGCCTGCACATCGCCCCGAGGTACAGCCGGTGCTGGCGGGCAGAGGCCGCATAGGGCGTCAGCCCCGGATCGGCGTGTCGCAAGGCATCGTCATAGAGATAGGGCATCCCCGAGACATGTTTGACTGCAAAGGGCGCCGTGTGCGCCCCGTCGGTTCGGGTGCCCCCCAATTCGTCGATGGTGATGGTACGGCCGGCCTGTTGCAGCGTGATTTCGATCGACATCGCATCGCTGTCCGCGCAGGTTACAGACAGCTGCGCACCATTGTCCAGCGTTGCGCGCAGGGTGCCGAAGATCTCGAAAAACCCGGCGCGTTTACTCTCGATCGCGCCGGGGGTGAGGCCGGACAGATCGACCGCGCTCAGCGCTGCCCCGTTGAGGAATTCCGCAAGGTCCAGAAAATGCACCGCGTTCGAGGCCAGACCGAAGGCGCCGCCGGTGACGCGGATGTCGGTGGGTGCGCCTTCCGGCTCTCCCGCCAGTTCGTCCACCAGTGCGCGGTAGCTGTCAAAACCGCGCCGCCCGCAGTTCACAAAGGCGGGAATGGCGTCGCGCGCCAGCCGCGCGCCCACAGCCTCAAGGGCGGCAATGCTCTGGAACAGGATTTTCTCAAAGAGGATGCAGCCAACATCGTGGTGATCGACAATAGCCTCGAACGCGGCCTGCCGTGTGTCCGCGCTGGTGGCGATCACGACCAGATCAAACCGCGTGCGCGCCTCTGGCAGGGCGTCCAGCAAACTGTACCGCTCTGGCCCGCCGGAGGCTTCGGAGGCAATGAAATCCGCGATGCGCGCGTGCCCGCGGGTAAACGGCTCGACGATGGTGATCTGTGCGGGTGTGTCGATGGTTGCCAGCGCTTGCAGGTGGCGGAACCCGATGTTGCCGCAGCCGCACAAAAGAACGTGTTTCACCATGCTGTCAAACCTCCGTCGATGATCAGGTTCTGGCCCGTGACATAGGTCGACCCGTCAGAGGCCAGAAAGGCGACCGCATCCGCGATCTCGTGCGGCTCGCCCATGCGGTCCATCATCGTGCGGGCCGAATAGTTCCGCACAAAGGTATCGTTCTGGCCGCTGAAAATGCCGCCCGGCGTGACCGCGTTGACGCGCACGCCCTGCTTGCCCCAATAGCTGGCCAGATATTTCGTCAGCCCCCACAGCCCCGCCTTGGAGGCCGAATAGACCCCCGGCGTGTTGATCGCGCGCCCCTCGTAGAGCGCGCCGTCATAGATCCGCTGGTCGGGGGCGGCGATGCCGTAGATCGACAGGAAGTTGATGATGGAGCCGGTGCCCCGTGCCGCCATGTCGCCGCCAAAGACCTGCGCGCACAGGGCCGGACCGGTCAGGTTGACGCGCATGACGTAATCCCAGTCCTCCAGCGGGAAGCTCTCGAAGGGTTCAAAGAAGTTGTCGGATTTTGTCGCCGCGCCGCAGATCAGCACCTCGACCGGTCCCAGATCCGCCTCGACCTGTTGTTTGAGTGCGACCAGCGCGGCCTTGTCGGCAACATCGCAGGCATAGGCGATGGCCGTGCCCGCCGGATCGGCCCCCGCGGCCGACGCCTGTGCGGTGTCGTGATCGCGGTCCACCACGGCCACGCGGTGACCGTCGCGTGTCAGGCGCACGGTCATGGCCGTGCCCAGAAACCCGCCCCCCCCGGTCAGCAGAACGGTCTTTGCGGTCCCTGCGGGTGTCGTCGTTTGCTCAGCCATTGCCTTGATCCTTTTCGCGGGCTTCGCCCATCAACAGTTCTACCAGTTTGAAATCAATCTCGCTGTCGATATCGACAGACCGCTCGTGCGGCATCTCGTGCAGGCGGGTGCGCCCCGACCACAGCCCTTTTTCCAGACTGGCGCGGTGCCAGACATAGATCGAGGCGTTCATCGCATAGACGTCCGGTGCCGCCTGCCGCGAGGCGATGCCCCCCTCCAGCGGTTTGACCAGCCGGATATTCCCGTCCGCTTGCGGCTCTACCATGTTGAAATAGGGGTTCTTGTCGGCAGGGTAGCCGGTGATCACCGTATCGGTTTGCGCGTCCAGCAGGGCGACGGCGGCGGTGATGTCCGCGATCGTGCGCAGGGGCGATGTGGGGTCCAGATCGACGATGCGGTCCACCGTGACGCCGCCTGCCTCGATCGCCTCGACCAGATGGACGATGACCGGCAGCTTGCCCGCCTGCGATGTCGCCAGCTCGGCGGGGCGTTTGAAGGGGACGATCGCCCCGCAGTCGCGCGCGACCTGCGCGATCTCGTCATCATCGGTCGAGACATAGACCGCGTCGATCAGCGTGCAGGCCTGCGCCTGTGCGATGGTATAGGCGATCAGGGGCTTGCCCCACAGCATGCGCACGTTCTTGCGCGGCACCCCTTTTGAGCCGCCGCGCGCGCAGATTGTGCAGATCGTCGTCATGGGGAAGTACCTTCATCTCGGGCTTGCAGGGCGAGGCGGGTGCTTTCGATCCCGTCGGCAAGGCTTTGGGGGGGAGGGGTGGTTGTGTCACCGGCCATCGCGGCGGCCACGCAGTCCAGCATGGACAGATAGGTTTGGGCGACGTCGAAATCGCGCGCGTCCTCGCTCAGCGCGCGGCGCCCGTCCGGCGTCAGATGGATCAGTTGACCCGCCAGATCCCACTGCAGGCCTGCCGCGTCGCCGATGATCTCGTAATGGCGGACCCGTTGGCGGGCGACGTAATCAAGGGCGATCTGCACAAAGGGACCGCCACGGGGCGGCGACAGGACGGCCAGTGCGGTATCGTTGGCGGCGATGTCCAGGCTGCTTTGGTGGCCGCCGCGCGCATAGTCCAGCCTCAGGTCGCCAAACAGCCAGCGCGCCACGTCGATCTCGTGGACCAGATCCAGCTCGACCCCGCCGCCGCGCGCGGCATCGGCGGAATAGCCTTTGGTGTAATCCTGATCGGGGCGCCAGTCGGGCAGCCACAGACCGGCGGTAAAGCTGGCGCGCGCCAGCCGGCCCAAGGCACCTGCCGCAATCAGGGTCCGGGCCTGCTGCAAGGACGGCAGGTAGCGAAAGTTGAACCCCGAGGCGCGCACAGCCGCAGGCGCGCGCTTCAGCGCCTCCAGCACCCGGTCGCAATCCGCAAGCGTGGCCACGACGGGTTTCTCCACCAGCAGGTTGCAGCCTTTGGCGATCAGCCGTGGCAGCAGGTCGATGTGGTTGGCCGAGGGTGTCGCCAGCACGACCAGATCAAAGTCCAGCGCCAGCGTGCTGTCGGCATCGGCGTGCAGCGTGGCGCCCAATGCGGTGGCCTCGGCGTCGGGGGCTGTGCGGTGGCGCAGCACATGCAGCTGTGCAGCCGGAAAGCGCGCCGCGAGATTGCGCAAATGCCTGCGCCCGATAGAGCCAAGCCCGATCACCAGCGCGGATTTTATGACATCGGGGTGCTGCATCACATGGCCCGTCCGGGGTTGCCGACCCATGTCGCGGCGGCAGGCACATCCGACAGCACCACACAGCCCGCGCCGATCACGGCCCCGTCGCCGATCCGCACGCCCTGCCGCACCACACAGCCCGCCCCGGCCAGCACGTCATCGCCCAGCGTGACACCGCCCGCCAGCCGGGCGCCCGTGGCGATGTGCACATTGCGGCCGGTGTTGGTGTGATGCTCGACAATCGCGCCGGTATTGACCAAGGCGCCGATGCCCAGCGACGCGCGCGTGTTGACCACGCTGTGCGCGGCCACAAACCCGCCCGCACCGATCTGCGCAGAGGGGGCGACCGTGGCACAGGGATGCAGGACCGTGGCCAGATGCGCAGGGTCGATCCGCGCCAGCAGCGCGGCGCGGCGCGCGGCGGTGGCCGCATCCACAAACCCCAGCCCCAGCGCGCACACCCAGCCCTTTGCCAAATGCGCCGCCAGCACGTCATCGTCGCCCAGCCAGTCCCCCAGCAGCGCGTCCCCCCCGCCCTGCGGGGCGATATGGCCCGCGATCTGCCAGCCTGCCAGACGGGCGGTTTCGGCCACAACGCAGGCATGCCCCCCCGAGCCTATGAGGATCAAAGGGGCGTCAGCCATGAATATCATCCGCGACCAGCGGCGTATCCGCCGGCACGTCGCGCGTCAGCACACAGCCCAGCACCAGCGGCAAATGACGCGGCGCCAGCCCTGTGCCCGGGCGCACGATCTTGATGTCGCCCTGTGTCAGCACGGTGCCTTTTGCCAGCGCGCGCACCGTGGTGATCGAGCGGCGCCCGACAAGGGCCGTCTGTTTTTCCGCCTCGGTCGGGCCTTTGCGCCCCGTGCCGATGGCCGCCTCGATCCGGCGGATGCCCGCGACGAATTCGGTAAACTCCGCAGGCTCCATCGACGCTTTGTGGTCGGGGCCGGGCAGGGACTGGTCCAGCGTGATGTGTTTTTCGATGATTTTCGCCCCGCGCGCCACAGCCGCCCATGAAATCGCAGACCCCAGCGTGTGATCGGACCAGCCCACGGGCACGCAAAACGCCTGTGCCATCGTGTCCATCGCCGCCAGATTGCAATCCTCGGGGGCGGCGGGATAATTCGACACGCAATGCAGCAGCGAAATGTCGTGCCCGCCCCCTGCATGGATGGCCGCAATCGCCTCCTCGACCTCCCCGATGGTGCCCATGCCACTGGACAGGATGATCGGTTTGCCCTGCCGCGCCATATGCGTGAGCAGGCCCAGATGCGTCAGATCGCCCGAGCTGACCTTGTAGGCGTCGACCCCGATGCGGGCCAGCAGATCCACCGCGTCCTCGCTGAACGGTGTGGACAAAAAGGCGATGCCCCTGGTCTGGCAATAGGCATAGAGGCGCGCATATTCGTCCTCCGACAGCTCCAGCGCCTTGAGCATGGCGAACTGGCTGTCGTCATTGTTGGTGTTGGCGCGCTGGTAGGCCGCCTTTGCCGCATGGGTCGTGACCAGATCCTCGGCGCGGAAGGTCTGGAATTTGACCGCATCGGCCTGCGCCTGGGCGGCGGCGTCGATCATCTGGCAGGCCAGCGCGAACGAGCCGTTGTGATTGACGCCTATTTCAGCAATGACATAGCAACTATCGGGCATGATCAGTCTTTCCTAGACGCGCGCATCCAGCGATTTGGTGCTGGCGCGGTGGCTTTTTGCGAATGCGGGTTCTACCGCGGCGATCGCGTCTTTCAAAACCGCTTCGGTCAGCGGGGCCGCGTGGGGGTTGGACAAAAACCCGCGCAGCGCGTCGATAAAGGCGGGAAAGACGGCCGGATCGGCAGGCGGCAGATAGGCCACATGCTCCAGCGAGGCAAAGCCCGCGCGCGTCACTTCCTCGCCTGCGCCGACGAATTCCTCATAGGGTTTTTCCCCCGCGGTATCGAGCGGCGTCAGCAAGACGGGCCATTCGCCGCGCGCGGCACAGGCCTGCACATTGGCGCGGGCCGCCTCCTCGTCGTGGGTGAACCACGGCTTGAGACCCTGGGCATCCAGATACCACGTCGCCACATCCGACAGCAAAACCAGATGGTCGGCGGGATCAAGGGCGGGCACGATCACGCTGCGGTCCGGCCCCAGAAAGGCGGCCAGCGTGCACAGGTGACCGGATTCGCCCAGCGAGACAAAGAACCGGCGGCAGCCTTCGGGACAGGCCATCGGCTGCCCTGCGGCCTGTCGCATCTGCCAGCTTTGCAGCAACGACCCGTTGGACATCGCCACATTGGCAAACCGCGCAGAGGTGATCCGGGTCTGGTCGGTCCACGCAAGGTTCGGCGCGAACAGCGCATGCTCCATCAGCCGCTTGGTCGCGCCCATCATCGAGCTGGGGTTGGCCGCCTTGTCGGTCGACACGCAAAACAGCCGCTTGGGCGCGCCCAGTGCATCCAGCCCCTGCGCCAGATCCACCAGCTTGAGCACATTCGTCTCGAGCATCGCGAGGATGGAGTAGGGGTCTTTTTCGGAACGCACATGTTTGAGGGCGGCGAAATTCAGCACATAGTCGTAGGGGCGGCTTTGTGCGGCCAGCCATTGCCGGAACGGCGCGCCGCCATAGTCAAAGGGCAGGGTCAGCAATTCGTCCGCCAGCACCGGTTCGGGGGCCGAGCGCAGGGCGCGGATGACCTCGGCCAGACCGTTTTCGTTGTGGTCGATGATGTGCACGACTTTGGGCGCAAAGCGCAGCACCGTGCGCAGGGTCTGGAACCCGATCGAGCCTGCCCCCCCGATCACCAGAATCCGCGCGCCCTTGATCATCTCGGACAGGGTTTGCGCGTAGGTTGCGGAATCCTGTGCAAAGAAACTTTGTTTGCGTCCGACAATGCGGGCGTCGAGGGCGGGCAGGTCAAAGGGGGTCAATTGGGGGATCCTTCAAAAATGGCGCGGGCGCGCTTGAGCTCGGCAATGTCACCGATGTCGATCCAGCGGCCCGGATGGACATAGGTGCCGCTGGTCATGTTGCGGGCCTGAAGATCGGTGAACAGCGTCGGCAGATCGTAAAATTCGTCCTTTGGCACGGCTCTCAGCACCGACTTTGACAGCATGTAGCAGCCGGCGTTTATGCGAAACGTCGTGGTCGGCTTTTCCTCGGCGCTCAGAAACGACTCGTCCGGGGCGACATTCACCACACCGTAGGGCACCTTGTAGCTGAAATTGCGCACGACCATCGTGGCGTCCCAGTGGTTGCTTTGGTGTTGCAGGCGCAGGGCCTCGACGTCGATGTCATTGAGAATGTCGCCGTTCAGGCACAAGAACGGCTCTGACAGCTCGGCCATGTCGACCAGCCCCAGCGCGCCCCCCGTGCCCAGACGCGACGTTTCCCTTACATAAGAGATCGAGACATCCAGCTCGGCCCCGTCCCCGTAATGGTCGACGATCATCTCGGCCAGATAGTTGGTCGAAATCACAAAGCGGCTCACGCCCTGGTCGCGCAAATTCTCGATGATGTGGGTGAGAATGGGCTTGCCGCCCAGCGGCAACAGCGGCTTGGGGCAGTCATCGGTCAGCGGCGCCAGCCTGCTGCCCAGACCGCCCGCCATGATAACGGCCGTCAGCGCCTCTGTGTCCGAGGTCACCCACAGCACAAACAGCGAGACAAGCTGCCCGTCTTGCACCTGCGGCAGATACTCCAGCCCGCGGCGCATCATCAGGGTGCGCACATCGGGCAGGCTCATGTCCTCGCTCAGGGTGGCGGGGGTGCGGTTCACGGCCTGCTCGACATGTGCCTCCATCTGGCCGCCGTTGGACAGAAACCGGCGGATATCGCCATCGGCGATCAGGCCGGTGAATGTGTGGTTCTCGTCTGCGACCACCGGAATCAGGCGCAGCCCTGCAATGCTCATAATGCGCATCGCCTCGAGAATGGTCTGGCCTTCGCGGACGCACAGCGCGCCCAAATCAGTTTTCGTGTAACTGGCTAATCTCATGAATGCTCCTTGTGGCCATTCCAAAAATCAAATGCGGCTGAAATCGTCGTGTCGAGGTCGCTCTGCGGAATATGCGTCGAGCACGGCAGGGGAAAAATACGCTGCCAGAGGTCATCGGTGACAGGCATCGGTTCTGTCACGGCGTCTAAATAGGGTTTTTGCAAATGCAGGGGTTTCCAGAACGGCCGCAGATCAACGCCTGCGGCTTTCATATGGGTCTGGAATTCGAGGTCTTTTCCCGCGCTGTCGCCGGTGTACCAGACCCCCGAGAACCAGTAGCCGTTGCGCCCGTTGCGCGGGGTCGGAAACGGCTCTAACACGTCGAATTTCTGTGCCAGTGCCGCGTATTGGTCGCGGATTTCGTGCTTGCGCTCCAGAAAACTGTCGAGACGCTCCAGCTGTGCCACACCGACTGCCGCCTGTATGTTCGTCATGCGGTGGTTGTAGGCGACGATATCGTGGTCGTAATTCGGCCCCAGCCGCCCCGTCGAGCTGAGGTGCTTGATCCGCGCGATCAGCGCCTCGTCTGCGGCGGCCACAGCGCCCCCGCCGCCGCAGGTCACGGTTTTATTGCCGTTGAACGAATAGCACACGGCATCGACCCCCGTGGCCCCCAGCGCCGTGCCGTTTGCATAGGTGGTCCCGATTGCGGCAGCGGCATCCACGATGACCCGCAGGCCGAATTCCCGGGCCAGCGCCACAATCGCGGCCATGTCGGGCACGGCCCCCATGATCATGACAGGCATCAGCGCGCGCAGCACTTTGCCCGTGGCCCTGTGCGTGCGGCCCTTTGGGTGCGGATCGGTCTGGGCGAGGATCGCGGCGCGCGCGGCCTCCACGTCCAGCATCCAGTCCTGTGCGGCCACATCCATCAGCCACACGTCGGCGCGCGCGTGGCGCACGGCATTGGCACTGGCAATAAAGGTCAGGGCAGGGACCATGACCAGATCCCCCTCGCCGATCCCCAGCCCTTCCAGCGCCATGTGGATGGCGGTTGTTCCGCTGGACAGAACGGCTGCGGCGGGCGTACCGCTCAGCGTGGCGATCTGGGTCTCGAACCGGCCGACAAACGGCCCGACAGTCGAGACGAACGTCGAGGTAATACACTCCTGCAGATAGGCAGCTTCGTTTCCATCCAGATTTGGTACGGCGAGAGGGATCATGGCGGGTTATCGACTTTCTTGCGGAACAAAACGGATAAAAATGCCTTCTGACACGTTTATGGAATGCAATGATCTTACCCCCTAGCGCAACCCAGAAATACCCCCGCGTCGATGGACATCCGACAGCGCTTGCACGATAGTGGCACCGCGCTCGACAGGGGGAGACGCATTTCGTGACCAAAGGCTATGATATCCGCGCGTGGCGACCCGGCGACGAGGCGGCCATCCTCGATCTGTTTCAGGCCAGTTTCGGGCGCAGCCTGACCCCGGACTTCTGGAAATGGCGCTTTAACGATCATCCCGCAGGCGGGCCTTTGGTGATGCTGGCATGGGACGGCGACCGGCTGGCGGCGCATTACGGTGCCAGTCAGGCCCCGTTATGGGCCACAGACACGGTTTTGCCGGCCGCCCTGTCCATGACCACCATGACCCACCCCGACGATCGGGGCCGCGGTCTGGTCGAGGCTCTGGGCGGCGCACTTTACGAGAGTTTGCGCGCCGACGGCTATGTGGCGGCCTGGGGATTTCCCAACGCGATGATCAACGCCACGCGGCGGCGCAAGCTGGAGTGGGTGCCGGTGGATGACGTCGCGATGTTGTCGCTGAAAACCGCCGATGCGCGTGTGCAGCCCGCCGATCCCGCGCTAAAGGTCGGGACGGTGGCGGCGATCGACGCGCGGTTCGGCGCGCTACAGGCACAGCTGGCCCGGCCCGGCACCCTTGAAGGGCTGCGCGACACGGCCGTGCTGCACTGGCGCGTGGATGCCAATCCGGTCAACGACTATACCCGCTATGTGATTGCCGAGGGTGACCGGCTCGGGGGCTATGCGATCACCAAATCCTTTGGCGATCTGGCCACCGATATTGTCGATCTGCGCGCGGTGGACGATGCCCATGTCACGGCCCTGCTGGGCGCTGTGATGCAGCAGGCGCGTGCGGCCTCGGTCGGGCAGGTGAATTGCTGGTGCCTGCGCATGGACCCTGCGCGCATCGCGACCGAACGCGCGGGTTTCGCCGCAACGGCCCCTGTCACCTATTTTGCTGGCAGATGTTTCGATCCGGCCATAAGACACTTCCCAGACGCCCGCAGCTGGCGCCTCACGATGCTGGACTCTGATTTATACTAAAAGGTTATTATGACACGTCACGTTCACTTCCTGACCGGCATCCGGTCCGAATACGATATTCTGGCCCCCGTGATCGGGGCCGTGAACGACACCGACGGGCTGAGCGCCAGTGTCATTGTAACCGGCGGGCATCTGAGCGCGCGCATGGGCAACTCCGTCGGGCAGATCGAGGCGGACGGCTTTCGCATTGCGGCGCGGATTGATTCCCTGCTGGCCTCGGACGGGTTGGGCGGGCGCGTCAAAGGGGCCGCGTTGCAGATGACGGGCATGACCGATCTGTTCGCACAGGAGCGTCCCGATTTTCTGGTGGTGATGGGCGACCGCGAGGAATCGATGACCGGCGCGCTGGCCGGGCTCTACCACCACATTCCCGTGGTCCACATCGGCGGCGGGGATCACGCCGAGGACGGCAATGTCGACAACCCCATCCGCCACGCCGTGTCCAAGCTGGCCAACCTGCACATGGCGACCACACCGCTGAGCGGGCAGCGCCTCAGGGCGTTGGGCGAGGAAGACTGGCGGATCAACGTCGTGGGCGCCTCGGGGCTGGACCGGCTGGTCAGCACCCCGCAGATGGACCGCGCCGCCGTCGACCAAGCGCTGGAGCTGGACTGGAACGGGGCGCCTTATGTCGTCTTTCTGTATCACCCGACGATCACGGATTTCGAGGCGGCGCGCACCCATATGCAGACCATCTCGGGGGTGCTGGAGGGCAGCGGCCTGAACGTTGTGGCCCTGATGCCCAACACCGATCCGGGCAATGATGCCGTGGTCGCCGAGCTGACGGCGCTGGCCGCGCGCACCAGCCGCGTGCGCCTGTTCACCTTTCTCGAACGCGCCGTGTTCGTGAACATGCTGCGCCATGCGCAGGCGATGGTCGGCAATTCCTCGGCCGGGATCCTCGAGGCGCCGACACTGGGGCTGCCGACCGTGAACATCGGCAAACGCCAGCGCGGGCGCGAACACGCCGCCAACGTGATTTTCACCGATTACGATCCCGCCGAGATCAGCGCCGCGCTGACAAAAGTCACCACCGATGCGGCCTTCCGCGCGCAGGTGGCCAAATGCGAAACGCCGTATGGTGACGGCACGGCCAGCCGGCGCATTGCGCAAATTCTGGCACAGACCGCGCTGGACGCACAGCTGATGCACAAACGCTTTATTCTGGAGAGCTGAGACATGTTTACCGATAGCCAGACCGGCCCCGTGCTGGTGCTTGCGCCGCACCCCGACGACGAGACGCTGGGCGCAGGGGGCACATTGCTGCGCGCCGCGCGCAGTGGCCGGCCCGTGCATTGGCTGATCGCCACCAAAATGCGGGCCGAAGACGGCTGGCCCGCCGACAAAATGCAAAAACGCGAGGCCGAGATCAAAGCCGTGTCCGAGGCCTATGGATTTGCCGGCGTGCACATCCTGCCCTTTCCGGCGGCGCGTCTTGATACGCTGCCCACCGGCGATCTGGTGGCCGCCATCGGCAAGATCGTCAGGGAGGTCGCGCCCGAGATCATCCTGCTGCCCCACCGCGGCGATGCCCACAGCGACCATGCCGCCGTGCATGATGCAGGGGCGGCCTGCGCCAAATGGTTCCGCTATCCCTCTGTGCGCTGGACGCTGGTGTATGAAACCCTGTCGGAGACGGACGCCGCCGTGCAGGACAGCGAACAGTTCCATCCCGATGTCTTTGTCGACATCGCAGAGCATCTGGAGGAAAAACTGCGCATCACCAGCCTGTTCGGTGACGAAATCCAGCCCTTTCCGTTCCCCCGCAGCCTTGAGGCCTTGCGCGCGCTGGCGCAAACCCGCGGCGTGGCCTGCGGGACCACGGCGGCAGAATGCTTTATGCTGCTGCGCGCCCGTCTGTAGCGACGGCTGATAACGACGACACGGATTTCTAGAACCAAAGGCATAACAGGCAGGTTATTTATGGGTCTCATTGCTCAAGCGCGCGGTCTGCTGCGACAAAAGTCACTTGTGTACAAAGCGTGGGAACACGCAAAGGCAGGCACGCTGAACCGCAGACTGGTCCTGCCGCTGCGCAAACGTGCCTACCGGCTGCGCGAACGGGCCTTCAGGCTCAGGCTGGATGCGCTGGACCGGATGCTGGGCGCACAGGCGAGCAATTCGGTTTTCTGGAAAAATCCGCGCGCGCCGGGCTGGAGCGCTGTGGACGCGCGGTTGCGCCACCTGCACGACACCGCCCCGCAAGACATCGCACATTTCACGAAAGTCGGCTTTTCCATCACCCGCGATCCGCAAGTCATCCTCAACCTGTCCCGCTCGGCGCTGACAAAGGACACGATGCGCGAATGCCTACAGGCCGAACCCCTCGAAAAAGGGTCTTCTCTGGGTCAGCGGATGTACGGCAGCCAGATGACCTGCGCCGCCTTCATCGCCGCCGCCGCGCTGCTGCTGCCCGAGAAAGAATCAGCCGCCTTTGCAAAACAGGCAACCGCTTTTGTCCCCGACTTCACGCGCCTGTTCAGGCGGATGATCGACAGCTGCGGCGTGAGCGTGGCGAAAAAGCCCAAAAATGACGCGCGCCGGTTCCTGCCCCATAGCGGGTTCCGGGCCACGCGCAAGAAACGTCTGATCATTGTGCAGTCGGTGGCGGATATCCCGACACTGCCGCTGCTGTTTCAGGGCGCCGGGGCCGCGACCGTGTTTGCGATGGATGACCTCTACGGGCGGGCCGATTTCGCAGACGCGCTCTATCATGCGGGGCCGTGCCATGTGGATGTCGAACACTGCCGCAGCCGCATCACGCGCTTTAGCCCCGACTACCACCGCGTGCACGAGGACACCCGCAGCGTTGCCGAAACCCTTGTGGCGGATCTGGGCAAGGCGGGCTGGGACACGGCCACCCGTGGGGACCCCAACGGGACCGCGATGGCGCTGGCGGATCATCTGTTTTTCCCCTGCCTGCAATTTGTCGCACTGGAGCAGCTGGTCGCCTCGGATGAATTCGACCACGTCGTCGTCGCCCTTGGCTGCAAGACCACCGCCAACAAGCGGTTCGTCGGATTGCTGTCCGGCCTGCGGGGGCTGGCGACAGACCCGCGGGTGGAACTGGTCTGCCTATCCCCCGATAATGCCACGTTAGAGACGCTGGACGTGCTGGCCAAAGTGCTGGTGACCCCGCCGGTGCTGGCCCCTCTTGCGGAGAGTGACGCGGCACCTGTGGCCCCCGACCTGACAGCCCTGCAAGAGGCAAGCGATCTGGTGGCCGCGACATTCGGGGACTGGCCCGACACCCCCGATCCCAGGGTCATGCTGGCAACCGCACAGGTCGCCGCCTATAACAGATCCTCTGCCGCCTATATCCAAACCATCGCCAAGATCGCGAATTTGCGCGTGGCCTTTCTGGGCAGCAACCTCATGGCTTTTGCTAACGTGCTTGATGATACGCTGGCCTCGGATGTCGTCACGGTCCTGCCGCAAAGGCCGCATCACACACTGGCCCCGCTGCAACGCGATCTGGGCATATTTCTGCACGCGCGCCTGCCGTTGCTGACACAGGGGTATGTGGCCCATGTCATCGCGGGCAGGATCGGCGATGTGGCGCGCAACGGGATTATGTCGTACCTCGCCCATGCGCATCTGTGCTCGGCCTGGTTTGCCCGTCTGAAGCAGGCAGACCAACTGCCGCAGGCGGTGGTGCTGACACCGTTCCGCAGCATCCGCGTCGCCGCCCTGACAGAGGTCGCGCGCGCCTATAACGTCCCCAGCATCGCGATCGAGCCGCACGGCCTGAACGCCAGCTATTGCCGCTATTGTCAGGTCAGCGCCGATTACTACGGCGTCACGACCCGCTTTTTCGCACAAGAGGCCGTGGCCGGTTTCGGCATGCAGCTTGAGCGCTGTCCCGTCATCGGCTCTCCGCGCCTGCAAGGGCCTGCGTCCTATGACGTAGAGGCCGCCACCGCGCTGACCCGCGCGCGCCTGAAGGTCGACGGCGGCATTGATCTGGAACAGGGCCTGCCGGTGTTTGCCTATTTCACACAGCCCTCCGACTGGAGCCAGATCTCGGCCGTCTGGCGGATCATTCTGGAGGCGACCGAGGGCGTGGACTGTGTGCTGGTGCTCAAAACCCATCCCGAAGAAACCGCCAGCCGCATCAACGCCTATCTGGCCATCGCGCAGGAAATGGGGGCGATGGGGCGCGTCGTGCGTGTCGACACCGACGCGGTGAGCCTGATCGAGGCCTCGGATCTGATCCTGTCGGGCTATAGTGCGACAGTGGTCGAGGCGGCGCTGTACCAGAAACCGGTTTTCTGCGTCACCAACGGCAAGGTGGAGTATCCGCTGAACCAGCACGATGTCATCGGCGGGCCGCTGTTTCGCACGGCCGGGGCCTTGCGCCGCGAAATCGGATCGTTCCTGAAGGACGCCACCCCTTATCACGAAACAGCCGCCGCGTTTTTGCAGCGCGAACCACAGCTGGTCGAGGGCTTCGAGGGACCGCTGAGCGCGCTGTTGCAACAGGTGATCGCCCTGCCGCCCGAGCAGTCGATCCGCCCCGATGCACAGCGCCCCGCCTCACTGTTTCTGGAGGGGCCGCACACCGTCTACGAGGTTTAGTCTCTATTGCGCCTCTGCGCGCGCCAGATCCGCCAGAATAGTCTCTAATGCGCGGGGCCAGTCGGGCGGGGCAATCCCGAAAACAGTCTCTAACAAAGCGCAATCCAGCCGCGAGTTCAGGGGCCGCGCGGCAGGCGTGGGATAGTCGGAGGAGGGGATATCCGTGATCTCGCAGGCCAGCCCCGCCTGTGTCATCACCGTGCGCGCCACCTGCGCCCAGCTGGCATAGGGCTGCGACTGGAAATGATAGGTGCCCGATTTGGCGGGATCGTCGCACAGCGCGCGGGCGATCTGCACACAGGCCCGCGCAATATCCGCGGCAGAGGTCGGCGCGCCGATCTGGTCGGCCACCACTGACAGGCTGTCACGCCCGGCCCCCAGCCGCCGCATGGTTTTCACGAAATTATTGCCATGCGCGGACACCACCCAGGAGGTCCGCAAAATCGCATGCGCCCCGCCCGCGGCGCGCACCGCGTCCTCGCCCGCCAGTTTGGACTGGCCATAGACGTTTTGCGGGGCGGTCGGGTCTGTCACCTGCCACGGCTGCGTGCCGGT
>ENA-ORXR01001318-ORXR01001318.1-marine-metagenome-genome-assembly--contig:-NODE-1318-length-26666-cov-6.482418_pt1 | contig 26666 bp, 23 predicted proteins | sample MGYA00237866_ERZ511479 | MGnify/ENA metagenome assembly ERZ511479 | reverse complement strand
CGCCTCCGGTACTTAGATGCTGCTATAGAAGCAGCGAAGCGGTTCTGGGCCGAAATTTTATGCAATAGCAGGGTTTAATAAACGCACTTGCTACAGGAAGCTGAATGCCATCTGTGCTCCAACTTCAAGCCCCTCAACTTCAGCCAACCTGCCACCGATCGAAAAAGCGCCAAGTCCCACACCGAGACTTAGTGCAGTGCTGTCGTTGGATCTGGCGGCATCGTGACTTATACCTGCACGAGCTGACAGTAAACGCGTGCCATATTCAATACCCACGCCTATTTTCTGAGTGGCGAAGTTATCTTGTTTTGCCTCATTTAAGGCCATATCGCCGTTAAAACTGAACATGCCGTGTTGATACATTGCTCCCATGATCAATTGTGGTGTGGTTTCAAATTCAAAACCATCGGCAGCTTTTATTGATTCAGGTATCAGGTTACGGATAACAGCGGCTATTTGTACAGGGGCGTTGGGTAACATCATTGAACCACCAATATCTGCCGTAAACGATGACTCTGTGACTTCGCTGTCGCTGAATCGATCGGCAGCCGATTGCGTGCCGTCGCGAAACTCATCGCCTGCATTCAGCGCAATGCTACCTGCTTGCAAGGATGAAAATTTTGGTGTTACCCCAAGATCAATCTCGAGCTGTGCAATGGTCATTGTCGTTGCAAAGCTAAGTCCGATTTGAGTGCGCAGAAGGGCATTGCCAGATCCTTCGGATTCCAGAACTTCCTCAGGCTGTGTCACGCCTAATGGCTCACCTAATTGAGTACCACTGAAGAAAGGTGAGTCATTTACTTCCTGAAGTGTAATGTCGCCGCCTTCAAGTAAGGTACTGAACTCTGAAATATAGGCACGGTCAGTGTCTTTGATGTCCGAAGTTCCATAGCCTGTTGCGCTGGCTCGAAGGTTGATGGCAAACGGTGTTTTCGTATTGGTAAACGCGACACCAAAGTCTGCGGAGCCAAACGCTGACAAATTGTCTTCATCCAGCTGGTCCATTATATCAAGGACCCTGCCGGACAGATCTGCCAATGGTTGAGTGCCCGTCACACACACCTGACTTTCGTCTGGTAGTAAGGGGTTACATTGGATTTCGGTTTCACTGAGTAGATCTATTTCTTTTTCGATATCGTTGAATAGGTCATCGTTATCAGGTTCTGTCACAGTTTTTATGATGCTGCCGCTATCACGAATCTCGGTAGCCATGCCAATACGTACATGGATTCTCTCGCTACGGCGTTGCATAGCCATCATTGACGCCGGATTCGCCGTTGCACCGTGTACGCCTTTTCCGTTGGCGATAATTGAGCCTCCTAAAGCGATAGCACGTGCATCGCTGGCAAGAACGATATTTGAGCTCAAAGCCAAAACGGTTGCGATCGAGCTTAGCGTGCTGTGTGTAAGAATCCGGATCATAAGTTTACCTGTGTAATTATACTTGACTGTAAAGAGCGGGGTGGGTGGTGGATTAACGTGGAACGTTTGAGTCACCTGATCCGCCCTAAGCCGGTGTTTATTGGTGGACTAAAAGCACATACTGTACCGCGTTTTTGCTACAGTTTAGTAACCCGGCAAGGTATTCAAATATGTCCCTGTTTACGAGTTATTAGCTGCCTGGTGCTGGAGGTATTTTACGGTAAGACAGGTTCAGAGCGCGAGCTTAAAACAGCGCGACTGGCTGCAATAATAGCGTGGCGTGTTTGTTCAGATAACATGGCCCTGGTTTCATCCTCTACAAGAAATAATGAACGATTGGCCCGTATCAGATTCTCGTCCCGGTCGATGTAGCCGTGTTTGTGCATTGTATTTATAAAAGCCATATGAAGATGCTTGTCGTAGAGTTCCGTGGCGACCATTCCATGCGTTCTATTTAGGCGCTCTGCAGTTAATTGACACTGTTTCGCAAGTTCAGAGGCGTCTATCTGGGCATCGGGCGCCAGTGCCAGCAGGCAGGCACACAGGTAATCTCGTTCAAGTGCGGGGGTAACTACATTCGCAAGGCGCGCCAAGGCTACTGCCCCAATAGATCCTGCTGATACTCGTGACCAGGTATCTTCTTGACGTTTTATGAGATTCGCGCCAGCAAGACCATCAAGGGTCTGCGCGAGTGATTCACTTCGGATTTCGGTTGGTAGAAAAAGCTCACCCTGTATCACTGGAAATGTCAGAGACACCAAGTGTTCGATTTCCTTGTAAGTGCGATCTCGCTGACCTGTAAAGGTTGCTGCTACTAGTGCTGGCAGTGTCAGCAAGTGAAGTATGTTGTTTCTGAAGTACGTCAGTGGCGCTGCCTGTCCAGGCAGTAGCTCGACAATCGGTCCTACTTCGTCATGAGTAGTATGAATAAATCCTAGCCGCACGCCATGAGTAACGAGTTCCTGTGGTTCAATCTCCGGAATGCTTACCAGAGTGTTCGCATAAGCTCCCTCAAGTAGGCGTTGGTAAATGTCGATTTGCTGTGTAAGTTCGTCGTGGCTGATGCAGCCACGCGGTGTTGCCAATAGCGTCGTGGCAAGCAAGCTGATGGGAGTGACACTTGCAGCCTCATTAATACGTTGCATGATGGTGATGCCCAGCTCAGCAACCACAGGTTTTATCCATGTCGGTCGTTCTTCATTGGTCGTAATTGCACGCCAGTCTGGTTTGTGTCGTTGGAGTAGCGGGTCTAGTTCAATCGGATCGCCGAAGCTGACATGTACGCGCCCGTATTCTTCAGTCAATGTTCTCAAGGATTTTATCAACGCAAATATACTCTCTCGCTGCTTTTTCCCACCGGCAAGCTCACTGGTGAAAGCGCCTCCCTCCAGCAGTCGTTCATAACCGAAGTACACCGGCACGAATACAACGGGTGTTTGTGGCTGCGTAAGATACGCATGAATCGTCATGGCCAACATGCCTCCCTTGGGAGGTAGCAGGCGACCTGTGCGGCTGCGGCCGCCTTCTACAAAGTACTCAAGCGCGTGGCCCCTTTGCAGGAGCTCTTTTAAATAGGCATTGAATACCGTGCTATAGAGTGGTTTGCCAACAAAACTACGGCGTAGAAAAAATGCTCCTCCACGGCGTAGCAGGCCACCGACAAAGGGTAGATTAAGATTTACACCAGCGGCAATGTGCGGTAGCGAAAATCCTTGCACATACAATATGTATGACAATAGCAGGTAGTCAATATGACTACGGTGGCATGGAACATAAATGATTTCGCGCCCATCCGCTACCTCTTTCAGCCGATCGATACCGCTGAGCTCAACGCCATCGTACAGCTCATTCCATAAGCGTTTGAGTAGTTTATGCAGAATGCGTATTGTGGGGTAGGAGACATCTGCCGATATCTCGTAGGCATATTTTCGAGCCCTTGCGCTTACTCGCGTCGTATTACCTTTTGTGGCCTCCTCAGCAATAGCTTTGCGTACAGCGTTATCAGACAACACATGATCTACCAGCATGCGTCGATGCGATTGGTCGGGCCCGAGGCTGGCGATGCGCCGTTGCCGGAAATGCACTCTCAGAATTCTGGACAACTTGCGAGTAAGAATGTCGCTATTCTGACCAGAGCTTTTTAGAGTTGTGAAGGACAGTGGTTCGCTGATACTCAACAAGGTATGACGACCATGAATGAGTGTGGTAATAAGTTTGCGTGTCCGCCCGGCTATCTGCCAGTTCTCACTGAACAATAGCCTGACGATAGAGGATTCTTTTTCCGGTGCACGTCCCCAATAGACGCTGACCGGAACTATCTGAAGCTCACCCGCCGCAGCATCTTCGCCAGCAGCGACCAATCGTGTCAGTCGCTTTGACACCACGTGACGGTGTTTTCTAAACAAGACACCTCTGCGTAGTTGCAAGACATCCACCGAGCGGCTCTCACGAGCATTTCCGAAGATCAGTCTGGCGGCAGGGTCGGGAAGTGATAAGCGCCGTGCAATGATGGCTAGAGCAGCTCGGTCTGACGCACCGCCGACCTCGAGCACATACAGAACGGGAAGCTCCGGATCAATCAGTGCCCGGGGATTCTCTGGCAGTACTTCAGGTTTTACCCACAGGCCTATGAGGCTAGTGAGTAGTTTGTCTGTGAGGGGGCGCAGCGTCTCAGGCATAATAGGGTTCCGTATTGCAAGGTTGATCATACCGTGTCCCGACTCACAATCCGTGCAGCATCTGAACTTCAACCGTTAACCCTTGAGGCTCTTGAGCCCGCCCGGCTCAATGGAAAAATCTCGGAAGTCTATCTGCAATTTGCCAATAGCGAGCTGGCCTTGCGAGCCTATTTGCACATGGAGGAGAGCCTTCGCGAAGGCTCATTGACGTTGACCGAGGTGGAAGCTGTCAAGCTTTGGGTGAGTGAGCAAACGGGATGTAACTACTGTCTTTCGATTCACAGTGTCAAGGCAGGGCATGCAAATTTATCAACAGAGCAACAGTTGGCAGTTCGCGCCGGTGATCCATCAGGTGATGCCAGAATTGATGCATTGTTGAACATTGCTCGAACCGTCTACAAACAGTCGGGAAGCATTCCGCAGATAATGTTGGACGAGGCTCGCAAGGCGGGACTGAGTGATGAGAATCTGATGGATCTTGTGATGGCAATCAGCACGATTTTTTTCACCAACATCGCTAATCATATTAATGACTCTCGCTCGCCCTTACCACCCGCGCCTATACTTTCTTGAAAAGTTCTGGATGTCTTGCCGTTTTTGATACACACTTGTGGACATGAAGAAGACGGCTAAGAATATTCTCGGTGAAGATCTGATTCCTTGTGGTATGGACCCAATCACAGGGTTCTATCGCGATGGGTGCTGTGATACCGGACCTGAAGATCTAGGCTCGCATACGGTCTGTGTTGCCGTGACCGATGAGTTTCTGGAGTTCACTGTAGCTGCAGGTAACGATCTTTCCACCCCGATGCCTGCCTATGGATTTCCGGGGTTAAAGCATGGAGATAGATGGTGTTTGTGTGCAAGTCGCTGGTTGCAGGCCTTCGATGCCGGTCATGCACCCAAGGTCTATGTGCAGTCCACACATGAAGCAGCCCTGCGAATCATCCCACTTGATGTGTTAACCGGCATGGCTGCTGATCTTAACTAGGAGCCTGTCAACTAGTCCCCGAGTACCGACCTAACCAATACCTTGCCAGTGACGGTGCCAAGCTTGCTCGCCTGGTTCCAACGATCACGCCAGCTACTACCGGCACTGTCTTTTTCAATTCTGCGACGGTTCAGTTGTGTCTGCGAGGCGTCTGAATATAGCAACATGATTTGCGCTGCTACCAGGTCCACGTTGTAGAGGCCTGAATTCTGAGCCAGACAGACGGGTACCACTGGCAGATTGTCAGGGAGCCCTATCTGTTGTCTGCAACTGTCCATCGCCTTTTTAATGTTTGTGGCTTTTGCATCATTACTATCCAGATCATAAGGTGGTTGCCAGATGGCCTTTGGCTTGAGTTGATCGATGTGTGTCAACACCAGTAGAACGGGTGCAGGTCTTCGCATCGGCTGACTGTTGAAAGCCTTCTGAAGCGATTGATACAGGGCTGCGTCGGGTGCTTTGGCGGGCTGATTGGCGCGCACCACCCAAATCAGTAGATCTGCCTGTTGCGCAATATCGACAAGCGATAAAAGATTGTCAGCGCTGTTGTCAAGACCGATGGTATCTATCAGATGTATTGGTTCCGGCTTTACTGGGTTGTCTGCATGGTTTGTGTCGTCAGCTGGCCAATGCAATGAATGCACAGTCGTGATATCGGTGGTCGGCAAGATATCAGTTTCGGCTTGTAACCGATTGATGAGAGCATTGATTAAAGAAGATTTGCCAGAACTTACCTGACCTGCCAACACAACTCTTATTGGTTCGACTGGCACGTATTGACTGTTGCTATCTTGAGAGAAACTGCTGCTACTATAATCAGATAGCTCGGCTATGGTGCTTTTGAGTCTGCCGCTGTATAAATCCATACCTACCTGTACCAGCTCTTGAAGCAGCAAGCGCTTTAAATCGTTTTGCACCTTTTCGCTCAAATTAGTAAATATGCGATTGGTGAACTGATCGCGTAGTTCAGCCGTGACGGCGGCTAGTGGATTGACAAAGCGAGTCGTGCGCCTGATGTTATTTGCCCATTTTGCACCGGTCATGATCTGATCCTGTTTTGCATACAGGTTCAGCAAGGCTGAGACTTTGATTTTTTCAGAAAACGGTATGTAGTCAAGTATTAATTGCCGGTAACGACTGGATGTAATGGACAGTACCAGCAGAACTTCTGGCAAGGTGAAGCTGTAAATCTTGCCGGGTTTGCCGGTTGATTTTCCTGCATTATCTTCTATTAAAAGCTGGTTTTCGATGTTGTAGTATTCAGAGATCACCGTTAGCATCTGCAGGCAAAGCTCTGGTAGTGCTTTCCACTCAGGCTGCTGAAGTAGTGCATCTTCAACCGCCTCGACTGATCGCAACCAGACACGCTTGTCAATAGCTGTCCAGTCATCGCGCGCCTCCAGCCGCAACGGTAGATTCGCACTCAGAGTTCTATCGCTTTCCAGGTCATCGGGTGGTGGCGTTGCATTGATTGTCTGGTTCTGCACACCGTCCGTCGGGTTTGAATTACTGGCGCTTGGGTGTGTAGCCCTGGACTCTGGCCAAAAACGATAAATTACATAACCGCTTGTGGTCACTAACAACCAGATAGCGCTCACCATCATCAGCAGATTGTTTTGCCAGAGCATGACCAGCCCCAGAATTACCAGAGTCAGTAATGGCAGGCAGACCACCAGAAGCAGATACCAGATAGCTGCTCGTTGAGAGATCATTAATTGCTTCAACATGCGGGTAGCACCGGCTGCAATCTTTCAGCAAATTGTCTGTATAGCATATTAGCGGCGCTGCTCCTTGAAAGCGTTGGTGAAGGCTTGACGCAAAATTTCTGCGTCCACCGGCTGGTCATGATTACGTCGATAAAAGTACAGGCAAGCGGCTCGCCCCAAAGCGTAAGTCGTTGCAAAACTGATGCTCGCTGCTGCAGCCGCACCGGCACTCTGACCATAGAAGGGAATGAACTTTGCCGCTTGTCGTGTACCTAAAGAGACCAGATAGCGATAAAGAAAGCTGGTTCCCATCGCTGCAACGAACTCACTTGCCATACGCTTATTCCACGTTAGTCCATAGCGACCCGCCAGGGCGTGCAACATTTTTCCTTGTAGGGTGGGTACCGCGACCAGACCCACCGCGGGAAAAATGTCAGCCGCAGCGCTGGCCCCTGAATAACCCAGTACTTCCTTACGGACACTAAGAAATAGAGTTTCTTCCTGTGAATCACTGGAGTTGCGTGCCAGTATGCGCGCCAATTGAGGGACCATGGAGATAATGGCTTCCCGTAGGTCGGTGAGACCAACATGAGGATCTTCAAACCCGTCATCAACTTCGGTAAAGTCTATCTGCACGATATCGACGGCGCGCCCCAGTGCCTGTTCAACTTGTTGTGAATTATAGTTAATCGCACGATCCAGATCAGGTTGAGTCAAGGTATGTAACGCTGTGTGAACGTGCACCACGGCAAGTTTATCTGCACTAGCCTTCAGGCCTTTAAGCGCAGTTAGTACAGTATCCTGAGATGGGTCATCAACACGTGTTAGAACCAGAAGTGCGTGACTTCCATGCCGCGCCATTTTCAGATCCTCCTCTGGATCGTACCCGGCTTCGCCCAGCCCGCGAGTGTCCAGAAAGCGCAGCACTGGCGCGGTGGCAGGGTGATCATAGTGCAGGGCTGTTTGTGTGCAGGGTTCAAAGCCATTGCCAATCTGGGCGCGAGTGTCTCCTGTCAGTCTCTGAATAATGGAGGACTTGCCAGAGCCTGTCTTGCCCATGAGCCAGAGCACAGGTAGTTGCTGGCGATGCCTGGTAAGCAGTTGGTCCAGTGCTGGTGTGGTTTTTGGTTCAATGATGGCTTGCAACCAGCCACGCCATCCGGGTAAAACGTTCATGAGGCTTTGCAGGCGTATAATTGTGGAACAATCAGGAACAGGGTAGAGCACTGCGCCATGCGCGAACTTCTCGAGTTACAAACCGGCCAAGTCGCGTTCATTAGCGGTCTCCTGTCAGGGTTTTCTATATCCATTGCAGCTCAGATACTACGTTATGGGATCGACAGTCGCCTGTCACAAGCAGTATTTTTGATGTTTTTAATGTGTTCGCTGTTATTTCTGCTGGCACTGTTTGTCGATGTGCGTTTGAGTATTGAACTTGCCGGTATGCAAAATTTATCCGCACCGGCGTTGGAGCAGGTCAGTGCTGTTCGACGTCTGGGAACCGGCTGTGCAACCGCTGCATTGATTATGTTTATCCTGGCCGCTGGTATGCTTGGCTGGTTAGCGAGTCCCTCTACAGGTGCGTTGACGACGGTGATGACGGCGTGCATATTCTTTCTTTTTTGGGCTGTGTGGACAAGAATCAACACCATAACAGTCTTGTTATCCAACGTTTAAACCATCATGACAGTCATAACTCGCCTACTGGACTTCTTTGAACAGCGGATAGAACCTTTCCCTGATCAAAAGGCCCAGCGCCCTCCTGGCACTCTGGTGCCGTTTCTTTGGCACTACTCCAGGGATTCGTGGCCCTGGCTTTTGACCATGGCGGTGTTCTCTGGCCTCATATCGGTGCTGGAAGTCAGTTTGTTCGGCTTTCTGGGTAACCTGATTGATTGGCTGGGCAATCGCGATCCTGAAACCTTGTTGGCTGAAGAGTCATCGCGCCTGATGTGGATGGGGCTTGTCATTTTATTTCTGTTACCGCTGGCAGGATTCATACAGTCCTTATTGTTACATCAGACAGTAATTAGTAATTTCGTCATGACTATCCGCTGGAAAGCGCATCGTTGGATGCTGGGGCAAAGTTATTCATTTTATCAGGATGAATTCGCCGGGCGTGTTGCCACCAAAGTCATGCAGACCTCACTTGCCATACGTGATGCTGTGCTCAAGGTATTGGATGTGCTGGTGTATGTCAGCGTGTATTTCATCGGCGCGATGTTGCTGGTGTCATCGTTTAGCCTGTGGATGATGCTGCCGTTTGCTATCTGGTTGGTGAGTTATGTCATCATGCTGCGCTATTTCCTGCCGCGGCTAAAGAAAATATCTCGTCTACAGGCCGATGCCCGATCGGAGATGACTGGCAGAGTAGTGGATAGTTACACCAACATCATGACGGTTAAACTGTTTTCACACGCCGGACATGAGGCAGGCTATGCGCGAGATAGCATGCGGCATTTTCTAGGTACCGTGCATCCTCAAATGCGACTGGTCACCGGTCTGAATCTGTCGCTGAGTATCATTAATGCGCTGCTATTGTTCAGCGTGGGCTGTGCGGGCGTCATACTCTGGATGAACGGTCACGTGGGTGTGGGTGCGCTAGCGGTGGGTGTTGGTCTGGTACTACGCTTGCAAGGCATGGCTCACTGGATCATGTGGGAGTTATCAGGTCTGTTTGAAAGCATCGGTATCATCTACGACGGCATGGACATGTTGTCCACGCATCAGGATATTGTTGACAATGAACAGGCCATTGATTTACCTGTACCTGCTGGACGCATACAGCTGGAAGAAGTGAGATTTCACTATGGCAAGGATAAAGGCATTATCGACTGCCTGAATCTGGACATCGCCGGTGCCGAAAAAATCGGACTCGTTGGGCGCTCTGGTGCGGGTAAGACAACGCTGACTAATTTGCTACTTCGGCTTTATGATGTAGAAGAGGGCAGCATACTAATAGACGGTACCGATATCCGTACTGTCAGGCAGGAAAGCCTGCGCAGGCATATAGGCGTGGTTACACAGGATACCTCCCTGTTGCATCGATCCGTATTTGACAACATCGCCTATGGCCGAAAAGACGCAACTATCGATGAGGTGATTATTGCGGCCAAGCGTGCGAATGCGCATTATTTTATTCAGGACTTGGAAGATGGAAAAGGTCGATTTGGATATGAGGCCCATGTGGGTGAGCGTGGTGTAAAGCTCTCTGGCGGGCAGCGACAACGCCTTGCCATTGCCAGAATGTTCTTGAAAGATGCACCCATACTTATTCTGGACGAAGCGACTTCTGCGTTGGACAGCGAGGTTGAGGCTGCTATTCAGGAGAACCTGAGCGCATTGATGCAGGGCAAAACTGTCATTGCCATTGCGCATCGCTTGTCGACTATTGCAGCGATGGACAGGCTGATAGTGATGGATGCCGGTGCGGTGGTGGAGGAGGGGCAACACCATGAGTTGGCTGCTGGTAACGGGCTTTATAGCCAGCTTTGGGCGAGGCAGTCCGGCGGGTTTCTGGATACTACCAACTCTGCTGATTCTGTGGCTTGATACAGTGCAAGGCAGTAGCATTCAGACTCTGAAAAAGCTACAGTGCGTTATCGATTTAAATAATTCTACCCACTTGAATAGCGGCGACTGTCAATGAAAACTGTCTCTTTCACAAGAAAGATAGACGGTAATACTAAACCCTAGTGTTGCATAAAATTTCGAGTCCAGAAGCCTCTAGAGCTGTATATAAGGCGCTGCACGGAATTTTTACTGGATTGAGCCTAGTCACTCTAGGTGAGATCCAGGAAAAATGAGTACAGCGCCTTAGATGCTGCTATAGAGGCAGCGAAGCGGTTCTGGGCCGGAATTTTATGCAACACTAGGGTAAACCCTATGAGTTTCTGGAAAAGCTGGAGCAGGAGTTTGCAGCTGAGCTACCGAATCGTTTGATGCAGACCTTGGGTCGCCTTGAGCACTCTCTGGCTGGATATCAGGTTAGCCGTCTTGAGCACTCACTTCAATCAGCAACGCGTGCCTATCGTGACGGGCGCTCTTCCGACTACGTTGCAGCCGCTCTTTTGCATGACAACGGAGATGAGCTTGCGCCCTTTAGCCACAGTGAAACGGCTGCTTCCATACTTCGCCCATTTGTTGAACATGACCTGTACCAGATTGTGAAAACGCACGGAGTGTTTCAGGTATTTTATTATGGCGAACAACCCAGTCTTGACAGGAATGCTCGTGAACGATTTTTCAATGAGCACTGGTACAACGATGCCATTGAATTCTGTGAAAAGTACGATCAAAACTGTTTTGATCCAGCTCATGAGTCAGAGCCATTAGAATTCTTTCAACCAATCGTTCAGGAAGTATTCAGCCGCGCACCGCGGTTTACTGCAGAAAATTCAGTTTAGCTCTGCTCTGGGGAGGCGGAGTACACCTAACAAATATGCTAATAAAGCAGTTATAGCTGTTCTTCGGAGCCTGGTTGCAAGGTCAGTATTGTAAAATTCAATTTGGACCATACGATGTTCTTGAATTGGCGATAAAGATGCGAGTAGAGCAATCGGCGCTGTTCCGATCGAATAGCGTATCCAAGACGTAAATTCTCTGGATATTCTATTACTGGGTATCCCAGGTAATCATCTGCCGGAGCTTTTTGTGTAAGCTTGCAGCCGCCTATTTGATATCTGTGTCGTTCTACGAACCGTGAGAGCTTGTAAAGCTGGCGGAGTATTCCCGCTAACACGTGTGTTCAGACATGATTAAGAACGAAAGCGCTATTACTGCTCCGCCATCGATACTATCCTATTTGAAGGATGTTCCAAACCTGTGTTCGCTGGCAGGTCTGGCTTGTACACTGCTTGCAATCTGCTTCAGCATTCTTGGTGTCTATTCCGCTGCCATGATAGGAATGGTGTGGGCTGTTGCATTCGATTGGGCAGATGGCTTGATAGCCAGACGAATGAAAGGGCGCTCTGGTGAGGATAGTGCATTAGGTGGACAGCTCGATGTATTGATTGACATTGTCAGCTATGGCGTTGCTCCAGCGATTCTTTTGATAAGTTATGGACATTACCAACCCATTCTCATTGCCGGCGCGTTTGTGATGCTTGCTGCAGGTGTATTGCGTTTAAGTTATTTTGCAACTTATGGTCTGGAAGGTGGAAAGAACTACACGGGATTGGCCATCGACAACAACAACCTGATACTTGTATTCCTGTTCGTATTCGAAAGTATGTTTAGTCATGGTGTGTTCACTGTTATTTTATTTTTTGTCTGCCTTGGACTTGCGGTACTAAACGTCTCGCAAATAAAGACCCCGAAACTCTCAGGTAATCCTGTCAATGTCTGGATTCTAGCGATTTATACGGCATCTTTGACTGCTTTTTATGGTTGGCAGTTAGTTTAGGGTTTAGGGTTTAGGGTTTAGGGTTTAGGGTTTAGGGTTTAGGGTTTAGGGTTTAGGGTTTAGGGTTTAGGGTTTGCTTTGAAATTGCTTGCTCCAGAAAACCAACAGGTAAAAAAATGACAGACAAACCAGTTTTAGTATATACCGTAGGCACCTTTGACCTACTGCATGTGGGTCATCTCGCTTTGCTGGAACAATGTAGTGAGCTTGGCGACGTTCTAGCGGTTGGTGTGGCATCCGACTTTGTTGTAAATTCCTATAAACCTAACGTCCCAGTCATTCCACTTGATCAGCGACAGGAAATGCTCACAGCTTTGCGGTGTGTTGATATCGTACGTCCCTATTATGAACTTGAGTACGTGTCGGCGTGTATAGAGCTGGATGTCAGTATTTTTGTTGTCGGGGAGGATTGGGGGAAAAATCCACACAATATAGATGTAGAAAATTACCTTAAGGCTCAAGGAAAAAAATTGGTCCGGTTAATCTACAATCTTCGTACATCCTCAACCGCCATAAAAAATGATGTTCGGTCTCAGACTGTGGTGCCAGTTGGCATTGTTCCACGAGTTATAACAACACTGGCTGGCTAGAGGCCATTGGTCGCAGAGAGCTGCACCATAGCAGCTACAGGCCAGCCGGCAGCGTAGAAATAGGCGTCCAACTGCCCATCGGTCAGTTGCTCGGCACTTTGGGAATTGTTAACACCAGGGTTAAGTTCTGCCTCGATGATGTTTTCGCGCGTTTCGCTATAGTGTCTCTCGCGTGGATGTAAAGAGGGGCTCTTTGCGGCCCTGCGCTAGAACGTATAAATAATCACCGTTGATTGACGCCATGTTTTGTTCCGCACAATAGCATTGCACTATTCAGTGACACAGAAAATTGCGACTAGTTCTCTGAAATCAAGCAGTTTTTGTAATATACGATTTTTATCTGTCATTGATTATTTGCCCATCTGAACGCCATGAATAGCCAATCTGTTTAGCTGTGCGTTGTGCTAGATCAAGACCTGCAAAGCGATCAACCAGATGCAATGACATGGCAATACCTGATGACAGGCCTGCACTGGTAACAATATCGCCACTATCGACCCAATGTACTTGACGACGCGCACCTTTATCGCCAAGCACAACAGCCAAGTCATCAACATCTTCCCAGTGCGTCGTCCATGGTCGATTGTTCAGCAGTCCTGCCTCTGCAAGAATGAAGGCCCCGGTACATACGCTTGCTACGACGGTGTCTGGTTCTCGGGCAACATCTGCAATACTGCTTAGTAACGCTTTATTTGCCAAAAATCTTTCCACATCTATTCCACCGGGCACAATCAAAATATTACAAGGCATCGCATCTTCCAGCGAACTCTGCGGAACGATGTGCATACCGCCATAAGCGTCAATCGCCTGCCCATTCAGCGATACCGCTGTCACACTGAATGGTTCGGGTAGCCCATCACGAACCGCTAATCGCGATGCTGTAAGAAAGACCTCATAAGGCCCGCCGAAGTCGAGCAGGTCTGCTTGCTCGAAAAGCATGATTGTTATCTTCATGATTATAGTGTGTCCAATAAGGGCGCGGTCTGCAATGACATATAATGGTGGAAATAAGACATTGGCTGAATTAGACTTTATTCATGAGCAAACTTATGACTTTTGTTGTGTTCGAGCAATTCGGATTTCTGGACATCGTGGGTCCAGGAGATGTCTTTTCCATTGCAAACCAGCAGGCAGGAAAAAAACTCTATCAAGTGCAGGTTGCCACTGCTGGGAAGAAAAAAAACGTACAGTCCGAATCCGGGATGCGCGTAGGCATCGATGTAGATATGTCTTCATTGGCCAGCACACATACGCTGCTTGTAAGCGGTGGTGATGGCTTTCAAGAAGCAATACAAGATACTCATTTGTTACGTCACATCCAACGGCTAGCCAAGCACTCAACACGAGTAGTATCGATTTGCACTGGGGCTTTCCTGCTTGCTGAAGCTGGCCTGCTGAATAGTAGACGGGCGACTACTCATTGGGCGCATGCTAACTATTTTCAGAGTAGATATCCAGACATAGATGTGGTTGCAGACGAACTATTTATTAAATGCGGCCAGTACACGACAGCCGCAGGCATGGCCGCGGGTATTGATCTGGCACTGGATATGGTAGCTTTTGATCATGGAGAAGAGCTTGCTCGCAAAACCAGCCAACGCATGGTGCTTTATCTGAACAGGGCAGGTGGGCAGTCCCAGTTCAGTGAACGTCAGCCCGTTGATTCAAAGCCCGATAGTCGTTTTGATAAACTACTTAAGGATATTGCAAAAGACCCTACAGGTAATCTGACTAATCATGTGCTTGCACAGCGCCTGTGTGTCAGCGAACGTCACCTTGCCCGAGTTTTCCGCGCACATACAGGTACTACACCCTCCCGCTGGCTAGAGAGGATCAGGGTCGATTTGGCCCGAATTCATCTTCAGAAAAAACAGAGTTCCATTGATGAGATAGCATTACTAAGCGGCTTTAAATCTGTAGAGACGTTCCGCCAGGCTTTTCATCGCGTAATGGACATGACGCCAGTGCATTACCGAAAATTACATGCCACCAAACGGCAGTAGCTTCTCAATACAGTCTGCCTGTAAGAGGCAACCAGGCTGAAGTAGTTAGCACCCTAACATTAATCACCCTGGTGATGAACAGCCAAACCCGGCGTCGCGCTGTGGAGCGAACGGTTGTTGAGAGGATAAGTACATTGGTTGATGAGCACGCTGTTTTATATATATTGGCAAATGTCAAGCTTGATCAGTTGCCGAAAGTGATTGCTAAGTCAGATTGATTGAATCTTTACCGCTATTCAATGGCAGCGAGACGTAAAAAATACTCCCTTTGCCAGGCGTGCTCTCAACGCGTATTTCACCGTTGTGAAGCGTTACCAGTTTTTTTACAATACTCAGTCCCAGACCACTGCCTTTGTAGTCATCGACTGAATTGAGGCGTGCAAAAGGGGTGAATATCGTGTCTGTATCAGTCATTCCAATGCCATTATCCTGGATAGCAATGATGCAACGATTATTAATAGGGTCGTTTTTATGGCTGATAACAATATCGGGAATATTCTGGTTGTACTTTATGGCGTTTTCGATCAGATTTTTGAACAATAGTTGCATCTGCACCTTATTGCCAAATTCAGTCGGCAGTGAGGTCCGGTGAACGTTGGGGGAAGTGTCTTTATTTTGCTCATACATAATCATGATGCGAAAAAAAATTCTGTCAGATCCACCAGTTCGTCGATGCTACGACCTGCAATGACGTTCAAGGATTTACAAAACATCAGGACCAGAGAATATCGGTTGCTCAGTACAACCTTTCTGTTCTCATTAAGCATGACGATGCCACAAGGGAGAAAGTCGGAGTCGATTTCACCGGGTGCCATCAAGTAATCACTCCAGAAAGTTTATCATAGAGCGTGCGGTTTCTTCCGGATTTGTCATGTGCAGGCAATGTTCCTCTGCCTGGATAATCTTTAGTTCACTACCTGGTATGCGTTGGTGGATATATTCACCAATTATCTCAGAGGCCATAGAATCAGAAGACGATTGCAATATTAGTGTTCGGGCACTGCATTGAGATAATAGCCAGCGATGATCAGAAAAGAAGGTAGCCTTGGCGAAGGTTTTCGCCACCACAGAATCGGTACTACAGAAACTTCCTGTCAGCTCACCGATAAGCGCTTAAGGTGAGTTTTCTCCCATAACAAGAGGAGCAAAGTAGTTAGCCCACCCGATGTGATTCTTGTCCATCAGCTGAATCAGTTCTTCAAGGTCGCTCAGTTCGAAACCCCCTTCATAGTCTGGCAAGTCGTTCAGGAAGCACGGTGATGGACACACCATGCCTAGCTCTGTTATAGCCTGTGGAACATTCGATGATGCGATCATACCGATCATACTGCTGACGGAATGCTCGATAAATGCAACATTCTCAAGCTGAAGAGCCTCAACGATGTAAACATATCTTGCGCGTAGCCATTTAGGCTACTGTACCGCTCAACTGAAAAACTGGACAAATCAGAATTACCCGAACCAACATAATCAAATAACACCACGGTATATCGATCTTCCAGAGCAGGAAGTACAAACCGCCACATGCGTTGATCACACCCAAAGCCGTGAGCTAACATTAGCACCTTGTTACCGGTTCCGTGGACAGTGACATTGTTGCGCTTGCTGATAGCTTCAGCCATTGGGAACCGCTTATTCACAACACGAAGCTCTGACAAAAAGTGAGCATGCTCAGGAGTTTACGGTCATACGGTTTCTCGTAACAGACGAAGGCACGCTGCGCACTATCGGTCAACGTTGGTGAGCAATGGGGTTACTCCGCGATGTGATTACGGCGTAAACTTATTCGGTGTACATAACAGTCCATGATGGTTACTTAATCATGAATATCGGATACGGTACAGTGAGTTTTGTCTCCAGCCCTTTGGAAATGCATGCACTGTACGAGTCGATTTCCCCGTTTGCTTTCACCCGTTTGCTTATCCCTAGATTCAATGAGTGTCTCCGCCAATGCCTGATCATCAAATTCCTGCGAATGCACTAGATAGAGCTCATTCATTCTGCCAAGCCTACGAACTGCGCCTGCCCATACTCATGGCACCGATGGCTGGCGCTTGCCCACCTGCACTTGCAGCTGCGATCTGCAATGCCGGAGGCTTGGGCGCATGTGGTGCACTGCTAATGAGCCCTTCTTCAATTGAGTCCTGGGTAACGGACGTCCGGAGCACAACAAACGGCGCTTTTCAGCTTAATACCTGGATACCTGATCCTGACCCTGCCCGCAATTCACAGCATGAAACTGCAGTACGTGAATTTCTGGGGCAGTGGGGGCCGGATGTCTCTGAAGATGCAGCGCAGGTGTCGCTTATCGACTTCCAGGCTCAATGCGATGCCATGATTGCGGCTAGTCCTCGTATCATGTCATCCATTATGGGTCTTTATCCAGAAGATATTGTCACCCGAATGAAAGCAGAAGGTATTCACTGGTTTGCCACTGTGACAACGGTGAGTGAAGCATTGGCGGCGGAGGCGGCGGGCGCAGATGTTTTGATTGCACAGGGTATGGAGGCGGGCGGTCATCGGGGTGCATTCGATGCTACGCAGGCTCACGCAAATCTTGTCGGATTGTTTTCACTAGTGCCAGCAGTAGTTGATGCGGTCGGTATTCCGGTTGTTGCCACCGGCGGCATAGCGAATTCAAGGGCAATAGCGGCAGCATTGACGCTGGGAGCTTCGGCTGTACAGATAGGTACGGGCTTGTTACGCTCAGATGAATCAGACACGCCTCAAGTGCTTGCAGATGCCATGGCTCACACAAAGCCTGAAGATACCGTTGCAACTTGTGCATTTTCCGGGAGGTTAGGGCGTAGCTTAAAATCTGCTTACACTACAGCGGCCGCTTCTGTTTCTGCACCTACTCCTGCACCTTATCCGGTGCAACGTCATCTCACCGCAGCAATGCGCAAGCAAGCGCTCGCAGCTTCTGACTTATCAAGTATGCAATCGTGGGCTGGACAATCTGCAGCCTATGCTCGCGTTGGTTCTGCTAGTGATATCGTTGACGCTCTTTGGGATGAAGCACAGGAGTTACTGCCTTAGGTCTGGGGACAGATTGTAATTTTATTTTGTCGCCAGCCCTTCGGACTGCGCTCGATAATTCAGTTCTATTTCGTAGCCCGGCTCTTCTGGTTCGTCATCTTTCAAGTCTGCCGGAAATCCGTCGGCAACCACACTAATGTTGCAGGCATCTTCCAGGCGACGAATAATATTGGGCGACCATTCACGCGTGCCGTATCGATCAGCCCCATCCTGCATGATCTTTATCATCAGTGGATTGATTTCCAACGGTACACCAGCACGATCTGCGATCTGTTGAAATAGTCCGATATCTTTGAGCACCAGATCCATCGTAAAACTGATATCTCTTGATCCGTTGAGAATGACTTGACTCTCAGTCTCGTGAACGAACGAATTGCCAGAAGATATTCGAATGGCCTCATAGGTGGTTGCCAGATCCATACCTGCGGCAGCGCTTGTGGACAAGGCTTCACACAGGCTCAGCAGATTGGCTGTTGCCAGATAATTGGTCATGACTTTCAGCACCGATGCTGTACCCAGATCACCTGTATGTAAAATACGACGTCCCATGGTTGTCAACACCGGCAGCAGTGTCTCGAAAGTGGATCGTTCACAACCCGCAAATATGGCAATGTTGCCTGTCTCTGCACGATGACAGCCGCCCGATACCGGACAGTCAGCAGCTTGCCCGCCAGCAACAAAAACTTTTTCAGCAATTCGTTTTACTTCAGCCTCGTCAGTGGTGCTCATTTCGGCCCAGATGGTGCCGGGGGTCATGCCATCCAGTATTCCGTCAGGTGCCTCCATGACTGCAGCGCTGATTGCCGGTGAGGGTAGACAAGTAATGATGACGTCGCACTCTGTTGCCATTGTGGCAGCGGATTCGCCAAAAGCTGCACCCTTTTCAATCAAGGGTTGAGCGGCTGCTCTATCAAGATCCCTGACAGTTATCTGCAGTCCATTGCGCTGGATGCTACCCGCAAGTTTGGCACCAACATTTCCAAGACCAATAAAGCCAATATGCATAGGTCCTACCATTAATCAGTTGAAAAGAGAATCGTGAATGAGGTTGTACATTAATTCCCGACGAGTTACACGGAAGAAATTGAAAACGATCCTCTCATTGGCAGTACGAATAATGCCGCCTCACATTTTCTTGCTTAAACACAGAGTCGTCATCAACTTGCTCTATTATTTCACGAGCCCTGACAGGGGCTGAGGACAAAATGCCTTACTGTTCCGGACTCCTCTGTTTAGCCACCCATGAAACATGTCTGGCAATCGCTGCATCTTCGCGTAAACTCTCTTCCGTAGAAAACCGTGTCCCAAGTTCGTTTTCTGAATACAGCTTATGCAGACCCTTGTGGCAACGCTGGCAAATCATGATTCCAGAATTTAGCTCTTCGCGAGAATAATGTTTGGCGAAGCGCTTGCGCTTATGCAATTTTCTGGGAATCAGGTGATGAAATGTCAGCGCAACGATACGCTGACACAAGCTACAGGGTCCATGTTTTATTCGACGGTTCAAAATGTCAGGTTTGTATCATATTTGAATCATATGCTATCTCACTGCTTTCAAGCATAATCAAAACAGGTAAGCTTGTTAACGCTGTGCGTTAGCCTGACGGATAAGCCTGCTGCAACAATAAGGCAATCAGTCCGGTCCATCCTGTCTGGTGGCTAGCACCCAAACCTTCACCGGTATCGGCATTAAAGTATTCAAAAAATTGATGTAAACCTTCTTCAGCGCCTGTCTTCAATTGTGCGTTAGTGCCACACCAGGCAGGTTTTTTATCGTCCTCAAAGCTGAATAAACGAATTAACCGTTGCGTAAGATGGTCGGCAACCTGATCAAGGTTCATGATATTTTCTGAACCAATGGGGCATTCGATGGTAAAGCTATCACCATAAAAAGCGTGGTATCGACGAAGGGATTCGATAATCAGATAATTGATTGGAAACCAGATGGGCCCACGCCAGTTGGAGTTGCCACCAAACAAGTCTGTTTCACCTTCGCCTGGCTCATAGCTTATGGTAAGTAATTTACCATTGTCTGTGGTATACGAGAACGGATGCTCCTTATGTACTTTGGACAATGAGCGTATGCCGTAGTTTGATAAAAACTCATCCTCATCCAGAAGATACGTTAACACCCTGGTAAGTTTGTATCTGTCCATGAACGATAACAAGTGATGGCTTTCTACGCCGCTGGCTTCCAGATTGGCAATGCTGCCAGCAAGTTCAGGCCGGTGCTCCATCACCCAGCGCATGCGACGGGTGAAGTCAGGAAATTTACTGTAAACCTCATCGTCAATGATTGACACGGCAATAAGCGGCATAAGGCCAACCAGGGAGCGTACCTTGATTGGTGTTTGTCTGCCATCGGGTAAATCAAGTCGGTCATAGAAGAATCCATCGGCCTCGTCCCATAGGCCGTCGTGCTTGTCGTCCCCATTGATGGCATAGGCTATCTGCAGATAATGCTCCAGGAATTTGCTGGCCATCTCCTCGTAGATCGGATTGTCGCGTGCCAGTTCAAGTGCGATGGTCAGCATGCATTGCGAGAAAAACCCCATCCATGCGGTGCCGTCTGACTGGTTCAGAACACCTCCGGTTGGCGGCTCTTCTGAGCGATCAAAAATACTGATGTTGTCCAGACCGAGAAATCCACCCTCGAATATCGAGGTACCATGTGTATCTTTGCGATTGACCCACCAGGTAAAATTCAATAGTAATTTCTGGAATATACCTTCAAGAAACGCACGGTCTGGTGCGGCACTTTCCTGAGCCATGTTATAGACATTCCACGCAGCCCAGGCATGCACGGGCGGGTTGACATCGCCGTAAGCCCATTCGTAGGCTGGTAGTTGCCCGTTAGGATGCATGTACCACTCACGTGTGATGAGTGTGAGTTGCCGCTTGGCATAGTCCGCATCAACCATGGCAATTGGCAAAGTATGAAAAGCGGTGTCCCATACGGCATACCATGGGTATTCCCATTTATCTGGCATCGACATGATGTCAAAATTATGCATGTGTTGCCAATGAACATTGCGATCATCGTCACGATGCAGTTCGGTATTCGGGTCGCCCTGCAGCCATTGCTGAACATCGTAGTAGTACAGTTGCTTGGACCAGAGCATACCGGCAAGAGCCTGTCGCTGAACTTCCTGCAATTGTTGCGGCACCGCTGATGATTGTATGCCAGCGTAGAAAGACTCCATTTCCTTTTGCCGTTTGTCAAAGGTGGGCTTGAAGCCTGCAAAGGGACGTGTTCGGGCATGCTTGCAAAGTCGAAGTTGAAATGTCCGCGATGCGCCCGCAGCAAGAGCGGTCTGGTAGAGAAGTCCTGCTTTAGTACCGCGCAATAATGGGTTGATAGCGTCTGTTTTATTGTTTACCAGGTAGTCGTGAAATGCATCTTTTACGTAGTTTGAGGGGTTTTTCTTACCGTACAGATGTTGATAGTTTGTCTCGTTGTCAGTCATCATCAGTGCCGGACTGCCTTGCCAGTAAAGGTGATAATCACCTAGAGCTGGATGTTGCGCCCGAAATGATTTGCCCAGATGTTCGTGTTCCTCTGCCGTAATGCAGGGCATGCTCTCCACGTCACTCATGGGACCATTCTCATAGCCCCAGCTCCACGTATTGCGAAACCACAGTTGAGGAATGAGTGATACAGGCGCTGACCTTGCCGCCCGATTAGTAATATTTATGCTTATCAGAATATCATCGACGGCTGCTTTGGCGTAGCTCACTTTGACGTCAAAGTAGCGATTATCCTCAAAGACTCCTGTTTCACTTATTTCAAACTCGCGATCAGCGTAGCCACGGGCTGCATTCTCTGCGCGGAGCTGCTCATACGGAAACGCCTGCTGAGGATAGTGATAGCGCATGCTGGCAAAACTATGAGTTGGCGTACTTTGCTCGTACCAGTAAAGCTCTTTGACATCCTCCCCATGATTACCTTCCGGACCACTTAAGCCAAACAAGCGCTCCTTGAGGCAAGAATCCTGACCATTCCACAATGCGATACTAAAGCAAAGGTATTGGTTACTATCACAGAAACCGGCAAGCCCATCTTCGTTCCAGCGGTATGTGCGACTTTTGGCATGGTCGTGGGGGAAATATGCCCATGCACTGCCGTCGCTGCTGTAATCTTCACGGACGGTGCCCCAGGCGCGCTCTGCCAAATACGGGCCCCAGTGTTTCCATCTGGCGCGCTTGCCAATGTGCGCGTTCAATCGTCGCTGTTCAGTGTTTTGCGCGCGCTTTAGTAGCATGGCGATTCAGGTGTCGGGTGAGGGGCAGCAGTGGAGTAATGCAAGTGTATCAATTAACCGATAGTGTTATGCAGGACTCATTGCAAGTCTTGTGCGACAGTGACGAGTTACTTGCCAATATTTTCCGACAGTATGGTCAGCCACCACTGTGGGCCAGAGCTCAAAGCTTTGCCACATTGGTTCATATCGTCATGGAACAAAAGGTATCCCTTGCCAGTGCAGAAGCTGTGATGAAACGTGTCAAGGTTGTGTGCCCTGGGATGAAACCCGCTAATTTTCTACAGGTGCCTGAAGCGGAACTGCGGCAAGCGGGTGTCAGTGCCAGTAAGGTATCTTATTGCCAATCGATCGCTCAAAACCTGGTTTCCGGTGATCTGAACCTGGTGGCTTTACGCAAGCTTGATAACAGCGATGTTATTGGGAAACTCACAAACGTTCGTGGTATCGGTCCATGGACAGCAGGCGTTTATCTGATGATGGCTTTACGCCGCCCCGACGCATGGGCCAGTGGCGACAGAGCACTGGCGGTCAGTTATGCTGAATGTGCAAGGCTTGACGAGGTGCCCAGCTATGCTGAACTGGATGATGTCGCTAGCGCATGGTCGCCACATCGGGCAACAGCTGCGCGCCTTCTGTGGCACGCCTACCTGAAAAAACGTAATAGACAGTGAAATTTCTGGCGGTAACGGCTCATAAAACAATGAACTATGCAGGGTTTATTGTTTCACAAACCCTGATTGCCAGGTTTCAGGTGTTGCCAATAAAACGGTTTATATGCTCTGTGAAATCATCAGCGTTCATAAATCCAACGACGCGCGCTGCGGGTAGCTCTGTTCCCAAGGCATCATAGAAAATGATGCCGGGTGGTCCGAACAAATCGAACTGCTTCAACATGGCCTGATCTTCAGCATCGTTGGCTGTAACATCGGCTTGAATGACAATGGCGGTACTTAACAATTCTTGCACTCTGTCATCAGAAAATGTAAAGCTCTCCATCTCTTTGCAGCTTATACACCAGTCAGCATAAAAATCGAGCATGACTGGTCGTCCCTGTGCACTTGCCTGAGCAATAACACTTTCCAGGTTTTCCACGCTTTTAACAGTTTGAAAGGGAAGGGCGTGATCGCTTTGCATGGCTCCCGTGCCCGAGCCACCCCCAGCCAGTGCTCCCAGTGGGGTTGTGTAGCTTTTACCACCTGCTAAAGCGCCTATGAGCAAGGCCACGCCGTAGATTGCCACGACAAGCCCGGCACCTTTGCCGAAACGTTGCCATCCGCCGCTCTGCCGTGACATGGAATCAGTGGCGCCCAGATAAACGCCGCTCATGACGGCAATGATGCCGTATAAACCCATAGTGATAGTGGTCGAGATAAAGCGCGAGATCATGTAAACGGCCATGCATAACATGAGAATGCCGAATATGTGTTTTGTGGTATTCATCCATGCGCCAGCCTTGGGTACCAGCCTGCCAGCTGATGTGCCAATAAGCAGCAAAGGTGCGCCCATACCCAGTCCTAATGCGAATAGAGCTGCGCCGCCGACAACTGCATCACCGGTTTTTGCAATATAGATAAGTGCGCCTGCCAGAGGAGCCGTTACACACGGTCCGACGATGAGTGTTGAAATAAACCCCATAGCCGCAACGCCGCCTACCTGACCGCCGCCTTGCTTGTTCGACCAGTTAGTTAGCTTGTCTTGAATTCCGGTGGGAATTTGCAGCTCGTAGAATCCGAACATGGACAATGACAGCAGTACAAACAGAATAGCTATTCCAGATAGAACAACCGGATTTTGCAAGAACGCCTGAACGTTGTAACCAGACAAGCCGACGACAACTCCCACTATCGCATAAGTGCTGGCCATGACCAGCACATAAATCAGGGAAAGCTGAAAGGCCCGCCCCGTAGTCAGCGATTGACCTTGTCCCACGATCAGACTGGAAAGGATAGGGATCATGGGCAGTACACAAGGTGTGAATGCCAGTAACAAGCCAAGACCGAAGAAGGTGGCAATCGTTAACCAGAGGCTGCTGGATGCGAGCAAGCTGGACAATCTGTCTTGCTCGGACTGCGCTGGTGCCGTTGCAGTCAGTGCTTGCCCGCCGTCGCCATCGTTATCACTATCATCATAGTTGGCATCAGCGCTCGCTGCCAAAGGTATCAGAGCACTATTCCTGGCAGCTTGGCCTTCATCGTTGCCTTCATCGGCTTTGAAACTTACCGGTAATGTGGTTTTGGACGGTGGGAAGCAGACGCCGATATCTGCACACCCTTGATAACTGATTGTCAGCTGCCCATTAGAGCCTGCCAGGCTGTTCGCAAGTGCCGAATCGGTATTCAGAGATATTATGGCGTCAGCAGAGTTGCGCAGTACGAAAACGTTTCCAAAGAATTCATCAAATTGCTCAACTCCTTCACTAACAGAGCTACCTGCTATCTCTACACCGGAATCGGATTTCAGTTCAAAGGCTAGCTTGTCACGATAAAGGTAGTAGCCTTCTTCAATAAACCAACTGACGTCAATAACTGTTGTGTCAGCGCTAATAATTTGCGGAAGGTAGGCCAGTTCCGGCGGAAGCAATTCGTCTGCGCTACCTTGTAATTGAAGCAGCTTGTCAGAGGTTTTGGCAGTTGACTGAGCAATTTCACTGCGAAGAGGTGAAGATAGTTGCTCGGAAAAAGTCCCTTTTTTTATGGATGCTGCTGGCTGCTTTGGTAGGTCGACATCAAGCGTGGTAGTCGTCGGTGGGTAGCACAGGCCGATATCCGCACAGCCCTGGAATTTTATCGATAGAGACAGATTTTGTGCCGAGGCAGGAGCCGTATAAGGCAGGACGATGACCGTCGAGTCTCGAAAAATTGCCTGTTTGCCAAAATAGTCATCTTCCACAACACGGGCTTCTGCGAATACTGGCTCGCCAACACTAGCGATACTTGATTCACCTATGCCAATCAAAGCATTCAGAGAACCTTCACCGGGTGGCGGAGCCTCATCATCGTCTACCGAGAAGTACAACTTGTCTCGATAAAGGTAGTAACCCTCTTCAATCGTAAATTCGATATCAATGTTCTCTTCGCTAACGTTGACGAGCTCTGCCGCAAATGCGATTTCCGGAGCCAGGGGCTCTTCACCGCCGAATAGATTTGCATAGGCAGGTAAAGCCGCACCTGAGGCAATCATGCCAAGTATCAAAGTTGCGCACAGACGCTGCCAAAGGGGCAGGCCCTGTAGAATATTCTTGTTCGTCATATCAGTTCTTCACGACCCACTGACAGCCGTCGGAAAATAGGATGTTCGCAAGATAATAGCGACAAAAGTCTGCATGAACCTGACTGGGTAGCCGGAAATACTTGTTCCATATCCAGAGTAAAGTCCTGTGTGGATAAAATTGCAATCATTGAACTGTCATGGTTTGCTCAAAGGGCTCAGGTGTATGCTCTAATCCATGGAGCGGCCCCAGGCGTCCAGGCGCAGCTACGACTTTCAAAGCCCTCCAATTGAAGCATGACTTGTAAGAGGGTATTTGCGTCAATAGGTTCAAGTTACATCGAAGGAGTTGTAAATGCCGTACGCACTCATTTTGTTTATTGTTATGCCCATCGCTGAGATCGCCTTGTTATTGCGGGTGGGAGCTGCGTTCGGTTGGGTGCCAACGCTGCTTATCGTGATCGCCACGGCCATCATTGGCAGCGCCATGCTCCGCCAACAGGGCTTGGCAACACTTGACAAAGCTCGGCAGCGTATGGATGGCGGTGAGATGCCAGCCCAGCAACTGCTTGAAGGCATCATGATAATGATCGGTGGCGTTTTGCTGCTGACGCCCGGGTTTGTCACCGACGCATTCGGTTTTCTGTGTCTGATTCCGTTTACGCGGCAGTGGCTGGCGTCCAGACTGTCGGCGCGTGCCATTGTCGGTTTTTCAGCAGGAGCTCGAACGTCGGCGGCTGGTGGTTCTCCCTCGATGGGGCGGCCGGGCCGCGGCGAGTCAGAGAGTCGTCGCCAGGGAAATGACTCAGGCGATATAATAGACGGCGATTTCAAACGTATTGACGAGGATTGAATTCTCCCGCCCGCAAATTTGACTGAACTGGCTGAACTGGCTGAACTGGCTGAACTGGCTGAACTGATGGGTTTGCGCGCTGGCAGGAGCCCGCCCGAGAATTACGGTCGAGGCCGAAGGCGCACCGCGAGAGGTTTACGAGGAGAGCTGGCTAGAGACATCCCCGCAAAAATATCGCGCTGTCGGGGGACCGCCTCCGGTACGATCAGCTTGTTCTCGGAAAGGCTTCCAGGCCTGTACTAACAAATAACAGTGTTACTCCACAGCGCCATCCACTGTGCTTTGCACGAGTCGATGCCTTTTTTTATAAAAATAATTACCTCCAGGGGGTTGATATTGTGATCGTGAACCTTAGAATTGGCACTCCTCGGTTGAGAGTGCTAACACTTCAACCGATTTAGTTCCCGTACTAGCCCGCAGGGTTGGTTAACAATTAACAAATTCGGAGTCGTACAAGTATGAACATTCGTCCGTTGCATGACCGCGTGGTCGTCAAGCGCATGGAAGAAGA
>ENA-ORXR01001317-ORXR01001317.1-marine-metagenome-genome-assembly--contig:-NODE-1317-length-26681-cov-77.282326_pt1 | contig 26681 bp, 28 predicted proteins | sample MGYA00237866_ERZ511479 | MGnify/ENA metagenome assembly ERZ511479 | reverse complement strand
TGACGACCCGTAGTGAATCTTACGTTAAAAATTATTATATTTGATTGGCAGGGTTTGGAAAATGCACAGACTGCCGTATTAAGCCAAAAAAATACATAAAAAACTATAAATGCCTAAAACATTCAACAATAAATTATAGCCGAAATATAACCCTACTACTCATATCTTACCAAAGCAAAACATATTTTATTTTAAAATAAAACCAACTACTTTTAGAATAATAAAAACAAAAACGTATATTTGTTTTATATTTCCACACTACATCTCAATAACTATTATGAAATTTACGATAGCAGTTACCATACTAACAATATCTTCTCTGTCTTGTATGAGCCAATTATCAACTAATTTCCCTTGCTATGCCATTTCAAGTATCGGAAACGACCAAGTATTATTTGGTTTTTCACCAGAGGAGTTAGCATGGTTTAAAATTAGCTCCACCCAAACAAACAATATAGTAACCATAGCTGCCGACAGCGATAACAAAATATTATACGCTTTTGAAAGCGGCACTACCACCAATGTAGCAGGCACATTTGGTATTTTTGATGCAGCCACAAGAAATTTTGTTCCAATTGGTACACCCGGAAACGGCAATGGAGATTATGGAGAAATATTACTCAACAATATAACAGGTTTAGCATATAGTAATGCTACTAACACCGTGTTTGCGGTACACAATATTACCGAAAATGACGGACAAACCAATGATTTATTGTTTCAAATTGATGTATCAACAGGTAAAGTTTTAACCAATACAATGCGAAACAACTTCGGTTTCCCTTCAGATTATAGCATAATAGAGGAAGTTTTTGATGATGATAATTTTATCAAAATTTTTAATGTAAAAGATATTGCCATAGAACCAAAAACTGGCGATTTGTTTGCCGTTTACGCCTACCAAAATTCTAATAGCCTCATAAAAATTATAAATATGGAAGATGGTACAATAGAAAAAAGTATATACGATGTTTATGAAGAAAATTTGCAGGCATTAGCCTTTACTTTTAGCGGAAACCTTTATGCAACAATTGGCGATAACGCTCCCAACCAAAACAAACTTTTATATATTGATTATAGTAGCGGAAACACCACATTAATAGATGAGCCAAATTTAGATTTTAAAAGCTTTGATTGCTTTAAAAATGATGTTGATTTTGGCACCTGCACTGCAGACCAATTTGTTTTAAAAAATACCATAGCATCCGGCATATATCAATCGGTTACTGTAAACGATGATATAAATACCGAAAACCGTATAGAAGAAAACAGTACCGTAGTTGTTGCAGCAAAAGAACTCATTACTTTACAAAACATATTTATTCCTGCAAGTAGCAATTTTATTGTTGAGGTTAGGCCTTGCGGGCTTTAAATTTAACATTAACTAATGCTTAAATCTTATCTTCATAAAAATATATTAAACATTATATTTGCAAATAACTACTGTAGTACAAGGGTAAATTACGCCTTATAATTTGTTGAAACCGATTTACAATAAATAAGTATACAATAATTAACGTGTTTGTGTATGATTAGTGGCGTGTTTAAGCACCTAATTTAGCAAATAAAAACCGAATAGAAAATCTGAGAGGATTTTCGTAAGTGGGCGAGAACCAGCAATTAATTATATACGGTGTTGGCAGTAGTATTTAGTTTTCTAATATTTTTCTGTATTTTCTTTTTACAGATTTAGAGTTTTTAAGACATTCAATTAGTGAAATAAATAGCTCATTTTTCATTTTACCCCATATTTCATAGTCGGTATTCTCAAGAGGATAAATCTCTTTCAAAAATTCCATCTCATAAACATCTATTTGATGTCCATAAATATGGGTTTTAAAATCAAACATTTTTCCACATTCAGTTATTTCAATTTCATTAGAAAAAACAAAACAATTCAGATTGATTGAAGGAAGTTCTATACATCCATTGTCTATCTCCTCTTTTTCAGGAATTAAATCTGTTCTTGTTGGAAGTGATGCTAAAATATTTTGTTCATCTTGATTTTTTAAGACAACGAAATATTTTGGCTTTGCAGTATTTCCGTTTTTAAAATAAAAAGGGTCAAAGTAAATTATGGTACCTTCTTCAAACATTTTAGTTTGATTCTATAAAATCACTATAAACAACTTTTTTTCTTTCATCGTGGTTTATTAAAGAAGCCATATCAATTAATAACTCTGTATTATTTATTTCTTCTTTTTCTAATAATTCTAAAACAGAATTTTCTTTAGCTGTATTATGCCAAGGTGAATTTTTGCGGTGAGTGTAATAAACTAAATCTTTAGCTGTTTTATCTCCAAATTGTTCAATAACAAAATTTAATAAATCAATATCATTATCTGAAAATTCATCATCATTAAATTCTACAATAGGTTTTATTACTGTAACACCTTCTTCAGAAGTTCTTTTGATGTAATTTTTAAGCAGTGTAGTTTCTGATGATAAATCAATAAAAATTTCTTCTGAAACAGGACCAAATTTCCAAACTTTATATTTTAAATTGAAAAAAGGTATTCCGCTTTTTTTAATTGATAGTTCATCTAAAATATAAATAAGTTTTAATGCTTTTGTTTTAGATAACTCACCAATCTTTTCAGAAAGGTAAATAATTGAATTTCCAACTTTGTCTATTTGGTCGTTAGATAATTTTATGTAAGACATTTTTTCCACATTGCAAAAGTACAAAAAAATAAATTATAAACAATCTGTTGAAAACTATAATTTTCGTCTGTTATATTACTGCCAACAAGTTTATATAAGTAATGCTACCAAAATAAATCTACATTGTGTCTTTACCATTTTCCGATATACATCGTTAAAAAGCCTCGCCTTAACCACACTAAGTCTGTGTTTTTTGCCTTGTCTATCAAAAAAATGGTTTTAACATAATTGAAGATTTATTTTCTCCGCATTACTAAATTAAAAAGTAGTTCACATTTTTTTAGAAGCGAAACAACCAACAACAAAAAAAACACCCGTCTCGCTTTCCGCTCAAATTGCCTTACGCAAGCTCCAGGCAATAACCGCTGCAATCGAGGCTATTTTAGAGGCTTCGGTGCTTCGTAGAAAACCTTACTCAAACATTAGCTAAAAATCCATTACTTAATTTCAATCATCCGCATAAAATTTTAATATAAACTCACCTCAAAACAAGTAGAATTGCTTTGTGCGTGTTGAAAAACGAAGGCTTAGAGTGGCTAAAACAAGGCTTTTCAACTTAGTATATCGCAAAATACCTTTGTCAGCTGGTCAATTTATTTTTTTCTCATTTCTAAAGCCCATCATAAAACAAATAAAAACGGTAGCCTTGAGAAACATTATTACCTACAATTATTTTGCCTGAAAGCTAATGTAATTAAAAAAAAAATTACCCCACGTGTCATATTTTGCACCTTTTTAACTACTAATACAACTAAAACAAATAACAATAATAGTTAAAATGGCCAACACCAAAATAGATGATTTTTTTTTAGAGTTGATAGAAAGCAACAAAAACCGGATTAATCGGATATGCGCTGTATATGCCAAAAACCGAGAAGATCAAAAAGATTTGGTACAAGATGTGTTGCTGAACATTTGGAAAGCCTTGCCCAACTTCAAAAATTTGGCTAACATCAATACTTGGTTATATCGCATTACTTTAAATGTGTGTTTGCGCTCAAAGTATGAAAGTAGTCAGAAAAATAAAATACAATTAAACAGCATCAAATTAAAACCTTTTGTGGCTGAACCAAAAAATGTAGCGTATGAGCAGCTTTACTATTGTATTGGGCAGTTGCCTGAAACCGATAAATCGATCATCATCTTATTTCTGGAAGACCTGCCTTACCAACAAATTGCGGAAATTATTGGGATCAGCGAAAACCATGTAGCCGTAAAAATTAAGCGCATCAAAAACAAACTATTGAAATGCCTAAGCACTAACCAACAAAATGCACAAATATGAACGATAAGGATTTAAAAAAAATATGGAAGGATGCGGCATTCAATGATCGCCTTCAATTAAATCATCAAAAAATATTAACCGACATACATACAGCCAATCAAAAATTGGATAGACAAATTAAATGGAGAAACGTTAGAGAAATTGTAGCTGCTATAGTAGTAATAATTTTCTTTGCAATATTCTTCTTCATCACTATAAGTAGTATAGTAAAATTTGGTATCGTTTTATTAATACTTGCTGCACTGTTTATTATTTGCAAATTACTTCAAGTACGCAACAAAAAGCAACCTAACGGAATTGCACTAAGTATTAGAGACCAATTGATTCACCGAAAAAATTATCTAAAAAAAGAACGAGCCTTACTTACAAATATATTATATTGGTATATATTGCCACTTACCATACCAGCCATAATTATTGAGATTGGTTTTGATACTTATAGACCTGGGTATTGGTTGAGTGCTGTATGCTTACTTGGCTTTATATTTTGGCTTAACCAAAAAGGAGCAAAACAATTCGACATCTATATTGGGCAATTGAACAAAGCTATTCAGCAATTGAATATAGATTAATTTTTTTTTTGAAGCGATACATGCAACAGGTAAAAAAGGGGCTTTCCTTTCAAATGCTATTGCTTTGCTTCAAATATGCGCTGCAAAATAGCATAAGCACTTAAAAACCCTAAGCGAGGCTATATTTTTAAGCGCAGTTTTACTGCACCAACATAATATTTATATAATTTTTAATTAAAAATAAATTTCAAATGAGATCATACATTTTTATCATCATTAGCAAACTTATACTTTTACAATTTTTAAATTATTCATTTGCTCAAGCTATGGAGCATACAAACACACTTGAAAAACAAAACATCAGTTTTACAAAAAAACAAGTCAATTTAGTTAAAGTGTACTGTACCGAGTTTCCAAAAAACACGAAACTTTCTATTGGATTCATTAAAAATGGGGAGGTTCAATTTTATGGTGTTAAACGTTTAAATGATAGCCTTAGCTCAATTGTTAATCACCAAAACGTATTTGAAATTGGTTCTATCACCAAGGTTTTTACCGCTACCTTGTTGGCTAATTTTGTTGTGAACGATCAACTCAGTTTAAACGATAGCGTCTTTGATAGTTCAGCTTACAAATTAGCCGCTGACACAAACATTAGTTGGCTTCATTTGGCAAACCATACTGCAGGCTTGCCTCGTTTGCCTTCCAATTTAAATTTACTTACCATAAATCCGAATAATCCTTACAAAAATTATGGAGAGAAAGAGCTGACTGAATATTTAAGTGTAAAAATAGCGCTTGAACAAAAGCCTGGCGAAAAATATGGCTATTCAAACTTGGGTGCGGGTGTACTTGGCTATTTGCTTTCTAAACAATACAACAGCACATATATAAATTTATTAAACAAGCATGTTTTTTCAAAATACGGCATGCTTAATTCTACCGCTAATCAATCAAAATTAATACAGCCACTAATAGTAGGTTTAGATGCTTTGGGTAAACCTACCTCAAATTGGGATATGAATGCTTTGCAAGGTGCTGGGGCAATTTTGTCTACCGTTGAAGATTTATCGAAATTTGCGTTAGCTCATTTTGACACCACAGACAAAGCACTGGCACTTACTCGCCAAAGCACTTTTGCCATCAATGAAAATATGGATATTGGGCTGGCTTGGCACATCTTAAAAAACCAAGATAACTCTACTTGGTATTGGCACAACGGAGGTACGGGTGGTTATACTTCTTCCATAGCAATAGATACCGCAACTAAAAATGGAATTGTTATTTTATCTAATGTTTCCGCTTTTCATGCAAAAATGGGAAATATAGATTTGCTTTGTTTTGCTTTAATGAAAACATTGAACTAGTAAAGAGTGCAAATATAAATGATAAAAACATCGCTCAATTCACTATTTTTGGTTATCAGAAAGATAATTCATATTGATATGGATGCCTTTTATGCATCGGTAGAGCAGCGTGATTTTCCAGAGTTGCGGGGCAAAGCTATTGCTGTTGGCGGTGGCGGTAGGCGAGGTGTTGTAGCAACAGCTAGTTACGAGGCCCGTAAATATGGCGTACATTCTGCAATGCCAGGCTTTAAAGCAAAAAAGTTATGCAGTAATTTAATATTTGTAAAACCTCGCTTTGAGGCATACAAAGAAGCATCGCAACAAATAAGAGCTATTTTTAAAAACTATACCGATTTAATTGAGCCACTTTCGTTAGATGAAGCTTACCTTGATGTTACTGAAAATAAAAAGAATGAAGCGTTAGCAACTGTTTTGGCCACCCAAATACGTGCCGAAATTTTCGAGCAACTTCAGTTAAGTTGTTCTGCTGGTATTTCTTATTGTAAATTTTTAGCCAAAATAGCATCTGACATAAAAAAACCTAACGGACAAACGGTAATAAAGCCGCACAAGGCAGCAGCTTTTATTGAGCAGTTGCCTATTAAAAAATTTTATGGTATTGGTAAAGTAACCGCTCAAAAAATGGAAGCAATTGGTATACATACTGGCAACGATTTAAAGCAATTGAGCGAGCTAAATATGGTTAAAAATTTTGGTAAGATGGGCCGATTTTATTACAACATTGTTAGAGGCATTGACGACCGCCCGGTAAATACAGAACGTATTAGAAAATCAATTGGAGTAGAGCGAACTTTGGCCGAAAACTTAACCGAGCTAAGTGAAATTATTAATCAATTGAAAATGTTGTTATCTAAATTTTTTGACCGCTTACAAAGAGCCAACAACTACGGACGCACCTTAACTCTAAAATTAAAAACTGCCGACTTCCAAATTATAACCCGAAGCATTTCAAAAAACTATTACTTAAAAGATATAGCCGAAATTGAACAACTGGCCTTGCAACTGCTACAACAAAATGCTGATACTTTTGAAGCCATTCGCTTAATTGGCCTTTCTACCACCAACTTAGAAAAAGAGGCCCAAGCCGAATGGAAGACGAAACAGTTGCGATTAGATTTTTGAAATAGTTAGTCCCGAATAAAAAATCCCCATTACCAAAGCAATGAGGATTTGTTTAAACTGAAAGTGGTTTGTTGTTTTCAACAAGTTGTATAATAAATTAATGCCCGCTTACTTTGTTATCATTACCTTTTTAGTAGAATTAATATTTGAAATTGAAAAAGAATTTTAAAACATTAGAAGCTACTTGTGATATGGGCATTTTATGTTATTTGCGAACACATCAATACGAAAAAGCCAATCAAATTTCGGCATTGATGGATGAAATTTGGAATGAATTAGAATTGAAAATTGAAGATGGCAAGCTATTATGGTACACGCATACTAACAGCATTTTACATTGGGTAAATGCGAATACCAAGGCCTTAAACAATTGGTTAAACAGGGGATTAGCTATTGCCCGTTCTAATAGAGGCAGAGCTTTTTATTTCGGCATACGGATGTTAGATTTAATTACAGATTTGGATAATAAACAATTGTTTTCATTTATAGAAAAATTAGAAGCCTTACAAAAGACCTTGCAAAACAATACACATTTAACCAACTTCGAAAAAATAGTACTTCATCATTTTAGAGCATTTTACAATATTGAATTGAGCACTAAAAACATCAACCTAAACAAAACTGAAAAGACCGTATTGATGCAACAAACCTTTCAATCTTTAAAAAATGATTTACTGAAACTCGAATTTACTAATTTACCCATTAACTATGTTGAAGTGATGCTTTGGTGCGAAAGTCATCTGCAAAACAAAACGATAAAAGAAATTTTTGAGATGGAAGGTTAAATAAACAGCCACAAACATTTAAATAAAAAACGCTACACCTACTTTACAAACAAGGTTAGCACCGCAGCTAAAACTAACATTGCGCCGCCCGTAGTAACGCCATCCAATTTTACGTTGCCCAAAAAACCAAAGGTCGTATTTTAAATGCCCCAAAAGCTTAACGTTTGTTTTTCTTTCATTTTTTTTATTTAGATGCTTGATATTTATAAAAAGCATCATACCTGTAACCTTAATTTTATGAGCTTTTATGCTTTTTATTTCATCACTCTTTATGCTACTTAATAAAACTTACTACTTATTACGTAATGATGAAAATGGAAATTTCTTAAAATTTAAAACTACTAATAAAACAGGTATTAACAAGGGCAATACCATACTTTTATAACGACATAATGCGCCCAAATTTGGAATGGTTAAGCCTAATAAAATATAATAAAATATTACGATACATAAAACATAAACCACTATTGGATGTTTAAAATACAACTGCCACTTGCCCCAAAAAAGTGATACGAATAACAGTAAACTTATTAGTAAGGTTTCTATACCAGCAAAAATTTTTATAACGGTATTATGTGCAGAAACATCTAATAATGAGGGCCTTAACAAAGTTGAAAAGAAAGCGGTTGGGCTGTTTTTGACCAAGCTCCAGATTGAAGGTTCTAATTTCGGAATTTTCATTTCGGCATTGCCTGCTCCAATTTTTTCAAAATATTGTTGGGTAGCAATAAATTCGTTTATAGGGTTTAAACTGGGTTTTATAAAAACAAGTATTGCTAACGCAATTGCACACAGCCCGTAAACGAACGCATATTTTGCAAACACTTTTTTATTATTTAAAGATAGATATAAAGCAATAGCTGTTGGTATAATAATGGCGAATAAGTATAGCCTAACAAAGGCTAACAAAGTAATGCTGATTAGTGTAATAAATAGTAATACAAAGCTAAATCTTCGCTGATGGCATTTTACTACAAATAATGTAATGAAACCGATACCACAAATACTTATGGCTTCTTTATGTATGCCCGAATACCAAAACACTACAGAAGGTGCCAGAAAAATACCAGCTAAAAGCAGGTTCTTCTTATCCTCAAAAAAATAAACGAAAGCTTTGTATAAAGCAGTTAAGCCACACAAACCAAAAAACTGCCAAAATATTAAGTGCAAATAATAATTGCCGAAACCAACAAAACTTAGCAATGCATTAATTCTTACCAAAGTAAAGGCCGAGGTATCGTGCCAAAAGCTGAGCGGCTGCACATAAGTTTTTAAATACGCTGAAGGCGCATAACCATTTGGCCCAAAACAAAGTTTAAAAAACATAGCTCTGTTTTCGTAATAATAAGAATGTAAAATTTTGCCTCTATTTACGTAAGCTAAAGCATCTGCATCAACATAAAAATATTGATGAATAAAGGCATAGGCAAAACCTGCCATTAACTTGGCTATAAATATAATTGTAAGCCACTTAAAATTAATTCCACTATATTTAAAAAATGGAAGCGTTTTAAATAAAACAATTATCAACAGCACATAAACAATAAACAGTAATATGGTCACGCTTAAAATGTAAAGTTTTTATTTAAGAAGTTTAAACCTAATTGCATCTAATTATTAATTAGTAGTTTTATAAAATAAAATTGTAAATTATTTTGAACGATGGGAAATCTTAAAATAAAATATCTTATTATTTTTAGCACCTTATTTATAAACTGTTATGGCCAAAAAGATGGTGATACAAAGTGCGAAATATCAACCAATAATGTTTCGCAAGCGGAATATGATGAAGCCATAAAAATTTGGATGGAGTGCTTAGTGGCCGAAAGAATAAAAGAAAAAAGCAAAGCAGAATTGTACAACGATATTAGCGGTACGCATATAGAAGGTCCGTATTTGTTTTTAGAAGATAAAATGTCGGATGTTTACTTGAGTTACAAAGCATTGTCAGCAATTTTAAGCGATAAAGAACTTAAAGAGAATCTCCAATCAAACGATCCAGCAATAAAATACTATAGCTTTTGGGCAGTTACCGAAAAAGAACATAAAGACGTTTTTGAACTATTAAAAACCCTAATTAACGATACCACCAAAATTTCTACCAATATGGGTTGTATTATAGATGCCATAACCATAGCAGATTTGTGTATTAACAGGGTTACCGAAAAATACGTACACGATGATGTTGATTACAAACCCAAAAATTATCAATTGACGGTAACCGAGAAAGCCGAATTAGACGAGTTGGTATTAAATTCGGATTTAGATTTGCAATACAAGAAAACATTATTAAGTATTAAACAAAAAACAGATTAGTATAATTTTATGGCAAAGCTATTCAACTCTATAACAACAGAACATCGAAAATTTATTGAAAAACAAAAGATTTTTTTTGTAGCAACGGCTGCTAAAACAGGTAACGTTAATCTATCTCCGAAAGGGATGGACTCGCTAAGGGTAATTAATGAAAACCAGGTGGTTTGGTTAAACTTAACTGGTAGTGGCAACGAAACTGCTGCACATTTAATACAAAACAATAGAATGACTATTATGTTTTGCGCCTTTGAAGGTAAGCCTTTGATTTTACGCTTATATGGAACTGCTAAAATTTTTCACCCAAGAGATAATGAATTTCAACAGTATATCAATTTGTTTGAAGAAAATGTTGGAGCAAGGCAAATAGTAGAGATGAAAGTAAATATGACACAAACATCGTGCGGTTATGCGGTACCTTTTATGGATTTTAAGGAAGAACGTACTATTTTAAATAATTGGGCCAAAAAGCAAGGAAAACTTAAAATTGAAACCTACTGGAAAGAAAAAAACACTACAAGTATTGATGGCTTTGAAACAAAAATTATTGAAGATTAAAAGTATATTTACATCCTCATTAGGAATGATTAATTAAAATATAATGGACACTTTAATATGGATTTTTCAAGGCATTTTATGCTTTGTATTTCTTGGTTCGGGCATTTTAAAGCTATTGCTTAGTAAAAATGAAGTAATGGAAAAGGTTGGAGATGCTATTTCTGACATTTCGCCTACTCGTATTAAATTAACCGGTATGTTAGAAATTTTGGGCGCTATAGGCATTATTTTACCAAAATTGTTAAATGTTTTGCCTATGTTAACGGCATTTGCTGCCTTTGGTTTGGGCTTAACTATGTTAGTGGCAGTGGTATTAAATTTTAATTTAAAAGATTATAAAACCGTTTGTATAAACATGGCTTTAATGGCAATGGCAATAAGCGTGGCGGTTTATAGTAGTTAGGTGTTTTATAAATTTTTGATATGCATAAGTCGAAAGGCTGCGAACATCAATCAGCTATTTTGATTATTTTTTACCCTTTTTCAAAAGGGTTGTTCTTTAAATCTTCATTTAATATTGCAAAATTTAATTGGCCATTTTGTTTTTCAAGATGCGTCAACACAACTATCGCTTTTATTAAACGTAGCCCACTACTTTTAGGTTTACCTATTATTTGTAACAAAGTACGCTGCTTGGCTGCGGTTAGTTTATCAAACAGTTGTGCAGCCTCTGCGTTTTGATGCAATAGTTCTTCCATTTCTTTGGGCATGGGTACGCCATACGTGTTAGTATCTGCTTCTAAAACAACTTTTATAGTTTTGTTTAACTGCAATTTTAGTTGTTTACACAGTTGTGAGTTTACCATTATAAAATGCCGCCCTTCACCCATTGACATAATTGCAGCTTGCCAACTGTGGGTGCCATTTAAAGTGTAAACTATGCGCTTAATATTTTGGTTTAAAAACCATTCTGCCACACTTTTTGGCAATAAAATATAAAAACTATAAGTATTGCTGTTACTATTTAATATGTGTCCGTCAAACTGTTTCATAATTTATAATTACGAACACAAGTTAGTTGAAATTAGCAGCTACTTAAAATAAAAATATGCATATTTAAGGAACTGTTAACCATAAATTAATGTTCTAAATATAAAGCGTATAGCACGATAAAAATAAGTAGAAATTTTTACTTTTTTGGGGAACTAAAGCAAGCGAATTAAAGTTATTTACATTCAATTTAAAAACAATAAAAACATAAAATAATGACAAATTTAACAAACACAACAAACAGCACAGACTTGAAGCAACAAAATTTCGATAAGTCTCAAAAAATGATGCCAAACTCTAACTATTTTGCAGGTAGGTTTATTAACAGACCAAGAAGAGCCAATAGAGTGAGGTAGCCAAATTTTAAAAAATAATATTCAATTTAAAAACAATTAAAGCACATAATAATGACAAATTTAACAAATACAACAAACAGCACAGACTTGAAGCAACAAAACTTCGATAAGTCTCAAAAAATGACGCCAAACTCTAATTATTTTGAAGGTAGGTTTATTAACAGACCAAGAAGAGCCAATAGAGTGAGATAATCTATTTTATAAAAAAATAACGGAGCACCTGCTTTTTATAAGGCAGGTGCTTTTTTTATGATGGTATTTAACGCCTATAACTTACCAAAATAATTTCGGTAGAGCGAGGTTTCCGCAATAACCTTGATTGCAGCGGAAATCCTTTTTGTGGAGCATAGCGGAACAAAAAGATTGGAGCGGAAAGCAAGACTTTCGTTTGTGCGGGTGGTGTGTTTCGTTGCTAAATTAAAAAATATTATACAAAGCTTTTCTTTATTTGCGCCAACAACTGCTCGTAAACTACTGGGCTGGCAGCCAACATTTCGCTTCTGCCCATAAAATCGTTTCCACCAGTAAAATCGCTAATTATGCCACCTGCTTCTTTTACTATTAAAGCGCCAGCTGCAACATCGTAGGGTTGTAAACTGTACTCAAAATAGCCGTTGTAAGTGCCATTGGCAACGTGGCATAAATCTAAAGCGGCCGAACCTAAGCGGCGCATTCCCATACTGTTGTACATTACATATTTAAATACTTCTAAATAAGCTTCTACCTTATCGTAATTGTAAAATGGAAAGCCAGTAGCAAACAAGGCTTTTTCAAACGAGTGATTGCTTACCTGTAGCTTTTGCTCATTTTGAAAAGCACCGCCATTTTTTGTGGCAGTATAAAATATGGACAATACGCAATCGTACACCAAGCCTAACAAAATGTCGTTGCCATTAACCAAGGCTACCGAAACACAATAAGCGGGCACGCCACGCAAAAAATTTGTGGTGCCATCTAAAGGGTCAATTATCCATTTTAATTTATCGTTGCTTCGGGCGGTGGTTTCTTCTTCGGTATAAAAACCGGCTTCGGGCAAAATTACGTTTAAGCCTTCTACCAAAATTTCTTCGGCAGTTCTATCTACCTCACTTACTAAGTTGTTTTTAAATTTTTCTTCTACATTAAGTTGAGCTTTTTTAAAACTCATTTCTTGTATGTATCGTCCGGCTTTTTCAATTATTGGTTTTGCTTCTGCGAGCAGTTTATGTAAATCCAAGTTTTTTAAATTTAAAGTTATGTGTACAATTGGCCACAATAATATATAGCAACAAAATTAGGCTAATTAATGCGCCAATGCGGTAAATAAGGTCTGTATATTTTTGGTAAAAGGTTTTGGTAAGATGCGTTTTAGGCACTAAAGCTTCAATTACGCCCGCTTTATTGTTGGGTAAATAATCCATAATTCCACCTGTATTGCTAATTATTGCCGAAATGCCAGAGTTTGCCGAACGTACAACATAGCTTCTATTTTCAATAGCCCTTAACTTGGCTATATTTAAATGTTGGTTTATTAAAGGGGTGTTATCAAACCAACCATCATTAGTTAAAATTATTATAGGTTTATTTTTGTAAGATGCTTGAGCGGCAACTGCTGCACCAAAAATACTTTCGTAGCAAATAGCTGTAGGAAATTGAGCTTGAGTTGCGTAGCCGTGTTTTGTTATTGAATGGTAGTATTTTTTTTCGAAGCTTGTGGTTTTGCTGTTAAAAAAATCTCCGATAACAGGTAATATTTCTGTGCCTGGCACTAGTTTTTGCTTAATGTAAAAAGAACGATTTTCCTCACTTTCAAATACTGCGGTATTAAATTTTTCTTTTTCTTTGTTAGTAGCATAAGCCCCATAAATAAGCTGCCCGTTTTGTTTAAGATATTTTTTTAAAAACGAAACAGGCGAATTGTTACTGGTACTATCTTCTAAATTAAGTATGGTTGAAAATGTGGTTTCGGGTAAAACAATATAGTCATATTCTTCTTCGGTTAGGTGTTGTAATATTGGTATGATGTGATCTTTTGTTATTGCATTGTTTTGCTGACTTAACTCGGTTAGCTTATATTGGTAAGAATTTACGTTGGGCTGTACAATCGCTACTTTGTCTTTTTGGTATTTGATAAGCGTGTTTGCAAAGCCCAACCAAAGTGATACCATAACCGGAATTATTATTAAAGCTGTTACTCCAATAAGCTTTTTTCTGTTCATTATTTTAAGGGAGAACCATTGTTCAATAAATAAAAACAGCAATAGGTTAACCAATAAAATCCATAAGCTGCCGCCTGCTGCGCCGGTATATTCGTACCATTGTACTAATACAGGCTGCCCAGCTAAACCGTTGCCCAAATTTAGCCACGGCCAAAAGCAATTGGTGTTTACCGTTAAAAATTCGAAGCCTAAATAAAAACTAACAAAAGCCATGTAGCCTACCATCTTACCAAAAAAATTACTACTAATATAAAAGGCCATAAAAACGGCACTTAAACAAAGCGTATGATACAGCCAAACCGAAAGGGCTTTTAAAAAGCTGTATTGAGCCAACCAATAAGTGCATAATATAGTAAACAACAAAAAAGCGACAAACACATATTGCAGCAGTTGGTAGGTTGGTTTTTTATTTTTTGAGAAATCTTTTTGCAAAAAAAGTAACGGCACAAAGGCCACAAAAAGGCAACCGAATAATATATTGGAATGCCAGCCAAAGGCAAATAGCAAGGCAGCTAATAAACTTAATGCCCAATTTTTACTTGTAATGGTAATAGTAGTTTGATTTTAACAAAAGTATCAAAACTTTACTGTATTTATTTGCCCGCAGCTTTTAAGGAATTACGCAGCATCATTTGCTATAGTTAAAAGCCTACTGGTGGGCGAATAATATGCCCAACAATGCCAAAGGTTATTTGGTGGTAGTTTTCTAATATTTCCTCAGCAGCAGGTAAATTACCAACCATATTAACCTTAGATATACTTTTTATTTTACCGTTATATTTTAGTTGTAAAGCTATTGATTTTGAAAGCAACAAGCGGTAAGTAGCATTTACACCTAACTTTGAATGTTTACTAAACCAACCTAAGTCACCATCATCAAAAAACCAACTTTTTGAGGCGTCTAAACGATCATCCAATTCATAAGGCCTTTCATTATTTGAACTTAGCCCCTCTGGAAAAGCAAAATAAGATAATATTGGCGTGTACAGTTGCAATACCAAATAATTATTTTCATTTAAATAATAATCGGTTATTAAAGTAATATCGGCAGAGTATCTGCCATAGTCTAGTGCGGTGTAAAGATTTTCAATAGTATTTGTAGCTGTTGTATTGCCCATAAACACCTCTGCATTTAAGCGCATGCCTAATAATAGTTGGTTTCTAATCATACACGCGGGGTAGTAGGCAAAAACCTCACGAGCAAAAGTATAGTTTAAATTTAAGGTGCTTGGTTTAATAAAATTAGTAGTAATAGGAGTGGTTAAACCTTCATCATTTAAGCTATTGGCGAAATCAAACTCTAAAATATGACGATTATAACCAGTATTGGCCATTAAACTTAAACCACCAACTTTTAATTTGCCTTTAAAGTCGCTATACTGCGCAAATGAAACACCGCCGTTTAAACCAATATCAATAGTGGGTAAAAATTCTTGCCGTTGGGCATTGCTAATGAAAACGGCAAATAATATTGTTGAAATTGTAAATAAAAGTCGCATTAATGTATCTGTTTAAAAGTGTTAAACGTAAAATGTTGAATAATAAGTATTTTTGAGCATAAATATATAAAGCTTTAAATTGCATATAAAAATAGTAATCGTTTTTTGGCGTAACAAAGCGCAAACATTAGCCTTAGTTAATGAAATATATAAATGGCAAAGCATTAGCTTTGAGTTAGTTTTAGTACAAAACCAATGCAGCGAAGATGCTTTCCCCAAGCTAACACCAACTAATTTACATAAAATAGTAGTACCAGAAAATTTAGGCTTTGGTGGCGGTGTAAATTTGGGCTTAAAATTACAAACCAATAAGCCAAGCGATTATACCCTGCTACTAAATACAGATGCTTTTATTGAAGAAGCTGAACTGAATAAGCTATTGCAGTTTTTTAAAAATGAAGAACGTACTTTTTCTGTTGCACCAAAATTAATTGAAAGCAATGGAACAAACAGCAAAACTTATGTTGGTGGCTGCAATATTGCAAATAATGTAAACACCCGTATTTTAGAAAGCCCGGCTACTACAAATAAAAAACATATTGAAGTAGATTATAATATTGGGGCAGTTATTATAATTAGCAATCAAATATTAAACGAAGTGGGCTATTTAGATGAAGCTTACTTTTTTAGTGGCGAAATTGCAGATTGGTGTTATAATGCCCAACAAAAAAGTTTTAAAAATGTTTGTTATTTAGATGCAGTAGCGCAGCATACCGTTGGCGAAAGCAAACTTAGAAAGTCACTTTATAAGTATTACAACTTTCGCAATCGGTTTTTATTTATAAGAAAACACGCGGAGTTTAAAACAGAATTAAGCAACTGGTATTTTCGGCTTTTTAAAGAGTTGATTTATGGTTTTGTAACACTTAACTTTACTACCATTAAAACAATGTTTATTACCATTATAGATGTATTATCGAAAACCACGGGCAACCAAAACCATAAGTTTTTATGATTGAAAACTTAGACATCAAATTATTTAATCCACTACCAAAGTTTTATTTTGGCAACGAAAAACATTTGTTGGTACAAGGTTTTGTTAATAATTTAGATCGTTTTAAAAACTGTAATTTATACATTAATGAAAAACAGATGGCAGTTACCAAGCCAGATGTACATTACAACAAAACTAAGCAAAAGGTTTGTGCTAATGTTTTTCAATTTATGGTGGCCTTGCCCAATTTTGAAAACCAAAGCTTTGTAAACATTGTCTTAAAATTTTTAATTAATAATAAAGAGCGGAAAGTAACACTTGCTGCCATTCCTATAAAAAAAACACTTGAAAAATTTGATACAGAAGAGGCGGAAATGGTTGCCATTTGTATGCCCTTATATCAACCTAATTTACAATTGTTTCAACAGCAGTTGCAATCAATATTAAAGCAATCTTACCAAAAAATAAAAATTTTTATACAAGATGATGACTCTTCGCCAGCAATATTTAAAGAAATAGAAACCTACATAAAAGCATTTCAAAATGTTTACTTATTTAGAAATGAAGAAAATATTGGGTTTTATAAAAATGTAGAATTGCTGCTTAACAAAGTTGGGGACAGCTTTGGATATGTTGCTTTAAGCGATCAAGATGATGTTTGGGAGTTGGATAAAATTGAACAACAGGTTGCATTTTTAAAGCAGCAAAAAGCGGACTTGTGTTATACCGATTTAAAAATTGTTGATGTTGATCGCAATATTTTACAGCCAAGTTTTTGGTTGGGTAGAAGCAATCATTTGCAAAATGCTTTCGCCTTAAATTTGCAAAACGTAGCAACCGGCGCAACTATGTTGTTTAAGCAAAGTGTTTTAAAACAAGTATTACCTTTTCCGCAACATACGGGTAAAGTTTATCACGATCATTATATATGTGCGCAATTGCAAAACAATGTGCAGCACAAAGTGGTTTATCTAAATAAGCCATTAATTAATTATGTGCAGCATGGCAACAATGTAACAGGCTTTTCGAAATACAAAGTCGAAAAATTTTGGCACAAAATATTTGGTGATATCGCTTTTATTAAATTGTTTTGGCAATTGGTTTTTTTACAAGATCTTATAAAATACGAGCCATTAATTTTAGCCGCTAGTAAATATTACTACATCAAATTTGTGAGAGTAAAATTATTTTTATTACCTCAACAAAAGCTTTCTCACCAACAGTTTTTCAGTAATTGGGTAACAATAAAAGTAGCGCTTCAAACATTTTTTTTATCTTACACAAGGTATTTTAGCAACTTAAAACTAAACCAATTTGATGCAGTTGCTTACAAAAAAATAGGAATTCAATTGGCATTAAAACTGCGGCATTTGCGGTACAAGCAATGAGTAAGAAAAAAGAGATAAGGCAAGAGTTAACAAAAATTCATAGTGAAAAAGCACAATATGAATTAAGTAAATTAAAAAATTCTTTTAGATGGAGATGTGGTAACGCTATTGCTCGATTTGTAGAATTGCTGTTATTTAGAAAGCCAAAAAAGTTGGCCATAGATTTTATTGAAGATCATTTAAAAACAATTGACGAACTTAATAATGCGGTGTTAGAGGGGTTTGACAATAGCTTTAAATTACCTGCAACAATACAAGCAATTTACTTTTTAGTTAAAGAAACCGATGTTAAAAACACAATATATGGTGATCCGCATGTGGCCAACGATTTAAGGTGGGCATTAAAAAAGCGGTTGCCAAATACTGATGTTTTTTTACACGAGTATGACAAAGCTTTTTCTGTAAATAAAAATGCTATACTTATAAACATGCTTTGGCATACTAATTTGCCTGCGGCAGAAAATTATGGTTTAGCCATAGCTTGGATAAGAAATTACGCTGACAAATGGATTGAAAATTCAGATTTTTTGAAATACGATATTTATTTATGCAGCTCTCAAAAAATAGTTGACTTTATAAAACCATTAACCGATAAGCCTGTTTACTTGTTTGCTATTGCTGCAAATATTGATCGGTTTAAACCAACTGACCCAAGCACCAACCAAATTGTATTTGTAGGCAACAAATGGAAAGAAGAAAGAGCGATTGATCGTTTTTTGGATAGTAATAAACACACAGTTGAGACTTATGGCAAGGGCAGAAAAAACGATACAATTAAAAATGAGAACATTCCGCAATTATACACCAATAGTAAAATTGTGTTAGATGCTGCTAACGAAACTACTTTAAAATGGCAATCGCTAAACAGTAGGGTTTTTAATGCTATTGCTAACAAACGGTTGATAATTAGCGATTCTTTAGCTGCCACTAAGTTGTTTAAAACCGAAATACCTGTTTATAATAATGAGGTTGAATTAAAACGTCAAATTTTATTTTACTTAAATAATGAAAATGCCTACAAAGAAAAAACGGAAGCTTTACTAAACGAACTACAAAACCACCATACCTTTAAACATAGAGCGGAAACGCTACAACTCATTTTGAAACCAAAAATAAATATTGCTATTAAAATTGCAGCATCGGTACAAAATAAACAACAGTTTGGCGATTGGTATTTTGCTAAAAGTTTGGCTAAAAATTTTGCGTATTATGGCCATCAAGTGCGTATTGATTGCAGAGAGAATTGGGAAAACACCGAAACTTTAAATGATGAGTTGGTTATTGTTTTAAGAGGTTTGAAAGCTTTTCAGCCGCTTAAAAACCAAATCAATTTGTTGTGGTTAATTAGTCATCCGGAGTTGGTTACGGTAACAGAAATGCAAGCGTATCAACATTGCTTTATTGCATCTAATTTTCATTATAAAAAACTACTACAACAAAATATTACTAATATAAGTTTGCTGCATCAATGTACAGATGTTGATCTTTTTTATTCGATAAGTGAAACTGAACCAAAAATAGATGCCTTGCTTTTTGTGGGTAATAGTAGAAATGTATATAGAACAGCGGTAAAATATGCTATGGAGTTGGGCATACCTATACACGTTTATGGTGGCGGTTGGAAACAGTTTATCCCCGCAAAACATATAAAAGCAGAATTTGTGGCCAACGAAAAATTGAATGAGTTATACAATCGTTATTCAATTGTTTTAAACGACCATTGGGATGATATGTTGAATTATGGTTATGCCAGTAACCGTATGTTTGATGTTACCGCAAGTGGTGCTGTTTTACTAAGCGACCAACCAAAGGCAACTGAAAAATTACTTAATAGAATTTACTACTACAGCGATAAAGCATCTTATAAAGAAAAGATTAACGAAATAAAAAGTGCCAATAATTTACAAAACCGAAAGGGCGCACAACAAGTATATAATTTTCACAGTTTTAAAAATAGGGCGCAACAAATATTGCATCAATATTACAAAATAAATGAAAAGATGGTTTGAAGTTAATTTTGGTAAACAACGAAATTATCGTACCAAAAAATTTAACCTTTTAATTATTGGTGCGCAAAAGTGTGGCACCACCAGTTTGCATTATGCGTTAAGTCAGCATCCTCAAATTTATATGACGCATCCTGTAAAAGAGCCAGGTTATTTTTTACCTTATCAATACATGCAGGCTTACTATAAACCTAAAAATGTGCATTTCAAAAGCGCTAAGCAATATTTTGAGCATCACCTATTAAAAGGCTATGCTGGCGAAACTTATTTTGGCGAATCTTCAACCTTCTACACTACCAAACAATGGGGCAATTTGGTTTTAGCAAAAAAAATTAAAGCTTACAATTCTAAAATGAAAATAATTTATTTGGTAAGAAATAGGATTGACCGCATTATCTCGCACTACTACCACGAAAGGGTTAAACATCCTAATTTAAAGTTTCAACAATTTTTAAATAATAATGATGAGGTTTTTGAAATTTCGATGTATTACCAGCGGTTACAGCCATATTTAGAAGTATTTGGGCAAAAAAATATTTATATCATCTATTTTAATGAGTTGGTTAACAACACTACATATACTTTAAAAAAAATTCATACATTTTTAAATGTGCTACCTAATTCAGAATTGACTAACTTCGGTAAAAAAAACGCTAACACATTAAACAATTTTAATCAAAATCAGTTATTTAAACAACAAGTTATTGACCACCCTAAATATGACGATTTATTATTAGATGATCAACTATTTATGCACATCTCCAAAACCAATATTGCAGGGCACGGACGCCTTGTATAACGAAATTGAACTGCTAAAAACTAATTTCGGAGGGCAAATTCACAGCTTATTTCCATTTAAAAAACCAATATCACGTTTCCCCGCTTTTTTGTATGGTTTTCATAATTTTAATACCATAAAAAATTCCGCTTCAAATAGCAAACTCAACCATATTTTTGCACCTTCTTTGGTTTATTTACCCGTATTAAACCTCCTTCCAAAACCTTTAGTTTATAATATTGTTACCAGCATTGGTAAACAGAGCAAACTTTTGCCAAAATCATTTATTAATAAGTTGGCTGCTTTAGTAGTTTCTAATGAAAGAGATGCGGCCAACTTACAATCAAAAAATTATGAAAACGTAACTGTAATAAAAACAGGTATCGACATTAACCCTTTTACCAAACACCAATTAGCAGTTAACAGCACTTTTAATTTACTAATGGCATCTGCCCCGTGGGAAGCAAAACAACTGGCAACCAAAGGAGTTCGCTTGCTACTTTCAACATTGCAACAAACTAATAATTTGCATATTACCTTGTTGTGGCGCAATGTGTTAGTGCCAGAAATTAAACAACTGATTAATGAGTACAATGTTGCCGATAAAGTAAGGTTGATTAATGAAAAAGCTAACGTAGCTCAATTACTAAAAACCGTGCACGCTACTGTTTTATTATGTAAAGATGCTAGTGTAGTAAAAGCTTATCCACATTCGTTAATTGAGTCGCTTATTAGCGGCAAACCCGTTATTACCTCCACTCAAATTGCCATAGCCGATTTTGTACAACAAAATAATTGCGGTGTAGTATTAAAAGATTTTAATGCCACCAGTTTAATAAGTTGCATCAACTATTTAAAAAATAATTACAACCAATATTGCAACGCTACACTTAATTTAGATGCCAACAATTTTTCTAATAAACAAATGTTGGCCAACTATAAGCAATTGTATAATAGCTTAAATATAAATATTTAGAAAAATTACTACCTCTCATAAGTTTATAAAAACAACAAATTAGGTTGTAATTTTTTTTGAAGCGAAACAATAAAGCCACACAAAAACTTTGGTCTCGCCATCCGTTCAAATACCATTTTTAAAAGCCCTTTAGGTAAAACCCAAACACCCAGCCAAAATGGTATAACCACTTCTGTCGAGGCTATTTTTAAGACGGCAGTTTCTCATTGATATTTTTTATTTTTTTGATCTCCATTGATCGTATTCTGCAGTTAAGCCTTTATCCCAATGATGTCCTCTTGTTAATACTTCTTCCTCAATTACAGTAAACCTTCCAAACACTTCTTCAGTTACCTTCAACACAATTTCTTTTTCAAATTCTTTACAAGAAAAAATATCAATAAAAGCAGCACGCTGCTTTACATAAGTATGTATGGCCGCATGCGATTCGTATAATAGAATTAAACCAGAACATCCTTCCTTTAATTTTCCGCTATTTTCATACCCAACTAAAGGCCCTGCCATAACTCGCATTCCAACCCTGTTAACCAATAATTTTAAAAAATCAGAAATTACAGTTTCATTTTTTAAATCAATAGAATTTTCAATATTTCCTATTCTTAACATAAGATGTTTACCGTAAGTCATCTATTCACATTATTTAACTCCATTTTAATTGCACAAATTTCCATATAAAATTCTACAAACAAAATTAACTAATCTTTTGTTACGCTTTATTTATTTTTAATCATACCTTAAAAAACAAACAAGTATAACCCGAGGTTTTTGCATTAACTACCCAAATCTAAGGGTTTCTGTATATTTGCTTTCAAAATTTATTATTTGCATAACTTAATAAACTGTAAAATGAAATTATTATATATCTGCTGCCCCCTTTTTGTGCTATTTTCAATTGCGCAAACGGTTGCGCAACATTCCCATTCTTCTAAAGAAAAACACAACCATTTGCACTTTGTAGAAGAACCACATTCTTATGCACAACCAAACGAAGCTGCCATCAAACATTTAGATTTAGACATTGCTTTAGATTTTTCGGCAAAAATTATAAGCGGTAAAGCCACTTATCAAATTGAAAACAATAATGCCAAACAAATTATTTTAGATAGTAAGTTTTTAAATATTACAAAAGCAGAAGCCGATGGAAAGGAAACAACATTTTCACTAAGCGAATTTGATAAACAGTTGGGCCAAGCCTTAACAATTGATATTACGAAAGAAACCAAAACGATAACCGTACATTATGAAACCACCGACAAAACAGAAGCCTTGCAATGGTTAAGTGCGCAACAAACCACCGATAAAACACACCCTTTTTTGTTTACACAAGGGCAAGCCATTTTAACCCGAACTTGGATACCGATACAAGACAGCCCGCAAATTAGAATTACCTATAATGCCAAGGTGCAAGTGCCCAAACAATTGATGGCGGTAATGAGTGCAGAAAATCCTACCAAAAAAACGGAGGATGGCCGTTATACTTTTAAAATGAAACAAGCCATTTCGCCTTACTTAATTGCCTTGGCAGTTGGCGATATTGAGTATAAAGCCATTAGCGATAGAACAGGTGTTTATGCCGAAAAATCAATGTTAGATAAAGTGCATTACGAATTTTCGGATATGGAAAAAATGGTGGTAGCGGCCGAAAATTTATATGGAAAATATGCTTGGGAGCAATTTGATGTAATTGTATTGCCGCCCAGTTTTCCTTTTGGTGGTATGGAAAACCCGCGCTTAACTTTTGCAACCCCAACCGTAATTGCTGGTGATAAAAGTTTAACTTCTTTAATAGCGCACGAGTTGGCACACTCGTGGTCGGGCAACTTAGTTACCAACGCCACTTGGGATGATTTTTGGCTAAACGAAGGCTTTACGGTTTATTTTGAAATGCGTATTATGGAAGCGCTTTATGGAAAAGACCGAGCCAATATGTTAGCACATATCGCACATCAACAACTAAACGACGAAATAGAAGGCTTTAAAAAAACGCCAGACGAAACCAAACTAAAACATAATTTAAAAGGGCGCAACCCCGATGATGGAATGACGAGCATACCTTACGATAAAGGGTATTTGTTTTTAAGAACAATTGAAGAATTGACTGGCCGTGAAAAATTTGATGCCTTTTTAAAAACCTATTTTGAAACACATGCTTTTTCTACCATGAGTACCGAACGTTTTATAGTGTATTTAAATGAAAATTTGTTAGATAAATACGGCTTAGATTTTAATACCGAAGAATGGATTTATACCGCCGGTTTGCCGGCGAATAAAGCCATTATCCAATCTGATAAATTAGATAAGGTTGAGGCCGTTATTCAGCAAATTGTAGCAAGCAATAAAGTGGATGCCACATTAACCAAAAATTGGACTACACAAGAATGGGTGCATTTCGTAAAAAACTTACCGAATAATATTACCATTGGGCAATTAACTTTAATTGATGATGCTTTCGATTTAACCCACTCGAGCAACTCGTACATTGCTATGGTTTGGTACGAAAAAGCAGCAACCCACAATTACCATGGCAACGAGGTGGATAAAAACATTGAAGATTTTTTAGTAACGGTTGGCAGGCGTTGGTACGTTTCTACCATTTACAAAGCTTTTAAAAATGCTGATAAGGTAAAAGAAGCTTTAGCCATTTACACTAAAGCTCGCCCCAATTATCATTCGGTTACAGCCAATACTATTGATGATTTGTTGGGTTATAAATAAGCTTAAATATTAATTAAGCAAAAAATTATTTAACTATGTTGGTATAGTTTTATAGCTAGTAAATTGGCTACATCATAAAATAATGTATTTAAAGATACATTATTTTATGATGTAGGATAGGTTCCCCGTATTTATCTGTTGTAATAAGGCTAATTAGTTTTAACCCACTCAAATTGCGTTGTAGGGCTTTTCTCTTAATTCCCGACCATTACATTAAATAAAAATGAACCTTAAAATAAATATAGTTTTGATATTCGTTTCAATAATTACAAACCTAACTTTTGCATAAGTAGGCCCCTTGCCTTAAGTGGTTATTCAACCCAATGGCACCAATGGCGGTCTTTTTATAGAGCATGTTTTAGCCGATGGTTCGCTACATCTGAAATAGAAATTGCAAACCTCGGCGATGATAGCGTTTATATTTTTTCTGCTGGTAACACTAATTTTCAAGCCACCAATTGCGGTGTGTATAGTTTTTTCTCACAAGTACCAGGCAACGATGGTTTTCACTCTGCCGATGCTGCTCCATACGCACAAAAGTTTAGAATACCTGTTGAAGAAGAAAAAGAAGTGGCTTATAAAAATGCATACCTTAAACCTGAAGCGTATAACTTACCTTATAACAATAGCTTTGATTATATAGAGCGGACTGCAAAAAAGAACACCGTTGAAGAAAAAAAGTAGCGACAAAGTAGTATCACTATAAAATTTTTACAATGCATTTATCTAAGACTATAATCGAGTTAACTGTAATTTAATACACTTTGAAGTGGTAAGACATTCTATCAATTGAGTGTAGAATTGCAGTTAACTATCTGTATATTTGTCTTAATTTTTAATCATAAAATTAAAACAAATATGAAGTCGATTAATTTTTTATTAGTTGTTATGTTAGTTTTCCTGTTTTTTACAGGATGTAATGATGACATTACACCGCTTGACCAATTACCTATAGAACAAGCCACAAATTCGGGCAAGTTAGATCCTATTGAAGAACAAGAAGTTGATACGGATGGAAAAGACAATGATTTTGATGGCGTTTTAGACAACGTTGATAACCCATCATTATTAATGAGACCGGTAGTTGCTGCAAATGGAGATACCATAGAACTTAATTGCGACAACAATATTGCAATCAGTGATTTGCCACAATGTATTTTAGATGGTATTGCCGTAAATTATCCAGATGCAATAATTGATGAAGCAGAAACCTGTAACAAATCTGATTCATTAGTTACTTATTTCGAAGTTGAAATATCAGATTCATTAGATACGGAATTGTATTATGCCGTAACTAATACAGATGTTTGCGAAACATTAACTGTAATTTCCGATTACGATTACGATGATGATGGATATAATGACGACGACGATGATGGAACTGATGGATCCGACGACGACGACGATGGAACTGACGGAACTGACGACGACGACGATGATGGAACTGATGGATCTGATGATGATGATGATGGAGCTGACGGATCGGACGACGACGACGATGATGGAACTGACGGAACTGACGACGACGACGATGATGGAACTGACGGATCCGACGATGACGACGATGATGGAACTGATGGATCTGACGATGACGACGATGATGGAACTGACGGAACTGACGACGACAATGATGACGGATCTGATGATGACGACGATGATGGAACTGACGGATCTGACGATGACAATGATGACGGATCTGATGATGACGACGATGATGGAACTGACGGATCTGACGATGACGACGATGATGGAACTGACGGATCTGACGATGACAATGATGACGAATCTGATGATGACGACGATGATGGAGCTGACGGATCTGACGACGACGACGATGATGGAACTGACGGATCCGACGATGAAGACGATGATGGAACTGATGGATCAGACGATGATGGAACTGATGGATCTGATGATGATGATGATGGAACTGACGAATCCGACGATGACGACGATGATGGAACTGACGGATCTGATGACGACGATGAAGAAGAAGGAGATGATGACGATGACGAATAGATTTAAGTAATCTTTCTAAAATAGAAGCCCACATTAGTAAACTAATGTGGGTTTTTTATGCAGCACTGCAAAAGCGAACGTTTATAGAAATGTTAATTTTGTTGTTTCTTTGTAAGGCTGTTACCGATGCAATAAAAGATACCGTACATTAAAATGTGTCTAAGCCACTATTAAGGAAAAAAGGTTTCCAACAATTAACATTTATTTATTATT
>ENA-ORXR01001316-ORXR01001316.1-marine-metagenome-genome-assembly--contig:-NODE-1316-length-26685-cov-12.772211_pt1 | contig 26685 bp, 37 predicted proteins | sample MGYA00237866_ERZ511479 | MGnify/ENA metagenome assembly ERZ511479 | reverse complement strand
AGCGGCTTTGCTCGTTTAGCAAAGTCTTTGACGAAACGTCGATAGACATTGCACATCCCCAAGAAGCTTTTAAGCTGAGTCTTGGTAGTGGGAAACGAAGCGTGCTTCAACGCGTCGACGTTCTTGTTATAAACATGGAGTTGGCCCGGTCGGACAATGGGTCTAAGGTACTCGACTTCGTCGGAAAACCAGGTGCATTTCTCAAGATTGAGAGTGACATCGGCTTCACGCAACCGCGTTAACACAACATCAGCGTCCTTGAAGTGTTGCTCTGTGCGCTGTTTTCCCCTGACTTCCCCCTGCGAGAACAAGCCGCCCCCTCAGGTGTTCCAGCCGTTTCATGGCACACCCGACATAACCGTTCTCTGCCTTTCTTCTATAGCTGCGTATTCCCGAAGCTGGAAACCTTCGCGAGGGCCCGCAGGGCGGAAATGTGCTATGGTATTTGTGGTGCAAAAAGCACGGTAGATTGTTGCTAGGACAAGCTTTCTGCGACGGCCTTGAGGACAAAGGCTGCGGTGGCGACCTAACCCGGCCGCGTTGCAGATACACCCTGACCTTAACCGGAGTTTCGAACGCTTCTGTGTCCCGCGCTGCCGCGCGGCAGCCGAAAGGGCGTCCTAGAGCCTGCGGAGGTCGGCGGCACGAGTACGAGAAGCGAGAGGCGTCCTTTAAGACCTCCGTCCGCGTCACTTCGCACATGATCGCCAGCGAGGCCGTAGAAGTCTTGATGGCAAAGATCGTGGGCTCTAGGGGATTTCTCGTGTCCGGTGGCGTTCATCGACTCGGCCTGCGACCATTTATTTACTGCTGATGTGTGCCCACCCGGCAAGGCTTCCGTGGTCGATCTTGCTGATTCCGGTAGCCGACGCCTGCTCGGCTTTTGGTTTTCATTAGTTACCCATTCTAGGTATAGGTTTCGCTGCTGTCACACCCGATCAACCCCTACTATGGGCCGAGCCGGATTCTCTGTCCGACATGCTCTAAGTGCATACAGAACGCCTATATCGCACGACCCCCCACGCCAACAGCTCAGGGACACCAGACGGAGGAGCCCTCTGGCCAACACTTCCCCAGTTTCTCAGTCAAACACCATCCTCGCCGTTCCACGCATCACTCCCAGTTCCGCGGTCCGACCCTTCACGGCGCACGCCTCGCAACTTCCTACGTTCAAGCTTTCTACGGCAGATAATCGTCCTCACAGATATCTGAGACAGCCGCTCTCATAATACTATTGACATGACTCTGTGCCGCACCTACTGAGAGCCCCGTAGACCGTGCACCCCTCAGTAGCCCCTCCATATATCTTTGTGCTGTACGAACACCGTCGGGAACCGTACGCGCAAGCGAGACCTCCCTTTGGCGTCCAATATGGTAGGATGCACACGACCGCCCGTGTGAACGTTCCCAGAGCGACGAACCGGGTGCGGACATTTCAGGGGCTGTAAAAGAAGAGAACAAGACGTCCGTCTGTCTGAACAGGGACTCCCGCAGCGTTCACTAGCTCTCAAAGAAAACAAAACAGTCTGCACCATGTCGGTAAATTCCCGGATCTAAAGGCCAGAAAACACCAGAAAAGAAAAATGCGGGAAGACGGTCAATTGCCGGCCACTTGCTCGTGTGCTCCTGCCCCAGACGCTAGCACGCATCCGTCACTGACGTGAAGCTGTCACTGCATGGGTCGTATGGTATGGAGAGGTGGTCCGGTGATTTAATGAAACTATCCCACCAGCTCGGACAGTTCAGGGCTTTACTGGAAAGAGGATGGCGGCAGGGCTGCTTTGTTCTGTGTCCAAAGAAGCGGAAATATTGACGTGGAGAACATGGTGCTTTGTTGTTTCCCCAGGGCTCCCTGCTTGGCACAAGAGAAGTGGACATACCGCCTACGAGAAAGTGGCCACATTCCCCCCCCCAGCCCCACTCACTGATTCCAGGGTGAGCCGCGGTGCTTTTTGTAGTTGGTGTCCATTCTCCATTCTACGGTGACACGAGAAGTGCGGAGTCAAAAGCCTCCGTCTGGCCCATAGCTTGGCAGGGTTACAAATGACCGGGAAGATCTAATAACTGGTCATGCGCGTTTTACGGACGGCCTTCGACGTTCATCACTGCAACCCGCGTCGTGGGAAGCAGACTCTGCTCCGCGTGGCATAAAAGTCTTCTTTATCTGCGGTTTTGGCTGTTCTTGGGCTTCACACTTGCAGAGTTTTTTTGCGCAATCACGTCACTCCCCAAACCATTGTGCGCATGCCGTCCACGCGAACCACACTGTCTCAGTCTTTTCTTTCCGACCTGGGGCTAGTGGGTCACAAAAGTGCGCCCACCCCGCCGCAAGGTAACTTTTCACGCAGCTGCGGGCGCTCTTGCGCTCATCTCGATCGCTTGCCGCTGTACATGACCCGCCTCGGATTCGTCCCTTCGCATCACTTGTCTTTCGCCCGTCGGTGGCACGCTGGTGCGCAGCAGGGTGCCGCTACTTGGACGCGACGGTGACTGCTTCCACTACGGTGGCCGCGAAAAGTCCGACAACCTCCCACCCTGAGCTTCATTCACACATTCTCCAGCTCCTTCTCAACCGTCTTCGTGAGTCTGACCGCCTCAGGTTTCGCGGAAGAGCCGACAATGTCTCGTGCGGCCTGTGCCGTGGATGAATTTTACTAGACTGCGGGGGCGGTGGTGCTGGAGCAGTCCAAGAAACGTCGTCCCATTCTTCCAATTCACCCAATCTGGGGTGAAACGTGTGGCCCTCTGAGTGGCATGCCCATCAGGGGGGGCCCATGCCTCCAGCGGCATATGTATTGAGCAACGTCGGTGCTCATAATCACGGTTGTCGCCTACATGAAAATTTCCTCGTTGCTGGATAACACAGGACCCAAAAGGGACGTCTGGTCGATATTAACACGTCCGGGCCTGGATCTCGATAGTGGGTCCGTCACTGCACGGTTCTTCTCGACCTTAAGGTGCGACGCAACGGCCCACCGGCTGTGCCCTTCTGTCCAAGTGGTCAGGTTGCGGGGCACATTACCCTGGTGCTGGTCCGCGGCCTGGTGTCCTTCATGTGAGCGCAGGAGTTCCGTGGGGGAACTCAGTCTGTTGTCCGAAGCCCCAGGCCCCCTTATGCGGACCAGCAGCTTTTTTTTGAGGCGCGTGGCCGCCGCCTGACGCATTCCTGCTCAGCGCGGCCAGATCAACGAGACACGCAGGCTGTGTCCCCCCACCACTCATGGACAGGATGGGGTTCCTGGCACACTGCCACGCGCACGGGCGCGCGTTTAGACACTTTTCTGCGTTGAACGGCCCAATCAGAGCCGCAAAACGTTTCGGGTCCGCCGTGTGTGCCGAGGGTTGGAGGGACCAGTCGAAGTGTTCTTGCGCGCGCGTCCGGAGCGGGACGCGTTGATGGTGTCGTCCGCGGCCGGCATCGTCCGCGGCCACCCTCTGGCGGCAGATATAGTGCGCTGCTTTGCTTCTCGCCATGGCGTCTGTCTACGCGTGGCGCCCGCGCTCCCGCGACATCTTCATCCCGCGCAAACAGCTTCTCCCGACTGCTTTGACCTCCGCTCCCTCCTACATGACGCGGGCCAGGGGTGCCAGTGACTCTCGGCGACGCCGATAAAAACACAACCGTAACGCCCCTTACATCCCGTTCCCCATCTTTGCACCTTCAAGGGGCCCTGCGGCGATCACAACATGCATGCACCTCCCGCACCTTCCGATCCGCCTCCCATGCCGCGTGTGCAGCCGGAGGGACCTCAGCCCGCCCCCGGTGACAGGGATGGTGACGAAGAGGGTCGACCGCGCTCCCTTAAGCGACCCAGAACGTCCCTCTTGGCGCAACCACCGCCGTGGCAACACAAAAGACCCCGACGGACATCAGCACGCTGTGCGCTACAGCGTTGGCTCTGACGTAGGTGATGTTCTTAATGCTCCCCCTGACTATCAGCCTCGGCTTCCTTATCCCAATCGTACTCGCGACGGCCGGTGACCTCCAAGTCCTCATCGATTGCCGCTGTCTTACCCTTCCGGGCCGGCTCGCCGGCCATCTCAGCGGGCGACTGGTCCCCCAATTGAAGTGCCTCGAGGTCGCCCCAACATGCGAAGGGGTGGCGTGTACTGTCCTCCGTCCCGCCCGCCGAGCCGTCCGTCGGGCCCTCCTGGACCATTCGGGCGCTACCGCTCCCCGCCTGGAGCTGCTGACTACCGCTGCCTGTGGACACCACTGCGGCGTCTGCCAGGCCCTCCCCGGCCACCTGAGCGCTACCGTCCCCGCCTGGAAGTGGCGCCTTTCACCGCAGCTGGACCTCACATCGACATCCTCCGGGTCCATCCCCTTCACTCTGGCGCGGCAGTCACCATGTGGGGCCGTAAAACGGGTCTCCGACGCCATTGTACAGAACACAGCCCCCAGATGTGGACCTGGCGCCCGAGGTTCTGTCCTTCTGGCAGGGAGCTCGCCGCGCGCTCCGTCAAGCAACGGAAGGGTCCGAGTCGGTGCTGGCGGACACGCAGCCGCGGAACAACTCTGCCGTTTGGACCTGGCTTCCTGCCCCGCGACAGCTGCCGCCGGCGCAGACGCCACAGGAACTTGTGAGTCTTCCTGCGTACGCGCATGAAGGTCCCCAAGCCCCCGTCCCTGCGTCGTATCAGCTCGTCCCGGTTGTCCAACCTCGCGCACGCGCTGTAACGTTTCTCTTGCCGCAGCCCTACCTGCAGTGACCTACCATGTACCTTAGGCTATGGGGTCGAGCTTGTGGTTAACGGACGAAGACAATGTCCTTCTGTGAGACGCACACCTGAACTCGTCTACTGACGCTGTGCACGGCACACGCCGGATCAATGAAGATGTTCTGGCCGCTTTGCAGACGGTGTGGGACAGCAATATGGGTGCGAATGGGCCTATGAGCGTCGAGCGCAGAGCTAGCGCGCTCGAGAAGCAGTTCAAGCGCATCCGCACCGGTGGGCACACGTTCACCTCCCACTACCTCGATGTCAAAGCGATGCCAACGACGGGAAACCTCACGGAGAAGGACATCATCAGCGGTGCTGTCACGCGCTACTGCTCGCTATTCGTATTCGACACCATCTGCACTTACGTCAGAAAGAACAAGCAGAAGTACTGATTGGGCAAGCGCAACCCAATGGCGCCACGTTTCAAGTGGGTGGCGTGCTGGCGGGTGCTGCGGTAGAGTGACTAGCTCATCAGCACCGCCAATCTGGCGGTCTGAGGAACGGAAGTCGACTCCGTTTCTGAGGACGAGATCGGTAGCGGGAGCAGCGGCGGCAGCAAGAAGAGCAATGGCGGCTTCCAGCGACGCCCAGGGGGTGTCATGGCCGCCAAATCGGCGATCATAGATGCTATGCAGTACGAAACGAGCGTGAAGGCAAGCACCGCGGGGCTGGCGAGAGTGCTCGCTGCGCAGAGTGAGCGCACCGCACTATTCGCAATTAAGTGTGCCGATCTGCTAAAACACGCCGAAGGCGGCGCGTTACCGCCAATATGTTGTAGAGAAGATGCTGCAGTGGGCTGGTCTAACGGTGGTGTCGAATGGAGCTGCGGGGGGGTCTGAGAGCGAAAGACATTATGTGGAGGGCTTGCGCTGGAGCTTGTTGGGCCTTGGTTTGCGTGCTGCCCTGCCAATGTCGCCTCAAGCAGCCTGCCCTGACGCCGGAGCACCTGCGGCGCCTGCGCGTGGAGTGCTGGGGGCGCACAACTCAGCTGCTGGTGCAGCTGTGTCTCCTGCGGCGGATTGGGAGGCAGCCGATGAGGAGCAGTGACGTGGCCAGCGCTCAAGCAGGACTGGACCAGCAGCGCAGCCCTTTAACGAGCGGGCAGCGCGGGCTGTCCTACTCCGAAAACTGCCGACAGTCGCATAGCACGCCGTGTCACTCCAGCCCACGGAATAAGATAGGGACACCTGCAAAGCTGAGGGAACCCGCCCGCACGCCCTTTCTCCTCTCTGGCCCGGTGACACGGTCACCTTGGAAACCACCCGAGGGCGTAAAGAGGGAGGAAGGAGGTGAGGACGGAGACAGTCTTCTATGGGGAAACCGGGCGACGGGCGCCCCGCTGTCCCCATAGGTATTCCGAGCAAGCGGGCCCAATTGGCCGCATATCCGCCGCAGCAGCCATCTGAGGATCCATACCAGTGGACCCCCCTACAAAAAAGCAGATAATTCAAGCATTTGAAATACGAACGCAAACGACCCATATTTAATCAGGACCCCAATCAGAACGGACAGCGCCACCTGTCCAAACTGGGGCGTGACACGTTATCCGTGACTCCCGGCGCCCTATCGACCTCCTTTACGGCAAAGGGGCGTGGACCGAGGCAGCGCTATGCGACATAGCTCCCTTCTGAGCGTGGACCGTCCCGGGACAGCCCAGATGGTTTCTCAACCGGCGCCTTGTCACGACCCTTCGGTGTCCCGTGGGTCTCTTGGGGTGGCGTGGGTGCCCAGATCACCCCCTTCTCGGTCTCTGGGCTGACCGGCTCCCCGCGTGTGCTTGGATCCTGAGAGGTCGCCGTGTGTTGTGGTCGGGTTGTCAGGGGTAAAAGCGAGGAGGAGGGTGCGCGCCTCGGTGAGAGAGAGTCCGCACGTGAATTCCCCCCCCGTGTATTTCTCCACTGGTGCGTACCTCATCCATGAGTGGAGCGGGGCCCGGCACAAGGCCCACTATCCTCAGTTCCTAAAGAGTCCCGTGGAGGAGGTTTGGCAGTAGCGGGCACCGCGGGCACAAGGTGAAGGCGTCCCGGGTCAGGGTCAAGGCGTCCCGGTCCAAGGTCAAAATGTCGTCGTCGGGGTCCGAGGATGTGGCGCCGGCAACTGTCGACCGTTCTGGGGAACTTGGTCCCCCTTCGGGTACAAGCCCGACTCCTGTCGGTGGAGTCATCCCGGGCGTGGCCTTACTCGCGTCGAAGATGGGCGACGCGGCCCCTTCCGAGGCTCCTGTCGCCCACCATGTTGGTGCACTTCTACACGGTTGTTTCGGCTGTTGTGACGGCGGCGCCCTAGGATGTCATCACGGCAGAGAGACTCGAGCAGTTCATGGAGATGCGCCCCGACCTGGCGATGAGATGGCCTCGGGAGCAGCGTCGGGGGTTCTTGACGCGACTGGACACTGCGGCGCTCTTGTCCGCAGACCGCGGGGCTGGGAAGGTCATCCACTCTACCCCTGGTCTCACCCTCGGGGCTGATCAGGCGCCTTTTTCGCCGGGTAGATTTTGAGCGACCCCTCTTGGCGGTCTTCCCGACTGCTTCATCAGGGATCCCGCCCAGATCTACGTCTCCGCCATCTCGGCGCCGGATGTCCGCGTGCCGGTCGAGGTTGAGTACGCCGGGTCGTTGGCACTGAAAGTTACCCGGGTCAAGGCGCTGGCCGCCCCACCGGCGTACCTTAACATGCTCTACATGTCAGTTTGTAGTCCGTACATGCGTCGGCTGCCCAGCCTGACCCCGTCGTTCCATGCCAACTCCGAGCAGCGCGCGCGTCGCCGGCGCTTCTTGAGCAGCAGGAGCCGACAGGATTCTTGGTGCCTTCCTCCGTTGATGCGCAGCACGTTTTTCGCGACGGTACCCACTTGGTTTTCCCACATTCACACCCCAATTGGAAGTACGACTCAGTGTTGCTTGGTGGCTTACCACGCGCGGAATGAGATCTACCGGTCGTCTCTGGACGCTGCGTCGGTCACAATAGCCATCTGAGTGACCGAGCATAGGTGATAGCGTGGAACAGCCGGGACAATGAGGCGCGTGACGGTCTTTTCCGACTGTTCTCGGATGCCCTGTTCTGGTGGCTCAAGAAGCTCCAGTCGGAGGAGCTCTTCGGGGATGATGCGAAGGTCTTTGACTTCTTCCAGGCCATGTTATCTCTGCGCGCGGCTCTCCCTGTCCATGAAAAGGCCTTTCACGACGCGGGGCGATGTCTGGGCACCTCTTTCCCGTTCCGGGATGGGTGGGTCACGGTTGTGACAAGACAGGATGCCGACGGGGTTCGCATCTTGATCCAGGACCAGGGCCTGAGGTGGATAAAGTAGAGAGAGACGTATTCGCACATTATACTCGCAATCTTCCATACTCGATGCTGCAGCCGCGTGTCCACATCGTACTCAGTCATCTACCGCCGGATACACTGAGCCCTCATGACTCTCCAATGGCAGGATATAATATATTCTTTATCAGTTTACGACCTTGCTTGATCCGGCTCACAGATTCTGCGCCGCATTGCTGGCGAGTGGGGATGCCTCCCCACCTGGTTGAGCTGCCAACATCTGGCAGTGCCAAGCGGCGATCTTGCCGGAATATGTCCGAACGGTTCTGTCCCGCGTCTGACCAGGCTTACCTTGTTGTCAACGGCCCGCGCTCGAACCCGAACGGGGGCCACCTCGTGAGCATACGCGAATTCCAATGATCCCTACTGACGAGGACGCCTGCATCATCGAGATCAACTCCAACAACCAGATGGTACTTGACGGCGGTTCAGCGCAAAAAATGCTTGTGAATAGAACAGTCTATTTCCAGCACACGCTAGTCTGTACCTGATGCGATGTCTCCTTTCAATAATGTTACCATCCGTCCAGATCCATCATCCAAGAAAATAGATTCAATCTGTCTATCCAAACTATATCCGGAATCGCAGTGAATGAGTATCCGATGTAAATATTGATCCGCACTGTGTCCGGCCGAGCACAATCCGACTTCGGATAGATGACTTTGAGGAATACTCAATTCAGAGCGCATGAAGGGGCATGTGGAATATATCCTCATGTAACAAAAAATGCCTGATTCCTAAGCCCGTGTCCAGGATCCCCTTGACGCCGTGGCGTACTCTATCCCTGCGTCTTGCATGGCGACTCCTCCGGAGGCGCCTCTTGGTCGGGCCCAAGTCCCGATCGCGTGTGTCGGGATCCCGTCGGGGTGAGCGTGCGCCGTGGCGGAACGAACCGGTGGTTGCGGCGCTTCGCCGTTGGGCCGTCCGCCCCTCCGGAGTCATCAACTGGTTTCTTCTCCGCGTGCTTCTCTTGTCGCCAGCGCGGTGACGTTGGCGATGACAGCCCCGTCTTCTCGGGCTGATCTTGTGAATCTCGAGGTGAGTACCGTGGCCCAGGTTGCGCCGGCCAACCGCTTGCCGTTGGAGCCCTCGGTGCCCGACTCACTCCTGTCAGATACCTCGGCAGCTCTAGGGTTGGAGGGTGAGGCCTGGCTTGAGCGACTTTTCGGGCACCTCCGTGGGGCGTCGGCCGAGTCTCCCACCAGCGTGCTCTTGGTCTCGCTGGTAGCCTTGCTTGAGAGCTTGTCGAAAGACTTGTCACCCTGGGCGGAGACGCACCCGGTGGGGGACCCCGAAGCTCTGAAGGCCGTCCTGCAGGGGTGGTCCCGTGCCGGCGTGAGCGACCAGCTCTGGCACCTCCCGAACATACACCAGCAGCGACACGACAGTGCCCATCGGCGCGTAAAGCAGGCCGGCACTTGGCGCGCCCGTGGGTCGGGCACCAGTGATCCTCAGGATAAAGCCGCGGGATCCAAAGAGACGTGGTATCGGGCTGCCCCTGGGAGCCCCCAGCGTGGCACTGGCGGTGGGAGAAAGCAAAACAGGGGCAGTGCCTAGTACGAGTCACGTCCGCGACCGAGCACCCCGGGTGAGAACACGGGTTTTTGTCGCCGTCCTTATGGTAACAGGAGGGACCGTCCGGCGATGAGGGCCCGACAGCTAGCTGTTGTCGTCTGGACTGAGTCCAGGTGATCGTGGTCGGTTCCGGTTGTCGTAGGTGGCGTGACTGTGCTTAGCGTTGGCCTGGGTAGCTCCCGGCCCGTTGGCGAGGGATGAAACATGATATGTCTTACATGTACAAACGAGGTTTCGTGGTCTCTTGGCTGTCCTATCACGCCTCCGGGGCATCCTGAACAGGCTCCGCCGTATCGGGGTCCTGCGAGAGAAGCCCCCTGCGGCATTAGTACCGGCACACCGCGGCAACCGGCAGGAGCCGCGAGTGTTTCAAGGTATCGTGGTCCGGTCTATACCCAAATCAGCGGACCAGCCACCCTAGGACCCCCTCCTCGTCCCAAGTGTGGTTCACGAACCGCTGGACACAAAGTCGGCCCTACCAGGTTGAAGGGTGTCCGGGACCGCCACTTGGGGTTTATTGGGTCGGTTCGCGGGGTCCACCGGTCTCGCCGGGGCCATGTGGTCGCCGCTACCCCGAATGAGAAGTCCGTCTTGGTCAAACAGGCAGGTTGTCCCGTCTGACTCCAGCACCATGTACGGTCCGTTAACATCAGGGTCGAGCTTGTGCTTCCGGGTGTGGTTGCGCAGGTAAACTTAGTCGCCACTGGCCACCGACACTCGGCGAGGGCGGAAGTTTTTGTCATTGTCCCTTTCGTACCGTGCTTGTGTGTTATAAATCGAGTCCGGCGCTTGGGGGAGCAGGGCCGTGAGCGACTCCAGAAAGGCATCCTTGGACCCCGGTCACCCTCTGGCTCGGGTCCGGCTTCATGCCGTCCGGCATCCGTTCCAGGGACACGTTTCTCAGAGGCCGCGGGGTGACCAAGTTTATGGGGGCCACGCCTGTTTTCTGGTGTGGCCTCGAGCTGTACGCCAGCGCCAACACGGAGACGAGCTCTTCCCAGTTATACTGGTTGCACCGGTTTCATTTCTTCTGTCCGGATGGGAAATCAAAAAACCCTGGGGCACAAATGAGGGAGGCCCAGAAAGAGCCGAAAAAAGAAACGTGCACACCACGCCCGTCCCTAAGAGGGGGACAAAGGTATTACGGCACAAGTACGAGGGAGCAACAGACCCAAGGCAGGGTTGGATTTCTTTCTTGACACGAGGGTGAGGCCCAGACTTCCCCTTAGTAGCCCCTACGGCGGCCCCCTAGCGCGGCCACACCGGGCCAACACACGCCAGCACCCCGGCCCCAAGTGGGAAAACGAGGCGCCTTCGCTGGGTGGCCGCTATTCGGTCCCAACTCGCGGAAATAGGAGAAAGCAAGCGACCCTCGGGGGCCCGTGGCTCGGCCTCCTATCGGAGCTGGCCAATGCAGGCCACTTGTAAAGCGAGAATGAAGTCGCGCCAAACAATGCGAAATACGATCAAAGAAAAATCAAGTCCGACAACCGCCACCAGCAGCGGCCAAATTATCCAAGCGCACGTGGGTCAATCAGACGGGGACATCAGAGCCAGAGGCTTACGTGAATAAATGGCACTCTGGTGACATGGATAGACAAACTCAAATAAACTCATATTCCTGAAAAACAAGCCCAATTATGCGTATTCTTACCTGAATGGCACCGCCATTTCAATGGCTCTGAAGCGGATAAGAAAAAGTACTACGACTTACCAGTCCTCAAACAAAGTCATCCCACTGCCTCGGGATACTTGACTGGTGATGCGGCTCCGAACGCTCTAAGCCGGTACGAGACAGGCAGTAGTATGTCGGACAAATACTGAATAGCAGTGAGCCAACGCAAGGCACATCGTCGACGGCGAAGGTGATTGGCAGACTGGGCGGTTTCTTGTCTTTCGTCGCGTCCGGCAGCTGACGGGCTGCCTGTACGACTGAGAACACTCCGCAGCCATGAAGGCTAACCAAGATAGAGAAATGGACAACGATGCTTGCGCATCTTGCCTGGCAATCGCTGTCGCGAGGCCACAGCTGGTTGTGGTCTCGCATAGGACACGTTCACACCGTCCACCACAACTCGCTCTGCGTTATTTCTTGGCAATGAGCATCGCAAGTACTTCCTATCTGACGTAGTTAATGCACATCCTGATATACTCTAAATGTAATCCTTATTCTTATTCATATCCTAATTTTTTTGGTTTCGGATACATGTTCTACCCGTAATCAACAAAGTGCGGCAAAACTCTCATCCGATACAAAAAATGCCAATGATGAGTATATCGGAGTGGTCTGATAATCGGCAGATTCATAAGCCACTGATCACAGCCCTTGATCCGTCCGTGAGGAGAGGACAACGTAGGGCCCACGAAATCCGTCCATCCAGCGGCACGGCTGATCCGACGCCCATGTACACCACCGCCCGCGCCGGCCCGCCACAGGAGGGTCCCCACTACCACGCTGGTGGTCCCCGATGTAGTGCATCATCATGTCCACTAGTGTTTTGTGAACGCGCTCGACTTGGCCATTGGTCTGCGGGTGGTACGTGGTCGATTACAGGTTCCGAATGCCCACGGATTAGCGCACACTTTGGAAGAACACGGAGGCCAACTGGGGTCCGTTGTCCGTCAGGACTGTGTCCGGGGGCCCGTACAGTCGGTGGACAATATCATCCACCCTCTTTTCGAGTCAAGTCCAAAACTTTTATTTTTCACGCGATCGATCACCCCCTGTAGGCTGGAAGCGCAGGCAGCGGCTGGGACGCTGTGCTGTGACTGTCCTCGTCCCCCCTCTAAACGTCACCGCCACAGACCGTCTGAGAAGCATGAAAAATATATTGGTCACCCCCCTGCAGCCACCACCTTTCCCTCACTTCTCAACAATGAATTCTTGGTGCCGGCGCCCTTGGAGGCGATGACGGCATTCACGCGGCGGGACATCGACTGAGTTAGGGATTCAAAGAACGCGGTCGGGATGGCATCCCCCTCCTCACACAGCGCCTCCCACTGCTCGTCAAGGTTCTTGGGGGAGGTGGTGCGGGAGCGGAGGCGGCGGTCAAGCTCATTCCACGCATTCTCGATCGGGTTGAGTTTGGGGCTTTGCCCCATCCAGGACAAGGGCTTGAGCCCGAGGGCTGACTTGGCTGCCCTGGTCCTCTTGGACGCAGGGCACGGTGCCATGTCCTCTTGCGGCCAGGCTGCGTCAGGAGCACCGTAGTCGGCTACAATGTAGTTAAAGATGTCGCCGGCCAACACCTTCTCGTACTGCTCCGTGTTCACCGACTCACAAACGCGGCGGAGGGGGGCGCGGCCGCGGGCTGAGAAGCCCGCCCAGACCATGAGCGTCTGACTGCCGCTCTTAAAGGACGGCCTGAGGCACGACGGCTGGAACCGCTCGCCAACCGACCGCCAGACGCGCGCACGGCCTGGACGTTTGACCTCAAGTGAAGACTCGTCAGTGAAGAATACAGAGCTCCACTCTCTGTCCCAGCTCCGGCGCTCTTTGGCCCAGGCCACGCGCTTGACCTTTTTTTCATCTGACATCCAGGGCTTGTTAGCCGGAGTGGCGGACATGAAGCCCAACTTGTGCATGGCCCGGCGGACCGTGCGGGTGCTCACCGCGCTCGTCCGCGGCGCATTCACCCGTCGCGTGATTTCGTCGTCGGAGGAGATGCGGTAGACCTTGACGATTCGGGCGAGGGCGCGGATGCCCCTGGGGGAAAGGAGGGGGGGGCGGCCCGGACCATCGACCTTGGCCACCCCAGCGCCGCTCCGCACGGACTTCGCCACGTAGGCTACCGGGTTTTTGTTGATGTCGATGGCCAGAGAAATGGCCGCGTTGCTGTTGTTTTTCAACACCATCTCCTTGATGGTGGCAACTTGTTGGGCGGTGAGGGAGGTGCGCGGACGAGGCGTCACGGCTCTGGTGATTTGATTTTTTCTTCTCGGAAACCTCGAAGCCGTGGGTGGCAGTTTATAGCAGCCCGAGACTTCTCGGTCGGGTGGCGCTTCTCCGTGCAAAATGTGCCCTGCTGATCTCCAGGGACGTGAGTTTGCTTATATTTTTCTAAGTCCGGATCTCAACGGCCGGCAAGCGCAGGGTTGGTGGACGATTTTGTCCAGAGATTGTACACGGACATCCAATCCCGGCAGAACGTCGACAAGACGTCCTTCACGGTGATGCCTGCCAGAGAAACGGCTCGTACCAGCTGCGAGAACCAGTCGACGAAGTTCAGGAGCAGGACGTTCACTGCCTTGGTCTATGTCAGCGGTTCGAGGAGGTCTATGGACAAGCTCGCGAAGGGATCCGTCGCCCGGAACAACTTGAGCATCGCCGCGCGTCGCCTTGCTGCGATCCTGTGCCGTTCTGGTCCATCTTGTCGATCTTGGCACTGCTGGTCATCTTTCTGCGCAGCCAGCATGCGCGCGAGCGTGACCAGATGTTGCTTGTCAAGTTCCCCGTAATTGGGCGCAATCCAGCCACGAGAGGAGTCAGGCAGAGCAAGGTAGGGAATATCCTCTGGGATGACGGACGGATCTGGTGCCCGCGTTGGGAGACGCGACATGGCGTCAGCACCGCGCTGCTCACTTCCCGGTCTGGAGCGCACCTTGTACCGGAACTTCGACAACCGGAGCCGCCATCGAGTGACCCTCCTTCGTGCACTGTCCATGTTGAGCAGCCAGCGTATACTGGAATGTTCTGTCCGGATCAGGAACTCTTGCCCCTCGAGGTAGAGGCGGAGAAGAAAACAGGCCCAGACCACGGAGAGGCATTTTCGATCAGTCGTGGATTCGATTTTTTCCTCCGGGATGAGGCCCCGGATGTATTAGCCGACCGGAAGGATGCTTTTGTCACGTCGCTGCTGCAGGAGGGTACAGCAGACTTGGACGGCCCAGGCGTCGATATCCAGGATGACGAGACCCTCATGTCGGGGGAGCGCCAGAATCGGGGTCGACGTCAAGCGTTCCTAGAGGTACTCGAAGGCCGCCAGCTGGGTGGCACCCAGTGGAGGGAGCACGTGCGGGAGTTTCTTGCTGGTGAGCGTGGTCAGGGGCTTGGCGATGTGCGCTTAGTCCTTGATGAAGCGCAAGTACACGTTCACACATGCCCAGGAAGCTCTTGAGTTCCGTCTGGTGGCGTGGGCTCATCGTTTGCCCCAGGCTCTTCATTTTACTCTGGCTCAGCAGTAGCTGTCCGGGACGGACGACATGTCCTTTATACTCGACGTCTTTCCGGAATACGTGACACTTGGAGGTCTTGAGCGAGATACCGGTCTTTTCTGGCAGGAGATTGACTTCTAGGTGGTGCCGGATGTGATATTTCACGGTCCGGGAGAGAACAATAACGTCTTCCATGTACACCAGGCACGTTTTCCACCGTCAGCCGGGCAAGATGCTGTCAAGCGCCGGTAGGAAAAACGCTGGCGCGTCTACCAGACCAAAAGGGAGCCGTAGTCACCGTAACAAGCCCGTGTGACATGTGAAAGTGGTCTTGTTTCTGTTTTCGGCGGCCACAGGGATCTTCCAATGCCCTTCGTTACACTCCAGGGTAGAGAACACCGTGGCTTTGACCAGCGAGTCCAGGAAGTTTTCCATACTATGGATCGGCTTGACATCTTTGACCGTGAGCTCGTGTAGACCACGGTAGTCTACGCAAAACCGGAAGTGGCCACCTGGCTTGGGCACGAAGACTATCGGGACGGACCCCTCGGCGTTGGTGGGCTCTATGACACCCAGGTCGAGCATTTTCTCCACCTGCTTCTCAATCTGCAGGAGACTGTGCACTCCAGCCTTGTCGGAGAGGAGTACACGGGCTGTGCTTCTGGCTCGAGCTGGATGCGGTGCGTGATTTCCTTGAGCTCTCCCAGCTGCCCCGAACAGATGCCCTTGAACTGATCCCGAAGTCCGTGCACCTTACCATGGAGATCCTTGAACACTCCGGCACAGTTCACTTCTGGCGACTCCGGCACTTTGGGGGGCGCAGCAACCGGGGGCTCCGGCGCACGCTCCGCCGTGGCCATGGGCGCCTGCGTGTCCAGCTCCTGCCGCGCCGCCAGCTCCTGCTGGACTGCCAGAAGGGCTCCTTGGACAAGGGTTCGTGCCTCAAGGGTATGCGGCTCCGCGACCCCCACCCGCGTGCCTTTGGCAAAACATTTGGTCGTACGACCCAGGTTGAACAGGGGGACAGAGAAGAACTCGTGCCCGTGCACCTTCTGGTGATGCCCGTGGGCCAAGTGCAGCCCGTGCTTGGCCAGGAACTCCGCCCGGCCCTGAATGACACAATTTCCCGTGGACAGGGTCACCACTTGGAACTCGGTCTGGGCACTAGGGGGAACGACCGTTGCGCCCGCCAGCGTCAGCTCCTTCTGGCGGACCCGGAGCTTGGCCGATGCCTTGTACTGCCACTCCCTGGTGCCAAGATGATAGCCCAGGATGTCCGAAACAGCGCCCGTTGACCACTCGATCTTGCCGTCCTGGGGCAGGATGGCCTTGGTGTACTGGCGCTGGAAGTCACAACCGATAAGGAGCGGGACCCAGAGGCGTTTCACAAGGATAAACGGGAACTTCATGAGTTTTTCATGTACATGCAGGGTGAGAGGGAGTCGAGCGAGAGCCTTGAGAGCGTCCCCGAGGCATACACGATCTGAGTGCGGGTAGGCGCTCGCCTGGCATGTGCGCGCCAACCCGGAGGGAGCAGTTTGTGGCAGACGTCGCTTGGTCCGGCCCCTGTGTCCACCACGGCGGCCGCAGCATTCGGGTCCTCATCCCCGAGACCTGACCTGGTCTTGACCTTGAAACTATCCTTACGCAAGACACGCAGGGTACGCCGCCATGCACACGGTGTCCATGCGACCACCTTGGTTCGTAGCCGATGAACGCAACGGCCCAGGAATGCACCTCAGGCTGATACAGGAACACCGGGTGGTGGAACAGACAAGAGGGTGCCCACCGGCCCACCTCCCCCACCACCTTAACCGCTCCCGAGGTACCCGTGGTCGTGGTCTCTTCCTCGGGATAGGAGTCTCAGTCCGCAGGACTAACCTCGTACAGGTTCTCCTGGATGCTGTGCAGGATCGCAAACGGGAGGCTGTGCACCGTCTTCGGGTACCTTCGTCCAGGGGAGGCGCCTTTGGCCTGCCGGTCTTCCCAGCGGACGGCCTTGGTAAACTGGATACCTTTGCTGCCTAGCTTGTCCTGGAGCTCCTCAAGCATCTCCGGACATGCTGCCGCGAGGTGGTCCTTCTCGCTGCACAACCAGCACGCCCGTACCCGGTTCGGGCGTTCCCACGGGGCGTACAAGGCGTTACAAACCCGCGTCGGCCCTCCAGGCGACCACCGGCCTGGGAGGATCACTCGCCCACGGCCCGAACCGGCGTCTGGGGTCCTGCCCGACCAGGCGGTCGTGCCAGGTACATCTTGAGGGGCGTTGGCTGAAGTCGCTGGAGCGCCTTGACCTGCTCATGCTTGCCCTGGTTGAACGACGCGAGCTGCTGCAGTGTGTGCTCCGTGAACTGGAAGTTGTATTGCTGGGAGTCTTCCTGGAAGTTCTTGGGTAGCCCCTATATGAACTCCATCTTAGGCTGGTCCTCGCCGTACACGTTTCCGCAGGCCTCCCCCATGTCCCGCAGACGGGCGGCAAAGGCATCAGGTACTTCAAGGGCGCCCAGAGAGGCTCGGTTCACATCTGACGCGGCTTGCTTCAGGGTGATGGGCGGCAATGGCCAGGAGCCGGCGCACCGCCTCATGGCAGGATGCGACAGTCCTGCCCAGGATGTTCCCGGCCGTATTATGTAGGATCTTGTTAAACCGAGTGGCGGCTGCCCCGGTAAGGAAAGAGCCCACCAGGTAGAGCGCCTTGCCCTCCCAGACGCTCCTTTCGTTGCAAGCCAGGACAAACCGGCGCAAGACGGAGCAGAGTTCGGCCGGCTTGGTCTCATCAAAGCGAACCGGGTCCATGGAAACCCGTAGATTCTTCCTGTCTCGTGTAATCCTTAGACGAATTCGGCTAGTGAAGGACTGGTAATGGTTGTCCGGACGGTACGAGTGCTAGTCGGTCACCGTGTTGAGCAGGTTGTCCCCGACCTTGTGGACAGGGATCTGGAAATCCACCAGTGTCCGACGTACCGTCTCCCCGTCACTCCGGGAGGATGAGTCACTCGAGGAAGACCGGGGACGACGACGCCGATGGCTGCGCCGGCTCCAGCGCGACCGACAGTCCCGGCAAGAGTCTCCACTAGTACTCCCTTCCGGTCCCACGTCTTCACCTCCGCCTCTACCTGGCACCACCCGGTTCCTTGACGACCCCATATCAGAGATTAGGGAGGCCAGATGTCGGGTGTTCGCCTCGCGGTCAACTTCTCGACCGCCCCAGCCATGTCCGCCGGGTCCTCCTCGCGGAGGTATTCCAGGAGAAACATAATGACCGGAGAGGAAGGGACGTCGCGGGGGACACCGCTCGCATAACGTCGACCCGGGAATGCGGGATTCGGGGTCCACTCCTGCTTGCCCTTGGACGCGCAGGTGCCCACCACCGCGGGTCTCGGCATCCTTGTCTTGACGGTCTTTGTCGCGCGGGAGGACCCACCATGCCCAGCCACATCAGCCGGCGTCGGCGGGGGTGGAACCAGACCCGAGGAGACAGGTATCCCAGCCCCAGCCGAAGCCGGGGGCGTGTCTGTCGACGTACGCCGGGGCGATGTCTTCCTCGGAGAGGACGTCGGGGTCGGCATAGTGGTCTCGGGCGCTCAACAACATGGCGCACCAGGAGACACTTAGGACCAAGAAAGAAGGGGTGGTACAGACGTACAAGGTGGGAATCCCGACACGAGTCGGGAGTTCGGAATCCCGTCCGGGAAAGGCCACGCACACGAGAGCTCACCCGTTACATGGGATAAAGCGCCCGATAGACGCGTACCGGCACCAGATGTCATCCAGAAAATGCCCTGCTGCTCCACGAGATAGTCGCATAACACGCGGTGTCACCCCGGCCCACAGTAACAGATAGGGACACCTGTCCAGCTGAGGGAACCCACCCGCCCACCCTTGCTCTACTTTCGCCCGGTGACACTGTCACCGAGGAGAATACCAGAAGGCGCAAAGAGGGAGGAAGGAGGTGAGAACGCAGTTTTTTTCTTGTGGGTAAGCCGGGCCACGGGCGCCTTGCCGTCCCCTTAAGCTAACCGAGCAAGCGGGCCCAAATGCCCCAGAGTCCTACGCAGTAGCCTTCCCGTTGGGAGATCTGGGGATCCATATCAGGGGACCCCCATACTGTAAAGCAGTTAAGTCAAGCAATTAAAATACAAATGCAAACGACCCACAATCAATCAAACTCCCGACCAGTAAGGACTGCGCCACCTGTCCGAACCGGGGCGTGACACGTCCTCCGCGTCGCCCGGCGGCCCAACAACCTCCTGCAAGAAAAAGGGCGTGGACCGGGCCGCGTACGGCTACAGCGTGGATCTTACTGGACAACGCGTAGGCACGGCGCCCGGACGTGGAGCTATAGGCACTTACTCAGCGACCGCGGTTCCTGACTCCACCGTGTCTCTGTCAGCCGGTACCAGCGCCGCCGGTGGTGCTGCCGCCGCCGGAAGACCCTGCATCGTTAACTCACCGTCTGCCGGCGGGGATGGCGAACGTGTGCGCGGATGTCGCCGAGGGGCCGTCTCGCACAGTCGGAGTTTCCTATAGCGGTGTGATGAAACGGCCTGCGTATGCCTGTGCCATTGCCTCCGCGTAGACCCGCACCTTTTCCATCGGTGCGGCCGCTTGTCCGGCGGGTGGGGCCCTCCGGTGGTAGGATGGCTCTGGGTGGTGGCGTACGTGGCCGTCGGATCGGCTGTCCCGATGGCAGGACGGCATTCTCGGGACCTTCACTGTCCCCGCCCCGCGGACGGATCATGGAGGTGATGTCGCCCTGTTCTTGGATGGCTTACGCTCGGACATTTTGGCCGCTGGTGGCGGCCGTTATGCCACTTCATGTTTCGTTGATTGTATTCGGCATTGTCCGGAGGGACTTGCTTTCTGTATTTCGGGTGGCGTGCGTTGGCCGGCTCCAATGGAAGGCCGAGGCACGGGCTCCCGACGGTCGTTTGCTTTCACGTATCTCCGCGGGTTGGTACCTAATAGCGGCCTCCCAGCAAAGGCGCCCTCTCCTCCCACTAGGGGCCCGGGGTGCCGGCATGTGCTGCTCCGATGTGGCCCCACTATGGAGACGCCGTGGGGGCTTTTCAGGGGAAGTCTCGGCCTTCCTTTCTTGTCCACAGGAAAACCAAACGTGCCTTGGGACTCTTACTCTCACGGTCTTATTACCTTCTTCCCTGTCCTTCGGACGTGCGTGGATTTCAATTTTCCCTTTCCGGTTCCTTCTGGGCCTCCCACCTCTGGGCTTCACGGGTTAGTGACTTACCCGTCCGAAAAGGAGAGAGAAACCCGCTACAGATTTGTCCCTGGAGCCCGCCGCAACGCTGAATGTCCTGAAAGCCCTGAACAGTCTCCACCGGGCAGCGGCCGCAGATTACTTCCGCCGACATCTGCGCGTGCCGTAGGTCGCTGTTCTCATGCTAGTCCTCAAACAGGACGTTTGGCAGCTGCACTACGGCGATTGATGCGCGGTCTACGCGTCGCGCGAGGAGCTCGGCAGTCGGCTTTCGTCTCTTCCTCCTACGATGTGTGGCGATGTCGGTGTCGGGCTTGAGTACTGGGTCGCGCGCAAAACCCTGCACACATCCCTGCCCGTAGGCTGGGGCGATCTGGAGAACGAGCGGGAGGCCCGCGTGACAGCGCGCATAGCGCCTGTGCTCCGCGCCGGCCATGGTGCGATGTGGCTGTACCTCCGGGAGGGGGCTGACCGGTCCTTTCTCCTCCGACTGGCGCCCTCCGACTGCGAATTCTTGTTCGCCGCACCGCGTGTCCTGCCGAAGTACCCCCCCCGGGTCTTCTCCCACTTGGCGCATCGCCTGGCGACCGTGATTCACGACCCTTTGCTTGGCGTAGCGTGGCTGGACACAGCGTGCGCCATGGTGAGGGCTCTTTTAGAATTGTAAGACCGGTATACGAAATGGAGGCATCCTCCCACGAGGCCTCCTCGTACCTATTCCAGGATACACTGACCGGCATGCGGCCACCCTCTCCGTCCGAGCGTTCCAGAGTATCGTCGATTTGGTACCTGTAGCCGTCGCAGCTGGGCCCGTTGGGACGGGCAGCGGCGTCCTGCGCGGGGTGCAGCGCCGGCTCCGCGGGAGGCCCCGACGAGGCACGTACGAGATGGACGATGACCACCGTAGGTGCTCCCGGTTGATGTTGAGCTCCTGCGTGGGTCCCTCGCGGCGGATGACGCGGACAGGCTAATGCGCGAAGCTGCCCACTTTGCAGTCCTTGTAGTCATGGTAGCGCATAAATGCGTTTCGGCTCACCTCCAGGCCCTCGGGCTTGGGTTGGAGATGGGCATCATGCTTGCGCTTGAACCGCTGCTGGGCGGCCGCCACGGATCTTCGGACCCGCGCAGCGAGTCGCAAGAGGCGCGTAGGGAACGCGTCGTAGGCTTTCTTCTCGGGATGGGTGCCCCATTGAGCCGCCGCCGGGTACCGGAGCGTCCTATTCATGTCCGTATTGGCCCAGAGAGCGACTCCGGGGGGGTTCTCCAGCTCCAGAGGGGCGCCCTTCGTCTCCACGTGGAGGTGCGGGATACACGCCAGACAAAGGGCCGGCAGGAGACAGTGGAGACCGCCGCCCGCGCCGCCCGGGCCCCCTCCCGCGGGCGCGGCGGCAGCAATAAGACCGGTGCCGTCCGCCTTTGGTCTTGTCCGTCCCCGAAGGCCGCGGTAGCCGCCGACCGGAGTGAAGGAGAACCAAGAGACTGCCCCGCCGGACCAGCCGCCGTCACAGGCGCCACCGACGTCGACAGGTACGGCGACAAGTACATCGTCGCCGGTGAGACCTCCTCCTCCTCCGACAACAGAGGGGCCATAACTGGAGAGCACCCGTCCTTCTCCGACTCTGTGGAATCCATCTCCTCAGTTGGGGGCGAAGGTGCCACAGCCATAGAGGAAAGGGAGATTAACCCGACCATATTGCAGTCTGCCCAGTTTGGGCCGATCCGAACGGAGCATAAGCACACGGGCGACGAGAATAGAAGTGAGAAGTACGGACTGACAGGCTGGTAGGACAGACTCCAACTATATCTGAGGCTCTGTTGTCCGAATAGTGTTACAGTGATTCGAGATGTCTGAGAGTTGCTGAAGGGTGGGGTGCTCTGGCTCCCCTACCAAAAGCGATTTGGCCGAAACCAAGTTTGAACATATTCGAAGGACATGAAAAATGCACGCCCCTTCTGTTGCCGTTCCCGTCTTTGACGCGATTATGACTGGACCGAGCCTGACTTGCACAATTGAAGGACCTCAAAGCCCATTTCTGATGCGGATCGGAGGCGGAACGCCCGAGAAACGGCGAGAAACGACGAGGAACGACGGGAAACGACGGGAAACGACGGAACTGTGGGGGGGCCACAATGACCCCTGTCAGGCCACGGGACACTCCGTCACTCAAGAAGGGACCTTTTTACAGTTTGTCACTTTCTGATTGGCTGCAGCGCAAGATCCTCGCACAATGGATTCAGTCTCTCAGTGGCCGTTTGTGCTGCTCCCGCGGTTGTCTTCGCCTTCGTCTTGTTCCTGCTCCCCCCACCCAAAGGGCCCAACAGCTTCGCTCCGTACGGACGCCACGACGAAAGACGGGGTGACACTGCCCACGTAGGGGGGGACCCTTCTTTGAGGGAATAATAGTACGGCACGTCAACCTGTACTTTTTTCGTAATACGATCCAATGTATAGACAAACTTGACTCTTCACGCCCTCCAACCCCCACCGCCGCTCTTCACGCCGCTCGCGAGAAACCCAAACTCAGTGCACAGAAAATTGCCCGATATGTCCCAAACACGCATGTATGAACGGCGGACACATGCAGGGGGGGGGGGGGGAAAAAAAGGGACAAGTCAACTAGTGTGCAGGCCGATCGCACACCATGGTCACCACAGAGATCGCGTGCAAACGGTAGAGGGACAAACGTTCACAGCAAAAACACACCGAGACAATTAACGCAAGATGACGCATCGCGCCGCCCGAAAGCATCGCGCGCATGCAAACACCCCCCCCCCGCCGAATCGGAAGAGCGACGGAGGCACCGGCGCTGGCGACGGCCGGGGGTGGGGAGGGCTGCGGCGCCAAGGCCGGCACGACGGTGCCCGGGTGGCCGACCATCGGTTCTTGTACCCTCTCAAGATCCAATTTAAATCAATTTCCGACTTTCTCTGAAACACGGCTGGATAAATGCGATAATAAGTGTGGAGTTGTTCAAAACTTCCGAAACCACATGAGTGCTTGTGTTCCGTTCGCATCGGCCAAAATTGGGCAGACTGAAATAACAGACAGGGGGGCAACGGGAGAGTGACCAACGCCCCCGTTACCAAAGACATGCCGCCCCCAGTACGGGGCGCAGGCGGAGGGGGAACTAGAAAGGGAGAGAGGACCGCCAAGAGAACCGCGGACGACGAAGATGAGCGCGACGCCCCTCTCGACCCCGACGCGAGTGGCGTGGGATCGGATCTCCCTACATACTGATAGTACCCCGGGAATCCTGAAGAGAAGGGGGGGTGCCTGGTGGTGTGGGAAAGCGACTAGCCTGCTCGGTACCAACGAAACTCCCTCCAGGGTGGTTGAGGGGCCTGCCCCGCACCCCCAGACCTGCCCTTCGAGGGCTGTCATGACCCCACCCTCCCCAGTCGAGGCATGGGGGGGCCGCTCACAGTTGTGTCCGGGGCGGATCTAGCCGCGGACCAAAGACCTCGGTGGGGGGTGTGACAGGCACAAAACCACGCGGCGAGTCGCCTCGTGTATACGTGTTATCGGGTCGGGGGAACACCCCTCCCGGCTGTCACGCACGCACGCACTCGGTCCCTTGCATTTGGGGCCCACGTGGTCATGACATGCTATGGCGTCCGGAAGAGTCAGCCGACTGCTTTGCTGTCTGCCGCCACGCCATTGCCTCGGGCGAGTGTCCCCTTGGGGCCAAGTTGGAGAAATTGTCCGACACAGGTCAGCCGGGACGGCTGACACTCGAGAAGGGGTAATCGTGGTGGTATGCCACAGACCCTGGTCACCTGCCCAGATCGGGCTCAACTAGAGGCTCAGATCGCAGCACACGAAACGAGCTCGGGGTCATGTGCCCGGCAACGTCATCGGGAGAGTTCGGCAGAGGACCACTAAATAAGTGGCCGAATTAATGGATTAACAAGCAACTAGCTGGAATAAAGAAATTCGGAAGTGTATACCCATTTCGTGGAACAGTTACACCTTCCTAACCCCGCTGGATTTCCTTCCTGCACTCATATTGTTTGGATTTATGCCTTGCTTATTTACTGCGCTTCGTATGCGCGCGGGCGATGCGTGGTTTACCAGCTTCCACTCCCAGTGGGAGTGGATGGCTTTGGTGGGTCGGGGTGCGTGTGTGTGTTGGGACCCCATTCTACGTGTTGTGGTTGGGGTCCCCGAGGTTATATCAGGGGGGGGGTCTGCGGTGTTGGCCCCTACCCCCTTCGCCCGCCCAGTAAACATTCGGCTATAACAGCGCTGTGTCGTGTACGTCGGGGGTTTTCCCAGCCACACCAGTTGTGTGTTGGCGGTCTCGATGCTTCTTCCGGGGTCCTACCATGGGACTACCGGGCACAAGGTACGTTCGCCCCCCTCCCTGCGGGTGGGCGTGCTGCGCTGCCACAAGCATGCCACGTCAGTGCCTTGACAGCGTCGGCCACAGCCGCCAAAACCACCCGGTCTCGCAGGCGCTTGTGTGATCCGAAGGGGTTTGAGTTCATGACTGCGTTGAAACTCCGGCAGGGGACGAGGTATCCCCTTCCTGCGTGGGTGGCCATTTACGGCCAAACCAAAAGGCGGACAGCTTGGTTTGGACGGGATTAGGGGAAGGAAGGGGCAGTAACGGGCAGAAAGGGACAGTAAGGGGCAGAAACGTGCAGTAAGGTGCTGTAAGCGAGGGTACCAGGGGCCATTGTTGACACGCCACGCCCACTAGTACACAACACAGCTCCAGCGTGCCGGTATTTACTCACAAACAACCCGAAAGCTCCCACATCAGGACGCGAAATGACAGGGAAAGAAAGAAACGAGGCATGCAAGGCAGGATACATGCACAGGGAACGTACACGTGGTCAGCCGCCAGACTGGTCTCGCTGTTTGCTCTTGTCATCCCCGGCCCACCCGCACGTCCGCCCGCAGAGAAAACGGGGCGCTCCGACGCGGAGCGTGCGCTCACAGCACGGGAACCTGCTTGGCGCCAGCCATACTGACTTAACGCGACGCAACCGAGTGAGAAGAGTCACGCTAATGTTCAGAGGGAGAAGTGGAAACACGCGTCGGGGAAGTTGCAGCGGGCGTTTAAATGACAACACGCGTCGAGGGAGTGACTGCACGCGGCGCGTCTGCCAATGTGGAGGCGGCCTCGGCGCGCATGACAGCCATCCGGAAGCGACTGGAGAGCGTCGAGCTGGACCTTATCTACAACATGGACGAGACAGCAATGAAAAGCAGGGACCATGTCACTCGCGTTCTGTGTTGCAACTGTACTGACTCCCACAAGCTGGCGGTGACGATGCTCGGAGAAGTCATGCGACCGATGTGCTTTGCGGGTGAGAAGAATGCGTGGCCCCTTTCCTACTTCTCTCAAAGGTCCGCCTGGAGCGATGCATCGGCTTTAAAGCGCGGGCTCGATGAATTGTTCGTCCCAGAAGTGCGGGCGCGCACGAGGCACCAGGTGTACCTAACCATGGACACCCTGGGCTGCCACAGTTCCATCGCCAACCCGCACGTCACCATCATTGATCTTGCTGATGAGCGTCAGGAGGTGCGGCGGCTGGGGCGGGGGGAGCGTACAGCGGCCCCATCTCCCCGTCTCGGCACAATGCGCCACCCGGTTTCGCCCCAGGCACTACGTCGGCGCCGCAGCGGCGGTCGGGTGGCGCTCTACTCCTCCCCCCTGGCGCCAGTGGGTCCGCTCTGTCGCCGGAGGCGGCATGGGCGGAGACGGGGCGGCTGACGGGAGAGTGTTGAGAGACGTGCCGATTGCCGCCGTGGCCGCCACCGTCAGTGGCGGCATGGAAGATGAACTCGCCGGTGTGAGGAGCATGTCGATCGGAGATGCTACTGCCAATGTGGTCGCTGTCACAGGCGACGGCACGGTCGAAGACGTATCGGGCGCGGGAAAGCTACTGATCGAACGGTCGACAGCCGTCGTTGCTGCCGCCGTGAGTGGCGGCATGGAGGATAATGTGGTCGAGGCGGAAAAGATAATGGCTGACGACGCTACAGCCGTCGTTACCGTCGTCGCCTGCGGTTGCATGACGAGCGTCGTAACGGGGGCGGAGAAAGTGTGGAGCGTTGAGGCAACGTCCGTCGTGGCCGATGATTTTAGGAACGTGTCGCCTACGAGGCGATCGCCGTCGTGTCCGCCGCCACCTGTCGCGGCATGGCCGACGTCGTGGCGACGGGGATGGACAACTCGGTGGGTGGGGCGAGCGCTGCCGTCAGTGGGGTCGCTGGCCGCAGCGTTTTAGGGCACGGAGCGTTGGTGATGGATGTGCATGCTGCTGATGATGCGGCGGATGAAGTGGGCGCCCTTGACGCCGACGTTTCAACCGCTGGCGTCGTCGCGGAGATAAAATCTTCCTCCGTGCCTCTTCGGAGCCTCAGTGTGCCTCGCAGCAACCATACAGCTCGTTTCTAGTCGGAAAAGCGTCCGTTGCGTTAGACCCTTTTTTTGTCGTCACGGGGAAGGTGATAGATCGCCCGCTTTTCCTGTAGCACTTTCTGTCTTGCATCCGTGTGTCTCTTCTTCTTCCTAAATTGTCTCTTCCCGAGGATAGCGAGGGGGTAGATGTCTGCGAGGGGGTATCCGCACGTGGCCCCGAGATGAAAGTCGCCTCAACCGCCGGCAGCGCCGCGGAGGTGGCATGTACCACCACTTCTCTCAGAGACCTGGCGCGTCCCTCAGCATCAGAAGTATGT
>ENA-ORXR01001313-ORXR01001313.1-marine-metagenome-genome-assembly--contig:-NODE-1313-length-26748-cov-12.376926_pt1 | contig 26748 bp, 26 predicted proteins | sample MGYA00237866_ERZ511479 | MGnify/ENA metagenome assembly ERZ511479 | reverse complement strand
CATCGGGACTACACAACCGCATTGCGAAAGACAAACATGATAAGAGGGTCAATTACAGCTCTGGTCACGCCGTTTAAGGACGGAAAGATTGACGAACAGGCATTTCAAGACTTTGTCGAATGGCAAATCGATTCCGGAATCCATGGACTCGTGCCTTGCGGGACAACCGGAGAAAGCGCGACGCTGACAGATGAAGAGCATCAGCGCGTCATCCGTCTGACGTCAGAAGCCGCGAATGGGCGCGTCCCGGTCATTGCGGGGGCAGGATCGAATGAAACACGCGTGTCCATCAAATATGCGCAGCATGCCAAAGCCATGGGTGCGGATGCAGCGCTGGTGGTGACGCCCTATTATAATAAGCCAAGCCAAGAGGGCATTTTTCAGCATTTTAAGGCGATTTCTGAAGCGGTCGACATTCCTATTGTTGTTTATAATATTCCAGGACGAAGCGTTGTGGATATTGAGCAAGACACAATGGAACGCTTGTCCAAGCTTCCAACTGTTATTGGGTGCAAAGACGCGACGGGAGATATTGCCCGCGTTGCAGGATTGACCGTAAGATGCGGCGAGGGATTCATCCAGCTTTCAGGAGACGACCCGACCTCCCTCGGTCATAGTGCGCATGGAGGCCAAGGCACGATCTCGGTCGGGTCGAACATTGCGCCCGCAGAATATGCGGCATTCCATAACTTGCTCTTGACCGAAGATTATGTGGCCGCGCGTGCTTTGAATGCGAAATTGGATCGTTTGCACAAAGACCTTTTTGTTGACCCAAGTCCAGCTCCTGCGAAATACGCGCTTTCTCTTATGGGTAAAATGCAGCCCGGGGTGCGCCTGCCGATTACGGAGTGCCGCGAGTCCACGAAAGAAATTGTCAAGGCGGCCATGGTGAAGGCCGGAATCCAGTTCTAATATGTCTAGCAAAGCAGGCGGCAGAAAGAAAAAAGCCGGGTCAACAGACACGGTTCTCGCGGAAAATCGCAAAGCGAGATATGATTACGCGGTCGAGGAAACAATGGAGGCTGGCATCATGCTGGTCGGGACAGAGGTCAAAGCCTTGCGAGAAGGCCGGGGTAATATTGCAGAAAGCTATGTCTCAATTGAGAATAATGAGGCGTGGCTGATTAATGCCAACATCCCGATTTACGCGCCCGCCAGTCAGTTTAACCACCTCCCGACGCGTCCGCGAAAATTGCTTTTAAAACGCAAACAAATCAATGTTCTCTTGGGGGAAACTCAACGTAAAGGCCGAACGATTGTCGCGTTGAAAATGTACTTTAATGAGAAAGGTAAGGCAAAACTGCTCATCGGCACAGCAACGGGTAAGCAAAATTACGATAAACGCCAAACGGACAAAACCCGCGACTGGAAAAAGCAAAAAGCCCGCCTCATGCGCGAAAAAGGTTAAGTGTCACAAATCTCGCGGGCACGCTCAAATACCTTATAAAACATGTCCTCCGTCAGCCGTTTCGTGTTCGTGTTGTAGCGCGAGCAGTGATAGCTGGAGAGAATAGTGCGGCCTTGCGGGTCCATATATTCCGTTCCATGACCGAATTTGTGGGTCGCGAGGCGCAATCCCAAGGCCCTAACCGTGCTGTCATGACTTATCTTTCCCAAACACAGCAAGACTTTTGCGTCGGGCAGGGCTTCTAATTGGCTTTTGTGATACAAGTCACGGCACGTATTTATTTCGCTCGCGTTGGGTTTGTTTTGCGGCGGCAGACAGCGGACCACGTTCGTAATCACGGCCTGTTGTAGAACCACGCCGTCATCAGCGCGTTTGTCATATTCTCCCGTCGAAAATCCATATTTATCCAACGCCGCATACAGTAAATCACCGGCCCAATCTCCGGTAAAAGGTCGACCTGTGCGATTCGCTCCGTGCATCCCGGGTGCGAGGCCAATCACTATGAGTTTTGGATCAGCTGAGTAAAAGTTAGGAACAGGACCGTTATAATAATCAGGGCGAAGCTCCCGCTGCTCATCCAAAAATTCAGCAAGGCGCGGGCATTTCCGGCATCCGTAGGGGGCGTTGATATTACTCATCGTCATGATCTGCATATTCACGGCGCGGGCGGCCGATCAGATTTTCCATATCCGAGAGTTCAATCACGTCATTGGCTTGTCGCCGTAATTCATCCGCAAGCATAGAGGGTTTGGTTCGCATGGATGACAAAACCGTTACCCGAGTGCCTTTGCGTTGGCAGGCTTCCACCGCCGCGCGGAAGTCGCCATCACCACTGCACAGGATGATGTGGTCGACGTGTTCTGCCAATTCGACCATGTCCAATGCCAGCTCGACATCCATATTGCCTTTGATTTTACTGCGTCCATCGCGGTCTGTGTAGGATTTGGCAGGCTTCGAGATAACTTGATAGCCGTTATAGTTCAGCCAGTCGACGAGCGGGCGAATGGGCGAATAATCTTCGTGCTCTAAGATGGCTGTGTAGTAGCGTGCGCCAACCAAACGGCCTTTTTTTCGAAAAAGATCAAGCATCTTCTTGTAATCAATGTCAAAATCGAGTGTTTTACAAGTTGTATAAAAATTTGCGCCATCGACAAATATTGCGATGCGCTCTTCGGGGTAAAAGACCATGAATAAAACCGTGCCTGAAAAAACTGAAAACGAAATTGCTATATAATATGTCTGAGTGTCTTATCGCATTCGGGGGCAATCTATCCAACCCTAAAGCCACCTTTCAAATCGCGCTGGAAGATTTGTGCGAAAACGGATTTAGGTTGAAACGGAAGTCAGGACTATGGCGATCGCCGGCTTGGCCGCCCGGTTCGGATCAAGCGGATTATCTCAACGCTGTGGTTATTGGAGACTATGATGGCAGCGCTGAGGATTTATTGGCGCTTCTACACCAGATTGAAGCCAAGCAAGGCCGGGTGAGGAGTATCCCAAATGCGGCCCGCACGCTTGATCTGGATTTGCTGACATTCGGGTCTGTGGTTCAGGATACGGAAGCGTTGAAACTGCCACATCCGCGCATGCTGGAGCGGGCCTTTGTGTTGATTCCGGCGTCCGAATTGCAAACGCAATGGCTTAAATATATTGTTAAGTTACCGCAGGCGGACATTCGCGCCACGCGATATGCGGGACTGTGGTAAAACAGGTTGATTGACGGGCGCTTAGTGACTAAGCAGCTCGTGAATTTGAGGCCGTCCCACCGCGGCCTTTTTGCACTGGAGTTCTCATGGCCCGCGTTACCGTTGAAGATTGCGTCGAAAAAGTCCCTAATCGTTTTGATCTTGTTTTGCTTGCATCGCACCGTTCGCGCAATATTGCTGCGGGATCAGAGCTCACGATTGATCGTGATAATGACAAAACACCTGTCGTTGCGTTACGTGAACTGGCGGATGAGACGCTGAATTTGAATGACCTTCGCGAGTCGCTCGTCGTTGGCTTACAGCGCGTCATTCAAGATGACGATTTGCCGGACGAGCAAGAAGATGCACCCCTATTGGCGCTTGAGCACGGCGATGCACAGCCCAAAGCTGAGATGTCCGAAGCCGACGTGCTGCGCGCCCTGCAAGGCGATCGCGACAATGACAGCTCATCACGTTTCTAGTCTCAGACTGTAATTGCTTAAAAAGCCGTCCTTTGAGGCGGCTTTTTTATTGGCCGCTGACAATATATCAGCCTATATCGGATTTTCGTGAACAAACCAGTCGACATAGCCCCGCCGAAAACTTCGCAGAAGTATCTGCGCCAGTATGAGCTTGTCGAACTTGTCAAAAAATATGACCCATCTGCGAATGAGGCATTGCTAAACAAGGCTTATGTCTATTCGGTGCAAGCTCATGGCAAGCAACTCCGCCACTCGGGCGATCCTTATTACGCGCATCCGATTGAGGTGGCAGGCATTGTCGCGTCGCTAAAGCTCGACATTGCGACGGTATGCACCGCTTTGTTGCATGATGTGCTGGAAGACACGGGCGTCACCGTTCAAGAGCTGTCCAAGGAATTCACACCGGAAATTGCCGAGCTTGTCGATGGGGTGACGAAACTTGGGCAAGTGGAAATGTCACGCCCAAACCTGTCACGCGAACGCGCGCAGGCAGAAAATTTTCAGAAGTTCATTCTTGCGGTTTCTAAGGATGTTCGGGTCTTGCTGGTCAAACTCTGTGACCGATTGCACAATATGCGGACACTTGAACATCATCCAAAACAAGCCTCTCGCGAGCGAATTGCACGGGAGACTTTGGAAATATTTGCACCCCTCGCGCGCCGTATTGGCGTTGATAAAATTTGTTCGGAGCTGGAAGAGCTATCGTTCAAGCATATCAATCCGTCTGCGCATGAGAGTATCGAGAGGCGGCTTGAGGACTGGCGCGAGTCCCAAGGGGAAGTTATCAGCCAAGTTTTCATGGCGCTCAAAAATACACTTAATGCCGCGGGTTTGAACGCGCGGGTTTATGGGCGCGAGAAACGGGCTTATGGTATTTGGCGTAAACTGCAGCGTCAAAATATCAGCTTTGACGATGTGGCCGATATTTTTGCCTTCCGCGTTATCGTAGAGACACCCGCGCAATGTTACCAAACGCTCGGGGTGTTACATGAAGCTTACCGCGCCGTTCCGTCCCGGTTCCGCGACTTCATCTCCGTGCCAAAACCGAATGGATACCAATCCCTTCACACGACAATTCGGACCGAGGAGAACCGCCGCGTTGAAATCCAAATCCGAACCGAACGGATGGAGGATGTCGCAAACCGTGGGGTCGCGGCGCATTGGGCCTATAAGGACGAAAACTACGCTTATGATCCCGACAGCGCGCAGGCCTCTGGCGGGGATCCGTTAAAACGCATTCGGCCGCTAATCGAGATGATGGAACAAAGCGGTGATGCCGATGAGTTTCTGGATAATGTGAAACTTGAGATGTTCACGGATCAAGTTTTTACCTTCACACCTAAAGGCGACCTTATTGCATTGCCGCGCGGCGCGTCTCCGATTGATTTCGCTTATGCGGTTCACACAAAGGTCGGCGATACTTGCATCGGGGCTCTTGTGAACGGGCAGGACGTTCCTCTTCGCACGCAGTTGGGGAATGGGGATGTCGTGAAAATTGTGCGCGGCGGTACAGCGGAGCCGCCACCCGGTTGGGAAAGTATCGTTATTACGGGACGCGCGCGGCAAGCTTTGCGCCGCTTAACGCGCGAGGGCGAAATGGAAGAATTTCGCCGTATAGGCGAAACCCTCGCGCTTCATGCTTTCAAGCGGGAAGGGCAGGACTTGGATTCCGCCGTTTTGACGGATGCGTTGAAGCGTCTAAACTTATCTGACGAAACCATGCTGTTTGAGACGCTGGGGCGCGGGCATTTGTCCATGAAGGATTTTGTCGACGCCGTATTCCCCGGGCGGAGTGAGGGCCAGGCCGAAGGCAGTGTTCAGGACCTGGACCTCATTGATGATGCAAGTGTTGAGTTATATGTAAAGGGCGACGGATTGAACCCCGGGAAAGGATTATATTTGGCGCCTTGCTGTTCTCCCATTCCCGGAGACCGAATTATTGGTCTTCAAGACAGGGGTCGTGGTATCATCATCCATACAATTGATTGCGATGAGCTGGCCGCCAAAGAAGATCAGAGTGAGAGCTGGATTGATTTAGCCTGGCGGCGCGCGGCCAAACAAACGGCGTCAACCGCGCGGGTCATCATCACGGTCCAACACGTCCCGGGGGCGTTGGCCGATGTGACCAAAATTATCGGAGAGTCGCAAGGCAATCTGACAAACATTAAAACCATGCGGCGCAGCCCCACATTTTTCGACATGATCATTGATGTAGATGTTCGGGATACGCGCCACCTTATGTCTATTATTGCAGCGCTCCGTGCGTCCGCCTTTGTCGTCAAAGTCAACCGCAGTCGCGCTCTTCCAAATTATCTGAAAGCCTAACCCATGAATACTGATGACGTTCTCGATGTTTTCCGCGAAGCCGGCGCTTTGCTGGAAGGACATTTCATTTTATCTTCCGGTCGGCGCAGTTCCGTCTTTCTTCAAAAGGCTCTGATTTTCAAAAATCCACGCCTAACGGAGATTGTCTGCAAAGCGCTGGCGCAGAAAGTCAAAGCCGCTGGCATTTACCCCGATGTTATCATTGCACCTGCCATGGGCGGCGTCATTCCCGGTTATGAGACAGCGCGGCATATGGGAATCGACTCGCTTTTTGTGGAGCGCGTGGACGGGGTGTTCACCTTACGCCGCGGTTTCACGATAAAGCCCGGTAGCAAAGTCTTGATGGTTGAAGATATTGTCACCACGGGATTGTCGTCGCGGGAATGTATCGCCGCCATTACCAAAGAGACGGGCGCAGATATCATTGCGGGAGCATGTATATTTGACAGATCAAATGGTGAAGCTGATATTGGTGTGCCGTTGGTTAGTCTGGCCGCAAGGCGCTTTCCCGATTACGACCCCAATGATCTGCCCGCTGAATTGGCTGATTTGCCTGCGGTTAAGCCGGGCAGCCGAGGGCTTTCATGAAATCGCTCCCCCGTCTTGGCGTTAATATCGATCATATCGCAACCGTTCGGAATGCGCGCGGCGGTGAGCATCCTGACCCTGTCGCGGGAGCTTATGCTGCTATTCGAGCCGGGGCAGACGGTATCACGGCCCACTTGCGCGAAGACAGACGGCATATGCGCGATGACGATATGATCCGCCTTCAAAAATTATGTGAGAGCGAAAATATTCCACTCAACATGGAAATGGCGGCGACGGATGAGATGCTCGCTATCGCGCTCGACCTCAAACCCAAGGCCGTTTGTATCGTCCCCGAACGCCGAGAGGAACGCACCACGGAGGGCGGCTTGGATGTTGTTGCCGGTCATAATCATATCACCCCAATCGTTAGAGAACTAACTGAGGCCGGGTCGCGCGTCTCACTTTTCATCGAAGCTGTTGAACCCCAAATTCGCGCTGCGGCCAGCACAGGCGCGGCTGTCGTCGAATTTCACACCGGGGCTTACGCACATGCTTTGGACGATGGCGATATGGATAGAGCGCGAGCCTATCTTGAAGCCTTTCGGCAAAGCGCGAGATTGGCGCATGAGCTTGGCCTTGAGGTTCATTTCGGACATGGCCTGACATTTGATAATGTTGGACCCGTTGCCGCCATTCCGGAGGGCATGGAGTTGAATATCGGTCACTTCCTCATTGGCGAGGCTATTTTCATGGGGTTGGAAGCCGCGATCGCAGAAATGCGGAACTTATCGACAGAAGCGCGCGCGGCATGATTGTTGGGATCGGGACAGATATTTGCGATATTCGCAGGATTGAGCAATCCATTGAGAAGTTCGGTAAGCGCTTTTTAAACAAGACATTCACTGAAGCCGAGCAAGCCTATTGTGAGTGCAAAGCACGACCGGCAATGAGCTATGCAAAGCGGTTCGCGGCTAAAGAAGCTGTTGCGAAAGCCCTTGCAAGTGATGAGACCGGACATTTAACTTGGACATCGGTGGACGTTCAAAATGATCCGTCAGGCCGCCCAGTTGTGGTCTTGACGAAAGACGCGAAAGCGCGGTCAGCCTTGCGGTGCCCGGAGAGGCATGAGCTCAAAATCCATCTTTCGCTGTCTGATGATTATCCTTACGCGACTGCATTTGCGATTGCCGAAGCCATCCCAGTCGTTAGATAGAACGCATGAAACCATCGAACAAAGTCATGAAAGACGCCGCCGACAGAAGCGAAACGCCGGAAAAGAAGAAGGAGGGAATTCTTTCAACAATCCTCTGGGCCCTGGGAATCGCTTTCGTGCTGCGGACATTCATATTCCAGCCATTTCACATTCCGTCCGGGTCAATGGTGCCTGGTCTGGTCAAAGGTGATTATATTATCACCTCGAAACTCACCGTTGGTTTTGGCAAACATTCTGCGACCCCTTTTCCGCTTCCGATAAAAAAGGGCCGCTTGTTTGAACGCGAGTTAAAGCGCGGCGATGTCATTGTGTTTCGTCCAGAGGGCGACAATAAAAACTTCATCAAACGTGTTATCGGTTTGCCCGGAGATCAAGTTCAGATGAAGCAGGGGCTGCTCTATTTGAACGGCGAACGTGTGCCTGTCGAAAAGGCCGGGCAATATGATTATACTAACTCTTTCGGAAACATCGAAAATGCGGATCTCCTGATTGAGACGCTTCCAAGCGGCCGCAAACACTCCGTATTGGATGCGCAGAAAAATAGCCCCTTGGATAAGACAGACGTGCGGACCGTGCCTGCCGGATATTATTTCATGATGGGCGATAATCGCGACCACTCCTATGATAGCCGCGTAACTGTCTCCAAAGGCGGGGCCGGGATCGTCCCGAAAGAAAATATCATTGGACGGGCTGAAATCGTCTTGCTGTCGGTCGATGAAGATTTTGTTCTGTTCAAGCCATGGACTTGGCTGAATATCCGTAAGGACCGTTGGTTCAAGGATATCAAATGAGCGTCGATCTCGTCAATGAACGCTATCCTCGGCTCATAGCGTTGGAAGCGCGTATCGACTATACATTTAGGGATACTTCGCTTCTTATTCGGGCCATGACCCACAGTTCCTACGGCGACGGTCAGCGCAAGACACCTGACAATGAGCGCTTGGAGTTTCTGGGAGACAGAGTTCTTGGGCTCCTGACAGCAGAGGCTCTATTTCATTTTTCGGCGGAAGCGGAAGGGACGCTGGCGCGGCGCCTGAATGCGCTCGTCCGCAAAGAAACCTGTGCCAAAATTGCGAGAGAGATTGGCTTGGGGGATGGGCTGCTCGTCTCTGCTGCCGAGTGTCGTCAAGGCGGTCGGGAGAAGATGTCGATTTTGGGGGATGCCTGCGAAGCCCTGATCGCCGCCATTTATATTGATGGCGGCTTCGCCGAGGCGAAACGATTTTATGATCGATACTGGACTCCTTTGTTGGAAGACGTCGTCAAGAAATCCGCAAAAGATCCAAAGACGCTTTTGCAGGAACGGGCCATGGCCGGGCAGCATGGCCTGCCTGTTTATGACATCATAGAGCGTAGTGGCCCGGACCACCGACCGCTTTTCGTGATCGAAGTGACCGTTGACAGGGTGGGGTCAGCCAGAGGCACCGGCAAGTCAAAGCGCGACGCGCAACGCTATGCGGCGACGCATTTGTTAGCAGGTTGGCCGATATGAGCCGTGCAGGATTTGCCGCTATTGTCGGAGCGCCCAATGCGGGAAAGTCGACGCTTACTAACGCGCTCGTCGGTGAGAAAGTCTCGATCGTCACGCATAAGGTCCAGACGACGCGGTTCCAAATTCGCGCGATTGCGATGCTCGAAACACCGGATGGTCAGCCCTCGCAAGTTGTGCTGGTCGATACGCCCGGGATCTTCTCTCCGAACGATTCTGATCGCCTTGCAAAATCTATGGTCCATGCTGCGTGGACGGGCGTCGATGACAGCAACCTGATTGTCCACATTGTGGACGCTCCCGCATGGCTGCGCCAAGCCGCAGGTGAGGGCAGCGCGCAGGACAGGCTGTCCGTTGATGACACCAAAAGTGTCGCCAAGGGTTTGAAGAAACGCCGCGCTAAGCCACTTCTCGTTTTGAACAAAGTTGATGAAATTCCGCATGAGAAAGTTTTGCCTCTCATCGCAGAATTCAACGAAATGGATATCTATTCTGAGATATTTATGACGTCGGCAAAGAACGGTGAGGGCATAAAGGCCCTTTCTACAGCGCTAGCAGAAGCCATGCCGGAAGGGCCTTTCCTCTATCCGACAGATCAGGCCGCGGACATCCCGTCGCGCCTCATGGCGGCGGAAATCACGCGCGAGAAGCTCTTCCTGCGCCTCCATGACGAACTGCCATATGCCAGCATGGTGGAGACGGAAGCCTGGAAAGAATTGAAGAGTGGCGATGTGCGGATTGAGCAAGTTATCTACGTTCGCCGTAAATCTCAAAAACCCATCGTCCTCGGCAAGTCAGGTCAGACAATTAAGGCCATCGGCGCAGCCGCCCGTCATGAGATGCAGGATTGGCTGGGGCGCAAAGTCCATCTGTTCCTCTTCGTGAAAGTTCGCGAAAAGTGGAAAGATGATCAGGCGCGCTATACGGGAATGGGCTTGGAGTTCGACGTCTAGTGTAATGGATTGGGCAGCTGACGGTTATATTCTCAACACGCGTAAGCACGGCGAGACATCTGCAATTATTGAAGTTTTCACGCGCGAGAAGGGCCGTCATCCCGGCTTAGTGCGCGGGGGGATTAGCCGCCGTATGCGTCCGGTCCTGCAGCCGGGAAATCATGTCAGCGTGGAATGGCGGGGAAGATTAGAAAACCAGCTCGGCTATTACACTTTGGAAGCTATCGACAGCCGCGCGGCCGAGTTGATGGAGGAACGGCTGAGCCTCACAGGCCTGAATGCACTCTGCGTTATGACACGGGAACTTCTGCCCGAGCGCGAGGCCTATCCCGCGCTGTTTGACGTGTTTTCCATTGTCGTCTCACAGCTCGACAATCCCGAAGTTTGGCCCGCGCTTTATGTGCGTTGGGAAGCGGGATTATTGGCGGCTCTTGGATATGGCTTGGACCTCACCGAGTGCGCGGCAACGGGGGTGACTGAAAACTTAACCCATGTCTCGCCGCGCTCGGGCCGCGCTGTCTCAAGAGAGGCGGCTGCGCCCTATGGCGATAAGATGCTGACCTTACCGGGGTTCATGCGCGGGGAAGCCACGGCAACGCCAGAGGATATTTGGCGCGGTCTGCGTTTGACGGGATATTTCTTGGAGACGCGGGTCCAATGGGAGGTCAACCGCACTCTGCCGGAGGCCCGCACGGCCATGATCGACCGCCTGATCGCGACGGATTACGCCAGCCGTCCCCAATAAAGCTGTAGTTAGACGCGCGCCGGACGCTGGCTTTTGGTAGCTTGTTGCAAGTGATTCGAAAGGCCCGCGCAATTCATGGCGAAGACACCCAAAACAAAGTCCAAATCTTCCGGCTCCGGCGGCGATAATGGCGTCCCGGACAATTCGGTTATTGAAGAGCATTTCGACACGGCGCTTTCGTCTCGCTATCTCGCCTATGCGCTGTCCACGATTACGCAGCGGGCGCTTCCCGATGTGCGCGATGGATTGAAGCCTGTGCATCGCCGGATTCTCTATGCGATGCGCCAGCTCAAGCTGAACCCGGAAAACGCGCATAAGAAATGCGCGCGGATTGTGGGTGACGTGATGGGCCAATATCATCCGCATGGGGATGCGTCGATTTATGACGCTCTGGTCAAGCTCTCCCAGTCCTTCTCGGCGCGATATCCGCTTGTCGACGGGCAGGGGAACTTCGGGAATATCGACGGGGATAGCCCCGCTGCGATGCGCTACACCGAAGCCAAGATGACGGCTGCGGGCGTTGCTCTGCTGGCAGGTCTCGATGAGGACGCTGTCGATTTTCAAGCGACCTATAATGAGGAAGATGAAGAGCCAATCGTCCTGCCCGCAGGCTTCCCGAACCTGCTCGCCAATGGCAGCCAGGGCATCGCTGTTGGCATGGCGACCTCTATCCCGCCGCATAACGCCGCAGAGCTTTGCAACGCCGCGCTTCACCTCATCAAGACCCCGAATGCGCGGGTTGAGACCTTGATGAATTTTGTCTTGGGGCCTGACCTTCCGACGGGCGGCATCATTGTTGAGCCTAAAGAGTCCATGCTTGAGACCTATAAGACCGGCAGGGGTGGGTTTAAGGTCCGCGCGCGTTGGAACGTTGAGGATATGGGCCGCGGCCAATATCAAATCATCATTACCGAAATTCCCTATCAGGTTCAAAAATCGCGGCTGATCGAAAAGCTGGCCGAGATAATTGAGTTGAAAAAATCACCGGGCCTTATCGACGTGCGCGACGAGAGTGCGGAAGATGTTCGCATTGTTTTGGAACCGCGCAGTAAGAATATTGACCCTGCGCTTCTGATGGAAAGCCTGTTTAAAATTTCCGAGCTGGAGAACCGTGTCAGCCTCAACATGAATGTGCTCGACGCGACCCGCACGCCGCGCGTGATGGATTTACGCGAAGTCCTGCAATCCTGGCTCGATCATCGCCGCGTTGTTCTGCTGCGTCGCTCCAACCAACGTCTTGCCAAAATCGCAGACCGTTTGGAAATTCTCGAAGGTTATATGATTGCCTTCCTGAACATTGATGAGGTTATTCGGATTATCAGATTTGAGGATCATCCGAAATTGGCGTTGATAGAAGCCTTTAAGCTGACAGACCGTCAGGCCGAATCCATCCTCAATATGCGCTTGCGCGCCCTTAATAAGTTGCAAGAAATTGAGATACAGGGCGAGCATGACAAGCTCTCGGCTGAACGGGACGAACTAAATGCTCTCGTGTCGACCGACAGTCTGCAATGGGACGCTATCGCGGAGCAAGTCCGTGAGGTGCGCGATATATACGGGCCGAAGACAGAGCTCGGCGCGCGCCGCACCACATTTGACGTGGCCCCGGATATTGATATCGATTTATCGACCGCCTTTATCACGAAAGAGCCGATCACCGTTGTCATGTCGGAGAAGGGGTGGATCCGGTCCATGAAGGGCAAGATGGATGATCTCTCCGGTTTGAAGTTCAAGGAAGGCGACACACTCGCCTTCGCCGTGCCGGCGGAGACAACCGATAAGATCATTGTCTTTGCCACTAACGGGAAATTTTACACGCTCGGCGCGGATAAATTGCCGGGCGGGCGCGGGAACGGCGAACCTATTCGATTGCTTGTCGATATGGAAAATGACCATAGCCCCATCGGTATGTTCGTCCATGATCCCGAACGCGAGCTCATCGTGGCCAGCTCCGATGGCTACGGTTTCCGGGTGTCGGAGGCCGAGATTATCGCGAGCACACGGGGCGGGCGAAAGACTCTGAATGTGAAGGGCGATGCGGAAGCGCTTCGTGTGGTTCAGGTCCAAGGGGATAAAATCGCGACTATAGGCGAAAACCGGAAAATTCTCGTTTTCGATGTCGAGGAGCTACCTGTCATGGCACGCGGTAAAGGCGTGCGCTTACAGAAATTCAAAGATGGCGGCCTGTCCGATATAACAACCTTTAACGCAGAAGAGGGACTAACCTTCCTCGACACCGCCGCGCGGCGTAATGAAGTCCCCGATTGGAACATACTTGAAGGCAAGCGCGCCCAAGCCGGACGCATGGCGCCGAGGGGCTTTTCGCGCAAAGCGAGTTTTGATCCGGCTAAGGGACTTTAGTAGACGTTAAACATATTCGTCACACCGTCATAGCCCGCAGGGCTATCCGGTGCCCATACCGTGAAGGCACGGCTAGCCGCTTTTTCGTCATATAGGCACGAGATTAGCGGCATAGTAAAACTAGCCAAGCTGTAGACTGCCGTAAAGTTTAGGGAATGGGTACCGGACAATCCTGCGGATTGTGACGGTATCACGTGTGTTGTTGATGTGCCTTGCTTTGTTTCGTTTCTCTCTGCCGTCTCTTGTGTCTCAATTCTCAGTCTAAAATTAAAATGGGATGTTCGTGTGGGTGGTTAGGCTCTGCGAGTGCGAATGCGGTATGCGAATGCTTTGAGCCCTCCCAGCTCGTGCAATTCCTGTTAATCAGGAAATGCACTAAGTGCCAAGAAGCCCCACACGACGACGCCTTTCTGCACTACCGGCCTAGCTACGCAGTCGTGGCGTAATAAGCTCGCGATAGGCCACCCAAGCTACCGGGACATTACCCCAAAGCTCCAATGACAAGCGCCGCTTCTCTCCAGTTAAGTCAATGTGCACCTGACTGCCCAGTGAAAGAAGACAAGACTAAATATGCGGCAAGAGAGGCAATGTGAGGATGCATCTTTTTGAGAAAATCATAAGCGGTTGAAAAAGCAGAATATTTGGTTGAGAAACATGTGTTTGAAACGAGGATTAAGTTTGGAGCGACAGCTCGAGGGTCAGTAAATATGAGCCAATCGTCTGTAATCGCGCGAATTTGAACGGCGATCGCAAACATTACCAGCGGCTGTTGTGGAGCGATTTTAAGCCGCTTAGAAAAACCCAATTTGCATAAAAACATTAGCGAATCCCAAGGATTAGCTTTTCAATACCGTCTTACGTCATGTAACTTGATTTAGGACGGGAGATAATGCGTTGCGGATATTCATAAAAATTGGACAACAGACGATTTTTGCACTCCTGCTAGTGGGTTGCGCTCATAACGTTGTTCCAAATAAGCCTTCGCAAGATGAAACAATCTCCCCCGAAACGCTCGATCCTCATCGATGGCATGACGGGTCTAATGGCGGAGAATATGGTATTGGGGAGGGCTGGAAAATTGAAATTTTACCTGCCGAATACGAAACAATACTTGAAAGTTTTATGACCAATCCTCCTGCCGGAGGCATAGAGCTAATAGTAATACCGGCCGAATATGAATGGGTGAAAGATGACAGCGAGGATTTGACTGGCGAACCTGTAATGGTTGAAAAGCTCGTCACGATACCTACTGAATATGAGTGGGTGAAACAGACTTTAGTTACCAAGCCGGCAGGCATCGAATATTATTTGACGGAAGCGACCTATAATACCGATGGCAGTATCAGCACGCCCAGATTGGTTAAACCGCAGTCTATCCCGGCCAAAACCGAGCGCAAAGATATGCGGGTGGTGAAAACCCCGGAGAGGAAGATGTGGCAAACCGTGCCGCTTGAAAGGCGACTGGGATATCGGCTAGTCCTTAAAATGCCTGCGCGCACGGTAGAAGACACATCCCTTTTCTTTGGTCCATACTACCAACCCAGAATAGCCGTCGCGCAACCGTGGCGATTTCTAATTAGAAAACCGAATGATGGAATCGTCCATGTATTTGTTAACTACGAAGACCTCACGGCTTTTGTGGATAGCCTTGTGTAAGAAATCTTGATGAATGCAGAGAGAAATCAACCGTCTATGCAAGTGGCCATCTTAGCGAATTCTCCCTCATTGCTAAAATATGACCAGCGGCCTTCTTTTGGCGCTTTAGGACAAATACCTGATGTTCGTTTCGCGCATAATTTTCGTCACGGACGGCCAATAAAAAACCCGGCCTATTGCTTGGAATCCCAAACAATGGGCCGGGTTTTTTATTCGTGTTTCTGCGGGCCTAAGCTGATTTCTTTGCCGCCTTGATCGGCGTCGGAGACGCGGATTTTCTTGCGCATTTCCCGTCGAAAAACGCACCATTTGCAATCATCAACTGATCTTGGATGAGGTCCGCTTGGACATTGGCTGTCTCGGAGAGCTCAACGATATTAGCCTCAACCTTGCCAGTGACTTTTCCGCGAACATTCACGTTCTGCGCGATAATTTTACCGTTCACAGCGCCTTGTTCGCCAATTGTGACGGTGCCTGCGGATACGTTACCGTCCAAACGCCCATCAATTTGGATGTCGCCATCTGTCTTGATGTCGCCCGTAATGACGATGTCGCGCCCTAGTATCGATGGCGCGCCGCCGGATGTTACACGCGGCGCACTTGCAGCAGACGGCGCTTTCGCGCTCGATGTCGTTCCGGAAGGGCTGTTGGTCTTATTGAACATAAAGTCCTGCTTTCAAAAACTTATTCGGGTCATAAGCGCGACCCTGAAAATGTATCTCATAGTGGAGATGGTTGGCCGTGCTTCGACCCGTAGACCCCATTCCACCGATTTTGAAGCCCTTATCCACTTTTTGCCCGCGTTTGACAAATGTCTTATGTAGATGGGCATAGCGCGTCACAAATCCGTGGCCGTGATCGATTTCGATAATGCGTCCATAGGCACCCTTGCGTCCGACATAAGTGACCACCCCGTCAGCCGTTGCGACGATCGGGGCGAGTCGTTGCCCGCCGAAATCCAAACCATGATGCATGGTCGGACGTTTGGTGAAGGGGTCTTGGCGCAAGCCGAAGTTGGATGTCTGATACGTCTCGGTTCCGACGGGATGTCCCAGCGGGATCGCTTCGATCGCGCTATCCAGGACGTCACCTTCGACGGCGCGGGCCTGGATGGCTGAAACACGAGAGATAAACCCGTCTTCGCCGGCCTTTTCATCTGATACGGGAATAAAAGGACCGCCTTTTCCCAGCGGTGCGGCTTGCAAGATTGTCTCAATATCCAAATCCGTGGATTGGATGAGGGCACGATTACGTTCGATTTTATCCAAAGTTTCGCGTTCCATCGTAATCAAATAGGCGTCTTGTGTTGCGCCCATTGTATTCAAGGAGTTGTCGAACTCCAAACCGGTTGTCAGGGATGCAGCCTTGATAATATCGCGGCGGGATCGGCGGGGTGTTGAGTCGCGCGCCGTTGGGGCCATCAAAACACGGCTTGTCGCATATTCCAGAGTTGGGGAACCTGGCACAATGGCGGCGCTCGTTTGGGTGCCCATGAATTGGGATAGCGTTTGGTGTTTTTGTTCTAACTGGCGCGCCATGGTCTCAAAATTTGCCCGCTGCTCTTCCATCATGAGCTGCGTGTTTTCCTCTTTGGCCTTCAGGTCGGCGACCATACGCTCATAATTGGCTTTTTGGCTCTGTATTTTGTGACCGGATGTGCTCAGAGGATTGTTGCCGATGATGAGGTTGATCAGCGTCCAGAAGCACAAAAGTGCCATTGCGGACAGCACACTAACGACTGCAAGCTGAAGCTTCGTGGTCAGGACATAGTATTTTACTTCACCGCCTGAGCGGAGATAGATCTGGCGCTCTGGAAAATGGCGCAGGATATGTGCGCGCACATCGCTAATCACGTCGTTAAGCATAGGTCCCCGAAAACATTTTTACCCTTGGACTATTAAACATAGCTAAGCCGATGGCTTCAAGGGTAATTGGGCGAGATTCCTATTAAATTTGTCTTAATTTTCCATCCATAACGGGGGTTTACGCTGAATTTTGAGCTAATTTTCAACCAGAGGCGCGTAATAGCTCTGCGAAAGCCCGGCCAATGTCCGCGCCTTAACATTGAACGGCGATTTAACCTGTCCCTTGAAATGCGTCGTAACCAGAGCGTGAAAATAAGATTCGGGTGGTTCCGGTTGTAGTGCCGCAAGATATTTGAACCAACGTGCGCCGATAGCAACATGGCCGATTTCCTCAGCATAAATGACCTCCAGAACAGCGGCGCTCTCCTTGTCCCCGACGCTGTTTAAGCGCTCTATCATGCCGGGGGTGACGTCCAAACCGCGGGCCTCCAGAACGAGCGGCGCGATGGCGACCCGGGCCGGAAAATTATCGCGGGTTGTTTGCGCAGCTTCCCAAAGACCGTTATGAGCCGGATGATCGCCATATTCCATATCCAGCGCTTTCAGACGGTCGGCCAAGAGGATGAAATGACGGGCTTCATCGTCACAGACAGAGGTCCAGTCCGTGATGAAATCCGATCTGTCGGCTTCCGCGATACTGGGGTGCAGGGCAAAGCGCGCGATCATATCCGCCGCGAGATCTATTGCGTTGAGTTCAATATGCGCGACGGCATGGAGCAGCGCGCCCCGTCCCTCGGGGGAGCCTAAGCGCCGACGCGGAACGTCGAGCGGGTCCACGAGCTGCGGGCGTGCCGGACGGGCGGGTTGATGGGGTAGGGGACCCGGTGGTTCTCCAATCTCTGTAGTGTCGAGCCAAGTTTGACGCATGCGCCGAGCGCAGGCGGCTTTTTCGCGCGGGTCAGCGGTCATCAAAACCGTATGGGCGGCCGCTAAAACACCCATCGGCTTAACCTGCGTGTTCGCGAAGGCTTTCCAGGACCGCGTCGACATGGCCTTTGACGCGCACTTTGGGCCAGACTTCGACAATCTTACCATCCGGCCCGATGAGGAACGTTGCGCGCTGGATGCCCATATAGGTTTTGCCATACATGCTTTTTTCAACCCAGACGCCGTAATCTTCGGTGACACTGCCTTCGACATCTGCGCCCAGGATTATACCGAGCTCTTTTTTGGCGATGAAATTGTCGTGTTTTTTGACGCTGTCGCGTGACACGCCGATAATGTCCGCATTTAGCTTGGCGAAGGCTTGTTTCTGCGCCGTGAAGTCAATCGCCTCTGTTGTGCATCCCGGCGTATTATCTTTGGGGTAGAAATAGAGGACGAGATATTTGCCTGCATAATCAGACAGGGACAGCGTTCCGCTATCACCGCTGCCGGGCATGGAAAAGGCGGGGGCGACGTCGCCGGATTTAAGATTCGTCAATTTTACGGGCATTTTGGATCTCGCTCTCTCGTTTTATGTTGTTATCTTAATGGGGGTAGTAATAGATTTATACGGTGCACGCATATAGGCCGTTCTAAGAATATGAACACAACACCTGACATAGATGCGGCTGAAGACTCTGCGCCCGAAGGTAAGACGCCTCCAGTCCCGCAATCAGAACAGCCGCAATCGAAATTACGCCGAACGATCTGGCCGCGGTCTCAAAAAGGGCGCCGGATCGATCAACCTTCGTCCCAATTTTCAAGACTTATTCGTCGTCTCGACCGTATTTTTGGAGACCTGATCGCCATTACTTTGGGGCTGGGTATAATCAGTCTGTGGATTGCAACATCGGTATTGGACAAGCAGTCCACAGACCTCACCGTCTTGCGCCCCAATTTTAAAATCTGGTTTGCCGAGGCGTTTAATGGCCGTGACGCAGAATTTGGTCGATTGGAATTATCCTGGCGACCCGCAGACGGAACCATCGTCGTCACGATTGAAGATGCCGAAATCCGTGGGAAGGAGGGCGATATTCTTGAGCGGTTCGACCTCATTCGGTCCACATTTTTGCCCAATCCTGATGTCTGGACCCGGCCTCGCTTGATCAATGCGCAGATTAAAGGCGGCGTTCTGACCTATCTCGAAGATGCTGACGGACAGATAATCGCAGGATTGGGCCCGCCAAAGACCGTTGGGCGCGTCGGCCCTGTTTTCCGCAGCGGAGAGGCACGGCAACCCGCAGATCAGATTAGGGCGGCGCTACAAGACCTTGAATTTGTTCAGATTGAAGATGCAAAAATATATGTCCGAAACGCAATTTCAGGCGTTGATTTGAAATCGGATGTTGAGCTTTTAACAGCCAATATTTCCGACAAAGGTGATCTCGTCGTCTCTGCTAATGGAACTGTGGATCAATCATCGGCGCCTATGCCTTTCACGCTCAACACGATTTCAGATGCCGATTTCGACTCGATAAAATTAAGGCTCAATGTAACAGGCGCGCGGCCCGACGAAATTGCCCCGACACGAGGACGATTTTGGGAGTTTCAAGGCTTGGCGGCACCGGTTAATCTAACCGCTAATATTGATTTTTCCAGAGCAGAAGGCCTTCGATCCGCGTCAGTCGATATAAAGGTTTCAGACGGCAAATTTACGCTGTTGCGGGAGTTGTCCGATCGAAGTTTTCCGATTGAAAGTCTCGTGGCGCGGGCCTCTCTCCCGCCCGGAAATGAGCGAATGAACATTGAATCGCTTAATTTGGATGCCCCGAACTTATCCTTTAAAAGCACTGGCTTTCTGACCGAGCTGGGTAATTTAAGTGATGGTGATAAGAACAGCTCGCCTATCTTCAATCTGTTTTTTCGAGATATTCGGGCAAATATGACGCCTGTCTTCCCGGTGGAAACCCGTATCAAACGTTTAAACGTTGTCGGTCATGCCGATGTAGATAGTCGAACAGTCAGCCTTTCAAGCGGTAGGCTAGAGGTCTTCGATACGACTCATGAGTTTGACGGCAGGCTACAGCTCTATGACAATAATACGGTAAAGTCCCTAACGGCGAATACGAGAATGACGGGGATATTGAAGCCCGATCAATTTCTATCGCTCTGGCCCGTAAAGTCCTTTCCGGGTGCGCGTAGTTGGATAGACGGTGCCGTCATAGAGGCGGACATCACCCGGTTTGAGGGAGAGATCGCGCTTGATGAAGGATTTTTTGAGACGCGGGAGATCACCGAAGACAGGCTGAAATTGCGGTGGGGCGGCGCGAATACCTCCGTTCGTTATTTAGAAACATTGCCCCCCGCGACCGGTGTTTCAGGATCAGGTCAGATTATTGGCAATCGCCTCAGCTTGTCTCTCAACGGCGGACAAGTCGATGCCATCACATTGACGGGCGGTACGGTCGATATCCCTAAACTCCGCCCGGTAAACGGCGATATCATCATCACAATGAACGGGCAGGGGCCGGTATCCGAGTTCATGCGTCTGGGAGATTTCCCGCCATTCAAAATTGCCAGCCGCTATAATGTCGACCCCGCAATGGTCGCAGGTGAAGGCACTGCATCTGTCAGAGTTAAGCGGGCGCTGACCCCGTTTCTGCCGCGTGATCAGATAGACTATGAGATCACAGGCGACTTCACAGGCGCGAGCGCGCCTTTCGATTTTGGGAAACATAAAATCACGAATGGGACCGTTTCAATGAATGCAAATAAAGAGCGGGTGATCATGACCGGCCCCGTCAACATCGGACCTTGGCGGGCCAATATGCGCTGGCTTGAGACTTTTGGCGAAAATGCCCCGCTAACTGAATATGGCGTGACGGGCATTATTGACGCGGATGTCTTGGACAAATTGGGGTTGGCCTCTCGCACCTGGTTCGACGGCAGCGCAGCTGTTCAGGTCGACGCTAAAGGTCGTGGGATGGACATTGCCGCTGCAAATCTTAGCGTGGATCTCACACATTCAGACCTATCTGTTGAACGGATATGGATGAAATCAAAGGGCCAGGCCGCGAAGCTAACCGGGCAGCTCTCTCGGGGCGCTGATAATAGCTATCTGGTTGAAAACGCGCAATTAACTGGGTCCGGCATTGATATTGGTGGACGCGTCAGCTTGGAATCGGATTTTAAATTACGTCAGATAGATCTGACGAATATGTCTGTCTCCTCTCTTATTGAGGGGGCTGTCAAAGTAACGCCGGACCGCGTTGCAGGCCGTTTGGACGTCGAATTAGCTGCGCGATTTTTGGACGTGAGTCCGTGGACGGAAGCGTTATTCGCGGAACGTCAGAGCAATTTGGACGTCCCTTTGACTCTGAGAGCTCAAGTGGATCAATTGGTTTTGGACGAAAATTATTCTGTGTCGGATTCCAGCCTCTTTTTCTCCCATACTGGAGAGGTCATTGAGACCGCGCGATTAGAGGCCTTGTCTGACGGGAACCCACTAAAGCTGGAATTATCAACCCGTGCGGACCGGAAACGACAACTCGCCGTCAGTGTGCCTGACGCGTCTAAAGCCGTTTCGGCCTTTATGGGCCTCGATAACACGACGGGTGGCCGATTGGAGATTACGGCCAATCTTCCGGCGGCCGGGGAAGAGGGCGCCTATGTTGGCGAAGCAGACATGCGGGACTTTAAGCTCAATGAAGCGCCTGCTTTGGCGCAATTACTCTCGCTGGCATCTCTAACAGGTCTTGCAGATACACTGACAAGTGGGAGTATGAAGTTTAATGAGTTCAGGGTTCCCTTCACAATGCTGGGCGATAATATCGCCATCCGGGATGCGCGGCTTTATGGCCCGGCTTTGGGCATGACAGGTAATGGTGATATCAATTTGGACCTAAGAGTGTTGGATTTCGACGGAACGCTCGTCCCCGCCTATACGGCAAATTCTGTTCTGGGCGACATACCACTGTTAGGCGATATATTCGTGCAGGAAAAAGACGGCGGGTTGTTCGCCCTGACCTATACGGTCAGCGGTCCGTTTGAGAAGACCCAAATTGCAGTCAACCCGCTATCTGCACTGACACCCGGATTCTTGCGCGGGATTTTTAAACGTGACAGATCAAAGGTGGATGACGCCATGCGGGAGGCGATTGAAGATGTGCAGCCCAAGCCGGAAGAGTCGCCCTAGCTATCGGTCACTTTCAACAAAGCATGTTTTTTCTTACCGACTGAAATTTTTACCACGCCGTCAATGATATCCGAGTCTGAGAGAGTCAGCTCATGTGTCGTCACCTTTTCATCATTTAGCTTTAGCGCGCCGGCTTTAATATGACGTCTCGCTTCCCCGTTTGAGGCTGCCAAACTGACCGTCGTGGCAGCCGATAAAATACCCATCCCTGTGAGCTCAGCCAGGGTGACGTTAACGGAGGGCAGGCCCGCCGCTGTCTGACCTGACACGAAGGTTTGCTGCGCCGTAGACTCTGATTGTTCGGCGGCCTCGGCGCCATGTAGTAAAGTTGTTGCGGCATTTGCGAGCGCTATTTTGGCGGTGTTGATATCTGCGCCCTCAAGGGATTCCAATCTCGCGACCTCGGTCTCGGCCATATCCGTAAAGAGACGTAGGAATTTTCCAACATCTGCATCTTCGGTGTTTCGCCAAAATTGCCAATATTCATAGGGGCTTCTCGCGTAGTCTTCACCTAATGATGGATCGCCGTTCAGCCAGACTGCGCCGTCCGCGGTCTTGCCCATTTTTCCGCCTGATGCCGTCGTAATTAGAGGCGTCGTAAAGCCGTAACACTCGCCGCCTTCCATACGCCGCGTTAGATCCACGCCCGTCGTGATATTGCCCCATTGGTCAGATCCGCCGAGCTGCAAGCGGCAGCCATGTCGTTTATACAGTTCGACAAAGTCGTAGCTCTGAAGAAGCGGGTAATTAAACTCCAAGAATGTCATCGGCTGCTCATTTTCCAAGCGGCGTTTAACTGTGTCCATTGTGACCATGCGGTTGATCGTAAATTCCGTCCCGACAAGGCGCAGAAATTCGAGATAGCCAAGCCCGCTCAGCCAATCATCATTGTCGACCATGATCGCGGCATTGGGGCCGTCGAAATCGAGAAATTTAGCAAAGACGCGTTGAATGCCGTCCTTATTCGAGTCGATCTTTTCCTGTGTCAGCATTTGACGGGATTTGTCTTTGCCGGACGGATCGCCAATCTTCGTCGTACCGCCGCCAAGCAACACAATCGGTGTGCCGCCGCTTTGCTGCAAATGGCGAAGCATCATGATCTGCACGAGGGACCCCACATGCAAGCTCGGCGCGGTGCAATCAAAACCGATATAACCCACTAATTTGTCAGTCGCGGCGAGCTTATCCAGTCCGGCTTCATCCGTGCATTGATAAAGAAACCCGCGCCCGACAAGGGTTTGCATAAATTTTGAGGCATAAGTCGTCATAATTTTGGCTTCTAACGAGCAGGGGAGTCGTGTCAAAGCATTCCGTATGGATGATAAAATTTATACCGCGCTCGGCCTAATGAGCGGCACCTCGTTAGACGGTGTCGATGTGGCAATTATTCAAACGGATGGCGTCGACATTTTTGGCTTTGTGGACTGTGCAGAGGTGGAGTTTGCAGAGCATGAACGAGACGATTTCAAGTCTGCAGTAAAAGATGCGCTGGAGTGGGGTTTTGACAGCACCCGCCCTCCGCCTAACTCCTTCGCGAGGGCTGAGGAACTTGTCCATTATACGCATCTCTTAGCGCTTCGGCAGGTGCAGGAAGAAACATATGTCCCCGGACGTAAACATCGGCTCCGCCCTTTATTGGACGTGATTGGACTTCACGGTCAAACTGTTCTGCATCACCCGGCCATTGATGGGGCAATAGGGCAGACTCTTCAACTTGGTGACGGACAAGTCTTTGCAGATATGACTAAAACACCCGTCGCTTATGATTTCAGAACTGCCGATGTTCAGGCTGGCGGACAGGGCGCGCCCTTAGCCCCGATTTATCATGAGGCGCTTGTGCGATATTCATGTTTGGATGGCCGTATCGCCGTTTTAAACTTGGGCGGCGTCGCGAATGTGACTGGTATCATTGACGGCAAGCTAATTTGGGCGACGGATTGCGGGCCCGCGAATGGACCGCTCGACAGTTGGATGCAGCGCAATGATGCAGGGAATTATGACGTGTCAGGCGCAGCTTCATTTTTGGGCGAGGCTGATCATAGTATTATAAATCAATGGCTTGAATGGCATTTCTTCAAGCGACCTATTCCTCGCAGTGCCGATCGATATGACTTTGATGTCTTGAGCGAAATGAATGATATGTCGGTAGAGGATGGCGCAGCGACGCTCGCTTCATTCTGCGCGCAGGCGGTGGCTCGCGACCTCGCAGGTTTTAACGCGGATAAAGTGATCGTCTGCGGCGGGGGTCGCAAAAACCCAGCGATCATGGCGATGCTCGGCATTCACATCGATGCCGATATTCTGTCAGCCGAAGATGTCGGCTGGGACGGGGATATGCTCGAAGCGCAGGCTTTCGCCTATCTCGCCGTGCGGACCCTCAAAGGCCTGCCAATCAGTTTTCCCGAAACAACAGGCGCACCACGCCCAATGACGGGCGGGCGGATGGCTTATCCCTCAAGTAGCTTAGGCTCACGCGGCGGAGAGTAGCGCGGGTCTAGCGTGTCATCGAGATAGTCCTCAATCACATCCATCGCTTGTTCCAGGTGGTTCGTGTAGAAATGATCTGCGCCTTCAATGCGGTAAGTTTCAATTTCGTGACCCTTTTGAACGCGGATTTTTGACACGACGCGGTCAACATCATCGCAGGGCACGATGGGGTCCTGTGATCCGTAGGTCACCAGACCCGACGCCGGGCAGGGCGCAAGAAACGCAAAATCATATGTGTTGGTCGGCAGGCTCATTGAAATAAAGCCGGCGATTTCCGGACGCCGCATCAAAAGCTGCATGCCGATCCAAGCGCCAAAGCTGTAGCCGGAGACCCAGCTAAACGGCGCGTTTTGGTTAAAGCTCTGCATGTAATCCAGCGCATAGGCGGCATCTTGCAATTCGCCTTGGCCATTGTCGTATTCGCCCACTGAACGCCCGACACCGCGGAAATTAAACCGCAAGACAGAGAACCCGCGGCGCTTATATTGCTCATACATCGCAACAGGGATGCGGTGATCCATGTGTCCGCCGGCCTTAGGATGCGGCGGCAGGATGAGCGCGCAGGGCGCTTGCGGGTCGTCGGACGGGTGATAGCGGCCTTCAAGGCGGCCTTCTGGACCGTTGAAAATGACTTCAGGCATGGGTTGGAGCCTCTTTTATTGCGTCAAAATTGCCGCGCTTTTTAACCGCATTTCAATCTTGACTAAATCAGTCGGGATACATAGGTCCCGCCTGATGAATTAGTTATCGTGCGCGCCTCTATCAAGGGTGCAATCATAATGCCAACAAAACCTGCACTTTGCGGGTCATTAGGAGCCGATTTCACCGTGAAGCTGACCGCGAAAGGACGATATGCCGTGATGGCCGTGGCCGATTTGGCCGCGCAAGGTCCCAATGCGTGCGAGTCGCTTTCGGCCATCGGCGCGCGTCAAGCGATCTCGGTGACGTTTTTAGAGCAGCTTTTCGGCAAATTGCGGCGCGCGGGTTTAGTGGACTCGGTTCGCGGCGCGCAAGGCGGATATAGCCTGTCTCGACCCGCAACTTCAATCTCGCTCGACGCCGTCATCCATGCCGTGGATGCCTCAGCCAAAGCGCATGGCTGCACGCCGGAGGCAAAGACTGCCTGCACCGGCGGCACGGACAGATGTTTAACGCATGACCTCTGGGGTGCGCTAGAAAGCCATATTGAGGGGTTCTTGGCGTCGATTACGGTTCAGGACGTTGTTGATGGACGTTTGCCGCTTGTCGCCACAGGGTTGGAGGCGGCGGAATGACCCGCACCTATCTCGACCATAATGCGACGACGATTACGTGGCCTCATGTCATCGACGCGATGACGGCGGCTTTAGAGGTGACGGGCAATCCGAGCGCGCAGCATAGTGACGGCCGCGCGGCCAATGCGATTGTGTCGAAAGCCCGCGAACATGTCGGGATGGCGATGGGCGTCTGCGCGCAAGATATTGTGTTTACGAGCGGTGGGACAGAGAGCTGCAACACGGCAATTTGGTCGGCTATGAAGGGGGGTTGCAAACATTTGCTGATCTCAAGCATGGACCATCCCGCGACAATCAACGCCGCCGGGAATTTCGGCGCGTCTTATGAGCTCATCCCCGCAGACAGCGAAGGCCGCACGGATATGGCGTGGTTGAAATCGCGTTTGGCAGATTGGGATGAGGCGCAGGGACGCCCCTTCGTCTCTCTCGTCGCGGCCAATAGCGAAACGGGCGTACTCCAAGATGTCAATACCGCCGTTGATTTGGTTGCAGACGCGGGCGGGCTCATACTTGTGGATGCCACGCAAGCGCTCGGGAAAATTACAATGCCGTCCACGCCGGATTATCTGGCCGTGTCCGCGCATAAAATCGGCGGACCAAAAGGCATTGGCGCGCTTTATGTCGCCCCTAATGCGCCGTTCACGCCGCTGCTCTCAGGGGGCGGACAGGAACGGCGCCGCCGTTCGGGCACGCATAATGTCTCGGGCATTGCGGGATTTGGCGCGGCTTGCGAAGAGCTCATCAATTTGGAGCATACGCGCGAGCTGCGCGATATTTTGGAAAAAGAGCTAAAAGCGGTCGAGCCCAACATCGTGTTTTTCGGGAAGGGCGCAGAGCGCCTCCCCAACACGAGCTTTTTCGCCGTGCCTGACGCGTCCTCCATGACGCTGATGATGGGTTTGGATTTAGCGGGCGTGTCAGTCTCCACCGGAACGGCATGCTCATCGGGCAAAGTCGGCGAGAGCCGTGCCATCGTCGCCATGGGCCGCACGGGTCAGGCGCCAAAGGGCGCAATCCGCGTCAGCTTTGGCGATAATGCGCTGATGAATGACATAGAAGATTTTATCATCGCATGGGCCAAGGTGCGCCGTATAAAGTCTCCATACATAAAAATAACGGATCGCCCCGCGGTCCCGAAAGACATTCCAAGCTCTCCTACGGAGACTCGGAATGACAGGAAAGTTGGATAGCATGAGCGAAGACGTAAGAACCGCTAAA
>ENA-ORXR01001312-ORXR01001312.1-marine-metagenome-genome-assembly--contig:-NODE-1312-length-26751-cov-2.867736_pt1 | contig 26751 bp, 16 predicted proteins | sample MGYA00237866_ERZ511479 | MGnify/ENA metagenome assembly ERZ511479 | reverse complement strand
CAGGGCCAGGTTGATGTTTTCCGACCAGACCGTCGCCGCCAACCCGTACTTTGTATTGTTGGCCACTTCCACAGCTTCTGCTGGGGTGCGGAACGTCGTGGATACCAGAACGGGCCCGAAGATTTCTTCCTGCATCAGCGTATCTGCAGGGTGCAGTCCCGTGATCAGCGTGGGGGGGTAATAACATCCGTCGGGCACGGGCGTGTTGGCGTGGTATGTTTCACCGGATGTGTTTTCCGCCACCATGCGTTTGATGGTTTCCAACTGCGTGGGGTCTACAACCGCGCCCACATCAATGGATTTGTCCAGCGGATTGCCGATGCGCAGCTTGTCCATGCGGGCGCGCAGGCGGGTGTGAAAATCATCTGCGATGCCTTCTTGGACGATCAGCCGTGATCCGGCGCAGCACACTTGGCCCTGGTTAAACCAAATGGCGTCCACCAGTCCTTCGATGGCGGAATCGATGTCGGCGTCTTCGAACACGATGTAGGGGGACTTGCCCCCCAATTCCAACGTCAGTTCCTTGCCTGATCCAGCGGTGCAGCGGCGGATGTGGCGGCCCACGGCGGTGGATCCTGTGAACGCGATTTTATCCACGTCTGCATCCACAATGGCCTGACCTGTGGTGCCGTCCCCGGTGACGATGTTCACCGCGCCCGGCGGCACGCCCGCTTGGGTGCACAGTTCTGCAAAGATCATGGCAGTCATGGGGGTGTATTCAGCGGGTTTTAGAACAACCGTGTTGCCCGTGGCCAGGGCGGGCGCGATCTTCCATGACAGCATCAGCAGGGGGAAGTTCCAGGGGATAATTTGACCGCACACACCCAAGGCGCGGCGGTCTGGCAGTTCATGTTCCATCAGTTGGGCAAAGCCCGCGTGGTGGAAAAAATGGCGGATGGCCAAGGGCACATCAATGTCACGGGTTTCGCGGATGGGTTTTCCGTTATCCAGCGCTTCCATCACGGCCAACAGCCGGGCATTTTTCTGCATCAGGCGTGCTAGGGCATACAGGACGCGGGCACGGGCAGGACCCCCAGCGGCTTCCCAGCCAGGTTGTGCGGCGCGGGCGGCTTGAACGGCCCCCGCAATTTCATCAGCCGTGCCGACAGTCATGTGGGCCAGGGTTTCCCCGGTACCTGGGTTCAAAACAGCGCGGTCTTGGCGCAAAGCCCCCCATGTTCCGTTGATGAAATGACCCGCGACGCCGCCGCGATCGGCGATCCATTGCAGGGCCACATCTGCGCCTTCGGGGGCGGTGCCATAATCCATGGATTCGAAAATATCTTTGACAGTCATGGTTATCCCAATGCGTGGCGATGGGTGGCGGAATATGCCCCCGTCACATGGTGTGTCAGTTGGCGTTCGATGTCCCCCAAAAGGGAAGATGCCCCAAAGCGGAACAAGTCAGGGCGCAACCAGCGGTCCCCCAGTTCTTCTTTTATCAGGGCCAAATACATCAAGGAATCTTTGGCTTTAGAAATGCCGCCCGCGGGTTTGTAGCCGACGCGGAATCCCGTGCGGGCGTAATAATCCCGGATGGCGCGGATCATCACCAATGTCACGGGCAACGTGGCGTTCACGCTTTCTTTGCCCGTCGATGTTTTGATGAAATCTGCCCCGGCCATCATGCAAATCATGCTGGCGCGCGCGACGTTCTTTAAGGTGCCCAATTCACCCGTGGCCAAAATGGCTTTGACGTGGGCATCGCCGCACGCCGCGCGAAAGGCGCGCATTTCATCGTACAGGGCTTGCCAGTTGCCGGATAAAACATGGCGACGTGAAATCACGATGTCGATTTCTGACGCGCCTGCTTTGACGCTTTCTTCAATCTCGGCAACGCGCAAATGAAAGGGGGATAAGCCCGCTGGAAACCCGGTGCTGACAGCGGCAACAGGGATACCCGTGCCTTGCAACGCATCCACAGCCGCACCAATCATGTCATGGTACACACACACCGCACCAACGGTCAGATCCGGCAATTCCAACGCTTCCAAAATATGTGCATCCACTGGGTTGCGGGCTTTGGCGCACAAACGCCCCACGCGCCCCACCGTGTCGTCGCCTGACAAGGTGGTCAGATCGATGCAGCTGACCGCGCGGGCCAGCCATGCGGCTTGGTGATCTTTCTTGATGGACCTTCGTCCTGGCAATGTCGCGCAGCGGCGTTCAATGGCGGAACGGTTGGCTTGGACGCCCAAGGCCCAGTCCAAATCCAAGTCACACCCCGGGTTGCGGGGTTCCAAGGCTTGGGGCAGTTGGGTGGTGTCTGCGGTCACTTGCATCAGGGATTACTCAATAATTTCAATGTCATCGTCGCCGAATGCGGCCAATAACGCTTCGGGCACGGCCAAGCCGTCGCGCACTTCTTGGTCCAGGGCGTTTTCCATTTCGGTCACCTTGGCCAGCCGTGCGATGATGTGGTCGATGGTGTCAAAGGGTACCACGACAACGCCGTCTCGGTCCGCCACGATCATGTCGCCCGTTTCAATCCGCATGCCGCCTATATCTACGGGCGTGCCCACTTTGCCGGGGCCAGACACAACGGGGGATGCGGGAGTTAGGCCCGTGCAAAATGCTGGCAAACCCACATCAATAATGCCCGCGTAATCGCGCATGGGTCCGTCCACGATGATGCCAGCGGCCCCCCCGTTTTTGGCCATCCCGCAAATCCGATCCCCCACGGCAGCGCAGCCTTGGTAGCCTGATACCGCCCCCACGACGATATCACCCGGCGTGATGTATTTCAGCGCGGCCGCCGTTGCCAGAACATCGCCAGGGCGATTGTCGGCTGTCAGGGCGGGTCCCGCCATGGTGCAATCAATATCGCGCCCGTCCCCGATGGGACCGATGGCGGCATCCAGCGCGTTCACGCCATCTTGGGCGTCCGACACGAAACTGGTGGGCACATTTTGGAACGCGGCGATTTGTGCCGCAGTGGGGCGGCGCTTGGGGACCACGATGGTCAGCTTTTTGGGTTCTTCTAACATGTCAGCAGCCTAGCCTTGGAATTGCCCCGCCTCAATGGACTTTTGCACAGACGTGGCGTAGGCGGCTGCAAAAGTTGGAGAGCCTCATGACCTTTGATCGTACCCCGAAAATTGCCCCGTCCATCCTTAGCGCGGATTTCGCGAACTTCGGGGCGGAAATTGAAGCCGTGGAAGCCCAGGGCGCTGATTGGATTCACGTGGACGTTATGGATGGGCACTTTGTGCCCAACATCACATTCGGCCCCAGCACATGTGCGGCCATCCGGCCCCACGTCAAAACCATTATGGACGTGCATCTGATGATCGCGCCGGTTGATCCGTATATCCAAGCCTTTGCAGATGCGGGTGCAGATTTCATCACGGCCCACGTGGAAGCCAGTCCCCATATTCACCGCACGTTGCAGGCCATTCGCGCCGCAGGGGCGCGGCCCGGTGTTGCGTTGAACCCCGGCACCCCCGCCAGTGCTGTGGAAGAACTGTTGGACCTGGTGGATTTGGTCTGTGTGATGACCGTGAATCCCGGCTTCGGCGGACAAAGCTTCATTGATATGACGGGCAAGATCAAAACCTTGCGCCAGATGATCGGGGACCGCCCTATTCACATCGAAATTGACGGCGGCGTGGCACCGGGCACAGCCAAGTCTGTGGTGGACGCAGGGGCGGACGTGTTGGTGGCGGGGTCTGCCGTGTTTAAGGGCGGGTCTGTCAGCAACCCCGCGCCCTATGGGGACAACATGGCCGCCATTCGCGCGTCTTTTGCGTAAAAACTGCACATTTGTTCCACCAGCTTTGCGCAAGCGGGCGGGCATCTGAACCGTAATAAAAAGACGGGACAGAGGAATAAACGCATGACCCAGTATGTTGTTCGGGGGGTTCCCCCTTGTTTGGCCAAAGACGCTTGGTGGTTGGGGGATGCGAAATTGCCGACCCCGGTACAAACGGTTACACCTTCTTCTAAATCGAAAAAGGTGGCGTGATGGTGGACAAGGTTCTGGTGGTCGAAGACGACCCGCAAATCCGCAGGGTGACAGAAATCGCCCTGCAGACATCTGGCTTTGAAACAGAAGTTGCGGGGGATGGCGCAGAAGGATTGGCCAAAGCCCGCACCGGGCGTTTTGATCTGATCGTGTTGGATATTGGCTTGCCGGAAATGGACGGGCTTTCGCTGTGCCGGGCTTTGCGCCAGACGAATGATACCCCCATTATCTTTCTGACCGCCAAACAAGACGAGGTGGACCGCATCCTTGGCCTGGAGATGGGCGGGGATGATTATATGGGGAAGCCGTTTTCGCCACGGGAACTTGTGGCGCGTGTCAAAACCATTTTGCGCCGTATCGCCCCGGCGGAACCCGAAGGGACCCGGGTGCGGGGGCAATTGCACATTGATCCCGCCACCCATTCGGTCAGCTACGGCGGCACGTCTGTGGCGGTGACATCGCGGGAAATGGCGTTGTTGGACATTTTGTCCAAACGCCCCGAACAGGTTTTTTCCAAATCGCAGTTGATAGATTCCGTTTACGGGGTGGGTTTCCACATCGCGGATCGGACACTGGACAGCCACATTCGCAATTTGCGCCAAAAGCTAAGCGCTGCGGGGTGTTCCGACGGGATTGAAACCTTGCACGGGGTTGGGGTGCGCATGGGGGCCTGTGTTGGGGCCGTCTGAGCCCCACACACCCCTGCCAGATAAATGGCGGCCTTCGCTTGCGCTTGTGGTTGGCGGAACGTTGGCGGGGGTTTTGGCCTTGCCTGTGATGGGGCTGCTGCTGCGCCGCGAGATTGGCTATATCATGGGGTGGGACACATCGTTCCTGTTGATCTTGTGCGCCATCTTTGGGGCTGTTGCCGTCTTGGGGTTTTTACTTTGGCGGTTGTTGATGCGCCCGATTACAGAACTTGCGGCCCATTCTCAGGCGGTGGTTCAAAACCCCGATGGTCCCCCCAAAGGCGTTAACCATTATGGCACAGCCGAGCTTCGGGACCTGGGACAGGCCGTTCAAGACATGTCGCGGTCTTTGACGGGGCGCACGCAAATGTTGCAAGCCTACATTGATCACGTCACCCACGAGTTGAAGTCCCCACTTACGTCCATCGTGGGGGCTGCAGAATTGTTGAACGATCCTGACTTGCCCGCCGCAGCCCGCGCGACTTTGATCAAGGACGTGGCGTTTAGCGCAGACCGCATGTCGCGCTTGTTGGATTCGATGCGAACGTATCGCGCTTCGGTGGGAACCGTTTGGCACGGAAAGCCAACTATACTTGAGGATATTGCCCTTACGTCACCTTTGCCCGTGCGGTTTTTCGGAAAGCCCAGCTTACCCATTTCGGGTGATGCAGCCGAAGCAATTCTTACCCATTTCATCCGCAATGCGGCAGAGCATGGCGCCCGTCGTGTAGACGTTTGCGCAACCTGGGATGGAGTATTAATTGCAGACAACGGGCAGGGGGTATCGACGGGCAATGAATCGCGCATCTTTGAGCCCTTTTTCACCACCAAAAGGGATGATGGGGGGACAGGGATGGGCCTGGCGATTGTGAAAACAATGCTAGAACATGGCGGCCTAGCGGTGGATTTGTGGCAGAAAAATGGCGGTTGCGTGTTCGCCATTCGCCCATGACGTGCAATTGTTCCATATTCGCCACGGTCCACACAATCGACCCCACAAAAAGCCCGATTCATTAAGGAAAACGCCACATTTCGTTAGGGATCGCCAGATCTCCGCCTTATACGTCTGTCATCAGCCGGGCTAAAACCGGACTAAATATGAAACGCAGTGGTCCACAAAAGAGGCCACGCGTGAGGTAGAGTGGTAAAGAAATGCAAGCGATCGATTTCGTCGTCCGCACACCCTCGGGTCGTGCATCACGTGGACAGTTGAACCAAACCGACGGTAAGCTGGTAATCAGCACCGATGGGTATACAGATGTTTCCTTGAACATTGGCCGAGATGACGTTCATTCGTATTCTCGTTCGGGCAATGACCTGGTGATCGAGCTCGAAGACGGGCGTGAGATCGTCGTTGAAGGTCTGTTCAACGGGAACGGCGGCCAGTCGTCGCGTCTGTACTTCTCCGAAGGTGGCCAGATTGAAGAGATTTCATTCTCTGAAAGCTGGGGCCGCACCAACCACGCACACGTCGGCACTGCCGAAAGCGTAGACGGCTTGGTGTTTGAAGGCGGTTCCGTCTCCAATGTACAGGTTTCCAGTTCTGCTGGTTACGAAGCGTCTGCTTCGTCGTCCGCATCTGTTTCTTCTTCTTCCGGCCTGAACACACAAACAGTCACCACATGGGAGCTTAACGAAGGCGCTCTGTTGGGTGGTTTGTTGGGTCTTGGTGCCCTGGGTCTCGCTGGCGCAGCAGCTGGCGGCGGCGGTGGCGGTGGCGCAGCAGCCCCGGCAGCAGTCGCAGATGATATTCGTATCACATCCGCAGCAGGCGGCACCGATGGCGTGGTAAATGGCGCAGAAATGTCCGCTGGCCCGTCGATTTCGGGCGTTACGGAAGCCAACACTATGGTGACGGTCACTGTTGACGGCGTTCCTGCCACAACAACATCTGACGCTGACGGCAACTGGACAGTGGTATATAACGCCGCTGACCTGCCCGGTGGCGAATACACCGCAACAGTTGTGGCCACAGCCACAGGCGAAAGCGGCAACACGCTGACAGCGACGTCCACTATGAACGTTGATACTGTGACATCTGTTGGCATCAACAACACAATCGTTGAAGGTGACGGCGTTGTTTTGGCAGCCGAAGCTGCAGACGGCGTAAACCTGACAGGCAGCGGCGAAGCTGGTGCGAACGTTGTGGTCACGTTGAATGGCGCAAGCCAATCCACGGTTGTGGCTTCTGACGGCACTTGGACAGTGAACTTTTCGCCTGCTTCTTTGGCGGGCATCAACGACCAAATGGTTCTTGTTACTGCTGAATCCACAGACGTACACGGTAACACAGCCAGCTCGTCCCAGACGATCCGTGTTGATACAGTTATCGATGTGGCTTTCGACAACATGCAGGTTGGTGACAACGTCATTAACTTGGCGGAATCCCAAAGCCCTGTTACCTTCACCGGGACAACAAACCCAGGCACGCAAGTTGTTGTGGACCTGAACGGTGTGTTGAACATGGCGACTGTGTCCAGCAACGGGACGTGGACGGTTGATTTCCAACCTTCGCAACTTCCTAGCGGTTCAACAGCCATCACATTGATCGCCACGGCGACGGATGCATTGGGGAATTCCACTACTGATACGCACAGTGTTCAAATGGATACCGGTGGTTTCGTAGATATCAGCAATGCGACCATCGAAATGGACAACATTGTGAACAACGTCGAAAGCCAAGACGGTGTAGTTCTGACAGGGACAACCCTGGCAGGATCGACAGTTGTGGTTGATTTCGGCGGCTACTCTGGCCAAGCCAGCGTAGATGGCAATGGCAACTGGACGTTCAATGTCCCAGCTTCTGCAATTCAAAGCGGCGAATACATTGAAAACGTAACAGCAACCGCAACAACTGCATCCGGCAACGTGTCCACGGACACCAGCACGGTTGAGATCGACACCTATGTTGATCCTCTGACCAGCGCACCGGTTGAAGGCGACAACGTCGTCAGCGGCGCAGAGCATGCCGATGGCGTGACTGTCACTGGCACGGTTGAGCCCGGTTCCACAGTTGAAGTGTCCATGGGCACAGCAAGCGGCATCGCGTCTGTCGATGGTGCAGGCAACTGGACATACACCTTCCCGTCCAACAGCGTTGCGATGGGCAGCTATCAAACGCAGCTGGTGGTAAACGCGACTGATATTGCGGGTAACGTAACAAGTCTGACCCAACAGGTTCAGGTGGACACAACAGGACCAAATCTTGCTGTGAACCCGCTTTCCATGGGCGAATGTGACGCGTTGAATGCAGCGGAAGTTGCCAATGGGGTTAACGTGACGGGTGTGGCAGAAGCCAACGCCGCAGTTACGGTTACCTTCAACGGTACGTCCCACAACACAACAACAGATGCGAATGGCAACTGGACAGTGTTCCTAAGCTCTTCTGATCTGGGGTCTGGCACGATGATGGCACCTTTGGTGGCAACAGCGACAGACGCCGTGGGCAACTCCAGCCAGGTTAGCACTGATCTGTTCATCGACACTGTCGTTGACGCAGCCAGCGTAGATTTGGCCGCAGTCGCCACAGACGGCGTGGTAAACGGTGTTGAAGCCGGGTCCAACGTTGAAATCACCGGTATGGCCGAGGCAGACTCGACCGTTGTGGTGAACATCGGCGGCACAGACTACGCAGCAGTTGTGGATCAGAACGGTGCTTGGACAGCAACCATTCCGGCCAACTCCTTGAGCCAAGGTGAATATGACACGCCTGTTGGTGTGACAGTGACCGATTGTAACGGCAACGTTGCGACCGACTCTGGCATGTTGACTGTGGACACACTGGTGAACACCCTGGACGTGACGTCTTCTTCCATGGACGGTCAGATGATTTTGAACGCTTACTATGCGCAGACAGGTGTGAACCTGTCGGGTGTGGTCGAGCAGGGATCAACTGTCATGGTAACGCTGGAAGGCACCACCAAAGCCGCAACCGTGAACCCGAACGGGTCTTGGACTGTGGTCTTCAGTGGTGATGAAATTCCGATTGGGGAATACAGCACGACAGCACAAATCGTTGCAACGGATGCCGCTGGCAACCAAGCATCGACAACTTCGGACTTCACATTCGACACATCGTCGCCAGAAGCCCCGCAGTTGACTGCGATCACAGAAGGCACCGAAGGGTGGCGTTCCGTTGCCCTGCCGTTTGAAGATGCAGACTGGTCTGTCCACGCCATCAGCGATGACAACTCATCTGCAAGCGAAATCGGTTTCAGTGCCCTGCACGATACGTTCCGCGACGAACTGTTGTTGAACTTCAACAACGAAGTTCCAGACGGTACTGACTTGATCATTCAAGCGGCAGACACATCTGGCAACGAGGTCAGCACCTTGGTCATCGGGGAAGACAATTCCCAAGTGAACCTGGCTGGTGCCGCGTTGAGTGGGTTTGACATTGAATCGATTGACTTGTCCTTCGCACAAGACAGCAGCCTGATGATCAACGCCCAGCAACTGGAAGACCTCTCTGGTCTGTCCAATAGCTTGCTGGTGCGCGGTGAAGCAGGAGATAGTGTCACAGCACTGGGTGCCGTTGCAACCAACGAGACCGAAGTGCACGATGGCCAGTCCTACGATGTCTATACACTGGGCACGAACGGCGCATATCTGGTGATCGACCAGGAAGTCGACGTAATTACCTAATACGACTAGGGCCCACCCGGACACAGAACCCCCCGCTAAAGAGGGGGTCCCGGGTGGGCCATCACAATAAACGCTTGAGGCGGGCGAATGGCGGTAACATGTAAAGGGGCATCTTTGTCCCTGACCAGTACGGTTGTAATCACAGGCATCTTATTGACGGGCTGTATGCCAGTTAAAGATATGCGCAACGTACTTTCGAAAAACCCAGAAACATATGCGACGCCAGAACCTGGCGCTGCCCCGGTGGAAGCCACCAAATCGACACAGTCATCTTCGACAGACAGCAAAAGTCTGCAAGAGATCGAAGTGTACGGCGGTGAACGATCCCCGATTATCGAAGGTCTGATCGCACGGCGGTCCCTGATTTCCAATGGTTCCGCGTTTGATCGCGTGGCCCGGGCCGTTTTGGCATCGGACGCGCGGACCGCAGAATCCGAATTACGTGCAGCACGTCTGCGGTCGCGGGCGGAACAGTTCAACTGGTTGCCCAAGATTGGCCCCAGCATCAGCCTGACATCGCTCAGCGATTTTGTAGCGGGTCTGGTGGTGGAACAGGTGTTGTTCGACAATGGCCGCCTAAAGGCGGAACGTGACTTTGCCGCCCACGACGTGGAAGCGGCGGCGGTTGGTTTGTCCCAAGCCACCAATGACCGGGTCTCTGCTGCGTTGAAATTGTACATCGGCGCTGAAAAAGCGCGCCATGAAAAGCGGGTCTCTCAAAAATCCCGCTCGAAGATGGCGTACTTTGTGAACATCATCCAGCAGCGCGTGGATGGCGGGGTTTCCAACCTGGCTGATCTGCGGGTGGCAGAAGCAAAACTGCATGAACTTGACGCGGATCTGGCCCGCGCCCGTGAAGCAGAACTGACAGCCATGGCAGAACTGAACGCGATGGCGCAGACTGATATGTCGGGCGTGTCTGGCTTGAATGCCGTGTCCCCGACGTCGACAGGGCGCAACACACCATTGAACGTGTTGATGGCCCGCGCCGAAGGGAACCGGGATGTGTCCGAGGCGCACATGCGCCGGGCTGGTCTTTTGCCGTCCGTGACGGCGGGGGGCACAGTCGGCGATGGCAACACCAATATCGGTGTCAGCGTCGGCGGCGATTCCTTGGTGGGCGTTGGCACTGGCGCGGCCCTTGAAGCTGTGAACGCCAGTAAAGACGCGGCGCGCCGCAGGGTACAACAGGCGGAAGAAGACACCCGCCGTGTTGTTCAGCGCCTGGAACAGCGCCGTATCGCGCTGCGACGTCAACAAACCGAAAGCCAAGCTTTGGTGGGGGACGCGCGCCGTACCTATGAGTTGTTCAACGAACAGTTTGAAAACTCAGGCCGCCCCATCATGGAAGTGGTGAATATCTTTGAAAACGCCGTGCGACTGGAACGCGATTCAGTGCGTTTGCAGTACGAGTTGATGGACATCGAAATCGATATGTCCGCGATGTACGGAAACCTTGTGGATGGGGGTAATGTATGACCGATGAAGTAGAAAAGGTCGTGGCCCTTAAGCCCGCAAGCGTTCTGGGTGTGGTGTCCGGTGCGCCAGATTTACCCGCCCCTGACAAAAATGCCCCCAAGGCCAAAGTCAAATTGACGGCCATGGACATCGATCCTGCGTCCAAGCCAGTTCCGGCCCCAGATGCCGGTGAAATTTTGTCGGAAAACGTGAAGCTTGTGCAAACATATTGCGCGGCTTTGGGTCAAACGGCGTTGAAAGCGGACTTGCAAGAAGCCTTGCAGTTGGCCGATCCCGAAGCGGTAAAAACGGGCCGCGATGTCAGCCCGCAAGCGGTTTTCGCAGCCCTGCAAAAGGTTGATCTGGAAGTTGCAGACCACCGCAAAGTGAAGTTGAAGCGTGCGCCGATGCCCGCGCTGGCGGTGATGAAAACCGGACAGTTCGTAATGGTGCACCGCGTCGAAGCAGGGGTGGTGGTTACCCATGATCCCGATGCCGCGAACCGCGAAACCGAAGTGCCTTTGGCCGATTTCGAAAGCCATTTTTCAGGCCGCGCCATCACGGCTTCTGCGACGCTGGACAAGCTGCGCACCGATCACATGCCCAAGTCAAAACGCGGGCATTGGTTTTGGTCTGAATTTTACAGCTACAAAGCGATCCTGGGCGACATCGCCGTCGGGTCTTTGGTGGCCAACATGTTGGCCGTAGCTGTGGCGCTGTTTTCGTTGCAGGTATACGACCGTGTGATCCCCCATGAAAGTGTGGCGACCCTTTGGGTGCTGGCCATCGGCGCTTTGGTGGCGATTTGTTTCGAAGGTGTCTTGAAGTTGAGCCGTGCCCGTCTGATGGACGGGGCAGGGCGCGCTATTGAACTGGGCGTGCAAGATATCTTGATCCGCCGATTGTTGGGCATGCGTGCCGACAAACGCCCTATGAATGCGTCCGGTACGTTTTCTGCCATGCGTGAATTCGCCAGTGTGCGCGAATTTTTCACCGCGTCTTCAGTGGGGGCTGTGGCAGATATTCCGTTTATCGTTGTGTTCTTGGTGCTGGTCTATTCCATCGGCGGACCCATCGTGTGGGTCCTGGTGGCAGGCGGTTGCTTGATGATCATCCCCGGTTTCTTGATGCAGCGCAAAATGGTGCAGCTGACCAAAGACGCCCAAGGGGCCAATGTGAAATCCAGCCGGGTTTTGCAAGAAGCGATCTTTGAATTGGAAACCGTGAAATCCTTGCGGGGCGAAGACCGTATTCGTCGCCTTTGGGGTGAACTGAATGGGTTGGCATCGCTGACCGCGTCTGAACAACGCCGCGTGGCATCTGGTCTAACATTCTGGAGCCAAGGCGTGCAGCAAGCGACATACGTAAGCGCTGTGATCGTCGGGGCCTTCTTGGTATTTTCTGGTCAAATGACTGTGGGGTCCATCATTGCGATTGGTATTCTGACGGGCCGGACTTTGGGTCCGCTTACACAGCTGTCGGGCACGTTGGCCCGCTGGTCGAATGTCAAAACCGCGTTGGACATGTTGGGCGAAATCGAAGGCGCCGAACAGGACATGGCCGCCGACCGGACATATTTGCGCCGTGACACCCTGGTGGGTGAATACGAAATGCGCGAACTGACCTATCGCTACGAAGAAGATGGTCCGCCGGTGTTGGACATCCAAGGCGTGAAGTTGAACGCTGGGGAATCCACGGCTGTGCTGGGATCAAACGGGTCGGGCAAATCCACCTTGTTGAAGATCATGGCGGGTCTGTACCAACCAGAAGCGGGCCGTGTCCTGCTGGACGGTGTGGACATTGGCCAGCTGGACCCGCGCGACGTGCGCCGGACCGTTGGGTATTTGGGCCAAGACGTGCGTTTGTTCGCCGGGACTTTGCGCGAAAACATGAACGTCAATTCCTTGGAACACGATGACGGGCGCATGTTAGAAGCTTTGGAATTTGCGGGGCTGGGCCAGTATGTCCGCGGCCACCACAAAGGCTTGGACATGGCGATCCATGACGGCGGCGAAGGTCTGTCCGTTGGACAACGCCAAGCTGTCGGTTGGGCACGTATCTGGTTGCAAGATCCCAGCATCGTTTTGTTGGACGAACCCACAGCGGCCTTGGATCAAACGCTTGAAAACGCGCTGATCAGTCGTCTGCAACCTTGGCTGAAAGGCCGGACTGCATTGATCGCGACCCACCGGGTGCCGATCCTGGCCCTGACCAGCCGCACGTTCATTTTGCAAAATGGCCGTCTGGCCGTCGATGGCCCGCGCGATAAAGTGCTGGCCCACCTCACCAAACAGCGGGAGGCCTGATTACCATGGCGACCACTACAGTAGATGCCTCCCTTCAACGGGCCATGCGCCGTCCATCCATGACAATCTGGATCGTGACTGCGGCTGTCCTTGCCTTTGTCACATGGGCCGCCTTTGCCTGGGTGGACGAAATCGTCCGTTCCGAGGGCGAAGTTGTCAGCCAATCCCGCCCCCAGATCATTCAAAACCTGGAAGGCGGCATCTTGGCCGAGCTTCTGGTGAAAGAAAGCGATCTTGTGCAGCCGGGTGATATCTTGGCCCGTTTGCAAAGCACAAAGTTCCAAGCCCAAGTAGATGATATCGCTTCCCAGATTGCGTCTTTGGATATTCGCCGTCTGCGTCTAGAAGCGGAAATGGGCGGGTATTTCGAATTCCGCGTTCCAGCAGAATTGGCGGCGGGCAACGAATCCCTAGTGTCATCAGAACAAGCCTTGTTAATGGCCCGTCAGTCCGATTTCAAAAGCCGTGCCGAAGGCGCACGCGCTGTGATGGATCAGGCCGCCAAAGAATTGGGCCTGATGGAAAACATGCTTAAGAAAAAGATCGTGGCATTGATCGAAGTGACCCGCGCCCGCAAAGCAAAGTCTGACGCGGAAGCCCGTTACAACGAAATCGTCACGCAGATGGAACTGGAACGCGCCAGCACATATTCCGACACACTAAAGGAATTGGGCACCCTGCGTCAGAACTTCAAATTGGTGCAAGACCAGCTGGACCGGACCATCTTGGTCAGCCCCATGCGCGGTATCGTTAACAACTTGTCGGTCACCACCATCGGCGGCGTTGTGCGCCCCGGCGAAGAAATTTTCCAGATTATCCCTGTGGATGACGAATTGTTCGTAGAAGCAAAAGTCCCGCCACAAAACATCGCCAACATCAAACGCGGTCAGGATGCGACAGTTAAGCTGACGGCATATGACTATACGATTTACGGGTCTTTGAAGGGCAAAGTGCAGTTTATCTCTGCCGACACCTTTAAAGATGAACGTAGACAAGACGGCGACCCCCACTACCGGGTGTTGTTGGCCGTCGATACCAAGAACCTGTCCGCAAGGCAGGCTAACCTAGAAATCCGCCCAGGTTTGCAGGCAGAAGTAGAACTGCACACGGGGGGTAAGACCATTCTGAACTATCTTTTAAAACCATTATACAAATCGCGCGAGGCTTTCCGGGAACGGTAAGGGTCGCATGATAACCGCCAAGACCAATAACTTCGCAGGGCTTCGGCCCTGCGTTTTTTGTTTGAGCTATAAGAACCAGAAATCCGTGGTGTCCAGGTCACCCGCGTCGGTATCGGCCAGGCGGATTATGTGCCCATCGTAGGCAATTTCTGTGAAGTCTGTCCCGCCCACGGTCACGGTGCGGATATCAAGCGCGTCAAAGCGGCCATCAACCCCGCGCAAAGCCAAGATATCACTGCCATCGCGGAAATCTTCGACTGTGTCGATGTCATTGGTGGACGTATCAAACATGAACACATCCCGGCCCGATCCGCCCTGCAACGTGTCACCCCCGTGGCCTGCCAACAAGGTGTCGTGCCCGGACCCGCCAAACAGCCAATCATCCCCACTGCCACCGCTGATGAAGTCACTGCCCTGGCCGCCCTGCAGCGTATCTTTGCCGTTGTTCCCCCACAGACTGTCTGCACCTTCGGCACCGCTGATGACATCACCACCGCCGTTGCCCATCACGCTGTCCAGTGCGCTGGATCCGTTCAAAACATCGGCTCGTGCAGTGCCTGTTTTAGACGCGACCTGCACGTGATCGGGGGGGGCATCGCCCCAGAACAGTTCGGCTTCTACCCGTTCGTGTGACGGGTCTTGGGGTTTGAATATTTCATCTGCGGCGATGGTCTCGTTGTCTTGCTGATCCTGTGAAGCGCCGACCCAGGACAGGTCCACATGGCTGGCATTGTTGGTGGTGGCGAACGTGAAGTCAGCAGCGTTCAATGGATCATTTCGCATGGAATGCACCACTAAGCGTTCATCGCCAAATTCGATGACTGCGCCCGTGTCGGTGCGGGTAACATTCAACTGGTCAGGCGATCGGTAAAATCCCCAGTCAGAAAAATCCAACGAATCCGCGCCGGGTTGGAAATCCATTATCGTGTCGCTTTCCCCGTCGGCGGACAGGACGAATAAATCCGCCCCCCAGCCACCATAAAGCGTGTCGCCGCCTGTGCCGTCCATCAAAATGTCGTTGTCATTGCGTCCTTCCAGTTTGTCGCCACCGGCACTGGCCACCAGATAATCCACGTCATGGGTCGCACGGTGCCCATTGCCCGATACCACGCGCACATGCCCCGTATCGCCCAAATTCAAAGTGATTTGCGCCATGCCCGCCTCAGACCCGCCCACGATGTATAGGCGCACATCATCACCCTTGGTGATGACTTCCATGTCGGTGATCTTGGCAAGGGGCATGTCGTCGGTATCCACAAGCGTTTCCAAGTGGATTATGCGCCCGTTGGGTAAAAGCGTGAACAGGGAAATCCCGCTGTCTTGACCGCCGGTCAGGATGAACGCGCGCCCATCGTGTTCAAATGTTTCGATTTGATCCGCGCCTTGGAAACGGGTGTCCAGGGTATCGATGACCTGGTCGATTGGGGTCAGAACGCCGCCGCCTTCCAATTCGAAAACGGTTAGGCTGTTGCTGTCGGCACTGGCCACCACCACAAAATGTGACCCGCCCACGATCACGATATCCACGTCTTGGGGATCGGCGATGGGCAGATATTGCGCAGCCCCCAATATCGTGCGGGGGATAAGCTGCCCTTGGGCGTCCACCCCTAATACAGCCACCGCGTTTTCCTGCGCGGATACCGCCACCACAAATTGGTCGCCCCCCACTTGGGCATGGGCCATCCCCGTGATTTGGGCCAAGGGCGTGTCTTGCAGCGTGTCGACAAAATCGATTTGATTGAAACGACCTTGGGCATTTTGAACATAGGTGGCCAGCCCAGTGCCTGTCTGGTCCCCCACCACCAAAAAAGTTTTGCCCCCATTTTCAAAAGACAACATCTGATAGCTGTCTGCATACCGCCCACTGGACCCTTCCATCACCGATATGGACTGGCCGGAAGGTCGCCCCAAGACACCGTTCAAATCTGCCGCTGCAAACCGCAACTGATCCCCCGCAAAGCCGATGGCCGCAGCAAGACCCCCGATACCACCGTTGGATGCCAGGGTCGGTAAGCCGCCGCCCAGGGTCCAGCTGGCCTGTCCCGCCCCGGTTTCCGATATCAACCGCAAACGCCCGGCATCGTTGAACAACCGGGCCGTCGGAAGCGGGCCGGGGTCCAGACCCGTGGCAAAGGTGCCGTTATAGGAAAAGAAGCTCAAACCCATCCCCAATCGCAGGTGGCCTAATAAGCCAAGGCCGCTGTGCCACAGATCCCGTTTCAGCGGCTTTAAAGGGGCTTTAGTTTTTACCGATGATTTTAATCTTTTGCGAATGACACCGGGTGCAGGGCAACAGTTTCTCAAGACTTTTCAGATAGCCCGGTCTCAACAAAGGAGATGGGAATGCCTGATTTTTCACTGAATGGCGCGCGTGTTTTGGACGGGCTTCAAGGGAATGACCATCTTTTTGGCCTGGGCAGTGATGCGTGGCTGATGGCGGATTCGTCCGATGTGTTTGCGCCAAATTCTGGCCTGATCGGGGCGTGGGCCGACACGCAATGGACGTTGCACACGGACAGGGTGGGTGCGTCATCCGATCTGGCGTTTCTGGCAATCACCATCGATGGGACTACCCAAACCATCAAGTCGGTTGAATTGATTTCTGCGTCGGCCAGCAGCCCCAATTCCCTGGATATGATGGCGGGTGATGCCTTGGCCATCGGGGCGGTGTCTTCGGTGCACTGGCCGTCTGGCCAGATTGACGATTTGGTATTGGTGGAACGCCCCGGTGACACATTGGGCGTGGCCTACCGGGCCAGCAACGGCGACATTGTTGATCTGTCGGGGACTGTGGTTGTGTCTACAACCGCCGGTACCGCCGTGGCAAATTTGAGCTATGAAAACCAAAGTGTGGACGTGCATTTTAACGCCCATGCCGATTTGCCAGATGTTCAGACCACCACCCTTACGGCGGGTGTCGGACCCGAAGCGTTTACCTTTTTGTCTATCCAAGTGGGCGATGATGGCAACGACGCCCTGCAAGGGATGTCGGGCGCAGATACGCTTGTTGGCAACGGCGGCGACGATCTGTTGGTGGGCGGCGGTGCGGGCGATGAATGGAGTTTTGTGAACGGCAAATGGATCTACGATGGAACCCTGGTGGACCCGCCAGAGCCGGGCGTGGTTCTGGACGAATCCGACGATTCAATCGTTGGTGGCCAAGGGGATGACGTGCTGTTGGGCAATCGGGGCAGTGACACACTGGCGGGGGGGACTGGCCAAGATACCTTGAACGGGGGTCGCGGTGCGGATGTATTGTACGGTGGGAATGACGCTGACACCCTGAACTTCGAAGACGGTGACGATTTTGGGGTGGGCGGTCAGGGGGCCGATATATTGAATGCCGGGCCAGGAAACGACACGCTCTATGGGGATGATGCGTCAGAAATCATATTGACCCAAGGGCCCGTTACCACCTTTGAGAAAATGGCAGAAGGCGCGGATTGGACGCGGGTCCAAGGGCCAAGTGCGGATGAATTTTCCGTGCGTCAAACCCTGACGACAAGCCCGGGACAGTCCTATAATCTGGCGTTTGATGCCGCAGCCAATTTGGCCGCTGGCGTAACATCAGGCACCATTGATGTCCTTTGGAACGGCACCTTGGTGGAAAGCTTATCGGTCAATGGCGCGTTGCCCACCACACTGTCCGCCGATTTCGTGGCCACCGGAACGCAGGGCGATTTGGAAATCCGCGTAGCGCCTTCTGAACCCGATGGGTCAATCGATACCCAAGGTGTGATTGCAACAATCGCGGCAACCCTGGACACAGCTGACGGTCCCGTTGAAGTGGCAAGTTTTGCCCCCGGCCAAAGCCACGTTTATCAAATCAATCGGGGCCAGCTGGAAATGTATAATCCAGCCACCCAAAGTCTTCAAGAAATCGGCGTGGACCCTGGATTTGCCAGCAACGCCGCAGGCTATAACACGCAAGACAATTTGATTTACGCATTGTCCACAGCGACGGGTTTAGACAGCACGGGCATGGCAGTTGAACCGGGGGATCTGGTGGCATTTGACGGCCAAGGCTATGCGTTCCGTGTCGGCGAAACTACCCAAATCGAATATGCAGGTGACTTCGACGATCAGGGCAATTTATGGGCTGTCGGGGCATCGTTGGATTCGCTTGTGAAATTGGACGTGGATCAAATCGATGGCTATGGCCGTATCCAAGAAACTGTGGTCCCCATCCAAACGGATGTGTTCCAAGGGGCCGTCTTTGACATCGCGTTTGATGCTGCCAACCAAAGCTTCTTTGGCATCCAAGCGGCGTCCGCTGCCGGGCATCCTGCCCGCATCGTCCAAATTGATATTTCAGCTGTGGCGCACGGCGGGGATGTCGCGGTTTCCTTTGCCCAAGTCAGCGGAACCCTTGTGGATGGTCAAATGCACAACGGTGTTGCCGCCGGTGATTTCGGGGCCGCCTTCATCGACGCCAACGGCGAAATGTACGTCGTGCTAAACAAAGGCGATCATGACTTTGACGTCGCAACACCAGAAGGATCGGGCGTCTACCGCGTTGAAACCGACCCAGAAAGCGGTGTCGCCTTCTTGGAATACATCGCGGATACAACCCGCGTGTCGCAAAACGACGGGGCAATTGATCCAAGGGCAACCCTGACCTTTAATCCGGTCGCGGCGGACGACGTCTTTGCCGTCTACGATTTTTCCATCATATCCAACGACGGGGCTGGCGACAGTTTGCGCGGCGCAGAAGGCGACGATGACATTTTTGGGGGCGCGGGCTCCGATCTTATCCATGGGGGGATGGGCGCGGACCACGTCGATGGCGGCATCGGCGCGGACATGGTTTTCGCAGGCGCAGGGGACGACCAGATTGACGGTGGTTTGGGCGACGACCACATCGAGGCGGGCTGGGGCAACGACACCCTGCGCGGCGGGGAAGGCCGCGATTTTTTATCAGGATCACACGGCGATGACGTATTCGCTGCGGGGGCCGGGACCGACACGGCCTACGGTGGCGTCGGTTCAGATCGCCTGGACTTGGGCCAAGGAAATGACCGTGCCTTCGGCGGTTTTCAAGCCGACGTCCTGTTCGGCGGCGACGGTCTAGACCACCTTGAAGGGGGGGCAGGCGACGATGAGATTTCCGGCGGTTTCGCCCAAGATTTCCTGAAAGGGGGCGACGGGGCGGACATCCTTGATGCAGGGGCAGGCAACGATGTCTCATACGGGAACGCAGGCGATGACACTGTCGATGGCGGTGACGGCGCAGACCGAAGTTTTGGCGGCACAGGTGCTGATTTCGTCCACGGGGGACAAGGCAACGATCAAGTTTTCGGCGGTCTTGATGGGGATCTATTGACCGGTGACTTCGGGGATGACCGCCTGTTTGGTGGCGCGGGTCAAGACAGTTTGGATGGTGGTGTCGGGGCCGATCATCTTTGGGGCGGCGGTGGTTTGTCCGATACAGATGCCGACATTTTCATTTACACAAAGGGTGGTGGCCAGGACATGATCCATGACTTCAACGCGCCGCTGGATCAGATCGACCTCAGCACTTATGGCCTGACGTTCAACGAAGTCAGCGCCCGCCTGAACGACCTGGGTTGGGCCACAGAGATTGATCTTTCTGATCTGTCTGGCGGGGGCGGTGTCGACAAAATCCTGGTACGTTCGATGGGGATCGAAGACATGGGGTCCGAGCATTTTATTCTGTAATTTCGTCTGCGCGTGCCACGACCAATGGGTGGCGCGCGCGGTGCCGTTATGCAGCGGATAAACCAGTGCGTAAGCTGGCCAAAATCGTGTCCACATCCGCCGCTGTCAGCGTCAAAGGCGGCGACATCAGCAAGTTGTTCCCGCCGATACGCACCATGGTGCCCGCGTCATAGGTTGCTTTGTGAATGCGCTTGATATCGGCCATGTCCAGGGGTGTTTTATTGGCCCGGTCATTGACCAGTTCGATGCCTGTCATAAGCCCGTGTCCGCCCCTGACATTCCCGATGATATCGAATTCATCCATCAATTTTTGCACGCCTTCAAACAGCTGTGTGCCGCGTTCGGATGCGTTGGTTTTCAAGTCTGCCTTCACGGTTTCGGACAGGCAAGCATTCACCGCGGCCATCCCCACGGGGTGCGCGGAATATGTGTATCCATGCCAGATGGATGCTTCGCCGGATTGGTTAGTTTCAAAAACCTCGGCCATTTTTTCGCTGAATAAACAGGCACCTACGGGGAAATAGGCGGACGTCACCCCCTTGGCGATGGTCATCATATCGGGTTGTACACCCCAGTGGCGGGACCCGGACCAGTCGCCGGTTCGGCCAAATCCGCAGATGACTTCGTCGGCGATGAACAGGATGCCGTGGCGGGTGCAGATGTCGCGCAGCAGGGGCATTAGGGTGGCGTCGGGGACGATGACGCCGCCCGCGCCCTGGATGGGTTCCATGATGAAGGCCGCGATGGTGGACGCGTCTTGGAAGATAATCTCGTCCTCCATGGCTTGGGCGATCAGTTGGGCCAATTTCGCGGGGTCCGTTTCGTTGAACGGGTTGCGATACGCATAGGGCGAGGGCAGGTGGAAACAGCCCGGCAGCAGCGGTTCATAGCCAATGCGAAACCGGTTGTTGCCGTTGACCGACGCGCCGCCAAAGTGGGTGCCGTGATACCCTTTCTTCAGGCTGAGGAACTTGGTCCGCTGGGGCTGTCCGCGCAGGCGGTGATATTGCCGCGCCATGCGCATCGCCGTGTCCACAGAATCCGACCCGCCGGAGGTAAAGAACACCCGCGCCATGCCGTCGGGTTTGAAGAAATTCACAATGTTTTCAGAGGCTTCGATGGCTGGTGCGTTGGATGTTCCCGCAAAGGCTGAATAGTACGGCAGCTTGAACAACTGATCCGCAATCGCCTGTTTCACCACGTCGTTGGAATAGCCCAGATTGGCGCACCACAGACCGCCCACGGCGTCCACAACGGTGTGCCCATCGATGTCTGTGATGGTGACCCCTTCGGCGGTGTCGATGATGGTGGGGGCGTTCTTTTGCATTTCACCGGGATGGCCCATGGGGTGCCACAAATTCTGCGCGTTCATGGCTTTCAGATCGTCGATGTCTTTCATGGCAGGGTCCCCCGGCGTGATGCGAATTCAGCCCGATGTTCCCCCAAAAGGACGGCTTTGCCAAGCCCACCCGCGACAGCAAAATCACCCCAGGCGGCACCGGGTCCGCGCAACGTTCGGTGCGTTAACTGCCCCGGATAAGCGTGCACAAGCTGTACACAACCTGTGCACAGGCTGTGCACCGGGCGTATGCACACCGGATTTTAACGACTTCGTTAATTTTGGGTTAATGCCCCGCAAGGGGGTGGAGGTTCAGGACGTCGAAAATGCCCAGCTTGTGATCTGGCGATAGGTGGTATCGGGATGCAGTTCGATGGATGGGAAGTGGCTGTGGACCGTGGCCCCAGGCCAGCTTTGCGCCTCTAACGCGACACCTTCGTAGAATGTGTATCCGCGCCCGTGGTTGGTGGTGAAGTCGGGGCGGCTGATGGTGCCGCAGTCGTACACTTGCAGCCCGCATTCGGTGGTGGACATTTCCATGGTCACACCGCTGGTGCCCACCAATTTGGCCACGGGGCGCAGATCGGTGCGCATGGGGGACACCACCAAGTTCAGATCAAAAAATTGGGTGTCATCGCCCGCCAGGACCTTGCCCGTGCGGAAATCATAATCGGACCCTGCGACATCCGCCAAGTTGCCCGTGGGCATCAGCGCATCATCTGGTTCGGTGAACTGATCGGCGTGAATGGTCAGGGTGTGCCCCGCAAAGCCCGCCGTGCCGTCCATGTTCCAATACGAATGGTTGGCGGGGTTCATCAGCGTGGGCGCGTCGGTGGTGGCCGTGACCGTCAGGGTCAGGGCATTGCCCGCCACGGCATAGTGCGCGGTGACAACGCGGTTGCCGGGAAAGCCCCCCAACCCATCGGCCAGATTGATTTGCAACGTGACATGGGCATCGCCGTGATCGGTGATTTCCCACACCTGTTTTTGCATGCCGGTGCTGCCGGAATGCTGGGTCAGGTTGCCCGAATGGTGGACTTCAAAGGTGAAGTCTTCGCCCGCGATGGTGGCCTTGGCATCCTTGATCCGGTTGATGACCGGACCCATCAGACTGCCGAAACTGTTGAACTTGTCTTCATAGGGGGCCACGTCGGGCGACCCCAGGGTCAGCGGATAATCGACCCCCGCCAAGCGCACATCGTTAAGGATGGCCCCCAGGGTTAAAATCTTGGCCGTCACCTGATCGGTCCCGATCTGCACGATGTCCACGGCGCGTCCATCTTGGGTGTTTCCAAAGGCGGCGATCATGACAATTCCTGCCACAAGACCCCGGCGGGCGGCAGGGTGTGGCCCTGGTGATTGATTTCATGGGGCGCATAGTTGAACCAGAAACGGTGGGTGTCCGTGTCGCGCACGCGCAGCCCATCGGGTAAGTTCAGCGTTGTCAGCCCGCACGCCTGGGCCTGGTCCGCGATGATGCGGTCCCACAGGGCGGCATCGGGCCACCCGGCCAGATAAAACGTGGTGCCGTTGGCCACCATGGCGGGGGCGTTATTGTCCATGGACAGGATCACAGCATCGCCTGTATCCAATGCTTCGCGCCATTTGATAAACGCGCCGCCGCCCGCCACGGCCATGGGGGCAAACGGGGGCAAGGATTCCACATAGGTGGCGCGCGTGGACAGGCCCGCGATATCAGGGCCCAGGCTTTCGGGGATGGTCAGTTCTTCGGTCTTTAACCCGGCGCGGGGGCCCAGGATCACGCGGCCCTGGGTCAAGTTATCTGGCACGGTCAGCAGACCGGGGGCCAGGGTCAGGGTGTACTGCGTGGGGTCTACGGATTTGTGCACCACGTCCACCGACAGACCCGCCCGGCGCAGGGCCTTGTATGCGTCAAAGACCAATTGGAAGTAATCAAAATCGCAGCCCTGGGGTTGGCTTTCCCAGGCGTATGCACTGTCGTAATCGAACACCAAAGCCACGGGGGATTTGGCGGTGCCCACGTCGGGGGCTTGGGCCAATTCCGCGGCCACTTGGGCGGCTTCCGCGCGGCACGGCGCATCGGTATCGTCGGGCAACATCAATCCTGCGTGCATTTGTTCTTGGGCAAAGGGGGCTTGCCGCCAGCGGAAATAACACACGGTTTCAGCCCCATGGGCAAACGCTTCCCAGGCCCAAAGACGCGGCATGCCGGGCAGGGGGGCTGGGTTCCACGGTGCCCAATTCACGGGGCCGGGTTGTTGTTCCATGATCCACCAGCGCCCCTTGGATGTGGCGCGGTACAGATCGTGGTGAAAGGCTTGGAAATCGGGATCGCCCTGGCGCAGATATGTGGCTTTGTCGTCGTCGGTGGCCCCCACGCGGTCCAACAAAAAGCCCATGGGGTATGAATCCCAGCTGGAAATATCCAGGTCCGCGCCGCAATCGAAGTGGTCGAATGCTGTGATGCGCCCCATGAAATTGTGAATGATGGGGGCCGTTGAATGCTGCCGGATGGCATCGCATTGTACGCGGTTGAAGCGCACCACTTGGTCCGATGAAAAGCGCCGGAACGCCAGCAAGTGGCTGGGGTTGGGTTCGGTGACCGTCAGGTTGGGCAGTTCGATTTCGTCGAATGTGGTGTATTCCATCGACCAGAACACATTGCCCCATGCGCGGTTCAATGCGTCGGTGGATTGATACCGCTGGGCGCACCAGTCTTGGAACGCGGTGCGGGCCTGGGGGGACCAGCTGATGGCGGTGTCGTGGCAGTCGTATTCGTTGTCTGTTTGCCAGGCGGCGACATGGGGGTTTTTGCCGTAGCGTTTGGCCATGATTTCGGTGATGCGCCTGGATTCTTCGCGGTATGCATCGTGGCTGAAACAGTAGTGTCTGCGCGACCCAAAGCCGCGCGGTTTGCCGTCTTGGTCATGGGCGAACATGTCTGGGTATTTGGTGGCCATCCAGCGCGGCGGCGTGGCGGTGGGGGTGCCCAGGATGACGCGTAATCCTGCTTGCCCCAGGGTGTCGATGGCCCGGTCCAGCCAGCCCCAATCATAGGTGCCCTCATTGGGTTCATAGCGCGACCAGGCGAATTCCCCGATGCGCACCCAAGACAGGCCGGTGTCCACCATATTGGCGGCATCTTTGGCCCACATATCTTCGGGCCATTGTTCGGGATAGTAACAGACGCCAAGGGTGCGTTTCATAGGATCACCTGATGTTCTTTTTGGCCCTGGGCCGTGGCGGGAATGGCAAAGGTTTGGCCTTGGTTCTGATCGGGCGCGTCCAGGTCTTGGGTGGCGCTGGTGACGTACAACGTGGTCAAATCCGGCCCCCCAAACGCAGGACAGGTGGTGTGGTGTCCCGGCACATCCACGGCGCGGATGAACTGACCGTCTGGCGCATAACATGCCACCCGCGCGGATCCCCATTGCGCGTTCCAGATATTGCCGTCTGCGTCCACCACGGCCCCATCGGGGGCTTCGCCCGACTGGGTCAAATCCACGGCGACAGTGGGCTTGCCATGGGGCCATCCGTCCGCGTCTAGGGCCACGGTCATGATCTGCTTGGTGGCGGTGTCGCAGTAGTAGGCCCGCGTCCCGCAAGGGGCAAAACAAATGGCGTTGGAAATGGTGATATCCCCCACCAATTTGCGCACCGCACCTTGGTAAAACCGGTAGATCGCGCCCGCACCCGCTTCGCAGTTCTTGCCCATGGTGCCGATCCAAAACCCGCCCTGAGGGTCGGCGCGTCCGTCGTTGGACCGGGTCACTGCATTGTCGGCTTCTAGGGCCGCCACATAGGTTTGATCACCCGTTTCCAAATCCAAGGTAAACAGCTGCGTCTCGGACGCCACCAGCAGGGTGTCTTGGTCGACCCAACCGGCAGCGGACACGTATTCATCGAACTGCCACATCCCGCCTTGGGTCAGCAGTTGATGGGCGTTGATGTCGAACCAGAACAACTGTTGGCGCAACGGGTGCCACAAGGGGCCTTCGCCCAGGGCGCATTGGCGGTCGTCAAAGATCATAGCGCGTCATAGGCCGCGACGATGGCGCGGGCTTTGCCAGCCACCACGTCCGCGCTGTCCCCTGGTTTATAGATCGCCGATCCGATGCCAAATCCATCGGCGGATGCCGCGCGCCACTGACCGAAATTATCCGCGCCAGCGCCCCCCACGGCATAGACTTGGGTGCCTTGGGGCAGCACAGCCCGCATGGCCTTCATGCCCGCAGGTCCGGCCATATCGCCGGGGAACAATTTCAACCCTGTGGCCCCGGCGGCCAATGCGGCAAACCCTTCGGATGGGGTGAAAAAACCCGGCCAGGATTCCATGCCCAGTTCCACCGTGCGGCCAATCACGGCCACATCCACATTGGGGGATACGATCAATTTGCCGCCCGCCGCATGCACTTGGTTCACGGCTTCTACCGACAAGACTGTGCCCGCCCCCACTAGGGCCCGGTCGCCAAAGTTAGCAGCCAAACGGGCTATGCTGTCCATGGGTTCGGGCGAATTGAGCGGGACTTCGATCTTGGTGATGCCCGCGTCCAAAACGGCGGCACCGATGGCTTCGACTTCACCGGGCGTGACGCCGCGCAAAATAGCGATAATGGACCTGGTCATACTATGTTCCGATGCTGCTGTGGGCGGCTTTTAACCCTTCTAGGGTCATGCGTGTGGCGTCTGTTTCCACGACGGGAACGCCCTGTTCCTTAAGGGCCATGGCATACAAACGCGCCAAGGTGGTGGTGCCGATCATCGCCACGTTTTGGCCCAGCCAATAAGGGCGGCTGCCCGCCAGTTCTGCGCCGATCAACAGGCCAGACAAACGTGCCGTGGCCACGTCTGGTGGATTATGGCCCACCAACCCGGCGGCCCGCACGGCAAATAAATTCGCAGCCAATGTCGCGGGGCGCGACAGGCTGTCGGAGACCGCGTTGGCAAAGGCCGCGTCGTCAAACCCGCCGCCGACAGAATGTTTGAGAACGGAATTTTCCGACAACAATGCAAACATTTCGCCGGTCATAAAGGTTTGGAAACTGACGATTTCCCCAGCACTTACATGCACCCATTTGGTGTGGGTGCCCGGCAAACAGATCACCCCGTCAAAGTCTTTGTTCAGGGCCAAGAATCCGGCAATCTGGGTTTCTTCGCCGCGCATCACATCGGCGGGGTCCCGTTGGGCGACGCCCCCGATGACGCGCACTGCCATGTCCCCCGTGGTGGGGGCGGTGGTCAGGCCCTGACCCGGGGTGCAGGGCGCATAGGTATAAGACGCTTCGACCCAACCTTGCTTGGACCCCACCATGCCGCAGGCCACCACTTGGGTGCCCGGAGCCACGTTCCAATCTGCCACAAGCGCGGTCAGCACAGGCTCAAATCCGCACGGGCTTAAGGACGCCATGCCCTGGTCCGATGCGGCATCGGCCAGCACCGTGCCGTCCTGGTCCAAGGCCCAGGCCCGCACGTTGGATGTGCCCCAATCCACGGCGATCCATGTGGGGGT
>ENA-ORXR01001309-ORXR01001309.1-marine-metagenome-genome-assembly--contig:-NODE-1309-length-26769-cov-5.003859_pt1 | contig 26769 bp, 22 predicted proteins | sample MGYA00237866_ERZ511479 | MGnify/ENA metagenome assembly ERZ511479 | reverse complement strand
CAACAATTAGGATAGTTTTTCTTTTTCTGATAACTATATCATGCCCTCTCAATTTGCATAGACGAATAAAACTATTGGTAAAACTAAGCGCTCGGTTAATCAGTGATTTTGAAACTTCAATATGAAGAATCCCTTTTTTTGACCACGCGTTACCATACCGTAAATGTCTATATGCTTGCGAAGATTTTAAATAGTTACGGGCCGTAACAATCATTGGATCAGGATTTAATAGTTTCTTGCCAGGTCTGCTTTCTTTTGGAAACTGCGATTTGATTTCTTTTGTTTTTATGGAAAGTCTTCTCCGGTCTTTCCGAGTATATATATATTTAGTCATGATTATGATTATTGAATTGGTTAAGAGTGCTGCTGCTCAGTCGAAGGCCAAGCGCGAAGAGCAGCTGCACGAGCGCCAGGAACAAGTGCTCAGCCCAGCCTAGTGCAATAGCAAGCTCTTGTGACCAGCCTTATCATCACGGAAAATCATCAAACTCCAACTTCAACTCCTGACAAACATCTCTAATCTCCTCGTGCGTATAAAAAGTCAGATGCGGATTCAAATAATTAGCGATCGAAGTAGAATTCAAAGTAGTCGGAAATAAGCTTTTGATCTCGGAATATTCAACGCCCAACCTTTTAGCCAGCGCCTTTCTAAACCGTTTTTTGACTTTTACTTTTTTAACAACTTGCTGGAATCTCGTTTCCCACTCGTAGGACTGGATCAGTTTAAATTTTATGATCTTGTATTCCAGTCCCATTTCGTAGCAGATATCCGCTTTGTCTTTTTTCAAAATCTTAAGATATTTTTTCAGTTTATTCCTGGTTTTCATAGCAGTAGGTTTTAGGTGTACCATTTCAAAATACTAAGAATCAGGACCTTTTCGATCGCTTTTAAACTAGCATCCATGACAAAAACCCCAATTACCTCCAACTGCTTTTAATTACTGCATCTAATCTGTTCTCCTGGGTAATTCTAGAACCAATAACATGTGCCCTTTTTTAAAAAAGCACAATTTAGAGCACGTTGGCAAGGTTGTCAAAGTTGGCAAAGTTGGCAAAGTACCTCCTCAATAGCCAGAACAAAATTGAAAAAAATAGCAAGGCCATTAATAGTCACTTTCGCAACCATAACAACCCTGCCACTAATTATGAAAAAAATTCCAAACCTCTTTATCACCAAATCTACGCCCCCTCACTTCCCCGAGGCTTCAAAGGTCGATCATCATCAGGAGACTGCCTTCTTACCGGATCAAACCAGGAACCACTATCATGCCCTGGCAGTTGATCATAGATAAAAAGCGAATGCTCCATATAAACTTCTACCAAAGCCACCGCCACCTCAAAATCCTCTTCCCTGCAAACCAGATCCGTGGCCAGGTTCTTCTCCTCAAACTTTCTAATCGCCGATAAAATCATGGCAAATCTAAAACAGATCAATCCCATTCGCTTGACAATACTCAACGCATCACTTCCATAATTCCGTTTCGTTATTTCCATCTTATTCCGGAATATTCTATTCAGTTTCTCCCATTGAATGTCCATCAACGTAAATTTCGTTTTATTCGCTTTTAGAAAATGGACCATCGCCAAAACTTCCTTCGATAATTCCTGATAAATCTTATCAAGTTCCTCCCCTCCTCTTTTCGGAACAATACTTTGCCAGTCCGGCGATTCTTCAAAATTATAAAACAAAAATCTGGACAACATCGGATCTTCGATCGACGAAATAAATCGCTTCACTTTTCTAAAATCTCCAGACATCACAATTGATAACTCGGGTCGCTCAACTTCTACAAAATCATTGTTTTTTTCTCGACTGAAAGAAAGCGTTTCGTGGTGAAAGGATTTTCGGATCGACGGTAAAGCTCCGCCCCACCCTTTTCTAAATACCTTACCCAAATCCGATACCGCTGTCTCAAATAAAATTCCTGAATCTTCATTTTGATTCAAAGCCCGAATGAGCGTAGTTGAACTGATACTGGTTGGAATAAATAATTTCCTGAATTTTGGTTGCTCGGGTTCTACTGGTTCTGTATCTGTTTCCCCTTCTTCAAACTTCTTAAGCGCCACTTTATACTTTCGCGAAGCCTTCTTAAAATCCACCTTTGCTTCTTTATTCAATGCCAACAATTCACTATCATAATCCGCTCCCAAAAATCTGGCAAATTCAAAAGCACTTCTCCCACAAGCCTCCGGAGCAACTACAAAAACAAATAAATTCGGGTGATGTAGATCCCCATCATAAATACCACTTACCTCCGGCAGACAGCTACTCAAAACTCCCAAAGCACCCGTTAAAAAAACATCCCGTTCTTGTTCTCCCTCCTCCTTCCAGACTTGACAACCTTTCCGTAGCAAAGCCGGCAACTTGTCGAAGACCCTCTCAGGAATCGTCGGAAGCGTCTCGGAAGGCACCTCTACCACCGAATTCACTACCGGATAAGGCTGATAATTATAAGCACTGGTTATCGCTTGTTGGATTTCAGTATTATCAAATTCAAACCGCTTCTTACTCTCCTCAATTGCAATCGTCAGAGGAATCCCGGCATGCACACAAAACACACCTACCCGATAAATAAAATTATTTCGATTTCCTTCTTCAAAGGTCATTTCACCATCGGTCCGTGCTACACAGATATCAAAAGCATCCGCGTAATCTAGCGTCAGATTGGGGGATTTCTCTACGAGTTCAGGAGCCCGACGAGGAATTAGATTCGGGTTTTTGTTGGCAGATTTCGCAGGTTGACTTTCAGCTGCGATTACTTTATAAATGCTACTTTCTGGATTAAAATAAATTTCTGGATCATAAGACATAAAACAAAGTCGGGTAATATCCTTTCCACTTTTATCAATCTTAACCTTTAATTCTTTTTCATAAAAATCACTGACTTGTCGATAAGCCATCCCATGTTTTTTCATTTCAGAATCCACCTCAACAATAATCTTTACCCCTCGCCCACTCGGACTAATAAAAGCCATTCTTGTAAAATCAAGCTGCTGTATTTTTAAAACTAAATCCGGTAAGACAACAGGATCTAACTTATCAATATCTAAAATCACCAACGGATTATAAGTTTTCAAAAAAGATAATTTCCGACCATCTTCAAAGACACCAGAAACAGTAAAAGCGACCAACCCTTTTTTTATCCGATCCGCCTTTTCCTTCTCGCCATTCTGGATCAACTCCCGAATCTTCAAAACCGAACCTCGGCAATGATCTCCTTGAATGCCATCGGCAATTTGAGGGAGGGTACGACTCCCAATTTCTTGGGTAAAATTTTTGAATAGAGAAATGTTTCTCATAATAATTAAGATTTAAATTGTTAAAAAATAGTACTGAAAAATAATGAGCCGTAACTTCTAAACCGCGACTCCCTGCAAAAACTCCGTAAAAGAATCCGAACCGACAGCGATATAAATATCCTCATCTAAGGATACCATACAAGTCGCTCTAATCCGTTTTCCTTCTGAAGAAAAAACCTTCTCTCCGGTCAGTCTTCTGTAGTATCTAACCGCCGATTTAAAGTTGATAGCATGCATCTCCGGAATCCCGCTCCCATGGACTAGAATGACCAATCCAGTATTTAAAGCGTTCTCAAAACAAGCGATCACGAAAGGATCCTTTCGCAACAACGCTTTCACAGATTTTCGATCCCGCGAATTCAAATAAGGAATCTCCAAGAGCAGATTTCCAGAATAACTAACCATCTTAAACTTGTCCCGCTTCAGCACAAAATTCCCCGCCACTGAGAAACTAGGAAGCACTCGCTTTAAAGAATGAAACTCATCATCCGGATCATCCTCGTAACAGCTACGTAGTCGTTCAACCAAGTATCGATATTTACCAGTCTTGATTTGATTAAGAAGATTATAGAGCGGTAGAACCTTTTTAGGGCGACCGTAATAATTGAAAATAGTTATGATAGACATAATTATAATTTTTAGAAGTTTGAAAAAACTTGCCTGCCGGAAGGCATGGAGACGGACCACTAGTGTTTCAGACTAGACACAGTCCGCCCAGGCCTTGAGGTGCATCAAAGCGAATAATGAAAATTTTACAAATTGAAAATTGAAGTTAGCGTATCAACTCTAGGTGATTAGTCCTTATCTTGAGGGACCTCGTTGTTTTTAGCAGCAGCAGGTTTATAATGCTTACTCAAAAACGCTTCGACATCATACATCCGATAATAAATCTTTTTGCCATTCTGAGAAAAACCGATTTTGTTTTCTAATCTCCACGTTTGAGCGGTTCGGGAGGAGATCCCCATCAGCTTAATAAATTCATCATTATCGATAAAGTGTTCAGCCGGAGAAGTGATGTTTTTTAAGTATCCCTTCATCTCTTCTAGAGAGTCCTTAATTTCCTTGAATTCCGTTTTAGATAAAATAATTGCTTCCATAGTATTTTAATTTTGGTGAAAAATGATTTAGTTAATGGAAGTAATCTATATAAAAGTTTTCGTTTTAAATAATCCCAATAAAAACAAATTAGTGGTTATCAGCAAAACAAAGCATCTAAAAGTAAAACCAAACAACAATAGATTGGAGATGAAAAAAATTAAATAATTGACAAACTTTAACATTTTTTAACCAAAAACATTAAAAATATTTTAAATGAAAATTAATGTTATTAACTCTACCCTATTTTGTCTATTAATTTTCAGGAACAATTTCATATCCAATTTCTCTAACAACGTTCCCTATCCCTGTCTGAATCGTTGCAGCATCAAATAGACCGCCATTGATATCACGATATCTATCACAAACCCATCGTGCCTCAATCCCCTTATTACGAGACTTGATAAACTTTCCCGACTTACCTCTAATCATATTATTCAGAACATGATGTCTTGCCAATGCCTTTGCCGAACCATGCCAGATTACTGGTAGTGGACTTTTGCTAACGATCTCTTCTCTGGCATATAAAAGCTGGTCAATCAATCGTACAAATACACTTTCTTTATCCGCACCTTCCACCTCTCGAAGATAGGTCGCCCTTAGCTCCTTACAAATTGAAATCTGCGCTCTATAATCATCTAACGCTTCCATCTTTGTCAACAGCTTCTTTATATGGTACATCTCTTTGGGTTTCTTTACCACATTAAGGTCCGAATAAAAATCAGTCGCTTTTTCTGAATTCGCAGTTGACAATTTAATACGTTCCTCTCCGATTACATTTCTCAGCCATTCAATCCTATTACTAGCTGGGTTCATCAATTCAAAGTTTTTATTAAACCTTAATAATTCCCCAAAGTTGAATAACCAATTCAAAGGATCTTCCATCAAATCACATTGATATTTTAAGAATGCTCGAAAATCAGTATGAGACAATTCAAGGGACTTCTTAATCAAGCAAATACAATATTGCCTATGATCAAATTGTCCATCACTCAACCTAAAATCCGGAGCGAAACTAGAAATATCCTTTGTAGATATATCATACAAATTGTCCTCCTGACTGCGGATATCCACAATAACCGGTTTTATGAAATTCATCCAGATAAAAGCAAATAACCATTCCTTACGAGTAAACATCTCTTCCCATTCCTTGCTTGGTAGCATCGGTGTTTAGTTTTAACAATGATAGACCAGTCTTACAACGCAACATTACGCTGTCCCTCCTGATCAGAAAGTATGCACCTGCCTACCTCCACTAGGAAGTAGCCCCAGGTTACGTTAGTAGTTCTTAGGTAAATAAATTTCAACAATCAAATGCTTTGTACAGCGTATCTATTGTTGATGCGTCGGTAAGTTAAAATGGATGGTGGATTAACTCGGTGATTGAGTGTGAGGCTAAAAGTAAGGAATAAATTAATTAAAAACAAATTGTTTCACCTATTTTAAACATTTTGTTTTTATTGTACTATCTCTTTTGTATTGATATTGCTACTTAAGTTTTAAACTGTATATTAGAGCGAAACTTTATTCGGATGTAATTTTTTTTACTAAGAGAGGAATCAAATAGATCAGGATATTTATAAATAAGATTGAGGTTGATTACCTCTTACGGATTTTAAATTTCTACTCGGTTTTTGTGAATTTTACTAACCTTAGATTCAAATTATCTTGATTGACAAGCTCAATTTTAAATTCGAGGATTTCCTTTTTATTTGTCAATAAGATTCTGCCATCAGCTAAATACTCCCAATCATACTTTAGCCTACCTTCTTCGTTTCGGACGGTCATTGGCATTTTTGATAAGGTCTAGAAACCAGATCGCTATAAAGACATGTCTTTCCACCAGTTGCATTATATTAACGAATATAATCAACTACCGATTAATTCTTCCATTTTTGTAAAATTGTTCTTTTCCGTTTCACAGACCGGACAACAATAGTTTTCCGGTAATTGCTCAAATGGAATTCCTGCGGCGATACCATTAAAATCGTCTCCATAGCGACTATCATAAATGGTTAAGCAAGCGGAACATTGATAATTATCGATATTGACCGGCGTATGCGCTTTTTCTATAGTAATGGAATTTTCTGAAGTTTTGGATTCGGTTTCACCTAACTGCTCAAAATATAATTGACTTAACTCCATTAACAATCCAGGGAGTTCTATTTTATCTACATCCTGAGCGTAGGTAATATATTTCAGTCTGTTGGGATTAAAATTTTCGCAGTATAAAACACTATAGGTCGGCCTGATTTCAAAGTCCTTGACAATGGAAGGCACCGGATCTTTTTGAATCACAATAGAAGTAAAATCGACATTATAGGAATTTTTAATACTAAAAGTAAGTCCATAGGTACTGATGTCATTTTGGTCAAAATTCCTAACAATATATTTTTTTAAATCCAAGGCTTCTTTATCAGCAAGTGGTAAATGCCAATTCAATTCCAAAGAAGAGTGGCGCACATTGATACCAAATTTTCCCAACAATTTCTCCCATGCGATCTTGCTTTCCTTAGGAATCCCCTTGATAATAAATGACTTCCAGGGAGTCAGGCATATCTTCCCGATTTTACACTCCAGGCACAAATCCGCCATGGCTTTAAGAAACTTTAGATCATAACAATTGTTCCGCCAATACAAACCTAACCAATATTTGTCAACCCCCATCCTGTTCATACCTTCATAATACGGAAACGCATTAAAAGGGACATTGAGGAGTTTGCTGATGGTTCGATTATTGGTTTCTACTTCATTGCTGACTTCTTCAAACAATTCATTTACACTATTGACCTCTTTGTGAACACTTTCTATGGTTTCGGCAATTTTGGCAATATCCCAGGTATAAATCAAGACTGGATAATTCTGAATTCCTTCCCAATTCGGTAATCGTAAATATAAATACCAGTAGTCCTCTTCTTCGGAAGCAATAAAATTTAGTTGTCCAGTAAATAGTGGAACGAGTTGCTGACGAGGATCCGTAATATTGACTTCCATTTTTGGATCATAATGAAAGGTTTCCAAAATATAAAGATAGGTGGAACCTTTTAGCCAAGACATTCCCGCAAAAATATCGCTAGACACGTAGGAGCTAACAATATTTTTATTTTCTTTATCCGTTATAAAATCCTGATCTGTAGCTGGAGATGGCGTTTGGGTTTCGCCTTCCGTTTCTACGTTCGAAAAGATAATATCCTGGCGCGAACCAAAATGAATCGATTTTAATCCTTTGGATTCTGCCATGGTGATGACTTGCTTTAATTCACTCGGAGAAAGCACCCCACCTTTGATCAGCATTCTTGGAAGATCTATTATTGAAGCCATATTTTTTATTCTTTTAGCAAATTTTCCATAATGTCTTTAATCTCGGGCTTACAACTTCCGCACCCCAACCCCGCCCCGGTCACACTACAGAGTTCATTAAAATTAGTGCAACCTGATTGAATTTCTTTAGTTAAATTTCCGGCACCAACATGATTGCAGGAACAAACCAATTTTCCAATGATCGGTTCTTTATTATTTTGTGACCGAAGGAGTTCAAAGCGTTTTTCGGATAGCTCAATTTTCCCTTCAATCAACATTTTAAACTCGGCAAACTCAGCTTTGTCCCCTAACAAAATTGCCCCGACCAATCGATCATTTCTAACAATACATTTTTTGTAGTACCGTTTACTGAGGTCGGTAAAAATAATTTCTTCGTAAGAATCATCATTATTAGGAACATCTATATCACCGATACTACAAAGATTAAAATCATCAAATTTTAAAATATTCATCAATACCGATCCTTGATAAATACTTCCCAAATCTCCTATCAGGTAATTGGCCAGGATATCAGCTTGTTGTTCGGCAGCAGCAGTAATTCCGAATAGTTTTTTCTTAAATTCTGCAATTTCACCAATGGCAAAAATACTCGGATCACTCGTTTGCAAATACTCACTCACAACCGCACCTCGACTACATTTCACCCCCGCGGATTTGAGCAGTTCAATATTTGGAATGGTGCCAATAGCATAAACAGTGGCGGTACAAGCAATTATTTTTCCACTTTTCAAGGTGACGATTAAGCCCCGTTGATCTTCGCTTTGGAAAATAGTATTGACTTCATTATCAAAATGAATAGAAATACCTCGCTCCTTTACATCTTCGCCCAACAATTTACTAGCAATAGAATCCAGCTGTCGTTCCATCAAGCGGGAGGCCCGCTGAACAATGGTGACCGCAATATTTACGCTTCGCAACGCTGCGGCCATTTCCAATCCCAGCAATCCTCCTCCAACAATTACTACGTGTTGTTGATCAGTTGGCAATCCAGTTTGATTAAGGTAATTTTTCAGGCTGTCGGCATCATATCTATTCCTCATGGTAAATACGCCCGGGAGATGCATCGGCACATCTCGCGGCACAAACGGACGAGATCCAGTAGCGGTAATCAACAAATCGTATACGTGCGTTTTACCATTACTGTCCAAAATAGTTTTTGCCTTTCGATCTATACTTTCCGCACTTGTTTGGTTATGCAAATGAATATTGAGTCGGTCCAACTCACCGCTTCTCAGTTTGACCAGGTCCTCCCACTGCAAATGTTCGCTCACATATTCCGGTAACAACACCCGGTTGTAGAATGGATGTTTTTCTTTGGAAAAAACATGAATTTCATCCACTTCATTTAACGCTCGGTAGCTTTGTATAAATCGATAAGCAGCCGCGCCAGCACCGACCACACAGATCTTTTGAAATGGTTTTTTATAACTTGTTACCTCTACCGCAGAAAATTTAAAATCGGGTTCTTTGGAAACTGGATCATAAATATTATTGGTTAAATTATTAGCTCTCCCAAAATCATTATTCAAAATTTTGCCCCAATGCATTGGTAAAAATACCACTCCGAATTTGATCGTTTTTGTCACTTTTATTTTCACTCGTACTTCTCCTCTCTGGTTAGAGATGACGGCAATTTCTCCGTTTTTCAAATTTCGCTCCAGTGCATCCGAAGGATTCATTTCTAAAAAAGGAGTGTTATGATGACTCAATAAATTATTTACTTTTCCCGTTTTGGTCATCGTGTGCCATTGATCCCGCAGCCGGCCCGTAGTTAAAATCAAAGGGAAACTTTCACTGATTTTTTCCGATTGATTCTGGGTATGAGTGGTGGTATTTAATTGGGCTTTTTGACTGGGCGTAAAGAATTTTTTATCCGTAAATAGTCGAGGCGTTCCCTGGTGGTCCTGAAAAGGGACCGGCCATTGAAAGGAACCTTCTTTTTTTAAGCGCGTATAGTTTAGTCCAGAAATATCAATGTTTGTTCCTTTGGTCAATCGACTATGTTCGTCATAAACTTCACTCGCATTATTATAGTCAAATCCTGCGTACCCCATTGCCCGGGCAAACCGCCATAATATTTCTACATCGGGTAAAGCTGCGCCCGGTGGTTCGATGGCTTTTTGTAAATAAGAAATTCGTCGATCGGAATTGGTCATCGTCCCTTCTTTTTCCAACCAGCCGGCAGCGGGCAAAAGCAAGTCCGCAAATTTGGTCGTATCCGATCGATTGGAAATATCCTGTACCACTACGAAACGCGCATTTTTCATCGCCTTTTCCATTTTTCTACTGTCGGGTAAACTCACCATCGGATTGGTACAAATAATCCAGATGGCTTTCAATTTGCCACTATCCAAGGCATCAAACATTTGGGTAGCCGTCAATCCGGGTTGTGCAGGCAAATCCTTGACTCCCCAGAATTTAGCAACTTCTTTTCGGTGTTCCGGATTATTTTGGTTTCGGTGAGCCGCTAACAAAGTGGACATTCCGCCGACCTCTCTTCCACCCATCGCGTTAGGTTGACCCGTTAACGAAAATGGCCCTGCACCAGGTTTTCCAATTTGCCCGGTCAACAAAGAAATATTTAGCAGCGCTAAATTTTTGTCTACGCCAATTACACTTTGATTGAGTCCCATTGCCCACATGGAAATAAAGGCTTCTGCGTTACCAATGTAGCTTGCTGCCAGTTTTATTTCCTTAACCGTAATTCCACAGATATTGGCGGCTTTTTTTATGGAAATTTCTTTTAGCTGATTTTTATATTTCTCAAACCCTTCCGTATGATTAATAATAAAATCTTTATCGACCATTTGAGTTTCCAACAACCTTCTTGCAATTGCGTGAAACAGAACAACATCTGTTCCGGGAGTAATTTGTAAATGTAGATCAGCAATCGAACAACTTGCCGTTTGGCGAGGATCAACAACAATGATTCTTATATTAGGGTTTTCTTCTTTTTGTTTTTCTATTCTTCTGAAAAGTATCGGATGACACCAGGCAGGATTTGCTCCGGCAATCAAAAAACAATCCGCTAATTCGATATCTTCATAGCTTATCGGCACCGAATCTTCTCCAAATGTTTTGACGTATCCGGCTACCGCCGAACTCATACACAATCGGGAATTGGTATCAATATTATTAGTTCCAATAAATCCTTTTACCAATTTATTAACGAGATAATATTCTTCGGTGAGACATTGACCAGATACGTAAAAACCAACCGCATCAGGCCCGTGATTTTTGATAATAGATTTAAAAACAGCGGCAGCTCGCTGTATCGCATTTTCCCAGGTTGTTTTTTCTAATGGATGATTTCGACTCCCGCGCATTTGAGGATGGAGCAACCGGTCGGAGGTATCTTGTACCACATGATGAAGGTTGCGCCCTTTGGAACATAACATTCCCCGATTGGCAGGATGATCCTGGTCACCTTCTACGTTGACATTTCCTTTGGTATCTTTTTTTACGATGATCCCACATCCAACCCCGCAATATGAACAGGTAGTTTTGAACTTCGTTTCCTTCATTTTTAAATGGGTTGATATAAGGAATGTTGACAAAATAAATACCATTCCTAAGCTACAATATAATTCATTTTTAAGTGATTATTTTTGTATTCGCTTTTTTTATCCTGCTGCACCATAGGCTACATCTTTCATAGTAGTTGATAACAATACATACACTTCCGTCCAGGCCTTTTCGACTTCCTCGGTGAAATCATCTCCTAAACCTGCGCCCAATGTATATAAGAGCGCTCCACCGACCTTATCGTACATCTCAGTAGTTACGCCGTATCCTGCATGGTCTTTTCCTAATTTTTGTACGACGGGAATCAATGCTTCCGGTTTTGTCAAGGCACCTACCGCCGTACCAATCATCGACATTAATTTTTTTCCTTGCTCTTTCATATCCCCTTTAAAAAGTGGTTTTAAGCCAGGGTCCATTTCAAATAATTTTCCGTAAAAAATTTCGGCAGCAGTATCAGCGATGGGAGCTACTTTTTTAAAAGAAGATTGCACGAGGGTAATGGTGTTTTCAGTCATTACTTTTTTTTTGTTAAAAAAATTTGATTAAAGCATCTGGATTCATAGTGGAGGGTCTCGATGTTATACTTTTCTAATAGACTTTATGCTGAGATGTTTTGTATAGAAACCAAATAGAGATTTTTGCTCAGATTCCCGCCTGACTGATCGTCAATCGGGCAAGGAAGCTCTTTTTTGAATGCATAGCGGTAGCTATGGACGAAAAAAAAGCTAAAAAGCTGAACAAAAAGATCATTTGGGAGCATATAAATTATTTTAGAATAAAGTCTAATGCTCTAAGAAATCAATCAAATGTTTTCGATACTTGTAATAGTCAGGGTGGTTTAAAATTTCTTTTCGTATCCTCGGTCGGTCAAATCCAATTTCCAGAATATCTCCGATTTGTGCTTTTGGTCCAGAGGTCATCATAATGACCCGGTCGGCTAAAAAGATTGCTTCATCTACATCGTGGGTAATTTGGATAGCGGTAATTTTTTCTTTGTCCCAGATTTCTAGAAGCACATCTTGTAGTTCTGCTCGCGTCAAAGAATCCAGCATTCCGAAGGGTTCATCGAGCAATAGAATTTTAGGTTTTAAAGCAAAAGCTCTGGCAATTCCAACTCGCTGTTGCATCCCTTGGGAGAGTTCCGTTGCCTTTCTATTAAAAGCGGACTCCAACCCAACTTTGCTTAAATAATATTTACAGATATCCTCTTTTTGCTTTTTAGTAGCATGAGGGAAAACCTGTTTGACACCTAATAAAACATTTTCCAAAGCAGTCATCCAAGGATATAAACTGGGCGATTGAAAAATAACGGCACGCTCGGGACTGGGTCCAAGAATAGGGGAATCGTTGAGTAAAATATTGCCACCAGAAATATCGTTTAGTCCCGCAATCATGGTTAACAAAGTTGTTTTTCCGCAACCAGAATGACCGATGATAGAAACAAATTCCTCCTTCATAATTTTCAACTGCAAATTTTCCAACACCACATAACCTCCATTGGGCGTCGGATAAATTTTTGTCAGATCTTTCATCTGGAGCATCACGTTTTCGTTGCTCGTCGGAACGCTAAAGTCTTGGGTATATTGAGATTGTACGGACATAACTAGCTTGCTTTTTTAAATGGATTGGAAAATGAGTTACTCGTTTTTAAAAGCGATTTAGGTTGTAAATCAGGTAGAATATAGTCACCAGTCTGGGTCAATTTGGAAGCATCTCCCAGTTCGATTAGATAGTTTAAAACAGCCGTTCGCACCTTTTTAAAGTTATCATCGGTATTGAGCGAAGTTTTGTCTCGTGGTCGATCTACGTTGATCACATATTCGGGGCCAAGGGTAGCATTAGGACCAGGATTTAAAGGAATAATTCTATCAGCCATCAAAATTCCTTCATCTACATCGTTGGTAATTAGGAGTGCCGTACGTTTGTTAGCCCCCCAAATATTCAGGATTTCATCCTGCAGATTTCCACGGGTTAAAGCATCCAGTGCGCCGAGTGGTTCGTCCATTAATAATAATTCTGGATCAGAGGCAAGTACTCTGGCCACTGCCACGCGCTGTCGCATTCCACCCGATAATTCTTTGGGGTACTTTTCAGTGGCAGGGGTTAAATTTACCATGTCGATAAATTTTCGAATGTGTTCCTCTTTTTTCTGTTTATCCCAATCCGGATAAACCGCATCTACCCCAAGTTGCACATTTTGATAGACGTTAAACCAGGGCAGCAATGAGTAATTCTGAAAAATAATTCCTCGCTCCAGACTGGGGCCTTTGACCGGTTCACCTTTAAACAACACTTCGCCTTCGCTCGGCTCCAGTAATCCGGAAAGCAAATTGATGAGGGTCGTTTTTCCGGATCCCGTAAATCCTACAATAGCCAGGAATTCTCCTTCCTTGATAGTCAGGTTGATATTTTTGAGAACGTACGTTCGGTCTTTTCCTTCGCCGTACCATTTACTTACGTTTTTAAATTCAACTATATTTTCTTTTTTCATGATTTTATTTTTTTAATTAGAATCGAGATTGGAATTAGAATCAGAATTAGAATTAGAATTAGAATTAGCTCTTTTACTGGATAAGACTTTTGTTTGTGAGATTCTTTGCCTTTAGCAATATTTCAGAGATCCAGGTTGGATATTCACATTCTAATTCTAATTCACATTCCTAAGCCATTACCTTTTCAAAAGAAACAGATTGCTGAATCCAGAACATAATTCTATCCAAAAGGAATCCGATAATACCAATGACAAACATGGCAACGATAATTTTTGCATTCGAATCATTTGCCCCATTTTGAAATTCTTCCCAAACAAAAGAGCCAAGTCCAGGACTTTGTGCCAATAATTCTATGGCAATCAAAACCATCCAGGCCACGGAAACGGTGATTCGCATTCCCGTAAAAATCAGCGGAATAGCGGAAGGCAAAATCACTTTAAATATTTTCTGCCAAACGCCTAATTTTAAAACCTTAGCAACATTTAGGTAATCTTTATTGACCGACGATACGCCCACACTGGTATTAACCAAAGTGGCCCACATGGCGCAAAGGCCCACACTAATACTCGAAATAATAAAGGAGGTATTCATGTCAGAATTCAGAGTTAATGTTTTGACAATCATAAAAACCAGTAACAACCACACTACGGGAGAGACCGGTTTAAAAACCTGGATCAACCAATTGAAAGCCACCCGTAAATTTTCGTTTAGTCCCATCACAATGCCTAGCGGAACCGCAATGAGTAAACTGATTAAAAATCCGACAAAAACAGTTTTCAGGCTTGTGATAATTTGGTCGATAAAAGAGGGTCTTCCGGTATAGGTTATAGCTGAGAGACCTTCTGCTTTACGTTGTGCGTTCGTTGCCGCAGTGCTGGCCGCAAATTCTGCTTTCTTTGCACTGATGGCTTTATGATCCACAATCAGGTTTTGAAAAGCGCCCCAAACTTGAACGGGAGAAGGAAGTGTATTCGGCTGGCAACTTTTGTCACCCGACTTGATACAAGCTTCCATTTCGGCAGCCGCTACTTCACCCTGATCCTGCAGTGCTTTTTGAATTTTTACATTGGCTTCAATATTAAATAAATAGGAAGAACCCAAAAACCAGACGATTAAAAAAATCATCATCGATAAAAATGAAATACCCATTTTTTTTAAGGAACCTCCTAATGCTGCTTTGGAAGGAACCATTTTTTTTGTTTTGGTTCCTAACTTGTTGATTAGTGTTTCTTTTTGATCAATCTGGATGGTTGCTTCTTTCATGTCAATCTCTTTTTATTATTATTTTAGATAACTTTATTTTTTGAGTGCGTGACAAATCCTGCTTCCGTTAATTTGTCACACACTCTTATTATTTTATTACTGAACTATATCTTTATTTCCAATTTTAAAACTGTTGATGTATCCAATTGGATCTTTTCCATCGAACGTTTTTCCATCGATAAAATCCGTAGTGGCTGGTTTATAACCATCCGTTGCTGGTAAATCGGATGATGGTATTTTACCTTCTTTGACCAATGCTTCTGCCGCACTTGTCCACAGGTCGGGGCGATAAATATTTTTGATTTTTTTGGAATACCAGTCGGCAGGTTTCGCTTCCGGAATTTGTCCCCATCGTCGCATTTGCGTTAAAAACCAAACACCGTCAGAATAAAATGGATACGTCGCATTATACCGGTAGAACACATTAAAATCGGGCATGGAGCGTTTGTCTCCTTTTTCAAATTCAAAAGTTCCCGTCATGGAATTGGCGATGACCACCGAGTCTGCCCCCACGTAATCGGACATAGAAAGTATGCCTACTGCCGCCGGACGGTTACCTGGAGTATCCAGCCATTTGGCAGCTCTGATCAATGCTTTTGTAATTGCGATGGTGGTGTTAGGATATTTTTCGGCAAAGTCTTTTCGCATTACAAAAACCTTTTCGGGGTTGTTTTTCCAAATGTCGTAGTTGGTTACTACCGGTACTCCAATACCTTTAAATACCGCTTGTTGATTCCATGGTTCGCCTACACAATATCCATAGATCGTTCCTGCTTCCAGCGTTGCGGGCATTTGCGGAGGAGGTGTTACAGAGAGTAAAACATCGGCGTCCACCTGACCTTGAATATTATCGGCAGTGTACATTCCAGGATTAATTCCTGCTGCTGCCAACCAATATCTAATTTCATAATTGTGCGTAGATACTGGAAAAACCATCCCCATTTTAAAAGCTTTCCCATCCGCTTTATAAGATTCCACGACGGGTTTTAAGGCATCTGCTTTAATTGGATGAGCTGGTTTTCCATCTCCATTTTTAGGAACATTGGGTTTCATTTTGGCCCAAACATCATTGGAAACGGTAATTCCATTTCCATTCAAATCCATGGAAAATGGGGTGATCAGTTCTGCCTGACGGCCAAAACCAGCACCGGCAGCAATCGGCTGTCCTGCCAACATATGTGAACCATCCAGCTGTCCGTCGATTACTCTGTCCAGCACATTTTTCCAGTTAGATTGTGCTTCTATTGTGACGAAAAGTCCTTCATCTTTGAAATATCCCAGTTCTTTGGCAATCGCCAGAGGAGCCATGTCCGTCAACTTGATAAAACCAAAAGTGAGCTGTGGCTTTTCGATAGCCAATGCACTTGATGAGGCTTTCGTACTCGTATCAACGCTGGCCGCAGGAGTAGAAGTACCTCCACAACTCATTATAAAAAACGCCACGAATGTAATTAGATAAAATGGAAATATATTTTTCATTATTAATATTATTTTTATTGTAAATAAATTATTATAAAAACAGGTTTTAGTGGATTACGTTAACTAATCCTTATTTTAATCAACTACCTTTTTAGGCTTGGATTTGAATAAAGTTGGTTTAAAAGTTACCATCATCCATGCCCAGTTATTACTTGTTTCAGTTCCAGGTCTGATGTCCAACATGGTTTCGGAAGCAAATAGTTGAGAAAATCCAAGATTAAACTTTACGCCTTTGCTCAATTCTACGCCGTACACCAAATCTATTTCAAATCCCATCGGAGCAGATAACTTTTCGCCTACGTCATTCAATTGAGTAGAACCCGTTAGAAATTCGTGGAAGTGAGCAGTCAGACTTCCTTTTTTTAATTTGAATTTTGTTTTCAGATAAATGTCCGTCACCCCAACATTTCCATTCGCAGGACCAACAAAAAAATAATCCATAAAACCATTATGCGCATGATTAGTCCCAAAATCAGGAGAAAAGTTAGTGACTTTATTATCGTCAGAATCCATGTCCTGTCCAGAAATATATTCTACTCCAAATTTTAACGGGGTGAGTTTGGTTTTGAAAGTGACATTAACTCCAGCTAACATGGCACCTAAATCGTTGGATCCGATCTTTCCGGTTTGGTAATAAAAATCTCCACCGAAAGTTACGTTTCCAAACTTATAGCTTCCCACCGCTCCCAGCGTTTGCTTGGCAAAAGTAGTGGAGTCAGCCGCATTTTGGTAAGTGTTGTTCAACGCTAAAAAAGAAACACTTCCTCCTTTAAACCCTTGATTATACCAAGCATATTGCATGGTTTTATAACTACCGCCTACCGAATAAAAAGAAGCACTCGGTGATTGAATATAAGCGGGTTCGGGAACATCATCATCTGAGTTTAAGGCAATACCTATGTGTAGTTTTGATTTCTTTGCCGGATCTTCATAAAGGAATAAAAAGGCATCGTGTCTTCTCCCCTGCTGCGCCCATTCTAGTCCTCCCAGAATTCGTTGGTTGTCGTAGGAAATAATTTGACGGCCAAATTTTGCGGAAATCTTTTTATTAAAAAAATATTGTCCCCAGGCTTCACTCAAAAACGTATTACCATCTTCTTGTTTGAAGATTTGAGAATTTTCTCCCCAGATTCTAACATCCTGGAGTGCAACCCGAAATTTGTATTTTTCGTCTTTAAAATCAAAATAAAGACGGCTTCTTTGCTCAGTAAAAAATGCGGGCTCGTTGGCACTTGAAGTAGGCGTTTTAAAGCCATTTCTAAATTCTGTTCGAGGTCTTACTTCACCAATTAGAGAAAATTGAGCGGAGAGAGAATCAGAAATACTGCTAAACAGAAGTGTTATGAAAGTTATTTTTAAAAGTATATATCTTTTCATGACAGGTTTTTTAATCGTTAAAAAATTAAGTATTTACTTTCGATTGTTTTATAAAACTGATGGCAAGGTAAAACATTTTTAAGTATTTCTCCAAACAATTACGTAATTAATTACGTATTAATACTTAGTTTTTTACGCCAGACTTATAAACTAATACTTAATTAACCCAAAGTGATGCTATATTATCACCGATCGTCTCTCCGAGGTGTTTGGAGGAGTGATAAATTGTCAGAATATTTAAAAAAAGAGAGGTGTAAGAGAATGGTATTACGTAATACTGAAAAGGAAGGAAGGAAGGAAGGAAGGAAGGAAGGTCTCAAAAACCCAAGTGTAAGGTTATGGCTTACTGGATAGATACGATACTATTGCCAAAACAAAAAAGTATGGGAAACGTAAGGTCTAGTCGGAAAACAACAGACCCAGTTCTTGCGCTTTTTTACTCAGTTCTAATAAATTTTTCACCCCCATTTTTTTCATTAAACTAAAGCGATGGGCTTCTACCGTCCGAACACTTTTACCGAGAATTTCTGAAATTTCTTTATTACTCTTACCGTCAATGGCAAATTCCAGAATTTGTTTTTGACGTTTCGTCAATTTTATATCAGAGGTGGTGGAAGGAGAAGGTTTAACTACGGGAGCAGTAACAGGAGTTCCAGCGATACTTTCCAGATACTTACTCACGATAATGGGAGAAATATCACCTGAGAAATACTTCCCGCCATCATAAATAGTATGAATTGCTTTGATAAATTCTTCCCGACTGGTATCTTTTAAAAGGTAACCGTAAGCACCCGCTTCTACCGATTTCAAGACATATTCTTCCGAATCATGCATAGACAGTACCAGGGCCTTTGTATTGGGAGATTGTTGGGTGAGTTTTGCAACCGTTTCAATTCCATTCAATTTGGGCATTCGAATATCAACGATCAAAATATCGGGAGTGGTACCTTCCACTTTTTTCAAAGCCTCTTCTCCGTCCGCTGCTTCACCGATCACCTGAATATCTTCCGCTTCTTCCAACAATGCTTTAATACCATCTCGAACGAGCGAATGGTCATCCGCTAAAACGACTTTTATTTTCTTTTTTGGAAGATTTACTGCATCCATTTTATATGATTTTGTATCAATTACGTAATTTACAATATTTCCATAAATATAAGTAATTTTTTAAGTATTAACATTCACAGGAACGTTAATCGTGATTCTTGTTCCTTCCCCCTTTGCGGTTCGAATAAATAATCGACCACTTATAAAAGTGACTCGCTCTTGCATAAACGTTAAACCCATATTAGAACCCGTTTCAGAAATTTCTTTTTTACTGACTTCTTCCTGGTCAAATCCTTTTCCATCATCATCGATCATGATACTCATCATATTTTTACTGTGAGAAATAGTTACCAGTACATAATCAGCCTTCGCATACTTGACCGCATTATTAACGGCCTCTTGCGTGATCCGGTAAATATTTGTCTCCACGATGGAATCCAGCCTTTGATCGAATTGGGTTTTATTTTCAAACAAAATATTTTGCCCGGTTAATCGACCTAATTCTTTACACAATTTTGCCAGCGCCATCGAAACTCCATAGTCCGTCAACTCAGGTGGCGTTAGATTAAAAGTAGCAATTCGAACCCCTTTAATTAAATCTGAACTCAACTTTTTTAATCCTTCTATTTTGGGCGTTAGTTTTTCGGGATGATCGGGGTTGAGCGATTCTATATTAAATTTTAAGGCGGTTAACATCTGTCCGATTCCATCGTGCATATCTTTCGCAATTCGTTCTCGCTCTTTTTCTTGCGCTTCTACAACCTGAGAAGACCTTAATTTTTGCAATCTAATTTCTTCCTGGAATTTTTCCTCGTTGAGTTTTTTTAACTGCAGTTCTGTTTGTTTTCGAACGGTGATATCCGAACATAAGATCAGGTAATCCTGCTTAACGCCACTTCGATGGATAGGAACAATTGAAAGCTCCAGCCAACATTTTTTTTGTTCCACGTTGGTAATTGGTACTTCCCCGGTCCACATCTTTGAGCGGGGTGTTCTGATAATTTGGGAGAGATATTCTTTCTCTTCTTCGTTTTGGGTTAGAATTTCTGTAAATTGACCTACAGGTTTTGAACTTTTATATCCTAGAAAGGCAATCAGCTTTTCGCTCATATATATCAAGCGGCCATCCAGGCTAATACTCGCAAAGAGTGCCGCTTGATCTACGGCAAAATTTAAGGCCCGTAGTTCCTGTACCGATTGCTCTTTGGTTTCAAAAAGCTGTGTAATTTCCTGGGTTTTATCTTTGGCTTCTTGTTCTGCCAAGGTCAATCGTTCTACCGTTTTTTTGACAAGAAATGCCGTAGGTCGAAAAATTAAAAACAACTCTAACAGTAAAGCTCCGAGTGCTACAAATAGCAGGAAAAGTTCAATTCTGCTAAGGTTCAATACTCTATTTTTAGCCTCCAGATCATACTGAAAAACAATGGTATTCATGCCCGTTAAAAAGGTATTTTCGTTTTCCAGAACTTGCTTTTTCGAAGATCGAAGTTGGGTATCAGATTGATCAGCTAGCGGATTTTGTAATAAGGATTGAATATTTTGGCAAGCTTCTACCATTCGTTGATAAGGTGAGTCTATCTCTTCAAACATTGCTTTCACACTTTCGCTATTCTCCCCCGAAAGTCCCAAGTTGGTATCTCTATTTTTTAATCCTTCGTGGGAAGTGATCCAAAGTGTCAACGTTTCTTTCAGCGATTTTTGAAGACTATTTTTTTCATCGGAAGGAATACTTGGAGTAATTTGCAGAACTTGCTTGGCTATTTTTTGACACAACATCCGCTGTCTTCCTGCTACATTGATAACTCTAGAGTCATTGATTTGCTTATCCAAAAACCTTTGAATCAAGCCCTGGCTTAACAATATTATCAAAGCAAGCAAGCTTAGTGCAATTAAATAACGCTGAGTTAGTTTGGTAAAGATAGAAGCACTTTCTGCGGATAAATCTTTTTGCTGTGTCATATAAAAGAAGTTTTAATCTGACCAACAAAATCAGGATAAGGCTTTTTGAATAATGGGAATAATGGATGCTGGCAATTTCAAAGTTAGCGCTTTTTGTTGCCCAGTTTCAGACATCTTTCCCCAGGTTTTTTGTAAGATACGGATCATTTTTTCTTCCGTATTGTCTGCGGCAAAATCTTCCATATAATATTGCAAAAAAACCAAACAGATGACATCTTCCAACGTTTGGGTATCGGAATTTTTTTTAAGTTGTTTTTTTTGTAATAAAAATTTTACCTGATCTATGGTTACCTGATCATATCCGACTTGCAACAAAATACTGGCTGCTTTTTCTGCGTGAAATTTTTTAAGAGAATTTCGCCAAAGGTGGTACCCTTCCTTATTCATCGGAAAATTTTTACGAGGAATTTCCCATCGGCAAATATGTTGCGCACGAGCGGCAAGTTGGAGTGATTCAGAAGCATTGGGCTGGAAGTCGTTGAGGCAGCTAGTCATCTGCTGCGCGTAGAGAAGTTCTTTGGGGTAAGAAACACCTTGCCACACGACCTCATTAGGATCTCTCCGATTCGCTTGGTCGAAGCCTTGAATAGCTTTATTAAATTTTTCCGTTTGCATATAATGATAGTAAAACTGGGATTTGTGAAATTAATCCTTAAATCCAATATATACAAATCCTTCCTCTATTTTGACGGGATAGACGGCAATTGGTGGCTCACTAGCGTTCAGGTTTTCCCCGCTTTCCAAAGAAAAGGTACGTTTATGCAACGGGCAGGCAACTTTAGGAATTCCACTTTCATCGCCAATCATACCTCTTGCCAAAACCATTTCCATTTTATGAGGACAAAGATTTTGACAGGCGTACCATTTCTTTTTTCTGGTAAAATTAAAGACCGCAATTTGTTTGTCTTTATATTTTATGCAAGCGCCGCCATTGTCGGGGAACAGTTCAACACTCCCTACTTTAAACCAGTGTAAAACTTCTTCCAACGAAACTGAATTATATTTTTCTAATAAGGTTTCCATATTTAAAATTATTGAATTTTTGAAAATTGCTGGATAATATCCTCTACTGAATTATACCTATTTATAAGTCAACAGGTCATCCAACCTTCGCAATACCACTACCATTTTGAGGGCATTTTCTGATCTCTCATTTTGATAAATTCGATATTTTCATCCGTATCTTCGACGTTGACAAAATGTCTAAATCTTTTTCTTAATTCCGGACTCTCGACCACTTCCCTCCATTCGCATTTAAAGGTTTCAACCATCAACTCCATTTCCTTTTCCAGGTTTTCAACAATGCCCAGACTGTCTTCGACCACAACCTGTTTTAGGTATTCAATTCCCCCCTCCAGTTTATCCAGCCAGGCCGCCGTCCGAACCAATGGGGGAGCTGTTTTTAGATAGAACATTAAAAAGCGATCAATATATTTTATACACGTTTCGTTGTCGATACTTTCCGCCAGAAGGATTGCGTGTCTGGGTTTTGCTCCACCATTTCCACAAACGTAAAGATTCCATCCATCCTCCGTAGCAATTACGCCAAAATCTTTCCCACGAGCTTCGGCGCATTCTCGAATACATCCTGATACGCCACCTTTCAATTTATGGGGTGATCGAATACCTTTATAGCGGTCTTCCAGTTCAATGGCAAAACTGACTGCTTCGTCCATTCCGTATCGACACCAGGTGGAGCCGACACAACTTTTGACCGTTCGTAAAGCCTTGCCGTAAGCGTGTCCACTTTCAAAACCTGCGTCCAATAATTCTTCCCAAATAAAAGGCAATTGATCTACCCGAGCCCCGAACAAATCAATTCGTTGACCTCCCGTAATTTTGGTATAAAGTCCATATTTTTTTCCAACCTCTCCGATGACGATTAACTTTTCGGGTGTGATTTCTCCTCCTGGAATTCTAGGCACTACGGAGTACGTTCCATTCCGCTGAATATTCGCGAGAAAGCGGTCATTGGTATCCTGGATGGTATCCTGAACAACGGCCGTCTCATTATATATTCCCGCAAAAAGAGAAGCCAAAACGGGTTTACAGACTTCACAACCGTCGCCTTTGCCAAATTCATCAAGTGCGTCATCGTAAGTTTTTATCCCTTTTATTTTGATAATATCGTAGAGTTCGCGACGGTTGTAGGGAAAGTGTTCGCAAATAATTTCTTTGACTGTCTTACCCATCGACTTTAAAGTTTCGTTGACCAGATCGACGACCATCGGTTTACATCCACCACAACCCGTAGTTGCTTTGGTAACGGAACAAACTTCCTTAAAACCTTTACAATGCCCAGAGGAAACAGATTCACAAATAGCTCCTTTGGTGACATTTTCGCAAGAACAAACAATCGCTGTTTCGGGTAAATCTATCACTGATCCACCGGCATTTCCTTCTCCTCCTCTCGCTCCCAGAATAAGGTCTTCGGGGTTGGGCGGTAGTGCCATTCCATTCTTTGTTATTTGCAAAAGCATATTATAGCTTTCTGCATCACCAACTAAAATTCCACCCAACAACTTTTTCCCATCTTTGGAAATATTAATCCGCTTGTAGGTGTTTTTTAACTTGTCGTAAAAAGAAATCGTTTTTGCTTCTTCATCGTTCAGTAATGCTTCTCCAAAACTTGCAACATCCACTCCTATCAATTTTAGTTTGGCGGACATATCTACTTCGGGGGACATAATTTTGTCTTCGCCCAGTATCTGGGATACCGCTACTTCTGCCATTTCATAACCTGGCGCAACTAATCCATAAATCATTTCTTTATATAACGCAGCTTCTCCGATGACGAAAATATTGGGATCATTAGTCTGCATTTTTTCGTCAACAATAATTCCACCTCTGGTGCCTGTTGCCAGGTCACAACCTTTTGCTATCTCGTCTCTCGGTCGAATTCCAGCTGAAATCACCAGCATTTGGACATCTAGTTTTTCTCCATCGGAAAAATTCATATCCGTCATTTTGCCATTGCCACCGATACTCGTGGTATGTTTTCCCAAATGAATTTTTATTCCAATTTCTTCGATAACTTCCTTTAATAAATTTCCACCCTCATTATCCAGTTGACGGGGCATCAACCTGGAAGCAAATTCGACCACATGGGTTTCCAGTCCTAAATCCTTTACCGCCTTAGCAGCTTCCAAACCCAATAATCCTCCTCCCAAAACTGCTGCTTTTCCATTTCCACTTTGGGCTACTTTTTTTCCATAAGCCATGATCGCTTCCAAGTCTTCGATGGTCCGGTAAACGAAAACTCCTTTTTTATCGACTCCTTTTATCTTTGGTACAAAAGGCATAGAACCCGTAGCAATAATTAATTTATCATAAGGATAAGTTTGACCTTTATACGAAGTGATTTCTTTTTTGGACCGATCAACTTTAGTCACCAATTCTCCACAGCGCAATTCAATTCCATTCTCTTCGTACCAGGAGCGGGGTGCCAGGGTTAAATCCTCGGCAGATTTTCCACCAAAAAATTCACTCAGGTGAACACGATCATAGGCAGGTCTCGGTTCTTCGCCAAAAACGGTGAGCTGATATGTTCCTTCGGGAGCTTTATTCACAAATTTTTCGCAAAATTTATATCCTACCATTCCGTTTCCGATGAGAATGATTCGCTGCATAATACTTAATTTTAAAAGATTTATACTTAAAAATTTACCAATTACTAGCTCAAAGTTAACTATTTCTACGTATTAATACTTAATTTTAGATTTAATTTTTTAAATTTGCTTACGTATTTGAATACTTTGTAAAATTTCAAGTATCAAATACTTAACCTTCTTATTTAGTCATTTCACTAAAATCTTAAAGTTGAAAGAAAAGAAAGAATCTAAAATAACACTGGTGGGCGCAGGACCAGGCGATCCTGACCTCATCACCAGAAAAGGACTAAAAGCGATCCGTACGGCTGATGTGATATTGTACGATGCGCTGGTCAATCCTGTATTGTTAGAAGACGCGCCGGATAACGCTTTAATGGTTTTTGTGGGCAAAAGAGCAGGAAAGCACAGTTATTCCCAAGAAGAAATAAATGTATTATTGGTACAGTATGCCTTTTCGTACGGACACGTTGTACGGCTCAAAGGTGGAGATCCGTTTATTTTTGGGCGAGGACATGAGGAATTAAAATTTGCGGAACAATATCAAATTAAAGTAGAAATAGTTCCGGGTATTTCCAGCTGTATTGCCGTTCCTGAGTTGCAGCAAGTTCCATTGACGCGGCGAGGAATCAGTGAAAGTTTCTGGGTGATGACGGGTACGACAAAGAGAGGAAAATTGTCCGGAGATATTATGATCGCTGCCCAATCTACGGCTACGGTGGTCATTTTGATGGGTATGCGGAAGCTGGAGGAAATTGCCCGTATATTTAGTTCGCAAGGCAAAAACGACCTTCCAGCTATGATTATCCAAAGTGGTTCTACCACCAATGAAAAATTTGCAATAGGAACAATCAATAACATTTCCGAACAAGTAAAAATCAAGGGAATTGGTAGACCGGGCATTATCGTTATCGGCGAAGTAGTCGCTTTACATCCCGAATTTATTACTGCTAAGATTAAATCACTTCCTCAAATTAACCAATATGCCATCAACGTCTAAACCGAATCCGCTATACCCGATTTTTCTAAAATTACATCAACTACATTTATTGATTGTAGGAGCAGGAGAAGTTGGGCACGAAAAATTATCGTTTATTTTAAAGAGTAGCCCCGATGCCAAAGTCACCGTCGTCGCTACCTGGGCCTCTCAGGAAATGCTGGATTTACTAGCCACTGCACGGGATGTCCAATTTATCAAAAAAGCTTTTCACCGGGACGATATTCAAACCCACGATCTAGTCATCGCCGCCACCAACGACCGAACCTTAAACGAACAAGTGCAACAAACGGCAAAAGCAAAAAGGATTTTGGTCAACGTGGCAGATACGCCAGATTTATGTGATTTTTATCTAGGCTCCATCGTAACCCGTGGAACATTAAAAGTGGCCATCTCTACCAATGGGCAGTCCCCTACTTTCGCCAAACGGTTTAGACAATTTTTGGAAGAAATGCTTCCAGAAGAAGTAGATGACCTGATCTATAATTTAAAAATCATTCGGGATGGAATGACGGATGATTTTGAAGGTAAGGTGAAAAAACTGAATGAGGTGACGGCGAGTTTAGTGGAAAAGGATCTCAGATAAAAATTTACAAATTTCTTTTTTGTAAAATCTGCTTTTGCGATTTCAAAAGGGCGATGATATGATCTCGGTTGTTACTAATTACAACTTGATAAAAAGTGATTTCCTTATCCGAAACTACCTGATTATTCTTGGAATTTGGAGAACTGTCATTTAATTCCAAAAACTTACTTGCCGTCTATATCTCCGATGTTATTTAGCCGATCACTTAGATAAGAATACAATTTCAACCTCAAAACAACATCACCCAAATACCCACACCAGATATCTCTTTTTCATTCAACAATAGCAGGCAAAAGCACTACAAAGCAGTACGAAGATAAAGGGCATTTTGTGTTACGATTGTGTTACGGTCAAAAAAAAAGCCAGTCGCAATGACTGGCTTAATTCTTTATAACTGACTGGGAATCAGCTATTTAAACTGTGTCGGGGTGGCAGGATTCGAACCTGCGGCCCCCTGCTCCCAAAGCAGGTGCGCTAACCGGACTGCGCTACACCCCGTGTGTAACTTTTCTAATTGGCGGAGGAGGCGGGATTCGAACCCGCGGTACCTGTTTCCAAGTACGTCGATTTAGCAAACCGGTGGATTCAGCCACTCTCCCACTCCTCCGAGTGATTTTATCTATTAATTGTATGCATTTTCTTTCAAATGCGGTGCAAATATATATTTAGTTATTTCAAAAGTCAAACCTTTTTTGTCTTTTTTTTTTTAATATTCTTCAT
>ENA-ORXR01001307-ORXR01001307.1-marine-metagenome-genome-assembly--contig:-NODE-1307-length-26774-cov-4.560775_pt1 | contig 26774 bp, 23 predicted proteins | sample MGYA00237866_ERZ511479 | MGnify/ENA metagenome assembly ERZ511479 | reverse complement strand
ATACTTCGGATAATAAGCCCGCGACCCAGCGGCGCTGTTTTTCATTCAGTTCAGACAGAACAAGAGGAACATGGGTCGGCCAAACTGGCTCATCTAGTGGTAACGGCATGGGGACAATATCAAGTGGATAATTTAATCAATACTAGCACCTATACTTTAAGAAATAATTAATGGCTCGTTACTAAGAATAAGTTATTTTTACGTCAACTTTCTGAACCGACAATCTGATTATATTGTCTTAGCTGTGCAGGATGGCTGTCCTGTGCTAAGATTCGGGCATAATAATAGAAAAATATTGTACAAAAAAACTAGCTATATTCAGTTTTTATTGGGGCATATAAATATAATGAATAAGCAAAAAATTCCTGCCACCTTGGTGACGGGCTTCTTAGGTAGTGGGAAAACGACTTTATTGTCGAATATGTTGAAGCAACCGTCTGGAAAGCGCATCGCTGTTGTGGTGAACGTTCCAAGTGAAAGTGGGATAGATTCAGAGATTTTGCGCGGTACGGATCTTGACTCTCTCGATCAAGTTGAACGCCTTCCTCTGGGAAACCGTATTTATCATTTAAGAAATGGCTGCTTGTGCTGTGCAGTGCAGGATGACTTTGCCCATATGATGTGGGAGCTTGCGAATCGCACCGATCAAATAGATCACGTGATGATCGAAGCGCCTGGAACGGAACTACCCACAAACTTTCTTAAGCGCCTTAACTCGGAGGTACTCTCCGAAAAATTTACCATTGATTCAGTGCTAACGGTGGCGGACGGACCCGCTTTATCGGAAGGGCGCTATATAAGCTCAGCAGGCCGGGCGAGTCGGGTGGTAGATACAGGGCTAAAGTTTTTATATCAGGCACAATTAGATATTGCTGACGTGGTATTAATTAGTAAAACAGACCTGGTCATGCCGGTGCTTCGCAAGAAGCTAAAGGAAAAGCTTAGTTGGATACTCAGTCATGAGCCTGAAATTATCAGCATGCAGCATGGTATCGTTAGTCCGGAGTCGTTGCTTAACCGATGCTGTCATTCTGAAGAACGCTTTGAAATAGACAAAGTTAATCTTGATGAATATGAATTGAGCGAAGGTTTTGATTCCATCATGATTAAGTTGGGTAAAGTGGATAGTGACCTGCTGGTCAGTCGTTTGCAAATGCTAATCCATGAGCAGGCAGTGTACCGAGCCAAAGGCTTTGCGGAATTGCCGAATAAAATAATGCGCCAAGTGGTACAGGGTGTAGGCTCACGCATCGACCGCAGCTATGATAGACGCTGGGGGGTCGATGAAGAGCGCAGCACCCGATTACAGATTATAGGGCGCGGCTTGGATGCTGAACGCCTTGTCGCTACGTTAAAAGTGGCAGAGGTCTAAACAAAGATCTCTTGCTTCGGCTAAACGTTTAGAGCGTGGTTGCCGGTATCTGGGCAGTGGATGCGTTTATCAACCTGAGAGTCCTCTGGAAACTCTTGTGCGAGTATCCATATTTGGCAAACTACATCACTCACTTTGGGTAGAGCTGCCAAAGACGCTCTCGCCCTTTCCTGATCAAAATAGGTAAACGGCTCGTCAAGAAACAAGAATTGTTTCTCATTGTCTGTGTTTTTGGCGAGCTGCTCAGCCATCGCAATACGCACCGCTAGCAATATTTGCCGCTTAGTCCCTGACGATACTTCATCAAAATCAACCCAATCCATCTTCTCTTCTGAATACACCTTTACAGAAAGGTCTTTGCTAATGCGAATCTGTTTATAGCGGTTTTCTGTAAACAGAGGCATGGTCTTTTCAGTGCGATCGGTTATTGATTCATTGAAGTTACTAATCAGCGAATCAGATGCGCGCTGCAAGAGCTTTATCCCTGCTTTTTGAACTTTTATTTCTCGCTTATTGTTGTTGAGCTGTTGCTTCAAGTCTTGTAGACCTGAGCGGATGATGCCGGCTTCATCAGAGCGTGATTTTTCATCGCTTATGGTTTTCGCCAAAGGCTTATGAAAATCATTAAGTTCGCTCTGTTGTTGATCCAGAGTGTCTCTGAGTCGTTTGATTGTATTGCTGACTTCATTGCTGTCAGCCGAGTAATCAAGTGTCTGTGCAGTAAGTTTTGTCAGTTGCTTGTTGTCGTCCTGAGGTGGCGATGACAGAGCAGACTGGGGTTGAATCCGGCCTTGCAGTGTTTGCCTGAGTCGTGCTGTCATCAATTCATCAAGTGAGCGTTGCGAGTGCGTATGCGCCTGCTCAAGCGTTGAGGACATTGTTTTGGCATCGGTCAGTTGATTGTCAATCTTATATTCACTGCGCCATTTGAAAAGCAAAGCAATACTGGCTAACAAAACCAACCCCATGGTGGCTGCGAAACCCCATTCTGAAACGAAACCCTCAGTTTTCGCTACATAACTACTGATATTGTCATGTGCGCTAAGCCTCGCGATAATTTCTGGGAAGAAGCTAAAGAGTATCCAAGCTCCGCAAGCTATCAGCATGAGGGGTATCAGGATCCAAGTTAGTAAATTGAAAAAACGCCAGCCGCTGCGGCTACGCTTATGCTGCTTTTGCTTCTCCTGATAAACACTGGCGAACTCGGCAAGCTCACCGTTCAACTGTAGCTTTTGTTTGCTTTCAATATCGACCACTTCACGCGAATCAACTAGCTCTGGCAGCCAGTTTTCATCAATCTTTAAACCGTCCAGAGCGGATTGCTTGGCCTTTATTGCGGGCATGAGTTGCTGCGCACTACCTTTGTTGATGGCGCCACTAGCAATAAACTCATCATTGATGCGAGCGTAGTCGCCAATTCCAGCCATTTGTTTAATGCTACTGCTATCAGAGTCTGGGTTGCTCAGGTCGCGCGCCACCAAAAATACCGAATCAGTGAAGGTGCTTTGGTCGTAGCCGAGCATATCAACAATAAATTCATTACTCGCGCTTATGCCTTGCGCAACCACCTTATTGTTTGTGAGTTGGGTAATCGTTGCGTTACTGCTACCTGCCGCATCAATGGTTCTGTGAATCAGGTAATCATTGTCAGAGTTACCTCTGATCGTGAGTTTTACGTTTGCCTGTTCGGCGCCCCAGCGTATTAATTTCGCCAGTCCCGTTTCATCGATATTGAATATCCTGCCGAATAAGGCGAAAAAAATTGCCTCACCAATGCTGGATTTTCCAGACTCATTCAGTCCGCTTATAGCAATAACACCGTATTCTGGTAAGCCATTGATGGTGAGGGTTTCATATTTGCGAAAGTTATTGGCCTCTAAGGATTGAATTAACATCGTTATTTTCCATCCTTAGCTGCATTTTCACTGAGCGATATGGGTTGTAATCTCTTTGTTATGAATTTGGCAGCTTCACTGTAGATTCCAATATCAAATTCTGGGTCAGCCTTAGCTTGTAGTTGGACATCGGTTTTACAGAACTCTGTAAAACGTTTAGCGGGACCTTTCAATCCGGGGGCTCTCAACCAGCGCAAATCCTTGTCGACGGACATTTATTCTTTCCTTAATTTTTAGCTTATAATGTCAGTAATAATTCAAATAAACGATAACATAAAAGGCATATCTGAATGAAGAAACTACCGATTAAAATTACCGTTATTGGCTTGTTAGCAATGATGATCTCAGCTTGCGGCGGCTCACCAGCATATGAATATCGAAAAGCTCGAATGATAATTGATATCGATGTGCCTTTAGGTAAAACGGTAGCTGCTGTTCCGACGGGTTTGTCAGTCGTTTTTGACTCAGTTGAGCAAGATTCCCGCTGCCAAATTAATGCACGATGCGTTTGGGGTGGTGTGGGCATCGTAAACGCAACTGTTATTAACTCAGCGGGTGAGCGTAAATCAATTAAGCTTAGTACTGTTAATTACGAAACGTTTAATAATGTAGAAACAGTGTTTGGTAATGATATTGAGCTAATCGATTTACTGCCTAAGCCGGTCGCTGGCGCTAAGTCTGAGGCAGCTCGAAAACTAATAAAGCTCAAAATAGATCGAGCTTTATAGTAGGTATCTGACAGAACGCATCTTAAAATGCTGCGCTGATTGGGTTTGCTATCAGCGCTTCATCGAAGCGAAGAACTCTTCATTGGTTGTTGTGGATTGCAATTTGTCGAATAAGAATTCCATTGATTCCACTTCATCCATTGGATGTAGGAACTTGCGTAATATCCACAGTGCCTGAAGCTCTTCTTCATTAACCAGAAGCTCTTCGCGACGGGTTCCGGAACGGTTGATATTAATTGCAGGAAAGACTCGTTTCTCTGCAATCTTACGATCCAAGTGAATCTCAGAGTTACCGGTACCTTTGAATTCTTCGTAGATTACCTCATCCATTTTGGAGCCAGTGTCGATCAATGCCGTTGCTAGTATTGTCAGGCTGCCACCTTCTTCGATATTTCGTGCTGCACCAAAGAATCGTTTGGGGCGTTGCAATGCATTAGCATCTACACCACCGGTCAGTACCTTGCCTGAAGAGGGAACGACTGTGTTGTATGCTCTGGCCAGTCGAGTAATTGAGTCCAGCAAGATAATGACATCTTGTTTGTGCTCAACCATGCGTTTGGCCTTTTCGATAACCATTTCTGCTACCTGCACGTGGCGAGTAGCGGGCTCATCAAAGGTAGAAGAAATTACTTCGCCCTGAACCATGCGAGACATCTCGGTTACTTCCTCCGGGCGCTCATCAATCAATAGTACGATTAAGTGTGCATCGGGGTGATTGGTTGTAAGGCTCTGAGCAATGTTCTGTAGCATCATTGTTTTACCCGCTTTAGGTGGTGCAATGATCAGGCCGCGTTGGCCTTTGCCTATCGGCGCTACAATATCGATGACACGGGCGGTGATATCTTCAGTACTACCGTTTCCACGTTCCACGCGCATCCGTTCATTGGGGTGCAGGGGTGTGAGGTTTTCAAACAGAATCTTATTGCGCGCATTTTCTGGGGATTCAAAGTTAATTGTGTCGACTTTGAGTAACGCGAAATAACGTTCATTGTCGCGTGGTGTACGGATCTTTCCAGAAATAGTATCACCGGTGCGCAAGCCAAAACGACGTATCTGGCTGGGTGATACGTAAATGTCGTCAGCACCAGCAACATAATTGCTGTCAGGTGAGCGGAGGAAGCCAAAGCCATCCTGAAGGATTTCTAAAACGCCGTCGCCGTGTATATCATCCCCGCTTTTTGCAATAGCTTTTAAGATAGCAAAAACAACGTCTTGCTTGCGGGCACGGGACATGCCGTCAACGCCAAGTTCCTTAGCGATTTCCAGAATTTCTGAGGGGGACTTATGTTTTAATTCGGTAAGATTCATGAATGATAGTTTTATTGATATTTAATTAGAAAATACACGGGAAGCCGATGGGCTTGTAAGTAGAATTTATTTGATTATTGACTCAGCTATTAGAGCGCGGGAATTGCGGACTGAGAAATATGGATCTGTGAGCTTAATACTCTTATTCGCCTAGGCTAGCATGTGAACATGCCGTTCGTCCACATCTATTTTGCGTTCCGACTCCGCGTTAACAGAACCGGAACATAAGACTCAGCTTAGATGTTCTGATCTAGAAAAGCAGTGAGTTGGGATTTGCTTAACGCGCCAACTTTAGTTGACACCACTTCGCCGTCTTTAAAAAGCATTAGGGTCGGAATACCCCTGATGCCGTATTTTGGAGGAACGCCCTGATTATTATCGATGTTTAATTTTCCAACTTTAATTTTGTCACCATATTCTGTGGCAACTTCTTCTAAAAGAGGCGCGATATTCTTACACGGGCCACACCATTCTGCCCAGTAATCAACCAGCACAGGTTGACCATTTTTCAAAACTTCGTCATCAAAGTTATCATCACTCAGTTCTATAATACTCACTCGAAAACCTCTATAGTTTAATTTTTGTTCGCCAGTTAGGCGCATGATTATTAGCTCTATCTGATTTATTATCAGGTTTGTTATAAAAAATTCAAGTGTTAGTCAGCAAATCTGAGACGTAAATCGACTTTCTCGCTATTCTGTGAGGAACTTTGTTAAGAATCATTTACTCTGTTTAGATAGATAACAATTTACCCGAGGTTTTACATGTTGCGAAATAAACTAGTTGGTTTGTGCCTGATCATGCTAGCTCAGATGATGTCCTCAAATGCGATGTCTTTGCCTAAAGAGACTTCTGCTGTGTTTGATGTCACCAGAAATGGGTCATCGGTAGGGTATTTAGAGTCAACTCTAAAGTATCCAGGGCAGACCTATGAGTACAGTAAGTTTACGCAATCAACAGGGCTTGCAAAATTACTCACAAAGGCAAGCATTTCGGAGAAAGTGATTGGTAGATACTCGGGTGAGCGACTCATCCCGCAAAGCTACTTTTTTGACCAAAGAACTCGTAAGGAGCAGGTGACCGATCAGGCGAAATTTGCTGGTAACAAAGCTAGTGGCATGTACAAGGGCAATGCGTATTCCTTACAGACACCAGCTAATGTATTGGACAGAGCTTCACTAGAAATTGCGGTTGCCAGAGACCTACATCAAAAACTGCCAAGGCTTCAGTACAATGTGATGGAGAAGGGTGAAATTAAACAGTACATCTTCTCAAGGGTGGGAAGTGAGCGTTTAGATACTAATGCTGGTGTTTTTCATACGATCAAAGTTCAGGTCAAACGTCAGGATAAGTCACGTCAGACAACTTACTGGATGGCAAAAGAGCTGGCTTATCTCCCCGTGAAGATGGTTCATGAGGAGGGAGGCGATGTGATTAGCAGTGTGATTCGTCAGTTTAGGATCAAGCCCTGATTGGATTAATCCGGCATTCCCTAGCGCATAGTGACTAACTCTTCAGCACTGACAGGATGGATGGCGATGGTATCGTCGAAGTCCTGTTTGGTTGCCCCCATGCGGATAGCCACAGCAAAGCCCTGCATCATCTCATCCACACCTGTGCCAATCATGTGGCAGCCGATTATCTTCTCCTCTGCACCAAGTACCACTAGCTTCATGTGAGTTTTAACTTGATGTTTGGTCAACGAGTGGTACATCGGGACAAAATCAGTAGTGTAGGTTTTTACAGCATCGCCGTGGGCTTCAACGGCAGCGGCTTCACTCATTCCCATGGTGGCGATGGGCGGGTGAGTGAACATGACCGTTGCAATATCGTCGTAAGACATCTTTCGGTTTGGCTTTTTGCCATACAAGCGATCACCCATACGTCGGCCCGCAGCAATGGCAACCGGTGTTAGCTCTGCTTTGCCAATGATATCCCCCAGAGCGAAAATGTGGTTCAGGTTAGTGCGCTCTTCTTCGTCAACAGGAATTGTGCCATTCTCATTCATTGCGACGTCAGTGTTCTCCAGACCAAGTTCACTGGTATTAGGCTTGCGACCAATTGCCCAGATAAGGCTGTCGACATCACTCAGGCTGGTGCCATCCTCGTAGTGAATACTCAGTTTGCCATTGTTGAGCTTTTCAACGCGTTGAATAATTGAGTTATCATTAATCTGCATGCCGTCACTGTCCAGCTGGTCGCGCAGTGCACGGCGCAACATGCCATCAAATTTACGCAACATCGTCCGGCCCTGATGATGTAAGTGTACTTCAGAGCCTAGTCCAAGCATCAGCATAGCGAGCTCTAGTGCTATGTAACCACCGCCCACCACGGCGACCTTTTTAGGCTGCTGCTCATCAAGATCATTAAAGAATTCGTCTGAGGTAATGCCGTTTTCAGCACCCGGAATATTTTGCGGAATCACCGGATGTCCGCCGGTAGCAATCACAATGTGGTCGGCGGTGTAGGTTTCGCCATCGACTTCAAGAGTGTGATTGTCGGTAAAGCGCGCAAAGCCACGAATTAAGTCTATCTTACGATCGGCAAGAAAACTGTCCTGATACCAGTCAGTGATATTGCCAATATAGTTGTCCCGTTTTGCAACGAGCTTGGCCCAGTCTAACTTGCCTCGGGTAACTTCAAATCCATAGTCCTCTGCATCTGCCAGAGAATGGGCAAGACCAGAGCCGTACCACATGATTTTCTTTGGAACACATCCGACATTAACGCAAGTACCACCCAACTCGCCAGCTTCGATGACGGCTGTCTTAGCACCATATTCTGATGCGCGTTCAACGACAGACAAACCGCCGCTACCTGCGCCGATAGCAATTAAATCGTAATGTGTACTCATTGAATTTATTCCTAATATCAAAAACACTGAGGCGATAGTTTAACCATAACCCTGCCGGAACAGAAGTATTCAATTTTGGTCGGCTTTTTCATGCGTGCACATAGGTTTTTTGGTTGCTGGGAAGGATGTTTTTGCAAGGAGCGGCAGTTTGTTAATTGTGTTTAGTGTATTGTTTGTTACTTAATATCCTATAAAATAGAATAATGAATTTACCTACATTAAAACAGTTGCGTTATTTTGTGGCGCTCGAAGAAAATGAGCATTTTGGAAAAGCCGCCGAGTCATGTTTTGTCTCGCAATCCGCTTTTAGCGTGGCCATCAAGGAGTTAGAAATACAGCTTGGTGCGCAATTGGTCGATAGAACCAATAAAAATGTCACCATTACTCGAGTAGGGCGTGAAGTTGCTAATCACGCCAGGCACTGCATACGCGATGTGGAGTATTTGGCGGAAATTGCCAGGAGTAATCAGGAGTCTCTCACAGGGCGGTTGAATTTGGGTGTTATACCAACCATAGCGCCTTTCGTTCTACCTTCTCTGATGCCACGTTTGCGCGAGTCTTACCCTGACTTGCAGCTTTATCTGCGTGAGGATACGACACAGGCTGTCTACGCAGCGTTGATGGCAGGTGAGCTGGATGTCATCTTACTGGCACTGCCTTACAAATTAAGCAATATAGAAACCTATACTCTGTTTCAGGATCACTTCTTGCTGGCCTGCCATAAAGACACTCATTTTTTAAATCCTGAAAATTATCGCTTTGAAAATTTACCAAATGAAAGTGTCATGTTGCTCGAAGATGGGCATTGCTTGCGAGATCACGCCCTGTCGGCCTGTAAATTACAAAATCAGGAAACGGTTAGTCGGTTTGCAGCCAGCAGCCTCTACACGCTAATAGAAATGGTGGATTCTGATATCGGTATTACCTATCTAACTGACATGGCAAAGGGTTCTATGATACTGAAACACACGGACATTAAGACCTACTCCTTAGGTAAAGACAGCTATCGGGAAATAGGCTTGGCATGGCGTAAGGGCAGTGCGCGCGGTGAAGAATTTCAGCTATTAGGCGAAATGATTAAGCTCAGCCATCAGAGGGGTTAGCCCATTTGTTTGTTAGTATTGACAGCTAGCCTAAATAACGCCACCTCCCGTCAGTAGAATTCGATCGGTCATTAGCAGAATGATTATACTGAATCCAATCATAAAAAATTTGGTATTCAGCATGATAAAAGTCGCTCATATTTCCACTGGACTAGAAACGGGGGGAGCAGAGGTTCAGCTAATGCGCTTGATTGCTGCGATGGATCACGATGAGTTTGAGATGATGGTGATTTCAATGGACAGGGAAACCTATCTGGCCGATCGCATTCGTGAATTAGGAGTTCCCGTCACTTCACTATCCCTGAAGCAAACACCCTATAAATTATGGCAGGGATTCAAAGTTCTAAGAGATTTTAATCCGGATGTAATTCATGGCACGATGTACCAAGGTGGGGTTATGGGTACGGTGTTCCGCCGCATGCTGCCTAAGCAGCCACATGTGATCTGGACGGTACATGAGCCGCTTGAGCACTATGACGAAGAGCCACTACGCAAGCGCTTACAGCTAAGGTTGTGGGGCAAGATGTCAGGCTCTCCGGAATGTTTGATGTATGTGTCGCACCTGAATATGCAGCAGCATTTACCCTATGGGTTTAATAACTCAAAGGCGGTGGTTATTCCGAACGGAGTTGATACTAGTCGTTTTGGACCTGCACGAGAAAAGGGTTTGGCTATCCGCAAAACTCTTGGCATTCCTGATGATTGTATAGTGATCGGTAAAACAGCAAGATACCACCGCCAAAAAAATCATGAAGGGTTCTTACGTTCCGCTGGTTTGCTAGCGGCCAAATATGACAATGTGCAGTTTATGCTGGTGGGCACTAACGTTGATGAAAACAATGAAACGCTGACAGGGCTTGTTAAAGAGCTAGGCCTGGAAGGCAAAGTTCATATGCTTGGAAATCGTGAAGATATCCCCGAAATCGTCAATGCCTATGATATCGCAACACTGACGTCGCTTGGCGAGGCATTCCCGTTAACGCTCGGGGAGGCAATGGTTTCAGCGGTGCCTTGTGTAGCAACTGATGTGGGCGATAACGCTTATATAATCGAAGACACCGGTTACGTTGTACCGGTCGCTGATGATCAGGCGATGGCGGATAGCTGGGAGAAAATAGTCGTGCTGAGCGACGAAGATCGTGCAGCCTTGGGTCAAAAAGCCCGACAGCGCTGTTTAGATAATTTTACTCTGGAGCAGCAGGTGCATCAGCATGAGGAATTATACAGAACACTCCATCGAACTAATGACCGAGCAGTTGAACTGACAAGCGCTACCTCATAGTAAAAGGTAGCAGCTACTGAAGTAAGTTAATAAGCCTTAGTCTTTCGGCGACTAAGGCTTCCAGATTATTGCCTCAAGTGCCCAATTGTACAAAACAGTACTAGGTGGCATTTTGTTATCAGGGCCATCCCATTTGCCAATAAATAAATAAAGCATATTGCTACCCGAAGGGGGCATACACAAAACCTTACCTGACATCTCTTCCACGCCGGGTTGACAGTTATAAGCTGTATTGCCAGTGTAAATATCGGTAAACATCGTTCCTAAGCGATGTGTCAGTGTGTTTTGAATCAGATTATCTTCTACTATGACCGAGTAGATAGATTTTAGATCTAACGTTGGATTAATCGTGATCAGACGTTTAGCGCCTTTAGAGATATGAATCACAGGATAGGACTCTCCCTCCTGAAAATTAAGCTGCTCAACTACACTGTAATTTGGAAATGCTCGTGTAATTTTGTGGATATTAAACGGAGTGTCGCGGCTAATTGAGCCAACGCCTTTAGCAGAAACCGAAAGACGGTTCTTATCACTTGCATTGGCATCCTGAATAATATTTGTATCTTGCATTGTTGTAATTTCTTCACCACAACCGGATAGCATTAAAATTGTTAGTAGAGTGCCAACCCAACGGTATGTTTTTCTGGACATGCTTTTCCCCATACAGAATACATTAGCATGTATTCTGTCACAGTCCGTAGTGCTTAACAATAGTTTTTACTTTAGATATGCGTGGTAAATGACTAATTATAATAAATTTATTAGGCAATCAGTGCTTCTATGTCTAAAGATTCTTTACTTAAAAGGCTGTTGAGGATTCGTTTTCGAATTGAAATCGACAAAAGGTATTCGCCATTCTCACCGCTATCTTCTCCGATAACAGCTTCTTCTTTGTAAAGTAGTGCTCTCAATTTAGATAGTGCCGGTGGGAGTTTGAGCTCACCCGTAAACATCTGGTCAGCAAACGTTTCACTCAGTACCTCAGCGACTTGTTCCAGTCCTTTACCAGTGATTGCTGAGAGCCAGATTCTGGTTGGGACATCATCATGACCAGCCTCTATTCTTGGCTCTTGATTGAGCAAGTCAATTTTATTCATGATTTCTATTTGGAGGGTTTCCTCAGCGCCAAGAGAATGAATAACGTCGTTAACCTGTGATTTGTATTCTTCGCGTTGCTCATCGTGGCTGTCGATGACATGTAAAATCAGGTCGGCTTCGGTGGTTTCTTGTAACGTTGCCCGAAAAGCTGCGACCAGTTCGTGTGGCAAGTCGCGGATAAAGCCAACAGTATCAGCCAAGATTATCGACTGCTGATTTTCGAGGTCTATACGCCTCAGTGTTGGGTCTAGTGTGGCAAATAGCTGGTCAGCGGCATAAACGTCCGAAGACGTGAGCTTATTGAATAGCGTAGATTTCCCTGCATTGGTGTAGCCTACTAGCGACACGGTTGGGATTTCAGCTTTCTTGCGTGACTGCCGCCCTTGGTCACGCTGCTTATTGACTTTCGCCAGGCGCTTGTTGATCTGTTTAATACGTATGGAAATTAACCGTCGGTCAGTTTCAAGCTGAGTTTCACCCGGCCCGCGCATGCCTATTCCACCTTTTTGGCGCTCAAGGTGAGTCCATCCTCTGACTAGCCGAGTCGACATATGCCTTAATTGGGCAAGCTCAACCTGAAGCTTACCTTCATGAGAACGCGCACGTTGCGCAAAAATATCAAGGATTAAACCCGTACGATCCATCACCCGGCATTCCAAAACCTTTTCGAGATTCCTTTCCTGAGCAGGACTCAGGTCATGATCGAAGATGACGACGTCGGGTTCGTTGCTTTTAACGACAAGTTTGATTTCCTCCGCTTTGCCTTTTCCGACAAAAAGTCGCGAATCAGGCGCACTGCGGCTACCGGCGATAAAGGCTAAGTTATTGGCACCCGCAGAGCTGACGAGTTCTTTAAACTCATTTTCATCTCTATTTTCACCAAGGGAGTTGAAGTTGATTTGAACCAGCACGGCAGAATCTAATCTAGATTCACCGTGCTTTGGTATATCGAATAATTCCAATCGCTATTCGCTTATGATTTCGCGATCATTAACAGGCGAGGTTGCCTTTAATCGCTGAGTTATTTAATGCTTATTCTGATTCTTCGATGTTCAATTTGATTGGACGCGAAGGTACAATCGTTGAAATAGCATGTTTGTAGACCAACTGGCTGACAGCGTTTCCGAGCAGAACTACAAACTGATCGAAAGATTCAACATGTCCCTGCAATTTAATTCCATTTACCAGATAGATCGCCACCGGAATGCGCTCTTTACGTAGTGCGTTCAGGAAGGGTTCTTGTAGCATGTGTCCCTTAGACGACATGTTCTTCTCCTTAGTGTTCTTTTCAGTTATGGTTATTGCTATATTTTATAAAGTCGTTCGCAACTTCAGGCTTTTCGATCAAGTGCATAATTTTTTGATCGACATACTTCCCTACATTAACCTGAATAATAGCAGGATAAGCAAGTGAACTAAAAGCACATTTCGCGGTACTAACCTACTTATCTGATAAAAAACCGTCAATTCGTGAAAATATGGCTGAAAAATTATTGTTGATGCAGTCATGTTGCAAAATGTCTTTTTCTGATCTGAGCCAAGTAAGCTGTCTCTTTGCCAGTTGACGCGTCGCAATAATCGCTCTTTCCTGCATTTCCTCATAGCTGATCTGCTCATTTAGATAGGCCCAAGCCTGCCTATAGCCGATGGAGCGAATTGAGGGTAATTTTTCGTGAAGGTCGTCGCGTCGGTAGAGTGCTTTAACCTCATCCATGAACCCAGCTTCAATCATTAGTTCAAAGCGAAGCGCCGCACGTTGTCGTAACCATTCTCTGTCAGAGGGAATCAGTGCTATCTTCAATACATCATATGGCAGACTGTTTTCAGCGGCTTTTTTGTGATGCTCACTCATTGATATGCCTGTAAGCTCATATACTTCCAATGCCCGCTGTAAGCGCTGAGGGTCATTAGGGTGTATTTTCTCGGCAGATTCAGGATCAATCATTTTCAATCGTTGGTGCAGGGCGGCCCACCCATCGGCTTCTGCCTGCTTGGTTAGCGCTAAGCGAATTTCTTGACTGGCATTAGGAAGTTCAGATAATCCATATTGCAGCGCCCTGAAATACAGCATGGTACCGCCTACTAATACCGGCACTCTGCCTGTATCGGTGATGGCTTGCATTTCGTTTAAAGCATCCCGCCGAAAATCTGCGGCTGAATAGCTTTCAGCAGGATCAAGAAAACTGATTAGGCGATGGGGTGCTCGTTCCAAGGTGTCGGAGTCGGGCTTAGCGGTACCAATATCCATTCCCTTATATACCAGTGCTGAGTCAACGCTGATTAAGTCACAGGGATACCGTTCAACCATATCGACTGCAATATCAGTTTTCCCCGATGCTGTAGGTCCCATAATAAAAATAGCTTTAGGCAATTTGCCTTCATGGATACTCATCTCATTGACCACGCATAAATAATTTATCCAGCTGGCTAAGACTCATCTGCGTCCAGGTAGGTCGACCATGATTGCACTGACCGCTTCGCTCAGTTCGCTCCATGTCGCGCAATAAAGCATTCATTTCCGGAACAGTCAGGCGATGGTTCGCGCGCACAGAGCCATGGCAGGCCATGGTTGAGAGGATCTCGTTCATCGCCTGTTGAATGCGTTCGCTGGAACCGTGGGTGAGTAAGTCGGACAAAACATCCCTGACCAAGCTTTCAATATCTGAGTTTTTCAGCAGACTCGGTACTGCTCGGACAGTTATTTTTTCTGGAGATAAGCGGCTTAGGGTAAAGCCGAGCTTTTGAAAGGTATCGGGGTGACTATCGGCGCAATCTGCTTCTTTCTTACTGACGGAAATGGCCAGTGGTACTAGTAAGGGCTGTGAGCGGATGCTTTCTTCAGCCATGCTGCGTTTCAGATATTCATAGGTAATGCGTTCGTGGGCTGCGTGCATGTCGACGACAATGAGGCCATGAGCATTTTCCGCAAGAATAAATATGCCATGGATTTGCGCCACGGCAAATCCTAAGGGTGGGATTTCGCCAGTATCCACCGCACTGCGTTGAACAGGCATCGAACTTGCGCCTGCACTCGTTGCACCAGATAGATTACTGTTGAATTGGTTCGACGTTTGTCTAAAGCCGGTTGCTGTAGGCTGGCTCGAGGGCTGCTGATTCTCTAAACTGGCCGGGGTAGATGTGCTGTCCAAAGAAGCGTCTTCGTTTCCATGAAGACGCTTATAAAAGTCGACCTGTTCTTTCACCGGGATATTCAGGGATTGCTGATCTGCAAGGGAGGCGTAACGCAGTGAATCCTGAAGTGACGCCGATTTATTTAAGGATTCGGTATCATCAGTATTGGTGCCAGCTGCTAATTGATCCTGAGGACGTAGATCAGCCAAAGTTTTGTGCAGGCTTCGATACATAAAACCATGAACTAAGCTGGACTCCCGAAAGCGTACTTCATGTTTTGTTGGGTGTGCGTTGACGTCTACTTTCGTCGGGTCGATATCCAAAAATAGCACGTAAGCCGGATGCCTACCGTGATAAAGCACGTCCTGATATGATTGGCGAATTGCGTGGGTGACCACTCTGTCTTTAACAATGCGGTGATTGACGTAAAAAAACTGAAGGTCAGCCTGTGACCGGGAAAAGGTCGGCAAGCCAATCCAGCCCGTTAGCTTCAGATCAGCGCCTTCATGCTCAACCCTGATAGATTGCTCGGTAAATGCCGGGCCACAGATTTCAGCCACTCGTCGCTCTGCCATTTCAATTGAGGAGGCTGGGCGTAAGTTGAGTATCGGTTTCTGGTTGTGGCGAAGCGTAAAACCCGTTTCAAAACGACTCAAAGCGACTTTTTTCACGACATCTTCGAGATGGCGAAACTCAGTTTTTTCTGTTTTAAGGAATTTACGCCTCGCTGGCACATTAAAAAACAGATCACGCACATCGACGGTTGTCCCGATTGGGTGTGAACAAGGTTCTGGGTCATCAAACTGCTCTTGCCCGCTTCCCTGAAGCTGCCATGCCTGGTCGTCATTTTGAGATTTTGAGCTCAAAGTAAGGCGAGATATTGAGGCAATACTTGGCAATGCTTCGCCTCTGAAACCAAAGGAAAGCACATTCTCTAAGTCATCAAGAGAGGCAATTTTGCTGGTGGCGTGGCGCGAGAGTGCCAGTGAAAGCTCTTCTTTAGGGATTCCCCGGCCGTTGTCGCGTATGCGTATGCGCTTAACGCCGCCCTGTTCGATGTCGATATCAATTTGAGTGGCTCCGGCATCCAGAGCATTTTCCAATAGCTCCTTAATCGCAGAAGCCGGACGTTCAACTACCTCGCCTGCGGCGATCTGATTGATCAGGTGAGGGGGTAGCTGTTTTATTGACATCAGATTTTAGGGATATCCATCCGGTCTAGAGCAAAAAGATTAATAACGAATCTTTATGAGTCGATCATCGAAAATTGTCTTCTAAGGTGTTGGGCCACGGCAAGCCACGCACCGGCCAGACCAAGCAAGCTACTACAAACTAATATTACCACAGTAACCCAAACGCCGAGACCCATTATGTTGTACTGGCTTCCGTATAAGTTTGCCAGTTTATCGACAGGAGGGATAAGAAATAACAGGGATACATGGACAATGACCAGACTAAGGATGCCGCCAAAAAAACCGTACCAAAAGCCGCTGTAGAGGAACGGTCGGCGAATATAACCAGTCGTGGCACCCACTAACTGGGCCACTTCTATCTCTTCTTTGCGGTTCTCGATATTAAGTCGTATGGTGTTTCCAACCACCAATAGAACCGTTAACGCCAGCAATATGGCAACTACAAAAACCACACGCTCAGCAATTTGCATGATGGCCCGTAGTCGCTGCACCCACTCAATATCCATTTGCACTGAGTCGACTTCCGGATAGTTTTTTAAGCGCTGAGCCAGCGCATCCAGATCAACCCCCGGATCACCAAATAAGCTCATTCTTGGTGTCACCACCAATACATGAGGAAGGGGGTTACCGCCAACGGTATCGATAATGTCCTGCACGCCAGCAATTTGCTGCATGTGCTTGAGGCCATCTTCGCGTTTGATAAGTTTAACGTTCTCAATATCTCGCAGTTCAGACAGCAATTCCGCGCGATCCTGAGCTTGCTGCGCGGTGATATTTTGGTTGATATACACTGAAATGGTCGGGACTTCACGCTTGTCATCTGTCAGCGTTTTTAAGTTACCGAGAAGAATATACAGGCCTGCGGGCAAGGACAATGCAATGGCAATTGCAGCCAAAGTTATCCAGGTCGACAGTGAGTGTTGCCACAGTTGATTTAAGCTTTGGTGGAATGCCTGATTATGCTGGCTTATTCGACTGCGTAAGGGCGAGGTGGCTTGTCTTTTTGCTTTGCTCATTCTGGTCACCGGCTCTTTATTTTTTGCAGGGCGATGATACGTTTACCCATACGTTCAACCAACTGCATATCATGACTGGCGATCAGTATCGTTGCACCCAAGTCATTAAATTGCAAAAACGTCTGCATGATATCCGCAGCCAGAACCGGGTCTAAGTTTCCTGTTGGCTCATCGGCCAGAATAATACTGGGTTTATTAACTACTGCTCTGGCGATGCCAACCCGTTGTTTCTCACCTGCTGATAGCATCATGGGGTAGTCTTTTTCTTTGACCAGCAGATTCACTTTATCCAGCGCGGCGTGAACGCGTCGTACGATGTCGTTGTAGCGCATGCCACTAATCATTAGCGGCAAGGCCACGTTGTCGAAAATTGTCCGATCAGATAGCAGGTGATGATCCTGAAAGATTACGCCAATGCTGCGTCGATAGTTGGCAACTTGGTTTTGCTTGAGTTGACTAATGTCAAAATTATCAATAAGGACTTTGCCAGCGGTAGGCCTATCCAGCAGCGCAATCAGCTTCAGTAAGGTGCTTTTGCCGGCACCAGAGATACCCGTCAAAAACGCCATTTCGCCTTTGTTTAGCTTCAGGTTCACATTGTAGAGTGCAATTTGCCCCGTGGGGTATTTCTTGCTTACATCCTGCAGCTCAATCATTTGAAGCGTCCATTTTTCCCCTGATTAAAATTAATGACTTATGGGGTTATAAATTATTGAGCGGTGATTTTAAGCGTATTAGTAGGCAAAAGACAATCGAGTCAGTGCGATAGCTTGTAGATATTAGAAGATAGATAGGGATTGTGCAAATTACAGGCAATAAAAAACGCCACTCCCAAGGATAAGAGTGGCGCTGATCAGTGAACAAGCTGGAGGTTATTATTTATTTTTTCCTGACATTATTTTTATTATTAATCTTAATGTTGTTAGTTTTATTTGGTCAGGCTCCTAAAGTTCACTCCTTCGTCTACGCATTCCATTTTATTATTGTTGTGTTCCTGTGATGTTAAATGCAATGGGCGTGCCAACTTTGATTTTGTCGCTAAGTGTTTGATTCTTAATAGATGGGAGGGCTGATTTAAGAATGAGCGGTCAAAGAGCTGTCATAAAATGACAGCCGACAGAAAAATGTGACACAAAAATTGTCAATTGTCAGGTGCGAAAACGCATTGATAGATCAATTGCTCGGATATGTTTCGTGATCGCACCAATAGAAATCAGATCGACGCCAGTTTTAGCGACTCCCAAAATGGTATCCATCGTCACGTTGCCTGATGCTTCCAGAGGGATTTTTTTAGGATTGTTTTTTACTGCCTGGCGCATCGTCTCATTATCGAAATCATCGAGCATGATAATATCCGCATCAGCGTCGCAGGCCTCTTCAAACTCTGCAAGGTTTTCGGTTTCTACTTCGATCTTGATGCCGGGATGCAGTTTTCTGGCATTGGCGATGGCTTGGGTAATCGAGCCTGCCGCCATTATGTGATTTTCTTTAATCAGAATCATGTCGTACAAACCGACCCGGTGGTTTTTACCACCACCGCAGGTTACGGCGTATTTCTGAGCCAGCCGCATGCCGGGTAAGGTTTTACGCGTATCTAGGATGCGTGTTTTAGTGCCAGCAATAGCCTTCACATAGCAGTTGGTTTGGGTTGCTGTCGCAGAAAGGGTTTGCACGAAATTTAAGGCAGAGCGCTCCCCTGTAAGCAAAGAGCGTGACAGGCCATTTAGGCTACAAATAATAGAATCAGCGGGTATTTCATCGCCGTCGTTAAAGTGCCAGGTGACTTCAACATCTGAATCAATCTGTCTAAATACTTCATCAAACCACTCTTGCCCGGCAAGAATCGCATCTTCTCTACAGATAACGGTCGCTTCTGAGCGAGTTTCTGCATTAATTAAATCCGCCGTTAAATCACCGTCACGAACATCTTCTTGCAAGGCCAGTTGTACCATTAATATACGATTGCTTTTAAGACTCATTATTTAACCCTGTTATCTGCACTGATTTTTTGATGATCATAGGATGCAGTACTAACATTAGCAACTGATTCCTTGCACTCTGAAATAGAGTTGGTAAAGTGCGCCCATTGTCTGGAATGCAACTATAAAGAGTAATTGGTTTTATGGATTTTGTCGTAGGTCAGCGTTGGGTAAGCCATACCGAAGCGCAGTTAGGATTGGGTGTTATTTCAGCGGTTGCTGATCGTTTAATCACTCTGAATTTCCCCGCCGTTGAAGAAGAACGTTCCTATGCAGCCATCAATGCGCCTCTGAGCCGCGTTGTCTACAAAGAAGGCGACACAATTAACACCACTGATGCCAATACCTTGGTCATTGAAGAAGTGTTAGAAAATAACGGGCTGTTAATTTATTTTGGGGTGGATGAAGCGGGTGATTCTCACATCGTTCCAGAGTCTAAACTCGATTGTTTCGTTCAGTTCACCTCGCCAGTTCAACGATTATTTAGCAGTCAATTAGATAGGGGTGATGCGTTTCGCCTGCGGGTAAAAACGCTGGAGCAGCGGCATCGCTTGCAGCAGTCTGGCGTAACCGGACTGATGGGGTCGCGAACCAATTTACTCCCTCATCAAATTTATATCGCTAATGAAGTTGCTCAACGCTATGCGCCACGTGTATTGCTTGCGGATGAAGTAGGCTTAGGTAAAACTATCGAAGCAGGCATGGTGATTCACCAGCAGCTGCATACCGGACTGGCAAGCAGGGTGCTTCTGGTGCTGCCACCATCGTTAGTCCACCAATGGTTAGTGGAGATGCGTCGGCGTTTCAATCTTAATTTCTCAATTTTCGATGAGATGCGCTTAACCATCGATGCCGATGACGATCCATTTGGTGAAGAAGTGCCTGACCCAACAGCTAGCGATAATCCGTTTGAGGATGAGCAGCTGATCCTTTGCAGTCTGGACTTTCTGGCTCAATCAGAATTACGTCAGGAGCAAATCAAAGCGGCTGGTTTTGATTTGCTAGTGGTTGATGAAGCTCATCATCTGGAATGGTCCCCTGAAAAAGCGAGTCTTGAGTACACGAGTATTGAAGCCTTAGTCAAAGTTATCCCCGGTGTTTTGCTATTGACCGCAACGCCGGAGCAGTTGGGCATCGAAAGCCATTTTGCCAGATTGCGTTTACTTGATCCTTCACGCTTTCATGATCTTGAAGCATTCCGTAAAGAAGAAGCAGGTTATCAAGCGCTAAATGAAGTCGTGCAGCCGCTATTATCACTAGATGATGATACTGAGTTGACGAAACCTCAATTGGATTCGCTAAAGCCTTACCTTGAAGGTACTGAGATTAAAGCCGGTACGCCGGTTGCTCAGTTAGTAAAGCAGTTGCTAGACCAACATGGGACGGGTCGGGTACTGTTTCGCAATACGCGCGCAGCGATTCCAGACTTCCCAGTGCGAGAAGTGCATGGCTATCCATTAGCTGCTCCATCGATTTATAATGATGAAGATTTGCGTGGTGTGGGTGGACTTACACCCGAAATTGATCAGGAAGAATTGCTTTGGTTAAGCAGCGATCCTCGCGTGGAATGGTTAGAGGCAAAGCTTAAAGAGTTGCGCCCAGCCAAAGCGCTGGTGATCTGTGCTCATGCTGAAACGGCAGTTGCGCTTGAAGGCTATCTGCAAATGCGCGCGGGTATACGCAGTGCCGCATTTTATGAAGGTTTGTCAGTGGTTGAGCGTGATCGTGCGGCTGCTTACTTCACCGATGAAGATAATGGTGCACAGGTATTAGTTTGTTCTGAGATTGGTAGTGAAGGGCGTAACTTCCAGTTTGCGCAGCACCTGATTTTATTTGACCTACCGTTAAATCCTGATTTGCTTGAGCAACGCATCGGCCGGTTGGATCGTATCGGTCAGAAAAACACCATTCAAATCCATGTGCCTTATTTGGAAGATAGTGCGCAGGCGGTTTTGTATGAATGGTATCAGCATGGTCTAAATCAATTCACTAATAGCTGTGCAGTTGGCAAGGCTATTTATGAGAAATTCGAAGATGAGTTGCATCAGCAGTTAGCCACTGATGACGATGGTTTAGATAAGCTGATCAAAGACACCGCTGCGTATACTCAGCAGATGCGCGAAAGCTTGGAGCAGGGGCGTGATCGCTTGCTGGAAATTAATTCCTGCAATCAAGAGGTTGCGGCAGAGTTAATTGGGAAAATAGAAGAAGCAGAAGCGCCAGAAGCCCTCGATGACTATCTGGAGCTGTTGTTTGATTGTTTCAATATCGACCAGGAATATCATTCGCAACATGCGCTAATCTTGCGACCTACTGAGCAAATGCTTACCGATGTATTCCCCGGTTTGCGCGATGACGACATGACTGTCACGACAAACCGTCAGTTCGGCTTGAGTCGTGAAGATGTGGATTTCCTAAGCTGGGAGCATCCATTAGTTGCTGACGCCATCGACATGATTTTAAGTGGCGAAACAGGTAATGCGACGGTCGCAACGCTGCCAGTGAAAGGTCTAAAGCCTGGTTCTCTGTTACTCGAAGTGATCTACGGGACGCGCTGTATTGCACCGAAATCGTTCCAGCTAGAGCAGTGCTTGCCACTGTCGCCCACGCGCTATCTATTAACGGCGAATGGTGCCGATTACGCAGAAAAAATCGGCCATGATTTGATTAATTCACGGGCCGAGCGAGTTAAGAAAGCCACTGCGCAAGCGGGTGTGGCGGCGATTCGTGCGGATATTGAGAAAATCATCGAGAAAGCAGATGAGTTAGCCGATGCCAAACTGCCAAGTTTAATTGCGCAAGCGCAGAAAGTTAATCGTGAGCGTTTGGAAACTGAAGCGGCTCGTTTGACTGCGTTACAAAAAGTGAACCCTGCAATTCGTGATGAGGAAATTGCGTATTTTACGGATCAAGTAAGTTTGGCTGATGAGTATTTATCACGAGCCAAGCTTGAAATTCAGGCGGTTAGGGTGCTAATTACGGTATAGAGCCGATGATAAAAATCGACTTTCAATTAGGGCTCTTTTGCCTTTTAGATGTAATATAAGAACCCTGCAACAATCACGAATAAGAAGATGGTAATCAGTAAATTCTTAATCCAGGAACGCATGCCGCCACCTAGAGACCCTTGTTCTCGGCCACAAATAGAACAGTAATACTCAATGCTTCTATTGGTAAAAATACCGCCACGGGATTCTTTTAGAATTTTAGGTAGCATGGGCTTGTAACAGCCGTTGCAAGTCATTTTATTGTACATAGATATTCCCCTACAAAATCTGCTGCGTATAGTAGCCGAAGCCGATGAGTCTGTAAGCTTTCTAAGATTAATTATTGTGTAATATATGCTCTAATTCCCAGTAAGCAGGCAAAATCAAGGCCGGATGAGCCGGCCTTAACATTATCCAACAGCTTTCTCAGCTGTTTCTTACTTTGCTGTCGCTTTGACGAGCCGCTTTTTTCGTGAACACCACCCTTGCGCATAATTGCGGCGGTGGCGACGGGATTGCGCGGCTTGTGCCGCTTTACTTTAGCCATAACGAATCTCCTTAGAGCTTGGCTGTTTAAAAATGTTTGCGCTTAAAGCAGGTTCAGATGGCCCAAATTCTGCCATCTGAAAGATCTTCTAGCCCTTTACACAAACGACTTGCTTCAATGTATGAACGATTTCAACTAAGTCATTCTGGTTTTCCATCACGGTATCGATGTCTTTATAAGCACTGGGTATCTCATCAACGACACCTCTGTCTTTTCGACACTCAACACCACCGGTTTGTTCAGCTAAATCATTAGCATTGAACAGTTTCTTCGCTTTACTACGGCTCATTTTGCGACCTGCACCGTGCGAACAAGAGCAGAATGATGTCTCATTTCCCAGACCGCGAACGATGAATGACTTTGCTCCCATGCTACCAGGAATAATGCCAAGTTCACCTTCATAAGCACTAATTGCACCTTTGCGGGTGAGATAGACTTCTGAGCCAAAGTGATTTTCGCGCGCCACATAATTGTGATGGCAGTTAATCGCTTCCTTGGTCGTGGTAAATGCAGGTAGGTGAGGTACCAGAGTACTCAAAACCAGACGCATCATTTCACGACGGTTAGTCGTTGCGTAGTCCTGAGCCCAGCCAACCGCTTCAATATAGTCATCAAAATATTTCGTGCCTTCTTCGAAATAGGCTAAATCTTTGTGCGGTAAACGCCCTAAGAGATTACCCATTTCCTTCTGTGCACGACTAATAAAATAACGACCAATAGCATTGCCAATGCCGCGACTACCAGAGTGCAGCATCACCCAGACATCATCTGATTCATCAATACATAGTTCGATGAAATGATTACCGCCACCTAACGTGCCAAGCTGCTTGCCCCAAGCGTGATGAAAGTGCTTCATCATTTTGGTCAAGCCAGGATGCTTGTCGATAATGGGCTTGAGGCCAACATCCATCTGTTTTAGCGTGGATGCTTTAACGGCATTGCGCTTGTGCGACTCAAAGCCAACAGGCACCTTGGCCTCTATCGCGCTACGCACTGGCCGCAGGCTATCTGGTAATTGATTTGCTTTGAGCGACAAACGAATGGCATTCATGCCGCAGCCAATGTCCACACCAACGGCAGCAGGGATAATCGCGCCTTTGGTGGGAATGACTGATCCCACGGTCGCGCCAATACCAATATGTACATCCGGCATGGCAGCGATGTGATGGTGAATGAACGGCAGATTGGCTAAATGACCAAGCTGATCTAATGAACCACTATCAAAGTCATCAGTAAAGATTTGAACCGGAATCTTGCCCTTGTTTAGGGTAAATTTAACAGGCATAACGTGTTACCTTATTCTGTTTCTTCCGGGCATTAAAAAACCCCGGAGACAATGTCATCCGGGGCTTTTACATGCGCAAACTAATCGCTGTGAGTGCCGGATGACGTTATATCATCTCCCGGCAATCAAGCGGGGAGATGTTAGCTGTTTGGTTTGAATCCAATAAAACGCATGTGTTTATCTCCTGAATTTGAGGTTAGGCCAGTGTTGGCTGGCGTCATTGTAGTAAATTTCTGGCTGAAAGCAATAGTTACTTTCTGGTTTAATGTTAAAAGCAGGCTGATGGTAGTATTCTCGGTATGGCTGAATTGGCTAAGATTTTATTATGCTTCAACTTCCTCAGCTTCTTCTATCATGTGCTCTGACTGCTCCTCAGCAAGCTCTTCTGATTGATAGGTTATGACCTTTTTACCGTTGAAAAGTGCAGTATGCTTAGACTGCTCTTTGATCAATAGCTTTTCGAACTCCCCGGCAGGCAATCCTTTCGAGAACAGGTACCCTTGACCTGCATCGCAATCAGCATCTTTAAGTAGCTGATATTGGTTCATCGTCTCGATGCCTTCCGCAACCACTTTACAACCCAGTTTATGTGCCATCACAATGATCGCCTCACACAATGCCAAATCCTCAGAGTCCGGTGAAAGTGTCGCGATAAATGACTGATCTATTTTCAGGTAATCGATATCGAATTTTTTCATGTATGAGAGTGACGAATAACCCGTTCCAAAATCATCGATGGCGACTTCGATGCCGTTGTCACGCAATGCGAGTAATTTATTTTTAACGCCGTGACTACTTTCCATAAGCAGCCCTTCGGTAATCTCAACGATGATGGCGCTTCCATCTATATTATTAGCGGTTAAATAATTGTCCCATGCCAGAACATTGATGCCGTTATCCCGGTACTGAATGGGAGACGTATTAATGCTAATTTGAAAATCTGTCTCATAAGTTTTACGCCATTCAGCTGCTTGATGTGCCGCTGACTCAAATATCCATTCTCCGATCTCATGAATGATGCCGCTTTCTTCGGCCAGCTCAATAAATGTTCCCGGAAACACCAGGCCTTTTTCTGGGTGATGCCAACGAATCAAGGCTTCTGCTTTAACCACTTTCCCTGTCCGGAAGTCAACAATGGGTTGATAGAAAAGTTCAAGCTGATCTGTATCAACTGCAATTCGCAAATCCTGCAGGGTCTGGCTTCTCTCTATGCGTGCGTCGCGCATAGAATCAGTGAAGAATGTATAGCGATTACGGCCATTGTTCTTACTGGCGTACATTGCCTGGTCAGCATTAATTAGTATCTCTTCATCAGTGTCAGCATCGTGAGGAAAGCAGGTGATGCCGATACTAGTTGATACATTTATAGAGTGACCCTGAATCTTAAACTCGGCACTGATTGACTCGCAGACATTCTTGGCGATTGCTTTAACACTATCCATCTTTTCGACATTGCTGATAATGATGGTAAACTCGTCACCACCCAATCTTGCAACGATGTCTCTTGAACGAACGCGGTTTCTCAGGCGGTTGGCTACGCGTCGCAATAGGGCATCTCCAACGCCGTGGCCGAGTGTATCGTTAACTTCTTTAAATTCATCTAAGTCAAGAAAAAACAGCGCGAAGCTCTCCTCATGCTCTTTTGCTATCTCGATTTCTTCGCTAAGGATTTCGTAAAACTTGTGACGATTATACAAGCCTGTTAGTGAGTCAAAGTTAGCCTGCTGGCGTATCTTATTTTCACTTATCCGCAAGGATTCTTTGGTTTTGTAGAGCGTTAAAATCCACAGTGCAGTCATGAAGACGATTAAGAATACGCCCAAGCTAATAATCATCGCCGTGCTGCGTTTCAGAATGGGCTGTCTCGGCATAGCTAGTTTGACATTGGGATGCTTTACAAGCCATTGCTGTTCAGCTTTTGTTAAATCAGCCTGCACAAATGCGTTATCAGCGGCATCCGCATTGTTAGAAAACGCACTGATAAGAAGCGCGACTAACAAGCCGAAAGTGCCCAATAGCATGTTCTTTTTAGTTGTTGTTATCATGCAGTTTTTTTGTGTTGTTAAGCTCAATAACAACACAGTCTATTGAGTAATAACCTTAATTTAGCTTAACCAGAGGCATGCCTCCGACGACTGGGTAACTTAAGAGATAAAGAGAGGTAAGCGCCTGTAATGATGACGACTGTTCCTACAATTATTGAAATGGTGATCGGTTCATCCAGTAGTAATGCACCCCAGAAAATACCGAAAATAGGGATGAGTAAGGTGACACTTACAGTTCTGGTTGGGCCAATATTTTTGATGAGCTCAAAAAACAATAGATAGGCAAAGGCCGTTGATAACACTGCTACTGCAATCACGGCACTCCATGCAGTAAAGCCAGGCATCTCGTCCGGCCATGTCAGCACGCCAAATGGAATCAATAATAAGCCTGCAACTAGCATTGTACTGGCAGCCAGTACCCTAGGTGGTACGTGACTTAGCTTGCGCTTCGTTATATTTGCACTCACTGCATAGCTCAGACAAGCAGTAAGACATGCACATAGCGGAAGAATGGTGTTATTGCCTATTCCCATTTTATCCATCATCAAAATACCTACCCCAATAATGCCAATCACTAGTCCAGCCTGCTGGCTTCGGCTCAGGTAATCCTTAAAGTAGATATGGGCGATTAACCCTGAAAGCATCGGTACGAAGGAGTTAAGCACCGAGGTCATGCCCGCCTCAAGATATAGCGTTGCGTAAGCGAACATCACAAATGGCATTGCCGAATTAAAAATAGATATAAATACGAGCATCCAGAAGTTATCGCGCAAGTGCTTCCAGTTGCCCGCCATGATAAGGATAGGGAACAGTACAACCGCCGCTAAACCCAAGCGAAGGCTGGCAAAGGCAAACGCGCCAAACTCAGGCGAGCTGACTCGTGTGAACATAAACGATGCGCCCCAAATGGCGGCCAACAACAGAAGCATCAGCAAATCTTTGAGTTGCAT
>ENA-ORXR01001306-ORXR01001306.1-marine-metagenome-genome-assembly--contig:-NODE-1306-length-26783-cov-9.313637_pt1 | contig 26783 bp, 28 predicted proteins | sample MGYA00237866_ERZ511479 | MGnify/ENA metagenome assembly ERZ511479 | reverse complement strand
CACGCGAAGAGGCGCTCGACATGATCGCCGAGGCCATCGCGTTCCACCTCGAAGGCATGCGCGAGGACGGTCTCGACATTCCGGCTCCCGGCTCCGTCATCGAGTGGGTGGAGCCGCACGCGGCCTGATCAGGTAGAGCGGCTCCGTCCCGACAGCCTATTCGAAGGCAACTGTGCTTTTGACGCGTTTGAGTGAAGTGTTAAATGACGGCTGCAATGCACTGGTTGTATCTCTTTTTCTCTACAGGAGCTTCGTCGGAAAACGAAGGCCGGCGCGTAGAAAACATTAACAGAAGACCAATAGCGCATGAGCGTCGAAGAATGGCCTTTATATGCGATGCACTTGATATGCTGCAACTCTTACCGGCAACCGAACGAAAAGCACCGGCATTCTGCGCGGCTCGCGAAGGAAGCTGTGCTTCTGGCCGGGCGTCTGATCGAGGCTGACCGGTCCAAGTTCTCGGAAACCGACAGCGCACAAAGCAAACCATCAGCACAACATAGAGGAGAGAGCGAATGAGCTTCGCAAACTAGCCGATTTATGCAATGTTCGGTGGGGCGACGGGCGTAGCTGTCGGCCTTCTAGCTCTGGTCGCGACACTGATCTGGAAGCGACCGAACCTGCGCGTGGCCGCTTTCGCTTTGGTAGTCCTCTCTGCTTTCACATTGGCCCTATCGTTTAATTCGACATTCTGGAAGAAGCCAGACTGCTACCTCTCGAACGGTGAACTTGACGAGAGCCGTGAGGAATGTCGGCTCTTCCCGGCCACGTCGAGTAGTCGCATCGCCGACGAGGCGCTGGCCTGGGGATCCGGCCAACTTGACGTGGTCGTGTTCGTCCGGTGAATTTGGTCACTGCAACTGAACACGAAGGAGGCGTCGCGATTGGTCTTGAGGCCATTGCTCGACATCACGAAGTACGCGTCGGGCGCATCCGCCAGCGGCATCAGCGACGAATAAACCGTCGAACGTTGCTCTAGCCGGTCGGCTTGCGCGTTCGGTGTGATGCGTTGCCAGTCGAGCGATTCGATCGAGGCCGCGACAACACGCTTGAGTTTTTCCTCACGTGACAAGTAGTCGCCGATGTCGTGGTAGTGGATCTCTGCCCCGCTTTCGGGCACCACGCCAAGACGCTTGATCAACAACGTGATCGCAACTGTCGCGCGACCGCCCTCCCCGAACACCTTGCCGCCTTCCTTACGCGACTGTTCACCGCTAGTACGCTGATTGTCGCGCACAGATTCAGCGCATGCACGAGGTGAAACTCGTCGGCGAACGTGCGGCGGATTCCATCGGCGGTATTGCCGTCGAGCCAGCCGCCGTCGGTAACCATCGCGACAATAAAAATTTCCTGCTCGCTGATACGCCAGCAGGCGCTAGTGCGCTGATCTACAGCATCCTCGAAAGCGGCGCAAGAGCAAACGGCCACAATTCACTGCACTTCATGACAGCGGTCCTGTCAGCGATGCCCACGCGTCGACACTCGATGACATCGAGAATCTGTTGCCCTGGCGGCTTGGCGTCGACGAGGCAACGCGGATGTACGACGCCCAACCGGCGCCGATTCTAAAAAAATCAGACTGACGCGAGCCGCACAAGTCTGGGCGCGATGGGGCGCTTACTGTACGCTCTGCGGCCTTCGTCCCTCGACGGTTTTCGAGAGCATTGAATTGGTCATGATCATCAAGATTTCCTACCGACTGCTCATCGTGTGTACCGTCGTGTTGACGATGGTCTCGTTTACGCGGTCGCCCGTGCTACGCGCGGAATTCGCTTCATCCGATGATCCGGGAGCAGAGGAATTCGTGGAGCACCTACGAGAAGGTTATGCGCGCTCCCTAGACGGGATCGAGCCGCAATTCATGAGGCTGCGCATCCCTTTCCGGATGTGCGTCGTGCACGGCAAATTGAACCCAGTTGCCGAGCGAACACTGAACGCGTTCGAACGGCTTGTCGTCGATCTGGCCGACACGGGCATCGAAATGGTCGAGGTGCCTTCGGTCGACGACTGTCACGACGCCACCTTCATGTTCGTTCGCGTACACGATGGCGGGCTTTCCGTCGACACGTATCGTGACTGGGCGCACGAGGTTTTCGCGCGGAGCGGGTTGATCCCGACCAACGAAATGTCCTTGCACAGTTGGGGCGGTGCACAGCTCATGTGGAGCGCATACGACGATGTCATCTATCTGGTCACCGCCTCGCAGATTGCCCCTTCGTTGCCGGACGACGGTGTCGCTGGGGTCTTCGTCAAGACGGTGCTCGTGCAAGAGCTCTTTCAGGCGATGACGTTCGGCGACGATCTGGAAGGCCGCGACCGGTACGATTCGATACTCCACGAAATCGATGTAGCCCTCCCATCCGTACGTGATCGGGCGGATGGCGCTCCGGAGTACAGCACATCGGCGATGCAACGGTACACGGCGGTCAACGCGACCGGGCTGTGCTACCTCGACCTCATGGTCATCGCCCTTATCGAGGGCCTTATTTCCGACGAGGTGTAAGGCGACGTGAACGAGCTCATTCCTATGACGGCCATACCCATGGCGAGCGTCGAAGCGTACGCACGCGAGCACTACGCAAAGATCGACGCTATGGCGCGCCGCATTTCGGAAGGTGAGCAGTACGCGGATATCCTGGATGACTCTTGCAGCTAGTCGGCACCACGCCTGTCGGAATAATCGCTTGAGATCCTCGAGCAATCCGATCTCGCGACCCTCGCAGCTGCATCGCGCCGATCCCGATTTGCCGGGCGACGCCGACGCACGCTCGGCGTCGTTCGCGCTCTTGGCGGCGCTTCACCTTGGCTCACGTCGCGCTTGGTGTCGCGTTGCGGGTACGTGTTCACGGCGTCAGTACTGGCGCCCAGGGCATCACTGTTCTACCTTCTTGAGACGCCACGGGTAGTCTTGGTCCGCGCCAGCGATTCCCGGCAAACGAGTGCCAGATATGCATTTGTAGTGAGATCTGATCGACCGTCTTCACCGGCCACGACTCATGGTCGGCATACAGCCTTCGACGAAGGTTGCGCGGGCAGGAAAGGCCCTCGATACCGAACAGTCGGTCGAGGCGTTGGCCATGACACTCGACCGGCGCTCGTTTCGTCGCGTGACCTGGCGATACGGGACGAACACACCGTTGCACTCGTGGTTTGGTCGAAAATGACGCGCTCAGAGCGCGTCGCCACGACGCCGTCGTACGACAAGTGCAGCGGCGGCAAACAGGCCGAGTAGCCAGGTCAGACCGCCGCTGCGATCGCCGTGAATCGAGCAACCGCTACTGCCCCCGGAGCCGCCATTTGATGAGGTCGTGGAATCGGTGTCGGCGGAGGTGGCCGGCATACCGTTGTTCGCCACCAGTGGGGCATCGGCCGAGGTGCGGTAGTCATCGACGTAGGCGACCACTGTCGAGCCGTTTTGCGCACGTGCGCGGGCACGGATGAACCGGCGGTCGGATTCGGGCGAGAAGATCGGGGTGGCGATGGTGTGAGTACGCTCTGTCTCGCCAGCGGTGAAGCGCATCAGTCCGGCATCGCGGTCGAGCTCGATCGTGACCGGGTAGGGCGTGTCGTAGGCTGCGGCGATGCCGATCTCGGCGCAGTCGTCATCGCCGACGGCGACAAGAGCGTTGGTGTCCGAGAAGTCGGCTGTGTTCGAGCGGAACATGCAATAGCGCAGAGTCGGCGCGCCCTCGTCGAGACCGATGAAGACCTCAGAGAACACGTTGCCCTCGTTCTCGTTGAACCCGCCCTCGGCGGTGTCGTTGTAGAACGTACCGCCAAGGCTGACGTCCACAGACGCCTCCTCGCCGTCTGCGCTCGTGCCTGCGATCGTCGATTCCGAGGAAAGCTCCAGCGTGGCTTCGATCCGATCGGTGTCGACGAGGACCGGCAGCGCGAGTCGCTCGTCGCCGTCAACCCCGGAGGTCACTTCGAGTCGCGCTCGCCCGTCGACGACAGACAGCGTGCGACCGGGGTTCTGCAGATCGAAAAATGGACGGTAGGGCCCGATCACTGGCGCCTCGAGCGCGAAGTCTTGCGTGTAATCGTCGGTGGAGACCGAGTAGATGCTGGCGACAGCCTCGCCAGGTGTGCCCTCTTGCGTCACCTGCACGCCCCGTCGATCCCGTGCCGGCAGGAAAACAGGCTGTCCCAGCGAGACCGAGCGCTCCATGTCGTCGACCGACCACGTCAGCATGCCAGCCTCGCGATCAACCGCGACCGACAGGGTGTAGGGGGTGCCGAGCTCGGGCACGAAATCCGGAAAGCGTTCACAGCCTGCGCTTCCGTCATCGAACAGGAGAACACCCTCGCTATCGTCTTCGAGTTCGCGGTCGACGCATATGCTCGCCTCACGGCTGCCGTCACCCCGTGCACGCAGACGCAGCTGAATATAGACGTCGCCGACGTTGCCGTTGCTGCCACCGTCGGCCATCTCGTTATAAAAAGTTCCGGCGATGCGTGCCTTGACGTTGGCGTCACGGTCAGGCGGCAGATCGACGCTGTCGAGACTGATGCGCGCCGTGATCGAGTCGCTGCGTCCCCAGGCGTCGAGCTCGGCCTGCCCCTGATCGTCGTCCGACGTGGCAGCGGCGGTCATGACGACCCTATCCTCGCGTACTTCGTAGCTTCGGACTGAGCGATCCTCAGTTCGGCGGTCGACGGTGAAGCGCAGCGACTCGGCAGAGAAGTCGTCGGCAAAATCCAGCGGCTGGGCGTGGCTCACGGTGGTGGCGAGGGTGAGGGCGATCACGGACAGAGCGGCGCGGCTGTCAGGCATTCTTGCACTCATAAGGATGTCTACTGGGGTATGAAATATTTGAAGGAGGCGTGCATTGTCGATTGCTCTGCAGGGTCAATTTTCGGCAAACTGATTAGCAGAGTCATCGATGACTGAATGGAAAGAAGCGTATGCCGGGGGGCGCCATGCTGCATCACCCGGTCGGGTGAGGGATCTGCACTCTGTTTCAGAGTAGGAAGGGCACGCCAAGACGGTGATGCCCTACTGCATGTCGAGCGATCGGGAAATGCTGCCGAGCAGCTTGAGCAGGCAGACCAGTCCGACGTGACGGTTGCGGTCGAATGAAGCCACGGCGGTGATCCCTCAAACGACTAACGCCGAATCTGGATCCTGCTAGTCCGTCACGGTTTGCCGCAGCGTTCTCATCCGGATCTGGACTGTTCGAGGTTTATGCAAGCATGGTTCTGCCTGTCCGACAGCGCTGTCGGCGGTACGAACAAGGGAGTGAGCACGATGAGTGGTAGTGGCCTGTTACCTCTCGACGCCGATGTACTCGTCGCGATCTACGGCGCATCGGTCGCGGATGAGGCGTGGCCGGAGACGCTCGATCGCTGTACCGAAATGGTGGGGGCCCGCTGCGCGACTTTGTTCAGCTTCGACACACTTGACCCGGAAGCCTATGCCATCAACGCGTTTGCGCGTGTCCTCCGTGAAGGGATGACAGCGGAGAAGCTCAGACACTGGATGGAGCACTTGGCTCCACTTGACCGTGAAGGTCACGCCGGCTCGCTGCGTTTTCCGGCGCAGCGGCTACTGACCATCGGGGAGGTTTGGGATATGCCGATCGAGCAGCTGCGCGAGCGATCTGACTATCGCTTCATCGAGGAGCATTTTGGACTCGGTGACAAGCTGTTTGCGCGGTTGAACGATACGCCTCGCTACTTCGACACGCTGGCGTTCCAGTTCCCTGCCGGGGTTCACGAGATACCCGTCAGCGCTCGTCAACCGTTCCAGGCACTGCTACCGCATCTCGCCAAGTCGGTGGAAATGGGCCAGTTGTTCGGCCAACTGCGGAGGCGTTACCGCGCGGTACTCGCTGCGCTCGATCACGTCGGGCTCGGGCTCTGCGTGCTCGACGAGCGCGGACGCCTGATCGTCGCTAACACGGAGGCAGAGCGGATCCTCGATGCCGGACACGGTCTCGCGAAACTCGCTTCCGGGGCATTGGGCTGTCGCGACGCGTCGGACCAGTCGAAACTCGTCTCGGCGCTGACAGCAGCGACGCTGTCGCACCAGGGCGAGCGCACGCGCGCCGAAGCGCTGCTCGCGGTGCGGCGTACTCCAACCGCGGAGCCTGTCTTGATCGAGGTATCGCCGCTGTGCGATCACCTCGCGGAGCTCGACGGAGGCGGAGGTGAGGTTCTGGTGCGGCTGATCGACATCGGAAACGCCGAAAACTGTTCGGTGGCGCCGTTCGCAGCGGCCTACGCGTTGTCGAAAGCTGAGGCTGCGGTGGCGGCACTGGTGATCGAGGGGCTGACCAACCCGGAGATCGCCGAAACTCGGGGGACGACGAACAATACGGTGAAGTCTCAGGTGAAGAGTTTGATGGAGAAGGCAGGGGCGAGCTCGCGAGTAACCCTGGTGCGCTCGATCCTGAAGGCGGATCTACCGATAGCGCGTCCGCCCGTTTGACTTGCCAACTTCATCGGTCTGATCATCTTTACAGGAAGAAGATAGGTTCTTGCCGGCGGCAACGTTCGGAGCACTCGAATGGCCTTCGCTGTGGTCGACTGCGTTAGCTTTTTGCCGTCTGCGCCGGGTCCCCGACCATCGTAGTGAGCTCAAGGAGCGAGGAGGGCGGATCGAACGCCCGGCGCCGCTCGGCGGCGTTCAGCGCCGGAGGCTTGTCGTAGGCCTCGCGCTCGGTGGCATTGAGAATGCGCAGTCTCGGCATCGTTCGCTCCCTTACCCGGATGTGATTCCGGATCAGATACTTGCGTTCACACAAGAACTGTAAATATACTCAGCTATCTTCACAAGAGGGCAGCTCATGTCCGAATTGGCCCACGACAAGGTGTCATCGCTGGACACGCTCCTGCGCACCACGCCTTCGATCTGGCGCGGTCACGAGCGCTATGCCGCGAGCAGTGGCGTCGCCACCGGCTATGCCGCACTGGATGCCGCACTGCCGGCACGCGGCTGGAGTGTCGGCGGTGTCACTGAACTCTTGTGTGACACCCACGGTATCGGTGAGCTGAGTCTGCTGCTCCCGGCGCTCAGCGAGATCACCACAGCCGGGCGCTGGGCGGCGCTCGTCAATCCGCCGTATCTGCCCTACGCACCGGCGTTCGCGAATGCCGGGGTGCGGCTCGATCGATTGCTCGTGGTCGACAGTCAGCACGACAAGGATGCCTTGTGGGCGGGTGAGCAGTTGCTGCGTGCTACTCATTTCGACGTCGTGATCATCCATGTGAGTCGAACCACCGCGCAGCGTCAGCGCCGCTTGCAGCTCGCCGCCGAGCACAGCGGTAGCTGGAGCGTGGTGTACCGGCCGGCGTCGGCACGCGATGAGCATTCGCCGGTTGCCGTGCGCATCGCGCTCGAGATGAACGAGGGTCGACTGGCACTCGATGTTCTCAAGGCACGTGGCGGCCGAATCAGCTCACTGGCGATCGATCCTTCTGCATTCGATGGTCCGCAAGGTGCGGAGTGGCCATTGAAGACGGCGCGCGAGCGGTGTCTCGAAGTGGCGGGGCTGCACTCGTCGACCACTCTCAGGGTCGTCTGATGTTGTGGACCGCGCTGGTGTTTCCGTCCCTGCCGCTGGAGTGTCAGGTCGCCGCAGGCGATGTCGCCACGACTGACGAGGAGCGGGCACGTGCCATCGTGCAGCAGCACGGCTCGCGTCGCTCGATCATGAGCTGCGATGATGCGGCGCGCGCGCTCGGCATACGTCCCGGCCTGACGGTCAAGAGTGCGCTGGCGATCGCGCCGGGACTCGAGCTGATCGATTTCGATGAGCACGAACAGGCGGCACAACTTGCACAGCTTGCGCTCTGGGCACTCGCCTATTCCTCGCGAGTGACACCGCATCCGCCCGATACCTTGCTCATGGAAGTACAAGGCAGCCTCAGGCTGTTCGGCGGTCTCGATCCTTTGCTTGCACGTCTGCACGATGACGCCGTCGCCCTGGGCCTGAGCTTGCGTCTCGGCACGGCGCCGACACCTGCGGCGGCCGCCTTGCTGGCGCGTGCCGGTATCGAGCGACCGGTGCGCACGAGTCGCGCGATACCGCTGGCGATCGCGCACCTCTCGCTCGATCATCTCGCGCTGGAAGCCGATGTCCGCCAGGGCCTCGGGCGATCGGGTCTCGGCACCCTCGGTCAGCTGAGCGAATTTCCGCCGGCGTCGCTGACACGTCGTTTCGGCCATCGACTGGTCGAGACACTCTATCGTCTGGACGGGCGTCTCCCGGATCCGCAGACCGCCATCGTGCCGCCGCCGAGCTTCCGCGAGGCCGTCGATCTGCCGCTCGAGGCGGAAAGTACCGCCGGGCTCGTGTTCCTGCTGCGCCGGCTGCTCGCCGCCCTCGGCGGCTTTCTGAGAAGTCGTGATGTCGGTGTTCGGCGCCTCGATCTCGAACTCTTCCATCATCGCCATGCACCGAGTGTCGTCTCGCTGCGTTTTCTCGAGGCGGCGACCGACGTCGCGCATCTGTATCGCATCGCGACAGAGCGCCTTGATGGCACGGCCCTGATCGCGCCGGTCACGCGTCTTGCCGTGCATGCCAGTGAACTGGCCGAGGTGGAGCGTGCTGCACCGGCCTTGCTCGACGGCGGCAAGGTCCCCGACGCGAGCGTCGAGCAGGTCATCGAGACGCTTGCCGCCCGCTTGGGTAGCGATGCGGTATACACGGCATCGCTATCGGATGATCATCGTCCGGAGAAGGCCTGGCAGGCGGCCATGCTGTCGCGGAGCACGCCGCCGGGCGACTGGCCGGTAAGGCCTCTGTGGCTACTGCGAACGCCACGCCCTGCGAGCCGATCGCTGACTGTCGAAGGCTTGCCGGAGCGTATCGAGAACGGCTGGTGGGATGCGGACGACGTGCGTCGTGACTATTTCATCGGGCGTGATGAGCACGGTGTGCATTTCTGGGTGTACCGTCTGCGGCATGACCCGGCAAGACTCTGGATACACGGACTTTTTGCCTGATGAGCAAGTTGACGAGCGCGGAGATGAGTGACCCGATGAGCGAACCCTTGACGCTGTATACCAATCCCATGTCGCGTGGCCGTATCGCACGCTGGATGCTCGAGGAAGTCGGTGAGCCCTACGACGTGAACTACCTCGACTACGGTGCCGCGATGAAGAGTGATGCATTTCTCGCCATCAATCCTCTCGGCAAGGTGCCAACCCTGCAGCATGGTGATCGCGTCATTACCGAAGGTGCGGCCATCTGTGCCTATCTGGCCGATGCGTTCCCGGCTGCCGGCCTGGCACCGCCGTTGAACGCCCGGGCCGACTATTATCGCTGGATGTTCTTCTCGGCCGGGCCGCTCGAAGCCGGGCTGATCAACGCAGCGCTCGGCGTCGTGGTGCCCGACGAGAAACTCAGCATGGCGGGTTACGGCGAGGTCGCGACCATGCTCGACATGCTCGAGGCAGTTTGCGCGCGTCAACCGTTCCTGGCCGGAGACGAATTCACGGCCGCCGATGTGTCCGCCGGCTCGCAGATCGGCTGGGGGATGCAGTTCGGCACCGTTGAGAAGCGTGCGGCTTTCGAGACGTACTGGGCGCGGGTCTCATCACGGCCAGCCTATGTACGGGCCAATGCCCTTGATGACGCCGCCATGAAACCGTCATGACATTGCCATGAAAGAGCAGTGAGACACAGAACAGGGCGGCGCAGTGCCATGTCCAGACCTGGACCGACTATTGCAGTCTGAACAGGTGTGTGCGCAGTCGAGTGCGCACACGTATTTCCTGTGTCAGAAGTCCCTTCAGGCGCGATCTTCGGATCGCGCCGTCTTTTTCTCGCGACGGACTTCGAAGAACGAGATTCCAGCGCCTTGCGCAGCTGAATCGGGCAGTCGACGTGGTTTTAATCCGCCTGTCGTCAAGATCTCGTAAGAACAGGCTGTGAAGTCCTGGCTTTGCCCGACGTATCCTTTTTCCTCGACGTATCCCCTTCTCGTTGTGTGAATGCCGTCCTTTGGCATGGCAGAACGTTCGTAAGCGTCTAAGGTCATATACACCAGATCATTGCAGGACAAGACCTGACGGCATGCTGCCGCAAGAGAACATGGGAATCGAGACCGACGACACCACGGTGGAAGCTGCGGCAGGATTGTGTAGCGGCGACGATGCTCGCGACGGGCAGCGGGCCACCGGTTCGCTCGCATCGGATTCTGCGCCGCTCGACGTTAGCGAGAGACGAATCGGTGAACGAAGAGCCGGTGAAAGGCGAGCCGCCGGGCGTCGATCGAGCGGACAGGAACTAGACACGGATGCGCGGAATGCCGCTGAATCCGGATCCCGCATCGAGAGGCTCGAGGCGCAGGTACAGCGTCAGGCAGAGCTTCTGGAGATGGTGTCCGATCCGGAAGCGCTCAAGCGGCGTGTCGAATTGCAGCACGAGGTCGAGAAACTGGAAGCTCGGCTGAAGCGGGCGCGCAAGCAGAAGAAGGAGGCCGAGCGCGAGGCCGACACCGCGCAGCAGGAAGCCAGGACGCTGCGCACGCGACAGACGACCGCCAAGTCGACGATCGACAAGCTTCTCGACGACGACACCAGCCCCGGACGGATCAAGGCGGCACTGCGCGATCTGTTCACTGATAGCACGGTCTAGACAGCTCTTCGGCGACTTCTGACGAGTCCTGTTTGGCGGGCTCTCGGTGGGGGTCAGTCCGAGGCGGTCATTCAACGCTGAATCAGCCAAAGCCGGGTCATTCAGAGGCGAGTGGGTCGTACCCGGGGAGACGTTTCAAGAGCGAATCGTCAAAGGGGAAAGGGCATCGCCCACCGACAACTGTAATTTATTATAGTGTAAGCAGATACCTCTGCTGCTTCGCTCACTGTGTACGCCGAACTCCACTGTCTCAGCAACTTCAGCTTCCTGCGCGGTGCCTCGCGTGGCGAGGAGCTGGTGGAGCGGGCGGCTGAACTCGGCTATGCGGCGCTCGCGATCACCGATGAATGCTCGATGGCCGGTGTGGTCCGCGCGCATCGTCGGGTGCGCGAGCTCCGCGAAGAGGAGGGCGTCGACTTCAAGTTGATCGTCGGCGCCGAGTTTGCCCTGGGAGACGGCTTTCGGCTGGTGGCACTGGTGCGTGACGGTGCCGCCTACTCGGCCCTGTGCGCGCTGATCACCGAGGCGCGACGAGCGGCTGCGAAGGGCGAATACCACGTCGACGATGCCATGCTCGAGCGCGCCGGCCTCGACGGCTGTTGCCTGTTGCTGGTGCCACCCTACTTTCCGTCGAATCGCCAGACCTTGCTGCCGCGCTTTGCCTGGTTCCGGGCACTGGGTCCCTGTGCCTTTCTTGCCCTCGAGTTGCATTACGGTCCGCAGGATGTGCGTCATGCCGACTGGCTTGCGACCGTCGCCGACGAGCTCGAGATGGCGCTCGTCGCGGCGGGCGACGTGCACATGCATGTGCGCGCCCGTCGTGCCTTGCAGGACGCGCTCGTCTGCGTCCGGCACGGCTGTACGCTCGATACCGCCGGGCGGCGCCTGTACATCAATGGGGAGCGGCACCTGCGCGATCTACGGGCACTCGCGTCGATCTATCCCGAGCAGGCTCTGCACAACAGCGTGCAAGTGGCCGAACTCTGCAACTTCTCGCTCGATTCGCTCGACTATCGTTACCCGCGCGAGGTCGTTCCCGCACCACTGACGCCGGCCGAGCATCTGCGCAGACTGGTCGAGCAAGGCGCGAACTGGCGTTGGCCCGATGGCGTGAGCGACAAGGTCAGGGCACAGCTCGAGCACGAACTCGCGCTGGTGTCGGAGATGCAGTACGAATCCTATTTCCTGACCGTTCACGATCTCGTGCGCTTTGCCCGCGGTGAAGGCATTCTCTGTCAGGGGCGGGGCTCGGCTGCCAACTCGGCCGTCTGCTATTGCCTCGGCATCACTGAAGTCGACCCGACCTGTACGCGGCTGCTGTTCGAGCGTTTCATCTCGAAGGAGCGTGACGAACCGCCGGACATCGACGTGGACTTCGAGCACGAGCGGCGTGAAGAGGTCATTCAGTACATCTACACGAAATACGGTCGGCATCGTGCGGCACTTGCCGCGACCGTCATCAGCTATCGAAAGCGCAGTGCCGTACGCGATCTCGGCAAGGTGTTCGGACTGTCCACCGAGCAGATCGATGCACTCTCGAAATCACTGGCGTGGTGGGATGGCACGGATGTCGTCGGTGAGCACCTCGAGGCGCTCGGCTTCGATCCGGACAGCTCACTGATGAAGCGCTTCCTCTGGCTGTTGCCCGAACTGCTCGGTTTTCCCCGACATCTCTCGCAGCATGTCGGCGGGTTCGTCATCTCGGATCGTGATCTCTCGACGCTGGTGCCGGTCGAGAATGCGGCGATGGTGGATCGCACGATCATCCAGTGGGACAAGGATGATCTCGAGACGCTCGGTCTGCTCAAGGTCGATGTGCTCGCACTCGGCATGCTGACGGCTATCTCCAAGTGTTTCGCCCTGCTCGAGAGCAGTCGCGGTATTCGCCACACCATGGCGACGATACCGGGTAACGACGAAGCCACCTACGACATGATCTGCCGTGCCGACACGATCGGCGTGTTCCAGATCGAGTCGCGCGCGCAGATGTCGATGCTGCCGAGGCTGCGGCCGCGTAACTGGTACGACCTGGTCATCGAGGTATCCATCGTGCGTCCCGGCCCGATCCAGGGCGGCATGGTGCATCCGTACCTCAAGCGTCGTCAGGGTATCGAACCGATCACCTACCCGAACGCCGAGCTGGAAGCGGTGCTCGAGCGCACGCTCGGTATCCCGATCTTCCAGGAGCAGGTCATGGAGATCGCGATGGTCGCGGCAGGTTTCAGCGCGGGCGAAGCGGACCGGCTGCGGCGCTCGATGGCTGCCTGGAAGAAGTCCGGTCAGATGGACCGGTTTCGCGAGCCGGTCATCCAGGGCATGCTCGCCAACGGTTACGAGGCGGATTTCGCCGAGTCGATCTTCAAGCAGATCCAGGGCTTCGGCGAGTACGGCTTCCCCGAGTCGCACGCCGCAAGCTTCGCCTTGCTCGTGTACGTGTCGTGCTGGCTCAAGTGCCATGAACCGGCAGCGTTCCTGTGCGCGATGCTGAACAGTCAGCCACTCGGCTTCTATGACGTCTCCGAGCTGACGCAGGATGCGCAGCGTCATGGCGTGACGGTATTGCCGGTCGATATCAACCAGAGTCGTCGTGATCACGCGCTGGTCGTCGACCGGCAGCGCGAGACCAGGAGGTCCTCGTTCGGCATTCATCCGCAGCCGGCCGTGCGGCTCGGCTTGCGTATCGTCGCCAGGCTCTCTGAGGAGGGTATCGATCGCTTGCTCGCGGCGCGCGAGCACTGTGCCTTCGGCAGCGCCGAGGACGTCGTGCGCAGAAGCGGCATCGATCGACGTGATCGTCAGGCACTCGCCAACGCCGGCGCGCTCGAGCGCATCAGCGGGCACCGTCACCAGGCGCAGTGGTCGTTGCTTGGCGTGGAGGACCTGCCGGGCTTGCTGAACGAGGCGTCCGCGGTCGAACCCGAGCTCGATCTGCCCGCGCCAAGCGAAGGTGAGGACGTCGTAGCCGACTACACGAGTGTCGGACTGACCCTCGGCCGTCACCCGCTGGCGCTGTTGCGCGAGTCGCTACGCGAACGAAAGGTGCTCGATTCCGGCAGCTGGAAGTCGATACCCGACGGCCGGCCGGCGCGTCTTGCCGGTCTCGTCAAGCTCAGGCAGCGACCGGGCACCGCCAAGGGGACGATGTTCATCACGATCGAGGACGAATACGGGCCGGTGCAGGTGATTCTCTGGCCTGCTGTCGTCGAGGCCTATCGCAAGGAATTGCTCGGCTCGCGCCTCCTGTGCGTACAGGGCATGACGCAGCGTGAACAGGGCGTGTCGAGTCTGATTGCCAGACGCGCGGAAGACCTCTCCTGGATGCTCGGCGAGCTCACCGTATCGGCGCGGAACTTCCATTGAGCAGGCGTGCCAGTGGTGGTGCCGGGCGTTCTGCCGGTGTATGTCGCCTGTCGGCCGCGCGGAAGCGCCGGTGACACTGCCGATGGATCCACGCCAGCAAGCCTTCCTGGTACGCCTCTCCACCCTCATCCCGCGACTGTTCGAGGCGATCGCCGCGGGTCATGCAACAGCAAGGCTGACCCTGGGTACGCGCAAGGTCGGCCGCCGTCGTGTGCGCCTGTCGCTGCTCGCCGAGTGCATCGATGACGGCAACGACCCGCTCGACAGTCACGGTCGTGCCCATGCAACCGTGGACGATGCACCGGTTCGCTCACAGTCGTCTCCACGCCGACGCCAGCGACGGCGGCGAGTACGCCTGGCGGTAGTGCGCCGGTTCGCATCCGTGGTCCGTCGCTATCACGTTGATGAGCCGTTAGCGGATGAGCCGCTAGCGTTTCGGCCATGTCCAGTTGATGGCTTCGGCATCGTGCTCGGCAGAGGTTTCGCCGAGGTTCTTGACGAGTTCGACGCGCAAGGCTCCACTACTGTCGAGTGCCGCGACCAGTCGCGGTGCATGCGTGACGACGACGATCTGCGTCGACTCGCTGCGTTTCGCGATGAGCCACGCGAGCGGTCGTATCAGCTCCGGGTGCAGGCTCGACTCGGGTTCGTTGAGGACCAGCAAGGGCGGCGGGCGCGGTGTGAACAAGGCGGCTGTCAGGAGCAGATAACGGAGTGTGCCGTCGGAGAGTTCACTGGCCGCCAGCGCGCGCAACAGGCCGTGTTGTCGAACCTCGATGGAAAACAGGCCATCGGTTTCCGTGATGCCGACACGACTGCCCGGAAACGCGTCATCGATGGCCTCGTCGAAGGCCTCGCGCTCGCCGATTTCCAGGATGGTCTGAATGGCGGCGGCCAGATCACTGCCGTCGGCAGCGAGTGCGGGCGTTCGCGTGCCGATACGCGTCTGCCGTGCCGGCGCCTCACGATCGGTCCGGAAATGGTCGTAGAACCGCCACGCACGCATGCGCTCACGCAAGGCCAGCAGCTCGGCCGCCTGCCGTGGGTCGGCGGCGTGCGTCATCATGCTGTCGAACGCTGCAAGATCGGTCATGACGGCCTGCCAGGCGCCGTCGCGATCGCGAACCTGTACCAGTGGCCCGTTGCGTTTGGCAAAGGCGCTCGCGCGACCGAGACGCTTGCCGGACCAGACGGCCTCGGCCTTGACGATGGGGTCGCGCATGAACAGCGACGGTATGCCCGTGTACATCGACTCATCCTCCTGAGCAGGCAGCCCCAGGTCGATCGCGTAGCCGTAGTCATCATCGATGAAGCCGAGTCTGAGTGATACCGGTCCGCTACGCGCCGTCCCCTGGATGGGTACTTCGCCGATCTTCATGCGGCGACTGATCTGGGCAGGCCCCGCCCAGATCGTCGATGGCAGCCCGCCTTCAGCCGAGAGCGACGCGATGGCCCGCCCCTGGGCGACATCGGCGAGCAGGCCGAGGGCGCGATACAGATTCGACTTGCCGCTGCCGTTCGCACCGGTGATCAGGGTCAGCCGATCCAGCGGCACGATGATGTCGCGCAACGAGCGGTATCCGGCAATGGCGATATGACTGAGCACGTCGGCGGGCAGCAATGAAGGCGGAAAGGGGTGGATGTAGAAAGGGTTGAAGGTGAAACTGAGTGAAGGCGTAAAGGGTGAAAATGGAAACGGGTGAAGACGGAAAGAGGCGTGAAGAGTGCGGCGGCGAAACCAAACAGGGTAATGGATCGCAGCCGATGCGCTGAAGCGGTATTCAGGTCTCGAGGCGCGACGGCCAGCTGTCCTTGAGCAGCCTCGACAGTGCGCGGTCCTTCAAGACAACACCACCGGTTTGGCAGCTTGCACAATAATTGGTCTCGTTGTTAGCGTAGACGATGCGCTGCACGGGTGAGTCGCAGACGGGGCAGGGCTTGTTGTATTGCCCGTGGACGGCCATGTCGGGACGGAAGGCGGTCACCTTGTCGGGGAACCCGTCGCCCTGGTTGCGGGCGTCTCTCAAACGAACGATCCACTCGTCGAGAACATCGCGTGTCGCGTCGTACAGTCGAGAGAGAAAGTCGTCATCGACCTTCTGTGACAGGAGCATCGGGCTGAGCCGGGCGCGATGAAGAATCTCGTCGGAGTAGGCGTTGCCGATGCCGGACAGTATGCGCGGATCGGTCAGCGTTCGCTTGAGGGTATGATTCTGCTCACGTACCCGCGCGATGAAACTGTCGCGGTCGGCGTCAAGCACTTCGAGGCCACCGGGGTTCATGGCATCGAGCTCGGTTCGTCCGTCCAGCAGATGAATCGAGGCACGTCGCTTGCTGCCGACTTCGGTCAGGTAGAGGGTTCCCGTCGAGAAGTGCACCGCGGCTAGAAGCTGTTTTCCAGCGGGTGGTTTTTTCCGGCTGCGGCTACGGCTGTCGGTTCTACTGTCACCACGTGCGCTTCCGCCTGTATTACCGCTGGCACTGCTGCCTGTACTACTGTATGCACGCTTGACTTCACTACTGCCCGCAGTACTTTCAGTACCGCTGTCTGCACTACTGCCACTATCAGCATCGAATCAGCGAAAGCGCCCGGCGATCATCAGGTGGATGACGAGGTAAGTTGCCTCGGAGGTACCAATGACAACGCGCTTTCCAAGTCGCTCCACGCTGGTAACCGTCTGCCCGGCGAGCGAGGCCACCGACGGCTCGACGGTACGCAAGACAAACGGGCTGGCAATCTGCAGTGAGTCAATACGCGCGCCTTGCACACGTTCTTCGAGAGCTTCGCGATAGGCGATGATATCGGGCAGTTCGGGCATTTCTCACCGACGGTCAGGAATGACGGGGACAATCAGCATGGCAGGGGAAAGCACATGAGCGAGATCAATTTCAGCAGTGAGCAGAAGGCGGTCCTGGTCAAGGCGATTCAGGCCTGGTTCGCCGAGGAGCTTGATCAGGAAATCGGCAGCTTTCCGGCCGAATTCCTGATGGATTTCTTTACCGACAAGATCGGAGCTTACTACTACAACCAGGGACTGCAGGACGCACAGCGCATTTTCAGCGAGCGCATCGAGCACATCGGCGAGGCCATCTACGAACTCGAACAGCCACTGGAGCTCGAGCGCTAGGGGGCCGTCAGCCCGACGCGGGCACGGCCTTCGGGTGTCTTGATGGAGAAGTCCTCGCCCGCGATATCGTCGGCATCGCTCGTGCACAGCCAGGCGATGGCACGCGCCGGCCACTCAGCGGGAATGTGGGCGTCCCAGTCGAGTTCGCTGACCGGGTTGACCCCCGAGTCGCGGATGGCGACCTGCATGTCGGTCGCGACGGTGCCGGGGCTCAAGCCGGCACAGCGAATGCCGTGCTCTGCGTATTCCTTGTGCACACAGCGCGTCAGGGACAGCACAGCGGCCTTGGTCGCGCAGTAGTGACTCCAGCCTTCGAGTGCGCCGGTCGCCGCCCCCGAACTGATGTTCACGATAACGCCACTGCCTTGCTCGACCATGGTTGGCAACACCGCACGCAGCCCGTGATAGACGCCCTTCAGGTTCACATCCACGACGTGACTCCAGGCATCAGGCGATGACTCGGCAATTCTGGCGACAGGGTCGATCAGGCCGGCATTGTTGACGAGGATATCGATACGACCCTCGGCAAACTCACGGCAATGTCGGGCGGCGTTCTCGACATCGCTCCAGTTGGCGACATCGCCCGCGACGGCGTCGGCACGCCCGCCGTCACGCCGGATCTCCTCGGCAAGTGCCTCGATGTCACCGCGATTCCGGGCGAAGAGGACGACCGCAACACCGCGACCCGCCAGTTCACGCGCCGTGGCCGCGCCGATGCCGCGACTGGCGCCGGTAATGATCGCGGCGCGACCGTTCAGCTCATCCATGCAGTTGTCCTCGCTGGTGGGGTGCATTGAAGTCGATGTCCGCGCCGATCGGCAGGATGCGATGCGGATTGATGCTCTCGTGACTCTGATGATAGTGGCGACGGGCATGCTCGAAGTGGCAGGTGTCGGCAATGCCCGGCCACTGATAGAGATCGCGGGTATATCCCCAGAGGTTCGGGTAGTCGACCAGCCGTCGTCGGTTGCACTTGAAGTGACCGTGGTACACCGGATCGAAACGCAGGAGTGTCGGCAGCAGCCGCCAGTCGGCTTCCAATGGGGTATCGCCGCACAGGAACCTCGATTCGCGCAGTTCTTCCTCTAGCCAGTCGAGGGTCTCGAAAAGAGGCACGATGGCCTCATCGTAGGCTGACTGAGAGGTGGCGAAACCACATCGGTAGACACCATTGTTCAGCGTGTCGTAGACGCGCTGGTTGATCGCGTCGATCCGGGTGCGGGCCGATTCAGGGTAGTAGTCTCCTGCGACCGCGCCGACATCGTCGAACGCCGTGTTGAACATGCGGATGATCTCGGCGGACTCGTTCGAGACGATCGTTGCCCGCTCGGTATCCCAGAGAATCGGCACGGTCACGCGCGAGGTCACGTCTGACTGTGCGCGAACGTACAGCTCGCGAAGGTAGCGCGCACCGAACAGCTTGTCGCCGACGATGCCGTCGTCGTCCGCTGCGAAGGTCCAGCCATCTTCCGCCATGTACCAATGCACGAACGATACGTTCACCAGATCTTGCAGGCCCTTCAGCGCACGATAGATCAACGTGCGGTGCGCCCACGGGCAGGCGTAGCTGACATACAGGTGATATCGCCCGGCTTTCGCCTCGAAGCCGCTCTGACCGCTCGGGCCGGCTGCGCCGTCAGATGTCACCCAATGGCGAAAATGACTCTCGCTCCGTTCGAACTTGCCGCCGGTCGAGTCAGTGTCGTACCACCGATCCTGCCACTTGCCATCGACCAGGAGTCCCATTGTCTGTGCTTTCCGAGTATGACGAAGTCGGGCACGATAGCGGCTCTCGCTACCAATCGCCAGTAGGCGTGCCAGAGCATGAGCGAGGGCCAGGTCGGTGTTTCGGCCGGTGCGATCTCAGTTGGTTTCTGACAACGTGATTACACGCACTTGCAACAGGCTGCGTTCTCTTGGTACAACCAGCTGTGCGCGAGACGCACGTGACAGTCTGGCCGTGCGGTTCGATACAGGTCGGAAGATCCAAGGCAAAGGCACAAGTGAGCGTCTTTACCGACTTTCCAGAACCCTGTCGATATATCCCGGATCGCGTCGACTGGAGATTACAGCCAGGACGTACAGAACATTACCGACTACCGAGTAATATATAAGATACGGAAATCTACGTATCCCGGCTTGCCTTATACCTGGTCTTACTTCGACGCACCGCAGTGGATTTTCCATCAGCGTTCGAATCTGCCGGTCGACTTCATCGGAAAATTCAACCACTAACCGAGGCGTTCTTGCAGTCGCGAACGCAATTCTTCGGGCGAAACTGCACTTGACGGATTCACCTTGTAAGCCGCGAGTCTACGCTCGAGCTCCATGCCCAGCTCATCACTGATCGGTATGGCTTCCGTGCTGGAAATGACTTCCTCCCAAAGCTCATTGATCAGGTCCACCTTCTCGGGCACGCCAAGACCATCCAGACCATACGTCTTGGTTATTGCGCCCACGGTAATATCCTCACTCAATCCAGACGTTTCAGTGTACCAGCAAGATCGCGGAATCGACTAGATATCCAAGGCCAGGCGAACCAGCCCAAGCACCGCCAGAGCGATCAGCAGCAGCAAGCAGAAACGACGATAGAACGGTTGCAGTGACGGGCGGAAAAGGCGGATACCGAGCAACACGCCAACGATGATGAGCGGAGCGAAAACGGCGGCTCGCTTGAATGCGAGCGAATCGAGCATGCCGGAAGAGGCCAACCAGAAACTGCTCGTGAACATGCTGATGAACAGATACAGGACGAGCGATGCCCGCATGCTCTTGGGTGGAGCGTCGCGGGCGAGCACGTAGAGCGCGACAACCATGCCGCCAATGCTTGCGAGACCGGTGGCGATACCCGCGACGAGGCCCGACGCGTACAGGCCGGGTCGTGTGGCGAGGAAGGCGGGGGAGCTTCGGGTGAGCTGGAGTGCTGCCAACACCAGAATCAGGATAAGAGCCACCATGCGCGAGATGTCGGTTGGCAAGGCGCGGGTGGCGTAGAGGCCCAGGGGTACGCCGATGGTCGAGCCAATGGCCAGACCCACGACGACCTGCCTGTCGGCGTCACGCAAACCGCCACGGAACATCAGCACGCTGGCGACCATCTCGAGAATGATGCAGAGCGGAATCAACGAGACGGGCGGAATGACCATGGCCATGCTCGCCATGATCAGTGCCGACAGGGCGAAGCCTGCGAAACCTCGGACTATCGATGCGATCGAGATCGCGACGATCGAGTAGCTCAAAGCGCCCGGACTGAGCTCGAGTGCGGCGGCCAGTGAGGCATAGGCTTCGACCGGATCAAGCACTGTGCTGATGCACAGGCAATGTCGTTTCGGTGGTCGAGTCCATGCGTGACGAGGATGCCTCAGGCAAGATACGCGGCACCGTAGCAGCAAAATCTTGCAGGGGGACAAATGGCCGGAACCTGGATTGTCTATTTATCGGGAGAGATCCATACCGATTGGCGGGAGCGCATCATGAACGCGTCCGAGGCGGCAAAGCTGCCGCTGGTGTTCACGTCGGCCGTCACGAATCACGGCGCCAGCGACGCGGCGGGGGACATCCTGGGCGAGGTGTCGGCCGGTTTCTGGCGTGACCAGCAGTCCTCGCGCATCAACAGCATGCGCACGCGCACCCTTATCGAACGTTGCGATCTGGCTGTGATCCGCTTCGGCAAGGAATACAAGCAGTGGAATGCGGCCTTCGACGCCGGTATCTGCTCAGCACTCGGCAAGCCTTATGTCACCTTGCACGATGCCGATATCGTCCATCCGCTGAAGGAGGTCGACGCCGCATCCGCCGGCTGGGCTGAAACGCCCGAGCAGGTTGTCGATGTGTTGCGCTATGTCACCGGCGAGCCGTCGGCTGCCGGGACTTCCGCGGCAGCGAACGCTGCCTCTTCGTGAGTCTCGACATTGCGGAAAGGCATGCGCGTGCGGCGATCATCGTCGAGGCAGCGGCGACCCGCGCCATGGCCTTCTTTCGCGATCCGGACGCCTTGACGATCGAGTCCAAGGGTCGTCAGGACTGGGTGTCGCAAGCTGATCGCGAGGTCGAGCTGCAGATTCGGGCGGCACTTGCTGCATCGTTTCCCGACGATTCGATCGTCGGCGAAGAACACGACAATGTCACGGGCACCAGCGGCTTCACCTGGGTCATCGATCCGATCGACGGCACGACCAACTTTGTCAACGGTACGCCACACTGGTGCGTGGTGCTGGCAGGCGTCTACGAGGGTGAAACGGTTGTCGCGCATGTACACAATCCCAATGTCGGTGAGGCCTTTTCCGCCTGTCGCGGGCAGGGGGCTTTTCTCAACGGATCGCCCATTCGTGCTGCCGAGGTTTCCTCGCTCGACACCGGCACACTTTGTGTCGGTCACAATGCAAGGGTGGAGTCAGTACACACGATATCCCTGATAACGGCCCTGCTGGACGCTGGTGGGCTCTTTCAGGGCAGTGGTTCGGGCGCACTCGATCTTGCCAAGGTTGCCTGTGGTCGCGCCATCGGCTACTGCGAACCGCACATGTATGCCTGGGATTGTCTGGCCTCGCTACTGCTGATCGAAGAAGCGGGCGGGCGGGTGCAGCCGTTCGATTACCAGGCGATGATCGGCGGCGGAGGCCGTGTCGTCGCGGGCTGTCCAGGGGTTCACGATGCGCTGGTGGCGATGACCGACCAGGCCTATGGGGTCAGTAGTGCCTAGCATCACGTTGATGGATCGCTGCAGTTGGCGTGTGTCGAAGTGGCGTCGATCCACGCTTCTAAGACGGGTGATCGGTTGAGTCGGCAACCTGTGTATTCAGCGAGACGCTGCGACCATCAGCCCCACCCGCCTCGAGCGCATTGCCTGCGCGAACCCGGATCGGGCTCGCGCGTTTCGCGCTCATGCCCCGGGTGCATTCCTCCCTGACGATCTCGAGCTTCTTCACCACCAGCGCCCGACTGTCAGTGCTCGATTCGCTCGCTTGCCTCTCGCGTCGCTCCGCGTCGATGCCACGGCAGCGCGTGAGCACGGAAGCAGCAAACCCTACCCGGTAGTCGAATCCGGCTCGTCGGCCGGCCGCGACACTGCCATCGCGCTTGCGTCTGACGAGTGAACGTTCCATGGCGTCAGTCAGGTACGCGAATGTCAGCCCGGCAACTTCTGCGTCAACCGCATAGCCCCGAAACTCGAGCTCACGATGGCTGATGACGACGCAGTCGTGAAGTAGTGCCACGGCGCTCGATAACAGTGAGACATGGGCCGGTACACGATTAGCGGTGGCACGAAACGCGGTCGCACCGAAAGCCGACGTTTGCAGATCGGCTTCCGTGATTCCGAAGCGTGCCATCAGCGCCTGACAACGGCGTAACGCGATCTCGGCCTCGTGCGGGCTCGATTCGGTCTGGCTGCTCATGCGATAGAGCTTCGCCACACGGGCGAACAGCTTGTCGCGCTCGACGCCGTCGGATGGAAGCTTCTCAGGCGACTTTGCAGTCCCGCCGCGTTGCTTGCCGCCGCTCACGGTTGGTAGCTCACAGGTGGTAGATCGTGTAGCCGTAGTAACAGGCAAACCCCGCCAGCGCCAGGGCGAGGAGCGGCAGCGCCCTGACAATCGCTACCGGCATCCGCGCAGGGACGAGCAGGCAGGCGCCAATGAGCAGCATCAGCAAACCCGATCCGAGGGCGGCGTGTCCCCAGTGTTCGCCCAGATGGCGCAGTCCATGCCACAACGCGTTCCAGCTTCCCGCCAGCAGCGCGATCATGCCGAACAGTTTCGAGACCTTGCCGGTTCCCGAGCGCCCGGTGGTGGGCACGATGGCGGACACGATCACGAACACCGAGACCAGTACCATGCAGACCGTCATGACCGTGCCCATCGATAGACTCTCTTGTTCGTTGCAGAAGGCTTGACAGCGTATGCCCGCAATCCTATCCTTCGACGCTTCGTGGGGCTATAGCTCAGCTGGGAGAGCGGTTGCATGGCATGCAACAGGTCCGCGGTTCGATCCCGCGTAGCTCCACCACTTTCTGCATCACCACCCAAAATTCGCTCCAGAAGCCTGAAGGGCAGAGCGAAAGCGTTAGGTCTGTAGCCCGTTTCGCGGTAGTAGGCCAGATTGCCAGGTAGTGTGGTGCCTACATCAACTCCGGATGTGAAGGGTCGGGTGTGGAGGTTGAGCGCGATGCGAAGTGAAATGTCACTTCGATTTCATCATCGAGGGCGGCCAGAATTTTCATGAGTTTGTCCAGCGTAAAGCGCTCAAGTAACGCGTTGCGAATGCGCGAGAGATCTGCGGCCGCGAATCCGGTCAGCTCGGCGGCTTTTCGCACAGTGAGGGACTGATCATCAAGGGCGCCGATGATCTGCGCAGCCAGAACAGCCTTGCCATGCTTGATATCAGCATCGGGCTCGCCATGGTCTCGAAAGACATTTCCTCGGCCTCTCACCAACTCAAGATCGTCATCAGTCATCGCATCAGTTCCTCTTTCAATCGTTTCAGCCGTTCTCGCACAAAATCGATATCCGGCTTGGGGTCTGGATGCCTTCCCGCGACTTCTTCTTGAAGGCAGGGAGAACCCAAAGTTCTCCCGCGATCTCGGTCACATAGACCGTCCGATAGGCATCGCCTCGGTGGCGCAAGGCAATCTCTCAGGCGCCAGAGCCGTTCGCGCCGCTTACGCCTCCTGGTTGCAAATGCGATGTTCGTAGGTGGTGACCAAGGTCGGGCTGCCAATGACGAACCGGCCAGGCATCTGGCCATAAATGCATTGCTCTTTCTGCTCGAAAGTCATCTATCTTGATGATATTGTTGTACAAATGATGGGGAATGAACAGAGCGCAGAAACGGCCAGGAATGAGCCACAAGATCGCGGGGAAGCGGTCACGTTGATGGAGCCGATGCTGATACAGCATGATTCCCGGCAACGTGACGAATTGGCAGATTTGGCACTGGAGCTGACAGCCCGCTCCACCGCCATGCGCCACAGCCTGCCCGACGGCGTAGTGAGTGCGTTGGCTACCCTCGTGCGGTCAATGAATTGCTACTACAGCAATCTCATTGAAGGGCATGACACTCACCCCATCGATATCGAGCGGGCTCTCAATGATGATTACAGTCAAGACCCGATCAAACGTGACCTCCAGCTCGAGGCACGCGCGCACATCTCTGTACAGCAATGGATCGATGATGGCGAAGGCGTAGCGGGGCAAGCGACCAGCGCAGACAATATTTTCGCCATGCACCGTCGGTTTTGTGAGTTGCTCCCGAAAAGTCTATTGCAGGTTGAGCATGCCAAGACCGGTGAGCGCATCGATATTGCGCCCGGAGCATTGCGGCAGCGTGATGTGCAGGTTGGCCGCCATGTCGCGGTCAGCCCCGGCGCCCTCCCGCGATTTCTAATCCGGTTTGAGCATGCATATGCTCGCTTGGGCAAGGTCGATGCCATCGTAGGTACAGCGGCGGCGCACCACCGGCTTTTGTGGATGCACCCATTCCTGGATGGCAACGGACGAGTTGCGCGGCTGATGTCGTATGCGATGCTGCGAGACGCTCTGGATACGGGCGGAATCTGGTCGATCGCCCGGGGGCTGGCACGCAATGACAGTGCTTATAAAGCACACCTGGCCAATTGCGATCTGCCGCGCCGCAATGATCTGGACGGACGGGGTCATCTCAGTGAAAGGGCCTTGTCGGAATTTGCACACTTTTTCCTCACGACCTGTATTGATCAGGTCAAATTCATGGAGGTGCTGATACAACCCGAGCAACTGCATGCCCGAATAATGAACTGGGCGGCGGAGCAAATTCGCCTGGGCGCTTTGCCGGACGGTGCAGATATCATTCTGGAGAGCGCGCTCTATCGCGGTGAGGTACCGCGCGGAGCCGTTGCCGGGCTGGTGCCGGCGTCATCAACGACCCGGTCGGTGGCGGCGGCGGTACGGTCGACGAAGGGAACAAGGGGGCCGACACCGACTTGGACACTGGTGCCGGTACGAGTACCGATGCTGGTACCGGGATGGACACTGACGTCGGTTCGAGTCCTGGCGCCGATCCGGGCGTGGAGCCCGATGCGAACCCCGACGGCCTGGAAGGGACCGCGGTCGACTGCATGAATTCACAGCGCTGCACGTGGACATCGGCGGACGGGGCTCTGCGAGTCATCCTGTCGCGGTTGAGCGCGGTCAATGAGGAGCGTAATCCACTCCTGCTGGCTGACGCGCTGGTCGTGGGCGTCACGATCGGATCCGACTCGCCCGTGGCCTTCGATGCCACGCAGTCATTCGCACTGGCCTCGCAGGATCAAGGCGCCATGTTTCGGGCCATATTGGAAGACGGTTCCGGCGGTTTATCCGAGTTGATCGAAGTCGACCCCTCTTTCGGGCTGAACTTTGCCCTGACCCTTGATCGCGTCGAGGGCGAAGGCGCGCTGCGCAACGGTTCGCTGGACACGGTGACGCTGACGCTGGTTTCGGATGAGCGTAGCGAGTCGGCGCACTTCCTCAACGTGGCGCTACGCAATCAGGCGCTCGACGAGAGTGTGCCGGAATCGACGATACCAGCCGAGTGCGGGGTAGGCGAAGAGGTGATAATGGTGTTTAGCGAGCGTAGCGGTTCCGAGCAGTCGATCGAAGGTGCGTTCACAAATGCATTCGTCGAACGGATCAACCGCGAACTCGACGGCATCGCCTGTGCGGGGCTGACCGAACAAGCTCTGCAATCGCCAGAAGAACTCTTTCGGCCGCTCGACGCCGGCCTGATCAGTGTCGCCTTACGCGACTACGATCATCTGGCCAACGTCGGTGATTCGTACCGGTTGCTGCAGCTGCCCTATGTGTTCGACGTTAACCTCCCCTGCCACGACGGACACCTTGCCTAAATTTTAGCCGGCGTGCGTTATGAGGTGCTCATGGTTGCGCGCCGGCCACAATTTTCAGCGTCAATGACTTGGTAGAAGTGCCCGCTGTGACAGTCAGGCATGAAATTAACTAATACGCATGTCTCGTACTCCAGTCATGATCGGAGTGTTGCGCGGCAAGCTCTCTGAATCGAACTCGAAATTTGCAAATTTTTAATATTTATTACTGAGATGCCGCTCTAATTTCATCGTGTTCGGACTTGAATGCGGCTAAATCATACTCAGCGGCTTGAAAAACTGTGCTCCACAAACGAACATATCCTGCGGTCGCAGCGGCTTCTCGGAGTTCTGCTTCCGAGGCGCCGTGCTTCAGGGCATTGTTCCGGTGAGCATACACGCAATAAGAGCATGGAATTTGTGCGGCGACGGCTAGCGCGATTAGTTCTCGCGTTTTGGGATCTAGTGAAGCTCCTCCGCCTTGAAGCGCTCCATAGCTCTCTATTATTTTCTCAATTGCGTGTTCAGGAAGTGAATCTTTGAAGAACTGAGGGGGTCCGTCGGCAAATGCGTGTCCGGCGGAAAAAGAAGTAATTAAGATTGCCTTTGATATTAATGACTTCATTTTTTGCTCTCCTGAAAGATGATCAAATTGCACTGCGTTGCTAGTCGCCCAGCTTCTTTGACGGATGCGAATGCGATCATAGCAGTGTGTTAGCAAGAAGCGGCTGACATAGTATTGACGGTGCGCCGTTTATTTTCTGAGAATACTCTGTAAGTAGCGGAAATTTAGCACATTATTTCCTCGATTCGATCTATAAATACCATCGTCAAAAGCACCATGTGCCTAAAGTGGGGAAAGGAACGCCT
>ENA-ORXR01001305-ORXR01001305.1-marine-metagenome-genome-assembly--contig:-NODE-1305-length-26795-cov-3.409873_pt1 | contig 26795 bp, 22 predicted proteins | sample MGYA00237866_ERZ511479 | MGnify/ENA metagenome assembly ERZ511479 | reverse complement strand
TTCTGTGAATGAGGGAGATTTTAAAGGTTTAGCTAAGTTGGCTGAGTTTGTGGGTGAACGACTAGAAACTGGGGTCGTATTTTATGGAGGAACGAGGGTCTTGCCATTTTTAGTTAAAGGGAGACGCTTTTATGCGGTGCCTATTTCGCGGTTGATGGTTTAAGGTTTTATCTATGAAATACCAACGCTTGAAAATCACAATCGCAGAATATCTGCAAATGCAGCATCCCTTTGGCTACAAGGTGGAATACCACGATGGAGAAGCTGTCTTACAACCACAAGAGCTATACATCGACGGCCACCTAATCCTGACACCACACAAAACTCAGCGATGCCACCATTACGAAGTGATAAGGACTAACCATCAACAGGCAATGACGGAAGCTTTTTTCAACGCTTTCCAAGACACTGTAGAATTTTGTAATTGGCCCAAAGATGACATCCGCAAACATGCAGAGAAAAACATCGATGATTATTTTTCAGGTGTTCGTGGAGAGCCAAATCCCGCCTCAAGACTATTGCGTGATAAAACGGGTGCAATAACCGCGTTGGTGCTATTCATCATCACAAAATCAGGTCAGACCAAACTCGATTTATTATTAGTTTTACCAGAATTACACCGTCAAGGCGTTGCGGCTGACATGGTTGCATCTGCTTGTAATGAACTTCAACAGCAAGGCGTCTGTGAAATTTATAGTAGCTGGCATGCACTTAACGAAGTTAGTCAGCACTGGCATCATCGATTTGGTTTTACTGATGTTTATAAGCAATATTTTATTCAACGCAAATATAGCTGGTATCGGGGTGAAATCAAGCGTCTGGAATCACAAAGCATTACTGAAGGTGCAGAGGAGTTGAGGCAGCAGAAGGATCGCTGGTACAGCTTGCTAGATGAGAAATGGCAGAGTTTTAGCAGAAACTGATGTTCAACTTAAACAGGTAGTGTTGCAGCTGTAAATGGCAGCGACTTTATGAATATTAGTATGGCGAATAGCAAAGCGACTGACTTGGGTTGGAAACCTGCTGAAAGTTTTTCATTTGTTTACTTAACAGAACTTACTAAGCTTGAGCCTGGACAAATCTCAGATGTCATCTCAGATGCCCGCGGCTTTCACGTGCTTAAGCTGGTCGACCAACGTGGCGGCAGCGAATTGAAATCACAACAAGTCAGAGTTCGCCATATCTTAGTAGCAAACAGTGAGCCCAATGCCAAAAGCAAGATCGACTCACTAAGACAACAGCTGGTACAAGGCGCTGACTTTGGTATGCTGGCTAGAGCCAATTCCGATGACGCAGGCAGCGCCGTTAACAGTGGCGACCTTGGCTGGAGTGATTCAAAACGCTATGTTGCAGAGTTCGCAAAAACATCGGAAACCCTAGCCCTGAAGACGTTAAGCCCGGTGATCAAAACTAAATTTGGCTATCACGTTTTGGAGGTATTAGATCGTCGTGAAATCGATGCCAGCCGTCAAGCGCTGGAAACTCAGGCTCGAAAATTAATCCTAAGCAAAAAACAACAACAGGATTACGATGCCTGGGTGCAGGGCTTGCGCAGCAGCGCGTTTATCGAATACAAGAAGCAGTAGGCAATGATTCCTCGCCTGGCAATCTGCTGCGGTGAACCGGCGGGTATTGGTATTGATCTTCTTTTGAAGGTGTCTTATCAATCGTTTGATGCTCACTGCATTGTGATAGCTGATACTTCGGTGATTCAGGAAAGAGCTGCGGAGTTAGGAATTGACGTTGAACTCATTCCTTATCGAACAAATAAAGCACTTGCACCGGTTCAAGCCGGAAAGCTTTTGGTTCTTGACATCAAATGTCAGGAAGCGGTTTACTCTGGCGTGCTAAACAAAGCAAATGCCGCCTATGTTCTTAAAACACTCGATAGAGCAACAGCAGGCTGCCAAAATGGCGAATTTGATGCAATGGTCACGTTACCACTGCACAAGGGTGTGATTAACGATTCGGGTATCCCCTTTAGTGGACATACAGAATATTTAGCTGAGCTGACACATTCTAAAATGCCAGTAATGATGCTGGCTGCCGATAAATTTCGTGTAGCCCTAGCAACAACACATCTGCCGTTGAAGGATGTAAGCGCAGCCATTACCAAGGAATCGCTAACCAGTGTCCTCACTGTTTTACAGACCGACTTGAAAGATAAGTTTGCTATAGAAAACCCGAAAATTTATATCTGCGGTCTAAACCCTCATGCGGGCGAAGGTGGGCATCTTGGTATGGAAGAGATCGATACCATTATTCCGGTTATAAAAAGGCTGAATGCTTCCGGCATGAATTTAGTCGGCCCTTTGCCAGCGGATACCTTATTTACTGACAAGTACCTTAAGGATGCTGACGCAGTACTGGCTATGTTTCACGATCAGGGACTACCCGTACTAAAGTATGCCAGCTTTGGACGTGCCATCAACATAACCCTTGGACTGCCCATTATCAGAACCTCAGTTGATCATGGAACGGCACTTGATTTGGCAGGAACGGGAACAGCTGACTCTGGTAGCTTTGAAGCCGCCATTGAAAGCGCTATTCACTTAAGTAAAGCAACGTTCAAACGCCACAGCCAGACCCATTAAATCGGTAAGGTTCTGGCAAGTTTGTTCAGCTGTTTATCATGCTGTTTGTAATTGTCATCGCAATCTGCCACCAAATTCCAAAATCGTTTTGAATGATTCATTTCAACGGTGTGGCATAGCTCATGGATTAATACATAATCCACAAGTGGCTCCTCAAGGAACAACAACTTGTAATTCAGATTAATATTTTTTTGAGACGAGCAGCTTCCCCAGCGGGTTTTCTGACCCCGAATGGTTACACGATTGAAATGAAAACCATGCAGCTGGGCTAACACAGCTAAACGCTGAGGAATCACCCGCTCCGCTCTATCCTTCAGCCATAACCCCAGAACCTTGTGCAGCAGAACGATATCATCAACCCTGCCACTACACTGGAGCGTATTGTCTTCACTTGGGTTGAGCATGACTTTTTGACTTGCCAGCTCAGGAAAGTATTCAATAGACCAGCGCTCATCCAAATAGCTAAGATCGAGCTGTTCAGGCCTGTTTACTGCACTGGCGGAAGGGTTTAATTCTTTGAGTTTTGATTCAACCCACGCTGCCTGACTCGCTACAAAGTTTTCCACCTCATTGTGTGATGCCCCTTGTGGGACAACCACAGATAAATTTCCGGTATGTGATAATTTCAAGCGTAGATAGCGAGCCCTATTGGAATGCGAAATCTCGCAGGGGTAAGTTCGATCACTAAGCTGCACTAATAATTGCGCCAATCATCTTTCCTTAAAGCTACTCATTATAAACCCGACGAGGCCAGGAGTTCATTACAGAATGAACTAAGGTCGCCAGGGGAATAGCAAAAAATACCCCCCAAACTCCCCACAGGCCACCAAAGAACAACACCGACATAATAATGGCTGCGGGATGAAGGTTGACCATTTCCGAGAATAATAGTGGTACTAATAAATTTCCGTCAAGGAACTGAATTACCGCATAAGCTATCAAGACATAGACGGTTTCGTAGCTATAACCCCACTGGAAGTAGGCAACAATCGCAACGGGTAATGTCACCGCGACCGCGCCAACATAGGGAATTAAAACGGATACTCCGACTGCAAATGATAAGAGCAAAGCATAGTTGAGGCCAAAAATCAGAAAGGTAATGTAGGAAATTACCCAAATGATAAGAATCTCCATAAACTTACCACGCACATAGCCTGTGATTTTTCCATTCACCTCCATCCATACCGTGGCGACTAATGCACGATCACGCGGTAAAAAACTGCGGAACCACGAGATTATTAGAGACTTATCTTTGAGAAAGAAAAACACCAATAAAGGCACGACGACCAAATAAACAAGAAAAGAAAACAGATCCACAGCAGATGCCAGTGACAAACTAACAAATCGTTGTGATGAGTCAGTGATAGTGCTTTTGATACTGGTTAATATTTCAGCTATGAACTCTTGAGAGATAATCGTCGGATACTTCTCCGGTAGCATCATTATAACGCCTTGCCCTTCGGAGAGCATACGCGGTATTTCAAGCATAAACTGGGTAGTTTGCTTAAACATGAGAGGAGCTAATATAAACATCACAATTAAGAGGAACAGCATAAATAGGCTAAATGTCAGCACCATCGCTATAAATTGTGGTATTTTAAATCGCTTAAGGAAGACCACCGCGCCATCCAATAGATAGGCAATAATGACGGCAGCAAATAGCGGTGCCAATAAATTTCCAGCAAAGTATACAACCCCAAATCCCAGTAGTAGCAAAAAAGCCAGGATAGCCACTTGGGGATCAGAAAAGTGGCGTGTATACCAATCATTGATCAGTTTAATCATTTGTTATCATTCTGATAGTTTTCGAAGGATTGCCTGAACAGCGACTCAAGCTCGTCTATAACGTTAGGGGCAGCCCTGCCTTTCAAGATATGTTCGCTCATTAGTGCTGAACAGCGATGAAGTAGTTCCACATCTTGTAACATTGCATAGGATAAAGATAGTCGCTTTATGGCCTTAGGTACACTCTCATCAACTGGACGAGGCAATAATTCGGGTATTTGGTGAGTTTTTGGTGAACCAACAGACGAATCGTCTTTAGCTGAGAGGAACTCAGCAAAAGAAAGAAGGGATTTTTGATCAACAACAGACAAGCCATTGAAATAACTAAGCAATGTAGTTTGATCACTGCTTAAATTGACACCCATACACTTCTCTATAAATTCGCTGCTCGTCCATGAGTGGCTAATTTACATTGAAAGCATGGGTGTTGTCATCCGTAGTAGCAATTTATTCGCGAATTAAAGGCTTACCCGACTGGCAATAGCTGCGGGCAAACTCCAGGAGCTCATCCATCGCTTTTACTTTAAATTTCTGACGCTGCCTAACGAAAGAAAATTCGCGCCTAAGCGGTGGGTTCAGTGGGATAGCCTGCAGAATACCTAGCTTTAGCTCTTTGGCAATGCTCACACTAGATAATATCGACACTCCCATACCTGCTTGAATAGCACCTTTAATCGATTCAGGGCTACCGAGCTCAAGACAAGATTTTAACAAGTTTCTTTCCATGCCTGACTCTTGTAGATAGTCGGTGATCACTTCACGCGTTCCAGAACCCGGCTCACGGCAAATGAAGGGATACTCAAGCGCTGTTTTTAGCGATAGGCAGGAGGTTTCATCTAGTTTAGTTAGCAGTTCATGCTTTGGAGGGACAACAACAACTAAGTCATCGTTCCGGCACACTTCGACTAATAAATTCTTATTTGCCACCGGGCCTTCAACTACGCCCAAGTCGATGACATTGTTTTCAATCATCGACACAATGCCTTCAGTATTTGAGACACGTAAGCGTAGCCTGATGTCGGGATTTTCTTCATTATAATCTCCCAGTAAAGCGGGAAGCATATATTCAGCGATAGTGGTACTTGCGCCGATGGTTAATGAGCCATTAAAGTTTCCTGTCATTTCGCGAACAGCGTTTTCCATTTCAGAATATTGTTCAAATATGCGCTCTGCATATTCAAACACCAGGTGTCCGGCATCGGTCAAACTGACCTTGTTGTGAGCTCTATCAAATAAACGAGTATCGAACTGTTCTTCCAATTGACGAATTTGAAATGTCACTGCCGGTTGTGTCATGTGCAGTACTTCAGCTGCTTTCGTGAAACTAAGCATCCTTGCCACTGCATGAAACACTTGAAGTCTTCTGTCAGACATATGACTTACAATCTCCTTTTGCTTGTCATTTGAACGCCTGCGACAGGTCGTTCATTTAGTATCACTACATAGAATTGTAGTAATTTCGGGGGTTTATGTAAGACTAATTATTTGGGGGTAGAATCAGTCGTTACTTTTAAAGTTATCATTTTTTTTGGTATTTTACAGCTTATTGTTTTATCGTTAATATTCATTAGATTCTTATGGCACACAAAATCTACTCATTCATGCAAAGCACTCACGCCGATAAAAGACCTGCGTGTTGTGCAAAAAAGGAACTGGGCTACAAAAAGATCTTTTGGATTATACAAAAAAGCTACACGAAAAAGTAAGTTAATGTAATTACAGAGTGTTAAGGTGTACATTAAACGATCTGTATGACACACAATACCGTTGATTTTCCTAAAAAAAACCGTTCAAATATCTCCACTCTTTAGGTAGTATGAAAACATGGATATTTTACTACCACTTCTAATTATAATCGTAGCCTATTTATTCGGCTCTATCTCTACGGCTGTTATCGCCTCACGACTGTTTAATTTTCCTGATCCCAGACTCAGCGGCTCCGAGAATCCTGGTGCTACCAATGTACTGCGACTGGGCGGAAAAATTCCTGCTGCATTCACTTTGTTGGGCGATATGTTAAAAGGCTTGTTACCGGTAGTCGTTGCAAAAGCTGTTGGCTTGGATGATTTCTGGATTGTATGTGTCGCTATTGCCGCTTTTCTGGGTCACCTATTTCCAGTGTTCTATGGCTTTAAAGGTGGAAAAGGTGTCGCTACCGCAATGGGGATCTTTCTGGGCATTAATCCAATCATCGGGCTTGCTGTTTTAGCGACCTGGCTTTCTGCCGCTTTTGCTTTCAATATGTCATCGGTATCTGCAATGATAGCTGTATTGTTTGCGCCTTTTTACTTTTATCTGGTGACTCACTCTGGTGCCTTGGGCTTTGGTTTATTAATTATCACGGCTTTAGTCTACTGGAAGCATATACCCAACATTCAAAAACTCCTGATGGGGATAGAGAACAAGATAATGGAAAACTATTAAGTCATCTGCATAACAAAAGACAGTTTGGTCACCTTAACAAACCTTAATTACTATTCTTAAGGTGCCCTGTTTTATACTGATTCTATGCATATGTTACTTATAGAAGATGATACACAAACAGCGAGCTTTATTCAGAAAGGATTAGCAGAGTCTGGCCATGTAGCCGATCATGCTGATAACGGAGAAGACGGCTATCATATGGCGCTAACGGGTCAGTATGATGTTCTTATCATTGATCGCATGCTTCCTAAGAAGAGCGGGCTCGAAGTAATCAAAGAGCTCCGTGAGCAAAAGGTCAAAACACCGGTATTGATACTCAGTGCTCTTGGCGATGTGGATGATCGTGTTGAGGGTCTCAGAGCGGGTGGTGATGATTACCTTGTAAAGCCATATGCTTTCAGTGAGTTATTAGCAAGACTTCAGGCATTAGTCAGGCGTGCCAGCCCAGCCCAAGAACTCACCCTACTGCGTGTTCATGATCTACAAATGGATCTCATCAAGCATGCAGTCACTCGTGCTGGTCAGGTTATCCATCTCCAGCCACGTGAATTCACACTGCTTGAGTACCTCATGCGTCATGCTGATGAAGTGGTCACTCGCACTATGCTGCTGGAAAATGTTTGGGATTACCATTTTGACCCCCAGACCAATGTCATTGATGTGCACATCAGTCGCTTAAGAAGTAAGATCGACCGTGATTTTACGCCACCATTGCTCCACACTGTAAGAGGTGCCGGATACTCGCTACATGCGTCTTAGGTTAGTTAATACCTCTGCATTTAGATTATCACTAATTTATGCTCTGGTTTTTAGCCTCATCAGTGCCTGTGCGTTTAGTTTCATATACTGGAAATCAGCCAATGAAATTCGTGCGCAAACCGACTCACAGCTACGCGCCGAAACCACCAACTTATTAGGACTCTATCAAAGCGGGCAAATATCCGCGCTGACTCAGGAAATGAATCAGCTGAATACGGACGGGCGCTCGAAATTTTTCCTCTATGCGCTCCTGAATCGATCTCAACGCGATCTGTTAAAGGAGATCGAGCCAGGCAAAGAACTAAAGCCCGGAGACAGCGTGTTCGCTACGCTGCCACTAAAAACGGTTATCACCGTTCCAGAGTCAGATGAAAATGCCCTCAACTCAGACGGCAGAGCGCAGCTTAATCAAGATGCACGCGTGCTGTTAACCCTGCTTCCGGATGGCTACCAAATTATGGTGGGCTCCGATTTATACGAACGCCAAGCGCTTTTAAAACGAATCCTTAACGTCATTATTAGTCTGGTACTAGTGGTGTTTACGCTGGCACTCATCGTCGGTGCATTAATTGGTTATGGGGTGTTACGCAGAATCAATCGGGTTCGCCAGACTGCCGGTGAAATTATTCAGGGCGATCTTAGTCAACGTATGCAGGTTACTGATAAAAATGATGAATTTGATCGCCTGAATTTAGTGGTTAACAGCATGCTGTCACGAATTGAACAACTGATGCAAACCATGCACCAAGTGACTGACAATCTCGCTCATGACCTGCGCAACCCACTGAACCGCTTGCGTAACCGGCTTGAAGTTTCCTTAATCCAGAATCTTGACAGAAGCGGCTATCAGAAAGTCCAACAGGAGGCTATTCAGGATATAGATGACATTATTCTTACCTTCAACTCACTGCTCAGCATAGCGCAGGCCGAATCTGGAAAGCATGATCAGGATTGGGTTCCGATCGACCTTAAGCCATTTATTGAAGAACTCACTGAGCTATATTCTATTGCGGCTGAAGAGGCAGGAATCACCTTCAGTTGCCAGGTCGATGATAGCTGCACAATCTTAGGTGAAAACCAGCTATTGGCTCAGACATTCACCAACCTTCTGGATAACGCCATCAAGTTCACTCCCAGAGGTGGGCACATTGACATCAAAACGCAGTTCTCCAACAAAGCAGCTATTATTGAAATTTCTGACAGCGGCCCTGGCATTCCTGAAGATAAAAGAGAAGAAGTTTTCGAACGTTTTACGCGCTTAGACGGTGCAAGAAGTACCCCCGGCAATGGCTTAGGGCTCAGTTTAGTTAGAGCGGTCGTCGAGCGACATCATGGGACTATCGAGTTAAAGGACAATGATCCGGGACTGCGCATTATCCTCAAGTTCAATACGCACCACCCTAAAAATAAAAAAGCGACTCCTAACTCAGGGTCGCTTAAGTAATTACGCCGTAAATTATTTTAAGGATAAAGCGTATCGTTACTCTTGTACTTCGGCCTTATAAAAATAGTTATTGCGTCGAATTATTGTAGGTGAATCCTAACTTGATCTTTGTTAACACTTGATTTCTAAAGCATTACCATTCAATAAATTTTTTGTAATGATCCTTTACTTAGCTGCAAAACTCCGTCCGAGATATCCAAAAATTCCTGATATTCATGACACGCAACTAATAAAGAGGTGCCTGAGGTCTTCAGACTCTTCAGAAGCTCTAGTGTTTTTTGTCGACTCTGTTGATCCAGATTAGCGGTGGGCTCATCAAGCAATAGCACGTTAGCGTTGCGTAACCACGCCCGCGCTAGTGCTACACGCTGCTTCTCACCACCTGATAATTGCTTGGCTGGACTATTGCTTAATTCCTCAAGGTCAGCCCATTGCAAAGCTTACTGCAGTTTTTTAGTTGCACATTCAACGTTAGTGGCATCGGCGAGTGCATACTGCAAATTTTTTTTAACTGTTCCATCAAATAAGTAGGGCGACTGATGCATATACATTACCGCCGCTCTTAACGCTCTCTGCTGCTTTGACCAGTTTAATGCCGAGCCTTTCTCGTTTCCTCCGATACGAATGACGCCGGTATCAGGTACTAATAGGCCTGACAGAATACGCAGTAATGTTGACTTGCCTGAACCATTTTTTCCAGTTAGCAGATAACTCTGCGACGCTTGGAACTCCAAACTTATGCCCCCAAAGATTAGCCTCTTACCATAAGATTTTGACAATTCATGAAATGTCATGATCGGCGTATTTTGAATAATTGCTGATTCACTCAAGACAGTGCACCTTTTCCTTGAAAGACATGCAACAAGCCGTTCAATACAAAGGCTAAAAGCAATAATACAATGCCTAATGCAATACCTTGAGCGAACTCTCCTTTACTGGTTTCCAAAGCAATCGCCGTTGGTATATTTCGTGTGTGATGAAGGATGTTTCCGCCCAGCATCATCGATGCACCAACCTCGGCGATAATTCGACCAAAGGCTGCTAATATTGCCGCTAAAAGTGCAAACCGAGCTTCCCGAATCACTAACCATAATGCACCAAGTGACGAATGGCCAAGCGTAATCGCCGTCTCCCAGGCACGGCGCTCTATTGACTGAAATGCTGTGTGGCTCATCGCAACTAACAATGGAAAACACAAAGCAATTTGCCCGATGATCATTGCCGATTGGGTGAATAGAAGACGCAGATCGCCTAATGGTCCTTGTCTTGAAAGTATCAAATAAAACGTTAGCCCAATAACCACCGCAGGGACTGATAGCAGTGTATTGAAAATAGCGATCAAGAACCGGCGGCCGTAAAAATCATAAAAAGCCATTAAGAAGCCGATTGCCATGGCAGGAATGACGGCAATTAGAATCGCTAAGCCTGATACGCTAAAAGAAATACCTATAATGCCCCACAGCTGGGAGTCACCACTTAATAATAGAAGAAGCGCCTCATAGACCGTAGATGTGAGTGATTCCCGCATATTATTTGTTTAGTAAAAAAGAGAGGCAAAATTGTTGAATGCAAGTTTACAAAGATTTTAGTGAGGACTACAGAAGTGTTGGAATTATTTTACTGGTATCGCGTTAAATTCAATTTGATCGGCACCGTTATAAATCAAAAAATGACGCCCTTTCGCTCTGGCAATTAGCACCACCCCTAACTGTTGAGCTAACTCTAAGCCCATCTGAGTAACACCTGAGCGGGACAACAAAACCGGTATGCCCATTTGCGCAACTTTAATAATCATCTCAGACGTTAAGCGACCAGTGGTATAGAACCATTTATCATCGCCCGACACTCCCTCCAGCCACATATACCCAGCAATAGTATCCACCGCATTATGCCGACCGACATCTTCTACAAAACTAAGGATTTCATTGCCTTGGCAAAGTGCACAACCATGCACTGCACCTGCTTTACGATACACATCATTGTGTGCACTGAGGCTTTTTAATAAACCGTAAATTTGCGATTGCTGTATTGAAGGTTTAGCCAGCTTAATTTCACTGAGCCGATCCATCAAATTACCAAACATAGTGCCTTGACCACAGCCTGTGGTAACCGTCTTGTGTTCTAGCTTTTCATCAAGTTCACTAACCCCACTTCGGGTTTTAATGGCTGCGGCTTCAACATCCCAGGCTATATGAACTGATTCAACCTCCGAGATATCATTAATCAAATTTTGGTTTTTTAGCCAGCCCAGTACTAACAGTTCTGGTTGTGAACCTAAGGTCATTAGGGTTAGCACTTCACGCTTATCCAGGTAAATCGTTAACGCGCGCTCTGCTGCAATATGCCCTTCACGCGCAGCGCCGAACTCATCATACGCTGTGACCTGTATCGATGCGCCCAAGCCCTCATTACTGAGCTCAGGCCGCGAAACCAGAGCAACTTCGCCGATATCTGTTTGGCTACTTACAACTTGCTTGGTCTTTGCTGAATCGCTTGCCTTAGCCACCTGTAGCACTCATATGACGCATAATGATCGGCTTGGCGGTGACGTCAAAGTCATGCCCTTTGGGTTTTAGCGCCATCGAATCAAGAATTGCTTTTCTCAGCACCTCATCGTCTGTTGGATGCGCCCTGACTACTGCACGTAAATCCATGGAATGTTCCTGACCCAAACATAGCAGCAAACGCCCCTCTGCGGTCAATCGTACGCGGTTGCAATCATCACAAAAGTTATGGCTGTGCGGTGAAATGAAACCAATACGCGACTCACTGTCCGCACTGCGGTAATAACGAGATGGCCCACCCGTTGTTTCAGTACTTGGAACTAGGCTGTAGTGCTCTTCAATACGTTTCAATACTTCATCACTGCTGCAATAAGTTTTATCACGGTCGTGTTGTCCCATATCCCCCAGCGGCATCTCTTCGATAAACGAAATGTCCAATCCGCGCTCACGCACATAGTTAACCAGATCAAGAATTTCATCGTCATTGTGATTTTTCATAATCACCGCATTGAGCTTTACCGCTTTAAAACTCTGCGCTAGTGCTGACTCAATACCATCGAGTGTTTTTTGAATATCACCGATACGCGTGATGGCTTTAAAACGATCCGCCTTCAAGGTATCTAAACTAACATTAATGCGCGTGACACCGGCTTTTTTAAGGTCTTCAGCATATTTTGTCAGCAAGGTTCCATTGGTGGTAACGGTTAGATCATTCAATCCATCCATTGCTCCAAGGTCATTGAAAAGCTTGATCACATTGCGACGGGTTAGCGGCTCGCCGCCTGTGATACGGATTTTACTGACACCCATATCGACATATTGCTGAGCGATTCTGGCAATTTCTTCCAGCGTTAATAGCTTCGCGCGGGGCATGAATTTCATATCTTCAGACATACAATATACACAGCGCAGATCACAGCGATCCGTTACCGAAATTCGCAGGTAACTAATCTTTCGACCAAACTTATCAATTAGCCGGGGACTTTTTTGAGCTTCAGACATTCCAATCTCCTTAATATGGCGCTTTGTGTACCGCTCCATTCTACACACAGCATGGGATCTTACGATAGTCCCAGCATCCAGAATATAGCTTAGCCTAGCAACTCTATTTGCACATTATCACCTTTAGCGACATTGCCCCGATCATCGTCCAGCACAATCAGACAGTTCGCCTCTGACATCGAACTTAGAATTCCTGAGCCCTGTCTGCCAGTTAATTCGACGGCAAGTGATCCATCATCCAGCTGCCTATAGATACCGCGTTGATACTCAGTTCTACCTAGGCGCTTACGAATATCATTTTGACAAACGGCATTGAGCCTCAGAGAGTCGCTCTCTGTCTCACCAGATAGTCTTTGCAACGCAGGCTTCACAAACTGCAGGAAGGTAACCATCACAGCAACAGGGTTTCCCGGCAAACCAAAAAAGTGCGTTTTGCCCAACTGCCCATAGGTCAGAGGTCGCCCAGGCTTCATGGCAATTTTCCAGAAATTGATATTGCCCATGGTGCGCAACGTTGGCTTTATATAGTCTGCCTCACCGACAGAAACCCCACCCGAAGTAATTACCACATCAGCCATACCAGAGGCTTGCTCAAACGCTTTGGTAACCGCTTCAGGTTTATCTTCTACTACGCCCAAATCAAAGATATCGACATCTAACTGACTCAACATTCCAAACAGCGTGTAGCGATTGCTGTCATAAATCTGACCTTCATCCAGCACCTCACCGACACTACGAAGCTCATCACCGGTTGAGAAGAATGCCACCCTCACCTTACGTTTAACCGCCACTTCAGCAAAACCAAACGACGCTAATACCCCCAAATCAGCAGGCGTTATTCGCCGCCCCGCAGCAAACACTTCTGCACCCGTTGCGATATCTTCTCCAGCGTAACGCACGTTCTGTCCTTCGCGATGACCGCTACCAATCTTAACCATCGATTCATCTACTAACTCAGATTGCTCCTGCATCACCACACTATCAGTACCTTCCGGCATGATAGCGCCGGTCATAATCCTGATGCACTCACCCGCTTCACATCGTCCGCTATATGGCAAACCGGCCATTGCTTTACCCACAATGCTCAGTGAAACAGTACTATCCTGAGGTAGATCAGCACCTTTTAAAGCATAGCCGTCCATTGCAGAATTGGTATGACCCGGCACATCGATGGGCGAGATAATGGCCTGAGCCAACACTTGCCCTAAGCAGTCTCTTAATGGACGTTTGATAATATCGGTCAGTGGTGCAACATGTTGCTTAATATGTCCCAAGGCCGCATCAACGGAAATCCAATCCGACTCAAAATCACTATCACAATTTTCAGCCGTTTCGATGCGATTACTCATTTCAGTTCCTGGTATTTTTGGTAGATGAATGTCGCCATGTCTTCCGGCTTATTCAAATCAATCCATGGAACTGGCAATGCATCTGGCTTATCTTCACTAGCAAAGGCAATGATATTGGTATCTTCAGGATAAAGCAGGGGTTTATGCAAGCCATCGCGATGTAGCTCAATCTTACTGAAGGATTCTTGCTTAAAGCCCTCAACCAACACCATATCCAATGTATCAGGATTTAGAAGATCCAGCGCTTCTTGTAAATCGGGTTCAGCCCGCCCATCTCGTAAATCCCTCACCCAGGCAACCTGACTGCGAGACACCACCAGCATTTGTTCGGCACCTGCTTTGCGAAGTTCGTAACTGTCCTTACCGGGGTAGTCGATATCTAAAGCATGATGCGCATGTTTGATCATACCAACACGCAAACCCTTTTCGCACAGAATCGGCAATAGCTTCTTAATTAATGTTGTCTTACCCGTCCCACTAAACGCTGCAAAGCCTAGCAATGGCAATGAAAACTCAATCGTTTTTGGGGGAATGGGTTGTGATGTTAAAGAAGCTTCGTGCTGCTGCTTTTGCTCCTGCGTATTTAGGTTATGAAAAACCTCTGGCGCATCACTAAAATCCAAAGTAGCCATTTTATGTTCGGCATACCAACGGTCGATCTTGCGCTCGCCTCTGGCAAGAAACTCCAAAAGGCTCGGCAACAAGCGCGTTGCAATAAGCGCATGAACCGGCTGTATACGGGAGCCATCAGAAGCGACCACAATATCGGCTGATTCAGCTTGCTGACATCGCATCATCCGCCCAACGTAGTGTTGGGGAATGGTTGGCGCATCACAGGGCAATGTCAGCAAATACTCGGTTCCAATATTGCCCATCACACTAGCGAATCCGGCAAGCGGCCCCTGATAGTCCGCCATGGTATCTTCAATAACGGGATAACCATATTCTTTGTAAATCGACTGATTGCGATTGGCATTAATTACAATGCTGGGAGTTTCCTGAGTAAGTTGCTCCAGAATATGCTCAATCAGCGGCTTACCAAGCACCTCAACCAAGCCTTTATCCTGACCACCAAACCGCCGACCTTGCCCACCAGCCAATATCGCAACCGTTACTGAGTGTTGATTGTTCATTCACTATCCTCAAAGCAGTAAGATGACTCTATCAATTTCGACAGGTTTCAGCTAGTTGACTTATCCAATTAGATAAATTTACTTATTCTTAGGTACATAATCCTTAGATTGCCGTAGGCTAAGCTTAGCCTTATTATCGCGTAAAATATTGCACCAGCAAGGATAGAAATTTAATGGCTAAACATCAGAAGACCAAAAAATGGCGTGGGCGTGGTCTTGACGAATCAGCCCTGACAACGGTTAAGGGTCTGATCAAAAACCTCCCGATGAGACGGGATTTGTTAATAGAATACCTACATCTGATTCAGGATAGCCAGCATTGCTTGCCTGCACCACATTTACATGCCTTGGCACATCTGATGAAAATCAGCTCTACTGAAGTGTATGAAGTGGCCAGTTTCTATCATCACTTTGACGTTGTCAAAGAAGAAGAAACGCCACCACCAGAGCTCACCGTTCGTGTTTGTGAATCAGTTACTTGTAGCCTCTTTGGTAGCGAGCAACTCATCGATTCTCTAAAGTCAGAATATGGCGATAGTGTACGCATACAACCGGTTCCTTGTGTTGGTCGCTGTGAAGTCGCACCGGTTGCGGTGATAGGTCAACTACCTGTAGGTAATGCTACTCACGATGAAGTGATCAGCAAGGTCAACGCAGGCGTCACAGTTCATGAGCCAGAACCTTATACTGACTTCGCCAAATATCTTGAACAAAATGGGTACAGCACGTTAAAAGATTGCCTTAATAAAAAAATTGAAAATGAAACCATTCTTGAAACTCTGGAAGGCTCAAACCTCCGCGGTTTAGGGGGGGCAGGTTTCCCCGTTGGTCGTAAATGGCGCATCGTTAGCGGCATGCCAGATCCAAAGCTCATGGCCATTAACATCGACGAAGGTGAGCCCGGCACTTTTAAAGATCGCTACTACTTAGAACGTGATCCACACCGCTTCCTAGAAGGTATGCTAATAGCCGCAGAAGTGGTCGGTATTAAAGAGATCTACATTTACCTGCGCGATGAGTACGCCGATATACGTAAGATTCTCGACACTGAGTTAGCAACACTAAAAGCCCAAGCAGATTTCCCATTGCCGAGCATTGAACTACGCCGCGGCGCAGGTGCCTATATCTGTGGTGAAGAGTCCGCAATGATCGAGTCAATCGAAGGTAAACGCGGCATGCCTCGTTTACGTCCTCCCTTTGTAGCTGAGGTGGGATTATTTGGCCGACCCACACTTGAGCACAATATGGAATCACTGTATTGGATCAGAGATTTGGTTGAGCGCGGTTCGGATTGGTTTACTAAAGAAGGGCGTCACGAACGTAGTGGGTTACGCTCATTCTCAGTCAGTGGTCGTGTCAATAAGCCTGGAGTGCATTTTGCGCCAGCAGGAATTACCGTCAAAGAGCTGATTGAAGAATATTGCGGCGGAATGTTAGATGGACAGACGTTTTATGGCTATTACCCCGGCGGTGCATCAGGTGGAATATTGCCAGCCAGTCTTGGCGACGTTCCCCTAGACTTTGACACCTTACAGCCCTATGGCTCTTTTATAGGATCAGCAGCAGTAGTTGTTTTATCTGATCAGGATTCTGCAAGAGACTGTGCGATTAATTCTATGCATTTCTTTGAGCATGAGTCCTGTGGCCAGTGCACACCGTGCCGTGTTGGAACCAGCAAAGCTATCCAGCTGATGGAAGCTGACAATTGGGATACAGAATTAATGGATGAATTATCAGAGGTTATGGTTGATGCATCGATCTGCGGGCTCGGTCAAGCCGCACCCAACCCAATGCAAAGTGTCATCAAGTACTTCCCTCAGGAGGTGAGCAAATGAGCGCCGTAATGAAACAAGAGCCGATGGTTCGCTTTACGATTAATGGCGAAACACTCGAAGCCTATACTGATGAAACCATTCTTCAGGTTGCCAAGCGCAGTGATATTGAGATTCCGCACCTTTGTTATAAAGACGGTTTAAAGCCTGATGGCAACTGCCGTGCCTGCATGGTGGAAATCGACGGCGAACGTGTTCTTGCACCTTCTTGCTGCCGCAAACCAACTGAAGGCATGGAAGTCAAATCTGATAGCGAGCGTGCACAGAAATCTCAGAAAATGGTACTTGAACTACTGCTTTCTGATATGCCTGAAACCAAGTACACACTCAAAAATGAACTGACTGATTGGGCAGAACAGCTTGAAGTGCAGACGCCGCGCTTTAAATCACGCCCTCAAGTTAAAGCGGATTCTTCACACCCTGCCATCTCGGTTAATCTTGACGCCTGTATCCAATGTACACGCTGTCTTAGAGCCTGCCGTGACGAGCAAGTCAATGATGTCATTGGCTATGCCAGTCGTGGTGTAACCTCCAAGATTGTTTTTGATATTGATGACCCGATGGGTGATAGCAGCTGTGTGGGCTGTGGTGAATGTGTACAGGCCTGCCCTACTGGCGCATTAATGCCATCTAACAATGTTGGCTTAGTGGTTCCTGATAAAAAGGTCGATTCTGTTTGTCCATACTGTGGCGTAGGCTGTCAGCTCACTTATAACGTTAAAGACAATAAAATTCTGTTCGTTGAAGGCCGTGATGGTCCGGCTAATAAAAGCCGCCTCTGCGTTAAGGGTCGCTTTGGATTTGACTATGCATCCAACCCTGACCGCCTAACCAAACCGTTGATCCGTCGCAGCGATGTGCCTAAAACAGCTGATTTATCCGGCTTTGACCCTACTAAACCAGAAGCCATCTTCCGCGAAGCTAGCTGGGATGAAGCTTTAGACTTTGCTGCCGATGGTTTGAAGAAAATCCTAGCTGAAAGCGGCAATGAAGCGCTTGCTGGATTAGGTTCGGCTAAGGGCAGCAATGAAGAAGCGTATTTATTCCAAAAGTTGGTACGTACAGGCTTTAGAAGTAATAATGTCGATCACTGTACTCGCTTGTGCCATGCTTCATCGGTTATTGCTCTACTCGAAGGTATCGGCTCTGGGGCAGTATCTAACCCAATGGGTGATGTATCTGAAGCGGATGTCATTATCATCACGGGTGCCAATCCAACGGTAAACCATCCGGTCGGTGCAACCTGGATGAAGAATGCCATTAAGAAAGGCACCAAGCTGATCTTGTTAGATCCACGCCGCTCAGAGATGTCGCGCCATGCGACACATCATGTCGCATTCAAACCTGCTAGTGACGTGGCACTGCTAAATGCCATGATGCACGTCATCATCAAAGAAGGTTTGGCGAATAAAGACTTTATCGCAAACCGCACTGAAAACTACGAGGCACTTGCCCAGCATCTGGAAAGTTTTACCCCAGAAGCGATGGAGCCAATCTGCGGTATAGCGCCGGATCAAATCCGTGAAATTGCCCGTCTTTATGCCACGGCTAAGAACGCCATGATCCTTTGGGGCATGGGTATTTCGCAGCATATTCATGGCACCGACAATGCGCGCTGCCTGATTTCACTGTGTATGATCACTGGTCAAATTGGACGACCTGGCTCTGGATTACACCCACTGCGTGGTCAAAACAATGTTCAGGGCGCTTCTGATGTTGGTTTAATTCCAATGGTCTTCCCGGATTATCAGCCAGTAACAAACCCAGAAGCGCGTCATCGTTTTGAAACCCTATGGAATACTGAGTTAAGTGATAAACCTGGTCTAACCACGGTTGAGATTGTTAACGAAGCTTATAATGGCAATGTTAAAGGGCTTTATGTTGAGGGTGAAAACCCTGCGATGTCTGATCCTGACAGTAATCATGCACGCGCGGGTCTGGCTAAGCTCCAGCACTTAATCGTTCAGGATATTTTCCTGACAGAAACGGCATTTTTTGCAGACGTGGTGTTACCTGCTTCAGCATTCCCAGAAAAAACAGGAACCTTCATTAATTCAGATCGCTCTGTGCAACTAGGTCGCCAAGCCCTCAACTCGCCGGGTGAAGCCAAGCAAGATCTGTGGATTATTCAGGAAATTGCCAAACGTTTGGGACTCGATTGGAACTACGAGAGCGCGGAGCCCGTATTCAATGAAATGCGCCTGGCGATGAACTCAATTGCAGGTATTACGTGGGAGCGATTACAAAACGAGTCGGTAACCTACCCTTGCAGCAATGAAGGCGATGCGGGATCTCCTATTATTTTCACGGACCGTTTCCCGACTAAGAGCGGTAGAGCTTTATTAGTGCCCGCAGCGATTGTGGAGCCTGATGAAGTGCCGGATGAGGAATACCCATTCGTACTGATCACCGGTCGCCAGCTTGAGCATTGGCATACTGGTTCAATGACAAGGCGTGCGAGTATGCTAAGCGCACTTGAACCAGAGCCTTATGTGGCAGTTAGTCAACGCGACTTACTAGCAATTGGTTTAAAAGCGGGCGATATGTTGAAACTCGAAACCCGCCGTGGCGAGTTAACAGTTAAAACCCGCGTCGATGATTTGACGCCGAGCGGAACGGTACATATGCCATTCTGTTATTTTGAAGCGGCGGCAAATAAATTAACCAATGCCGCACTAGACCCTGATGCCAAGATTGCAGAAGTTAAGTACTGTGCTATTAAGATTAGCGCGGCTTAACAAGATAGGCTTGTCAGGCAATAATGATTCATTTCATTACTGCCTGATTAAAAGCTCACAAGTACAAAAAACGCTCACTAAAGTTGAATTGATAACACCCAAGGATGCCCCAAACTTATAATCGACATTGAGATACACAATACTAAAGATTGTATTTAGTTTTTGCGAACGGTTCAAAATTGACAATCAATAACAATACCGCTAATTTAGCCGCCAATTCTTAAGGTTCAGCACACTTCCTTAGAACCAGTACCTGTAGCAAATTTCCAGACGGATATTTTGCTACAAACACGTGCACTGGCCCCATGTTTTTCACCGTGTTTCTACGGTACCATAGCGCTATGCACAGCAATTAAATTGAGGATTAGAATCATGGATAGCTCGTTAATTGATCGAGGGCTCGACCTCATGCTGTTCGGTATGGGTACCGTTTTTGTTTTCCTGACCATCCTAATCTTTGCAACGACCGCTATGTCAGCAGTCATCACTCGCTGGTTTCCTGAAAAAATTGTTGAAGCGTCCAAAGCCAGACGTGCCATGCCTGCGCTTGGTTCTGTGGTTGCACCAACAACACTAAAAATCCTTCAGGCCGCTGTAGATCAGCATCGTAAGCGATAAATTGCAGACTAAGCGATTGGGCTAAACGCTAGAAAAGGCCCGCATGAATTTCCACTTATTTTGAGAATGAACTAAGCATTATGAGTCAAAATACCAATACCGACAGCAACCAACAGCGTTTGCAAATTACCGATGTGGTTTTACGGGACGGACACCAGTCTCTGTTCGCCACCCGCATGCGTCTTGCCGATATGCTACCCATCGCTGAAAAGCTGGATAGTGTTGGATTCTGGTCTGTTGAGACCTGGGGTGGAGCAACCTTTGATTCCTGCATTCGTTTTCTCGGTGAAGACCCCTGGGATCGCATCCGTCAACTTAAAGCGGCGATGCCAAATACCCCGCAGCAAATGCTGTTTCGGGCACAAAATATACTGGGTTATCGCCATTACGCCGATGATGTGGTTAATAAATTCGTAGAACGCGCTGCGGTCAACGGTGTTGATGTCTTCCGCGTATTTGACGCTATGAATGACACTCGCAATATGGAAACCGCGCTTAAAGCCGTTAAGGATGTAGGCAAGCATGCTCAAGCGGCAATGTCATATACCATCAGCCCAGTGCATGATCTGCAAGGCTGGCTGGACATGGCCAGACGCCTCGAAGATATCGGCTGCGACTCTATCTGCATAAAAGATATGGCCGGCTTACTTAAACCTTATGCAGGTTATGAGCTGGTTTCTGAACTGAAAAAAGTTGTTTCGGTTCCTATCCAAATTCACTGTCACGCGACAACCGGCCTATCTACCAGCACCAATCTGAAGTGTATTGAAGCAGGTGCTGACCGCGTAGATACCTCGATTTCCTCAATGTCGATGACCTACGGGCACTCACCTACCGAGTCTGTTGTTGCGATAATGGAAGAAAGCGAGCGAGATACTGGGTTGGACCTGGTACTGCTCGAAGAGATTGCAGCTTACTTCCGAGAAGTTCGTAAAAAATACGCAAAATGGGAAGGCTCACTGCAAGGTATCGATTCACGTATCCTGCTTGCCCAAGTCCCAGGTGGCATGCTGACCAATATGGAAGGTCAGCTGAAAGAACAAGGCGCAGGCGATAAGCTGGATGATGTACTACTGGAAATCCCTCGCGTCAGAAAGGATCTTGGTTACATCCCGCTGGTTACGCCGACCTCTCAAATCGTTGGCACACAGGCCGTTCTAAACGTGCTAACCGGTGAGCGTTACGCAAAACTAACTGGCGAAGCCGCTGGAGTACTGCGTGGTGAGTACGGTGCAACACCTGAACCAGTTGACGAAGCACTTCGTGAAAAGGCCTTGGCTGGTGATGAGCTAATTACCTGCCGCCCTGCTGACTTACTTGAATCAGAGCTGGATAAGCTTCAGGAAGAACTCGTTGCCCTAGCTAAAGAAAAATCAATCGATCTCACCGAAGGTGAAGGTCTGATTGACGACGTACTGACTTACGCTTTATTTCCGCAGATTGGTTTGAAATTCCTTGAAAATCGTAATAACCCAGATGCATTCGAGCCTGTTCCAACGGGCAACGAAGGAGCAATGGTGACTACCAGCAGCGGCGAAGAGGTGTATACCGTTTCAGTTGATGGAGCTAATCATGTCGTCACGGTCGGTAACGGTGGTGATATTACTGGCATCGTACCGCTTGCTGGCGCTGAGGGAGCCGGAACTTCCAGCAGCGCGGGTGCGTTGGCAGCGCCTGCAGCTGGTTCAGGTGAAGCATTCCCTGCTCCGATGGCTGGTAACGTATTTAAAGTATTGGTTCAGCCCGGTGAGCTCGTCGAAGAGGGCGATATTATGATTATCCTTGAAGCGATGAAGATGGAAATTACCGTTGTTGCTCCACGTTCCGCGACGGTTGTTGACGTTGCGGTTAAAGAAGGTGATGCCATTTCTCTTGGCGATACGCTGGTTTCACTGGCTTAGGAGCTGAAATGGAAAATCTGACTATACTCTGGAACGACTCTGGTATCGCCCAGCTAACACTTGGACAAGGCTCCATGATGTTGGTGGGAATGATACTGCTATATTTGGCGATTCGAAAAGGTTTCGAGCCGCTACTGTTAGTACCGATTGCCGTTGGTACCATATTAGTAAATGTCCCTGGCGCTGGCTTTGAAGCAGCACCCGTCTATGATGCAACTAATCATCTGGTCAGTCCGGGTGGTATGATGCACTACATCTACGAAGGTGGAATCGCCACCGGCCTTTTCCCGCTCATTATCTTTATGGGCGTTGGTGCGATGACCGACTTTGGACCGCTATTGGCGAATCCAAAGACCCTACTGTTAGGCGCAGCAGCGCAATTTGGTATTTTTGCCACAGTACTGGGAGCAGTTGGCTTAAGCTCGTTTGGCATTCTTGATTTTAGCATTCAGGAAGCCGCATCAATCGGTATCATCGGTGGTGCAGACGGCCCTACAGCGATCTTTGTAACCAGTAAACTCGCCCCAGATATTCTTGGGCCGGTGGCAGTAGCAGCCTACTCTTATATGGCACTGGTGCCCATTATTCAGCCGCCTATTATGCGAGCCCTCACAACTGAGAGTGAACGTGCTATTAAAATGGAGCAGCTGCGCCCGGTATCTAAAACAGAAAAGATCGTATTCCCGTTATTGTTATTAGTATTGGTTGCGATGGTTTTGCCATCAGCCGCGCCGCTGCTGGGTATGTTCTGCTTTGGTAATCTGATGCGTGAAGCGGGCGTGGTAGATCGCTTAAGTGATACGGCACAGAACGCTTTGATCAATATCGTGACAATTTTCTTAGGCCTGGGTGTTGGCTCGAAAATGAGTGCTGACAAATTCCTGAACTGGGAGACTCTGGGTATCTTAGGTTTGGGTGCGGTCGCTTTCTGTATTGGTACAGCTTCGGGTGTAATCTTAGCCAAGATCATGAACAAGTTCAGCGATACGCCAATTAATCCATTGATAGGATCCGCCGGCGTTTCTGCTGTACCGATGGCGGCGCGTGTTTCCAATAAAGTGGGGCTTGAGGCCAATCCGCATAATCATTTATTGATGCATGCAATGGGGCCAAATGTTGCGGGTGTTATTGGTTCTGCGATAGCAGCGGGTGTTATGATTAGTATGGTTCAATAGAAACTCCGTGCTAGACAGCATCAAGTAGGGTGAGGCGTCACAGCCTCATCCCTCCCCTCTCACAAAAACGTACATGCAGGCCATTTATACGTATCCTGCTAAAACTTAAAAATTGTAATTACCGATTTTAATCGGCATCAGGGGGGAGATTTTCTCCGCCATTGTTTGTGTCGTCTATCGAATAACTGAAATAAGCCTCTGTGCTGATCGCGGCGTTATTTGGGAAATAATCTACACCACTTGGATCGAAACTATTAGTAAAGGGTTGGTTGATAGCTCTGTACAGAACCCTGCAGTCCGTCAGTCCACCCAAAACACTTCTGGGAATCAAAATTTCAGCTATTGAGCCATCTCTAGCGCTGGCCATTACAGCAGACTCATCACCGTAGGGCCTACCGGAGCTTCATCAAACTTATAGTTGAAGTGGCCACTTCCCACATCGGGATGGCTATCCATCCCTGATGGAGAATAATTGCCGGTGAAAATACCATTTCGGGCTTTCATCACAGCCCTTAGCAATAAAGGGTTGCCAATCGAAGACCTTGGGAAGGCCAATTCAGCAATGGATCCATTGACACTTTTGTTGGCTGCTACAACAAATTCCCAGTCCCAGTTATTACCGCTACCATTATAACGAAACAAACGACCGCCCTGAATAACGTAGTTCGCCCCCACCCCGTTGCCGATTTTAAAACCAGTGTTTTCATCGCTATCTGTATCGAGATAAGCCTGCCATGGCCACCAGGTACTCTTATCAATATCCCCGTCATTACGGTAGGCTAAGTAGAAAGTTGAATCATCATGCGCCATCCAGGCTTCCAGAATATCTGCTTTGGCACCGACTTCATTGATATCATTGTAATCTGCGCCAAACGATTGCAACCCATCCCAATCAGCCAAATTTCCATCGATAATGATTGACTTTCGATTAGAGACAACAGTTGTTTCAGGCGGTGGAATCGCTTCACCAAACTCATAATCAACAAATCCATCGCCACCAACAGCTGCCAATGCTTTTGCATAGCTATGGGATAACTCTCTTTTTGCATCACCATCGGGAAAAAGTTGCGCAACAGCGGGATCAAACACTATGCCTTGAGCGCCTAAATCACTAATTTTGGTAAGGATCCCTTGCATACTAGCCAGATAAGTGACGGCTGGCACGTTCCGAAAGGCGTCATTTATACCAGCGTTAACCCAAACGAAATCAGGGTTTTGACTAGTTATATCCGAGTCGAAACGATTAAGCATACCGCTTGAAGTATTTCCACCAATTCCCTTATTGATGACGATTGCATTTTCTAAACGTTCAGCTAAACGCTCAGCAAGACCCAGAGCACGAAACCAACTATCGCCCAGCAAAACATGCCTACCCTCATTTAACCTACTCTGTCCGACTTTTCTAATCGCAAAATCAGCAATAGCACGATAACCATACAGGTTAGGATGAGCGTCATCCTGATAAAAATTCCAAACGTTTTGACCAGCGCCAATAGCAGCCTTCAATGGTTGCTTTAAGGTAACAACTTGACCATCGACGGTATCAACATGAGCCGTGTAAAACTCGCGATTTTTTGAGAGGTAAGTGATTAGCTGGCCATCAATCAGTGGAGGCGAGGCTGTCATTTCAAGCTGGGAAGCACCAGCACTGGCGGGATTCGATAAGCTCATCGATAAAATGGGGCGGCCCTGTTCATTCCAGATTGCATTTTGTCTGAATAACAGATCATCGTGCAATCTCAGTGGTGTAAACGACTTTGGGTAGGTATCCCTACCAGAGGCCGAATAATCTCCGGTAAAAACACCGTTTCGCGTTTTGAAAACCGCACGAAATTTGCTTGGATTTCCCAGTGCAGTGCGCGGAATCTTGAACTCAGCGAATTCGCCATTTACCTTTCTGGTAACTCCTGACACAAATTGCCATGACCAGTTTGTACCCGAGCCAGTATATTCGTATAAGCCGCCACCTTGTAACAAATACTCCGCCCCAACACTATCGATGCCTTTAAAACCGGTCGATATGGAGCTATCGGTGTCAATATAAACCTGCCAAGCCCACCAAGACGAAGTGTTGATATCGCCGTTATTTCGATAAGCAAGATACAAATTATCGCTATCATTCGCCATCCAGCCTTCCAGGAAATCAGCTTCTGTATTCACATCAGCCAGCGTATCAGCATCGTAACCTAGTGAGGGAATACTCGACCAATCATTAATATCGGCATCAATCGTAATACTATTATCACTGACAGAATTACTGACCGTCCTGTTATTATTAACAGTGTTCGAAATACGAATAATATGAGCTTCAGAAGGCACCCCTTCATTATTTAGCAGGTGCAATAGATAGTATCCAGGAGTCGCCAGAATTGCTGAATCTGGCATTGTCACACTCACGCCATCATTCGTATCTGCAAACTCCAGCTCAATAAAACGCTGCTCCATGTTGGAAGAATGAGTAACCGCACCCGTTTTGATTAAGGTTGCCCGAGTAATGGTACTGCCTGCATCATGGCTTACTGCTACTTTGCTACCATAAGCTGCCTGCTTGGGCGCATTGGTGATCTTCGGACGAGAAGCTAACTGACCGGAATTATCGTATAGATAAGGAGGAGAGAAGATTTCTGCATTGAGGTTGGTTTGTGGTCCAGGTGCGCCACCTCCAGCCACGAGGACACGGCCATCTCTCAACAACATCGCCGTGGAATGATACAAACGTGCTTGGGCCCCAGCTTCCATTAATGTCCATGCTTCCGTGGCAGGATCCCAGATTTCAGGACGGTATGATACTCCCTGAAGTTCATTGTCGACCTCAGATCCTCCGACAATCATGACTTTACCATTGGGTAAAACAACTGAGTCAACCCAAACTCTTCCAGCTTCGTTAGGCCCAGCGACGATGCGCATTGCAGGTGTCTCTTGATTGATGTCTATTACGACGCCGTCATTAGCTTCATTATTTTTTCCTCCAACTTTTAAAATTTTACCTGGCTGATACATAACCGCAGAAGACCGAAACCCGTCACCGCCCAAAACCAGTCCCAAATCCTCCAGATTGCCGCCATTATCAGGATTTATATAGTACATTTCTTTATTCTGATCATAACCAAAGACTTTTCCATTTGGAGCTACCCACTGGCGAGGATAGGGTGAGGCACGGCTCCCCCAATCATTGGTAACCCCCAATAGCGAGGTCCACGTATCGTCTTCAGGCGAATAAATCTCTGGGGTAGGCACCGTGCGACCTTGCATATCATTGCCCCCAGCAATCAAAATATTACCGTTAGCCAATACGGTTGAGGTTGGGTACCAACGCGCAAAGCTCATATCAGCAGCGCTACTTAAGCTATTGGATTGCGTATTAAAAATAGTGGCGTCGTTAATACCAACACTTGGCTGGCCGTTAGGTCGACTATCACCGCCAGACATCAGAATATTGCCGGTTTCAGGCAGCAAAATAGCCGCACTAAAAAACGAATCAATACCAATTGAATTAGATAACGTGTTGTGGGAGCTTGCTCCTGTTCCTAGCTTAGG